>JABAOH010106494.1_pt1 | contig 12301 bp, 16 predicted proteins | sample 7062181 | NCBI WGS metagenome assembly JABAOH01 (sample SAMN14538630, study PRJNA623070) | marine sediment metagenome | biome: marine biome [ENVO:00000428]; feature: marine pelagic biome [ENVO:01000023]; material: deep marine sediment [ENVO:00002113]; isolation source: pool of 5 deep marine... | reverse complement strand
CGGGTAGAAACGGCATGCTCGACTGGAGCAACCGTATTTGAATCCGCTTTCTATGCGGTTGCCTCAGGTTACATGAGAAACGTCCTGGTCATTGCTGGGGAGAAGATGAGCCATCTCCCGAAACTGACAACGGCTCGAATTCTCGCAGAGGTCATTGACCGAGAGGAGCGACGGTACGGCGCAACGATGTCCGCCCTAGCTGGAATGATCACCCATAGATACCAAAAGGAGTTCGGACTGTCAGATAAGCGTCTCAAGAACGTTCTTGCCCGGATCGTTGAAAAAAACAGCGCGAATGGTACCTTGAATCCATATGCTCGCACCAAGAGAACCATAGCTCGCCCGGCGTATGAGAAAGCACGGCTCATTGCCACCCCTCTCAGACTGTTCGATTGTTCACCCAACGCCGATGGCGCTGCTGCTGTTGTCCTCAGCTGCGAGAGGACACCGATCAGAGTATCCGGGGTGGGCCATGCCACGGATAGCATGGCCTTGAGGCACCGCGCCTCCCTTACCTCCTTCAGTTCAACAAGGGCTTCAGCCCTGAAAGCTTACGTGATGGCCCAACTCAATCCCAGGGATATTCAATTCGCAGAGGTTCACGACGCATTTAGTATCTTCGAAATTATCGGGACAGAAGATCTGGGGTTTTTTGAGCCCGGACAGGGATGGCGAGCCTTGGAGGAGGGATTGACCACCCTAGACGGCAGGCTCCCCATTAATCCTTCTGGCGGACTCCTCGCTCGGGGGCATCCTTCAGGGGCCTCCGGGTTAGCGCAGATTGTGGAAATCGTCTTCACCATGCTCGGGGAGGTGGATGGAAGGAGGAAGATCAAACGGGCCGATGTCGGCCTGGCTCAGAGCGCTGGTGCCCTTGCAAACAACAACGTCGTCACGATTCTCGAGCGCAGCGACCGGCGGCGAGTGGTGGCGAGTGGATGGCAGCCCGAGTATAAGCCCGTTATCCAAGTTGGAACATCGAACGGCGTTCCCCAGCCCATCGGAGATTCAGGGGTCCTTGAGACCTACACAACGCTATATGCCACACCCGAGGGGTTTTCTCCTCCTCACACGCTTGCCCTGGTCGGTATAAAAGGCGGGGATATGGTGTTGGCTCGCTACCCCAAATACTTGGAGAAGGACCGATTCAAAATCGGACAACCCGTCGTACTGAAGAAAAGGGGGAACTCCATCCTTTTTGAAACAGGGGGTTTCCTCCAAAATATGAAGAACAAAGTCAAGAACCTCCTCAAGCGAAAGCCAGCGAAGGGAAGTCCCTCGGAGATTGAGGTTTGAGGCCAAGATTTTCTTCGTCCTGCCTCAAGGCCGATTCTCTCACCTTGGACGGCAGACCACGTCGTAATCCGGAACATTCTGTGTGGCTCTACGCTGAATCAAACAACTTGGAGGAATGAGGAGCGCCAGTGGGAGAGATCAAAAGCACACTCGAAATTGCCCTCGAAAAAGCCAAAGCCGTAAAGATTTCTTCAGAGGAGAGAGAGCACTTTAGGCGGGAGGAGATTCTTGCCAGGGCTAAGGATATCTTTAGTCGTTTCATGAATTACCCCAGCCGATCGACCCGCCTTGCCCAGGAAATCAAGAAAAGTGGAGAGAATGCAGCCATTCTCAAAAAACAATTAACAGAAGTCTTCGTCCAGGCCCTTGATATTTCAAACTCTTCCGAGAGGGTCTGGCAGGGCCTTCAGAAACTCGGTCTCAAAGACCCCACCCCCTTCAAAGAAGCCTTAACCCGGATTGCAGAAGATGAGAAAAGGGCCCGGCGCGAGGAGGCCCGAAAGGTGGAAAAAAGGCTCCGAGAATCCCTCGAGAGGGCGGGAATCTCTGGCACGGCTGTGGATCCAAACATCGAAGGAAGCGCTCAGTGGAAGGATTTCTTGAGCAACTTGGATCAAAGGCTTTCCCAAGAACTTCAGACGCTGGGGCGAAGGATCGTCCGCACTATAGAAGAGGGTAGTAGTTCTCCTCGATAAATTCGAAATTCTCCCGGATCTGTTCCTTCCCGCAAATGAAATCACCGTGTCCCGGAAGGAGAATCTCGGTATCAAGCTTTCTCACCTTCTCAATGCTCTCGATCAGAAGCTTTCCATCTCCTCCAGGAAAATCAGTTCTGCCTACGCCTTTAGAGAATAGTAAATCACCCGTGACCAGCACCTTTTTTTCTGGCCAGTAAATGCAGACGGCTCCCTTCGAATGGCCGGGCGCATGAATGATTTGATAAAGCCTCTTGCCGACCTGAAGCGCTCCCTCCTGAAGGTAGAAATCGATCGGAACGGAGGGGATGGGAACCCCCATCATCTGGTACAATAGCCCCCCTTCCTCGCGAAGGTAATTCTCCTCTTCTCTGTGATAGGTTGCCATCAGTCTCCCGTCCAAGAAAGACGGAACCGCTTCGTGGTGATCCGGATGGCAATGGGTGGTGATAATCAAATCGATGGAAGCCAATGAGATTCCGTCCTCCTCCATGCCCCGAAGCAGATGGTCAACAAACCTTCTATGGCCAACATCGATGAGCACGCCCCTATCTTCTCCCAGGACGAAACTATTGCAGTTGTTTTCGAAAAGATTCTGCCACGGATAAGCAAATATATCCTTTTCAATGATCATGCGCTTTCCACTCGTCAGGTCTCTCTGCTTCGCGAGATCGTATGTACCTCGCATATCGCGTCGCAATGGCAGCAAAATTCTACCACATCGGGGGCACCATTTTCAGGGTCTTAATCCGCATCTCCATCTAAAGGATCGGAGGGGCTTTCAGTTGATATGCCTTGACTTTTTTCTACCCTATCCCTATTAATAGGCGATGAAAGAAAGGGGCGTTCCCCCGTATTCTTGATGCATTCGGGGGAAAGGGACGGGAGAGGTTTAAGCCACAATGAAGGGAATTCTCTTCAGTTGGCTGATGCTGACAGTCGCCATTATTCTGGCTTCATACCTGATCGACGGTATCCAGGTACAGAGCTTCTTTAGTGCCTTTTTCGCGGCAGCTGTTTTGGGCATCTTGAACGCCTTCTTCCGTCCAGTCTTAATTCTCTTGACGCTCCCGATCAATATCCTCAGCTTCGGTTTGTTCACCCTTGTCATCAACGCCATGTTGCTCAAGATGGCCTCAAGCGTCATACCAGGTTTCGATGTCCATGGTTTCTGGACAGCCGTCTTGGGTTCACTCGTTATGAGTATCGTGAACTGGATCTTGAGCTCGTTAATTAGCCCACAGAGGAGAATAGGTCATATCGATATGGAAAACGAAGCCGAGGACAGTTGGGAATGAGGCGGTGCACAGGATGGAGCAGGCCCACAGATTGTTCTTTCTATTTCTCGTACTCATCGCTGTTGCGGCTTCGTTTGAAAAGATGAGCCAATAGACATACAGTGGAGAGCGCGGAGGATCCATTCATGACCAAAAACTACAAACATATCGAAACCAAGCTCATTCATGCCGGAGAACCAAAACCACCTATCGGCGGTGCCGTGAGCATGCCGATCTTTCAGTCCTCAACGTTTGAATTTGCTGGTCAGACCAGCTACCACGACATCAAATACATTCGCCTGAACAATACTCCAAACCACATTGCGCTCCATCAAAAGCTGGCCGCCCTCGAAAANNATTGACGCTTCTCTCTTCGGGTGATCATTTGCTCGCTCAGGACTGTCTTTACGGTGGGACGTATGATCTCATCACCAAGGATTTCCCCGCCTTCGGCATCTCATTCGATTTTATCCACGGCGACGATCCCGACTCTTGGAAAGACAGACTACGGCCAAATACCAAGGCAGTTTACGTTGAAACCCTGACCAACCCCTTGCTCCAAGTTGCTGATCTCAAGGCCGTCGACCATTTTGGCAAGACCCAGGGCCTCGTTTCATTGATTGACAACACCTTTTCGAGTCCCCTGAACTTCCGACCTGCTGACTGGGGCTTTGACCTCTCTCTTCACAGCGGCACAAAATACCTCAACGGCCATTCAGATATTGTGGCCGGGGCTGTGATCGGCCGTGCCGACTTGATCGAGAGAATCAACCGCAGGCTCAACCACCTCGGCGGCTCACTCGATCCCCATGCGTGTTTTCTCCTCCACCGTGGTTTAAAAACACTGGCAGTCAGACTGAAATTTCAGAATCAGAGCGCACTCAAGATCGCAAAATTCCTAGAGGACCACCCGGCAACTGAAAAGGTCAACTACCCTGGCCTCAAAAGCCATCCTGGACACCAAAGGGCCTGCGAATTGCTTGATGGGTTTGGCGGTATGTTGAGTTTCGAATTGAAAGGCGGAGTCGAGAGGGCGGAGCGCTTCATCAAGAAAACAACCTTACCCATCGTTGCTCCGAGTCTGGGGGGCGTGGAGACGCTCATTACCCGACCAGCGACCACTTCTCACTCTGGCCTTTCGCCCAGCGAGCGACAGAGGCTAGGAATTTCAGACGGCTTGATTCGTGTTTCAGTCGGTTTGGAGGCAACTGAAGATATTATTGAGGATTTTGGTCAGGCTCTGAAGGCTTAGCATTTGGATTTCTCGGCGGTTGGGTTAGCCAACAGAAAGACGCCTGCAACCGGCCATAGCTTGTGAAGGCCTGACCCAGAGGGATTGACATTCAATCTCCGTTCGCCGCACGAGATGGAGCGTGACGATCTGCGCGAAGTTTGCACACACGAACCTCATTGCAAAAGACTGGAAAAGGCTCGCTCACTTCTACGAACGTGTCTTTGGGTGTGTCCCCATACCTCCCGAAAGGGATCTCTCCGGGGAGTGGCTCGAGAGGTGCACAGGAGTCCCGGGTGCCGAAATCCACGGCATTCACCTTCGACTCCCAGGTTTTGGCGACGAAGGCCCATCCCTCGAAATATTTCAGTACAACCACCAGAGAGACCGACCAGAGCCAGCCACCAACCGGCCGGGGTTCGCCCACATCGCTTTTAGAGTCGATGATGTCAAAACTGCACAGAGAGAGGTCATCGCTGCAGGAGGAAGCCTCATGGGGGAGCGGGTCTCTGCAGAGATCCCTGGCGCGGGCAAGATAACGCTTGTATATGTCACCGACCCCGAGGGAAACATCATCGAGTTGCAGCACTGGGTGCCTTAAAAGCGCGCTCGGCATACCGACGTGAGTTCCTCAGGCTTTCCTGAATGAGACCAGAAGGGGGAGATTTCTATGGATCTAACAGATCTCTACCGGAGAGGTGAGGATTTGCTCCGAAAAGCAGATTTGGGGTTGGTACTGGAAGGTGTTGAAACTGGATTCATATTGGCGCACGACCGTTCTGTGTTGGACCGGTACACGTTCAGACAACAATGCATTGATGCCGTGGAAGCGAGTACCCAGTGTCAGCTCTTAGGAGTCACTCTCGAGACTCCAGTTGTTATGTCAGCCATGACGATGCCCATTCCTTCGATTGCTGAGAACGGATTGGTAGAGGTGGCCTGGGGCCTTAAGGAGGCTGGAAGTCTGATGTGGACGGGTACTCCCATTCCTCAGAATCTCAAGGAAATCGTTGACACAGGGGTTCCTGTGGCTGCCAACGTGAAGCCGTTGACAGATCGCAAAAAAATGTACAGCGGAATTGACGACGCTCAGGAGGCTGGAGTCCGATGGGTTGGAATCGAAATCGATTCTGGACGAGGCACCAAGATTGGAGATCGGATGATGGCAGCAAACTGCACCCCGCTCTCTTCAAAGGAACTTGATGATATCAGAAAGAGGGTATCCGTGCCCCTGATTCTCAAAGGAGTCCTCAGTCAGACGGATGCGGCGAAATCGGTGCATTCTGGTGCAGACGGTATCGTTGTCTCCAATCACGGGGCACACACCCTGGACTACCTCCCCCATCCACTTCAAGTGATGGATGAAATCGCCTCCGCTGTCCAGGGAAAAATTGTGATCATGGTGGATGGCGGTTTCCGTCGCGGGAGTGATGTCCTCAAGGGGCTGGCCTTTGGGGCTTCACTTGTTGGCCTAGGCCGCCCGATACTCTATGGCTTCGCGGCGGGTGGCAAGCAGGGCGTGAGGGAAGTGATTGTCGGAATCACCGATGAACTCAAACGAATCATGAGCATGGTCGGCGCTTTGCAGCCGGCTCGGATCGATCGAGATGTTCTCATAACCGAAGGGGCTGAGTAACGAATTAACTCGTGTCGAGGTGAGCGCATGCAAAATTGGCTCTATCTGTCGGGTGCGATTCTTCTCGAGGTTGCAGGAACGACTTCGATGAAGCTATCCCATGGGTTTACAAAAGTCGTCCCGTCAATCTTGATCTTCGTCTTTTATGGACTGTCCTTTACGGCGTTGACTTTTGCGCTGAGGAGCATTGATGTGAGTGTGTCATATGCCATCTGGTCGGGGGTGGGAACTGCCCTGATCACCGTCATTGGGTTCTTCTATTTCAAAGAACCCATCACGGCATTGAAAATTACGAGCATTATGCTCATCATTATCGGAGTCGTAGGCCTTAATTTGCGGTGAACAAGTCAAAAAAAGAGGTGGATTGGATTGCGACAACTATGCAGCCGCGGTGAGAACAGAGGCAATCATAGGAAACAGGAATGTAACCGAATGAACATCACACCTTCAGGAATCTACAAGAGATTTGTCTTCGCCGGCATAGCACTAGGCACGATTGTATTCATTGGAACCATCGGTTACTGGTTTGTTGGAGGGAAGGAGTATTCCTTTCTCGACGCTTTCTACATGACAATCATTACGATTTCAACAATTGGATATGGAGAGATCATTGGTCTTTCTGGAAATCCAGTGGGAAGGCTGTTTAAGGGGGTCTTTCGCAAATCTAATTGAAGTGGAAGTATCCACATGACTGAAAGATATACCTCTGACAGAGGAGAGCAGCGACGGGGTAGATCGCACGCCGATCCTCCGGGTAGGTCGTCCCACCGAGAGAGGAGAGCGCCATGAAGGTCAAAATGGGAACAAAGAATTGCCTCTATCCCATGCCGACCACTCTGGTTGGTGTACCGGTTATCTCATGGCCTCATCAAACCTTTCTTAAGGAAAGTCGGGTTAAACACAAGAAACTCCGCAATTGAACCACTGGTTTGATCATGGATGAACCTACGATAGAGGACATCAGAGAAGCTTCTCTGCGAATTGAACCTTACGTCCATCGGACGCCCGTTCTCACGTGTCGCACGCTGAATCGAATGTGTGGAATGGAGATATTTTTCAAATGTGAGAATTTTCAGAAGGCCGGCGCTTTCAAAATCCGGGGAGCCACCAATGCGGTATTTGCTCTTGATGAACACAAAGCCTCACGAGGGGTTGCCACGCATTCGTCCGGGAACCATGCTGCTGCGCTAGCTCTCGCTGCCCGATGGCGGGGGATGAGAGCCTATGTAGTCATGCCCCAGAATGCTCCTCGCGCAAAAATAGATGCGGTGGTGGGCTACGGTGCGGAGATTGTCTTTTGCAAACCCACGCTCCAAGCCCGGGAGGAGACATTGGGAGAAGTTGTCAAGACGACCGGTGCCGCCTTTGTTCATCCTTACAATGACGGTCTGGTGATCTCGGGGCAGGGGACCGCTGCGTTAGAGCTTTGCGAGGAAGTTCCCGGGCTCGATGTCGTGATGCCCCCGGTGGGCGGAGGTGGCTTGCTGAGTGGAACAGCAATCGCCGTGTCGGCAGTATCATCACAGACTCACGTCATTGCCGCAGAACCTGAAAGGGTCGACGACGCTCATCGCTCCTTCAATGCCGGGAGACTGATTCCCGCAAACAACCCTGATACCATAGCGGATGGACTTCTGACATCCCTTGGAGATTTGACATTTTCGATTATCATGAGGTACGTCAAGGACATCTACACGGTTAGCGAAGGTGGAATCATACAGGCCATGCGCTATATCTGGGAAAGAATGAAAATCATCGTCGAACCCTCGGCCGCAGTGCCGCTCGGCGCATTGTTGGCGAAACCCAAGAATCTCCTCGGGAAGCGCGTCGGCGTTATTCTCTCAGGCGGAAACGTGGATTTGGCAAATCTGCCGTGGGTAAGAGGGTTCTGTTAGGCTAGCGAAAAACACAGGAGAACGAGTCATGGGAAAAATCAGCTTTGCATGGTGGAACCTTCAAAACTTCTTTGATACCGATGATGATCCCATTTCTAAGGATTTTAAATATACGGAAGAAGAGGGTTGGACCCAAGATGTCTTCGATGCCAAGAAAACAAACCTTGCGGCGGCCCTGAAGGCCCTGAATCATGGTGCCGGACCGGAATTGCTGGCCGTTGCGGAAATTGAAAAAGACAGCCTCCTAAAGGAGCTGATCGAGGAAATCGGCAACCCCCACCTGAGCGTTGTCACGGACCCAAAGGGGACGAGTGATTTGCGAGGAATTGATGTGGCGGTCGCCTACGATAGACGCAAACTCGCTGTGAAGTCTAAGGCCTCTCATCTGATCCATCTCCGGTATCGGACACGGGATGTCTTCGAGGTTACATTCGAAGTTAAAGAGACAGGGGAGCCATTTATTCTGATCAGCAGTCACTGGCCATCCCGGGGACTGGGAAAATACCGGAGTGAGCCCCTACGGATTGCCGTCGCCGAGCATATCGCTTATCTGGTGGAATCTCATGTGAAGGTTGAGCCTCTGGAATACGAGCAGTTCCAGGCTCAAGGAAATCTCATTCCAGTGAGGGAGAAATGGGAGACCAAGGTGATGGTTGTCGGCGACTTCAACGACGGTCCGGGTGATCGGAGTGTCGTCGACCACCTCCGGGCCTCAAACGACCTGGATCGCGTCGTGGGCAAAACGAATGAAATCCGTGGCTTCAAAAAGGAAACCGCAGACTACCGGGCCGAAGAGGTGTTTCTCTTCAATGCCACCTGGAAATTTCTCCCCGAACAGAGCGTCGGAACCTACTTCCTCGGTAGCCTAGAAACCGGCGAGAAGCCAGTTAACCGCTACCAGATTCTCGACCAATTGGTTGTGAGCCGAGGGCTCTTGGCTGGCACTGGTCTGCAACTCGATTTAGAGAGTGTGGACATCCTTCGCGATCCCTTGGTCGCCAAGGCCAGCGGACGCCCTCGGCCCTTTAACAAGAAGACCAAGAAAGGGACATCCGACCATCTGCCCCTCACGGCAACACTCAGATATTGAAGGGGTCCCTCTGTCAAAGGCGTCTTCGAAGACTAGATTCTCGTAACGAAAATGGACATCTATCGGTTTCTGGGTGAAAACAACATTCCCTATGAGCGTTACGACCACCCACCCGTATTCACCTGCGAGGAGGCGGAACGGCTTGTCCCTGAGTTGCCTGCGGCAAAAACGAAGAACCTCTTTCTTCGGGACAAAAAGGGCAGGCGCCACTTTCTCGTCGTTGTTGGATACGAGAAAGTGGTTGATCTAAAAGGCCTGTCGTCCCTTCTCGGAGTCAGCAAATTGAGTCTCGCCTCTTCTGAGAGATTGAATAGATTTCTTGGCGTTGACCCGGGCGCCGTGACAATTCTCGGAGTTGTCAACGATGTGCAAAGGGAGGTCGATGTTATTGTCGATGAAGATTTGTGGGCTTCAGAGGCTTTTCGCTGTCATCCGCTCGTGAACACGAGCACACTCGTCATCTCCAAGGAGAATCTGGAACGGCTTTTGCGCATCACGGGGCATGAGGTTCACACACTCAGGGTACCCGGCTGAAACAGATGCATTGGAGCAGTCCATAGGGCAATGCACGATATTCTCAAAAAATTGAAAGGGGGTGATCGGCGCTCGATCGGAAGAGTCAGCGAAGTGGTGACAGAGGTAATTGAAAAACCCGAATTATTTGGCCACGTGTTCACCGGCATGTTGAGCCGGGATCCACTTATTAGAATGCGATCTGCTGATGCAATTGAGAAGATCACGGCCGTTCACCCAGAATATCTCCAACCATTCAAAAACAAGCTCATCCACGAGGTTGCTAAAGTCGACCAGCAAGAGATTCGCTGGCATGCCGCCCAGATGTTTCCTCGGCTGAAGGTCAGCAAGGAGGAACAGGCGGTCATCGTGGGAATCCTCAGAGGGTACCTCAATGATCAGAGTAAGATCGTCAAAACTTTCTCCATGGACGCACTCACCACTTTTGCAGAACGGGATGTTCGCATTCGACCTCAGATCATTGAGTTGCTAGAGAAGTTAAGCAGAACAGGCAGTCCGGCAATGAAGAGTCGTGGACGAAAACTGCTGAGAAGGCTGGATCGAAGGGATATCCAGAAAGCCAGCCCGAATCCAGCGGAATCGGGGGGCCTCAAATCCCCTCACGGGGAGGTTCAGGAAACCTAGCTGCCAATCCGCAAACCGTATTTTCCCTCAACCAACTGGATGACCTGTTCCACAGAATGACCCACCATGAGTTCTTCACGAATGAACGCCTTTTCTTCGAGCGCACCTCTCGGCATGTCACAATTGCACCCGACGAGGGGAAGCTCCCCGCAACCGCCACAAGCACATTTGAAGTTTGACGCGACCCAATAAACCTGCTTTTCAATCATCCCATCACGCTCGGGCTGTTCTTGATAGATTCTCTTGCGATCAAAGGTCACCGACCGGGAGGAAAATGCAATTTTGAGAGTGAGGCCAGCGGCAATAACGAGTATGATAATGCTGAAAATCAGGAGATGAGACGGTTGCCTCCCTCCTGCGGCCGGCCTGCCCTCCCCCTGTTCCCTTAGGATAACCCCGCAGTGGCTGCAATATGCGGCTCCTAGATCGTTGAATTGGCCACATTGTCTGCACTTCCTCCTTGTTCCCCTTTTTTTCGTTTGACCCATGATCGGAACCTCCTGATGCCGTATGCGTTAATTCTAGGCTCCCAGACCTGTTTTTTTCAAGACCTTCTCCCCAATCCTCGGGGCCATCTCGAAAGCCCTCTTCGATTCCATCCAATTGGCCAACCGATTGACAAAAAAACACCAAAATGGGATGATAAAAGAAAGGCCCGCTAGGGGTGGTTCACTGAGAGTCTTGATTGACAACCCTTGGAACCTGATCTGGGTAATTCCAGCGTAGGGAAGCGGCGCCAGGAACAAGTAGAAACACGGATGGCAGGGTGGGGTCTCCGGAAGGTATTCGGATCTCATCCGTCACCAGAGGCGCCGTATTTATCCCGGGGATAAATACGGTTTTTCTTTGCTCTCGAGTGAGGCGAGCATGGACAACTACTGGACCTATTTTCGGAAAATGGGTCCGGCGTGGGTGGTCAGCGCCGTGGCCTGCGGCCCGGCCACTTTAGCCAGTGTTTCTATCGCAGGAGCGAGATTCGGCTATTCCCTCCTGTGGGTCGTCGTCTTGAGCGCAATGCTCGCAACGGTCTCTCAATACCTGGCAGCCAAAACGGGCATCCTCGGTCGGCGGGGGGTTATCGACCTGGTAAACGAGCATCTTGGCAAATTCTGGGGCTGGACCCTAACCATCGACGCCCTGTTCGCCACGTGGTTAGCTTCTGTCATCCTCATGAAGGCCCTGACTGGGACGATGTCGCTCATCACCGGACTTTCGACGCCCTTATGGGGCATTCCCTACGCCCTGCTCTTCTTTTTCCTTCTGATTCTCGGGGGTTACAAGGTGTTTGAGATCTTCTGCAAAATCCTGGTTGCCGTGGTGGTCATCTGTTTCGTGTTCACACTGGCTATCGTGAAACCGGATATCCGTCTCGTTCTCCAGGGCTTTATCCCCTCCATTCCGGCCGGAATCGACTCAGCCGTCATGATGGCAGGGATCATGGGCGGGGCGGTCCATATCACGATCATCGCCATGCATACATACACGGTGAATGCCAGAAAATGGACTCTCACCGAGATGGGGCTCGCCAGATTCGACACGATTTTTTCGATGTTTGTTGCCTTTGGTCTCTACAGCGTCTCCATATTCCTGGCAACTGCGGCTGTGCTCCATCCCAAGGGTATCCAAGTCAAATCAGCTCTCGATGTCGCGGTGAGCCTGGTGCCACTCGTGGGAATTTACGGGAAGACCATTTTTCTCGTCGGCCTCTGGGCCGCAATTGTTTCCACGATATCGCCGACGTATTTGGCAGGGGCCTACTTCCTGTCCGATAAGCTGGGCTGGCCGGCGGATACCTCAGGGACAGGATTTCGAGCATGGATTGCTGTCGGCTGCGGTTTGAGCCTCCTCGGGCCATTTCTCAAAGGGAGTTTCATCCTACTTCTCGTGCTGATGCTCGCCCTCGGACTCTGCGGCACGCCGTTCATTTTGGTCTTGATCATGGTCTTGCTCAATCGAAGGAGCTTCGCAGGGCCGCAGAGGAACCCTTTGTTTCTGAATGCGCTTGGCGGCACGGCGATTATCA
>JABAOH010082165.1_pt1 | contig 12305 bp, 9 predicted proteins | sample 7062181 | NCBI WGS metagenome assembly JABAOH01 (sample SAMN14538630, study PRJNA623070) | marine sediment metagenome | biome: marine biome [ENVO:00000428]; feature: marine pelagic biome [ENVO:01000023]; material: deep marine sediment [ENVO:00002113]; isolation source: pool of 5 deep marine... | reverse complement strand
GTGCCGGGATGCGCCAGATCCCAACGCCCACGCCCAGTATGAAAGCGGCCAGTGAGTAGGCTCCCCGGGGCAGTCGGGTTTGGGAAGGTCCTTGGGAGGGTTTCGGCGCAAACAGCTGCAACTAGCTGCAAACATCTGCAAAGGTGGGACCCAGAAACCGCCCGGAGCCGCAGTCAAACACAACTACCTGCAACTAGCTGCAAACGTTCTGAGAGAACTGCAAAACCTCTATTCGGCGGTGGACGCCCACTCCACCCCTCCTCACCACTCGCGTCTGCTGCGCAACGAGTCCGCCCGGCGCATCGGAAAAAGCCCCGCGAGAGCGGGGCTCTCCATTTCTTCTTTCGCGACGTACCCCTTAGCGCAGCTCCTCCACCCAGTTGAGTACCACGTGGATCTCCGTCAGGGGTGCGGACTGAACCATGAGGAACCGGCCGTCGGGCGCTACGTCGTAGTTCACGCTCCCGCTCGGAGCGGGGTCGGGCTCGTACGGTCCTTCGAAGAGCAACTGCGGGGTGCCGATCCGCAACGCAGGTGAAGTTCGGATCTCGACCGCCATCACCGCGGCGCGGTTTCGATAGAACACCTCCCTGCCATCACGCGACCAGACCGGCGCCCGCCCACCGGCGGTCGAGATCTGCTGCCGCGCCTCTGGGTTGTCCGACGGCGCCAGGTACACCTCATCCCGTCCCGTCTCATCGGAAGTGTACGCAATCCAGCGCCCGTCGGGTGAGAACGCGGGAGACCGCTCGTTGGCGGGTGTGCTCAAGAACGCCGTCGGCGTTCCACCCCTCGGGAGCAAGAAGATGTCGCGCGCTGTCGCGGGATTGATCTGGTAGTATGCCAGGCGCTCACCGTCTGGCGACCACGAGTGGGCAGCCTGCAAGCGCTCGGCCGGCACGAGCGTATCGAGCTTTCCCGTACCGTCGGCAGAGACCTGCGCCAGGGCAGTGACGCCGAAGTCCTCACCGAAGAGCGCATAGGTGACCGACTCGCCGTCCGGCGTCCAGATCGGGTCCGTCGTCTGGGGACCTGGGAGCTGACGGCGCGTGGCGCGGGCGACGTCGTACACCCAGGATTCGTTCAGCCCCGCACCGCTGATGGTCACCACGATCCGGCGGCCGTCGGGTGAGACCCGCGGCCATGCGAAGTTCGCCGGCTCGACTCCCAGCGGCGTGGCACGCCCCTCACGATCCACCCACACCAGTGTCCTGGCTGCGCCGCGCTCGGGGACGTAGAGCATCGTGCCCGTGTGAGCGATGGCGGCATAGGCCGCGCTGCCGACCCGGTCCGTGGCGACGCTGTCGACGATGGTGAAGGATGGGCCGACGGCACGGAGCCGACGCTGATCGAACGGGACGGCCCGTAAGGCCCCTGCCTGAGAGTAGACCAGGTGCCCGTCCCGGAGGTACCGCACTGGGGACGCCTCGCCCAACTCCTGGAGGAGGCGCCACTCGCCAGTCGCCACGGATAGGGCGGCCACCCGCGGGCCGGCACGGGTGGCAGCCGTGGCCACGATCGCCCCGCTCGGCAGCACTACGGGCCAGCCGATGTAGTAGGCCGTACCGACCGAAGGGTGGGGCGCCTCCAGGCGCTCCCGCGTTCCCCCAGTGGCCGGCACACGGAACAGACCCAAATCTACGCTGACGAAGTAGACTGTGTCGCTGAGTACCCAGGTGGCGCCTGCCTGGAGGGCCGGAACCTCGCAGATCTCGAGCGGCGACCCGCCGGCGACTGAGACGCGGAACAGCCGGTTGGAAGAGAAGAAGGCAATCCACTCTCCATCCGGCGAGAAGAATGGGCTGCGCGCTCCCTCCGTGCCCGCGACTGCACGTGCGGCGACGTTGTCCAGATCGCGGATGAAAAGCCTGGACTCTCCCTCACTCTCCGCCGTGTACGCGAACCGCGCCCCGTCTGGCGAGATGGTGATCGGCCTTTCATAGATCGTCGTGGACAGCCGGTGGTCGGGTGGGAGGCTGACCGCCCAACGCGTGACGGAATCGACAGGTGTGGGTCGCAGCAGAGCCCACACGGCGATGGCCGTGGCGAAAACCGCCCAAGCCAGTGCGACAAAGCCGAGCCGCACCGCGCGCCGTGCCCACGCCGTGCCCACCACCGCTGTGCGCCGCCCGGCCGAGACGACCTCCGGCGCGGGGCGCTCCAGCGCATCAGCGAACNNCATCAGCGAACTCCTCCGCGGTGGTGAACCGGTCGGCCGGCAGCTTGGCGAGGGCCTTCTCCAGTGCAATCTCGATGTGTACTGGGACTGTGTCTCGGTGTTCACCGATTGGACGCGGGCGCTCCGTCACCACCTTGGAGATCACGGCCTGTACCGTCGACCCGGTGTGCGGCGGATCCCCTGCCAGCATCTCGTACAGGACGGCCCCCAGGGAGTAGACATCGCTGCGCGCGTCCAGCTCGCGATCGCCGGTTGCCTGCTCGGGGCTCATGTATTGGGGCGTACCGAGGGAAAGTCCCGTTTCGGTGAGGCGGTCTCCGGCCGCTGCCTGCACCGCGACCGCGATTCCGAAGTCCGCGACCATCGCCTCGCCCTCGTGCAGCAGGATGTTGCCCGGCTTGATGTCGCGGTGGATCACGCCGTGGCGGTGCGCGTAGCTCAAGGCGCTCGCCACGGCCCTGGTGATCCGCAGCGACTCCTCTATCGAGAGCTGCTTCTCGCGGCGCAGCCGCTGCTCGAGCGACACCCCTTCCACGTAGGGCATGACGTAGTAGAGCAGCCCTTCGGCCTCGCCCGAGTCGAAGAGTGGAAGGATGTGGGGGTGCTGCAGGTGGGCAGTGACATTGATCTCGTTGAGGAAGCGCTCAGCACCGAGCACGGCGGCCAGCTCGGGCCGCAGTACCTTGATCGCCACCTGGCGACGGTGCTTGAGATCCTCGGCCAGGTATACGGTGGCCATTCCACCGCTGCCGAGTTCCCTCTCTATGCGATACCGGTCCGCCAAGGCGGTCTTGAGGCGATCCACGATGTCCGGCATGCCCCACGATCCCGGGGAGCTGTGGATCTAAGATGCGGCCCGTGACGGCCGGGTGCTACGGAACTCGATCGGTCGGATTTGGGACCTTTGTTGGGGTGCGCGCTCCAGGCTGCCCCGCGCTAGTTGCCGCGGACTCTTCGAAGCCGGTAGTGTCCGATTCTTGCCGGTTCCTCGTTGAAGTTCACTTCCCATCCGTCATATGTGAAGAACAACCCGCGCGCGTGTTCCGTGAGCTTCTGCTCTCCCCAATACAGGTTCCCGTTCCGCCGGTGGACGGTGCCGGTGAACAGCAGCCGTCCGTGGTAGTGAGATTCGTATTCCCCCAGGTACTCCGCCCACTCCGGGCGATCTGGTCCGTACTCATCGTATGGCGAATCGTTGAAGAAGTAGTAGTTCCAGTTGCTGTTGCCGTGGGGCAGGCTGTAGACCATCATAGCACCGCGCTGATCCCCGAAATCGGGTAGGAACTCGACCGCCATGTTGTCTCCGAACAGGCCGATCATGCGGCCATCGTGTTCGAAGAACTCGATTGGATAGGCAGCTCCGTAGATGCCGATCTCTACGGTTCCGCCAGTGCCATTTCGCCTGATCTCGGGCGATCGCGGGCCGTACCGGCCGATTCTGTACTGCACTCGTGGATCCTCGCCGTCCAACGCCGTCATGGACGACCTCGGCGGTGGCGCCGTAAGCTGCAGGCCTCGGCGTCGAATGATCGTCTCGTCGATGAACCTGAAGCTGTCAGCAGACAGATTGCGTGCCTGGGCGTTGGACAGAAAGATCACTCCGAATTTCAATCCGGGGTACGCCGCCATCCATCCAAAGAAACCGTAACCGCCACCTGCATGCATGACGCCGTAGGGCGTGACGAACCCATTTCTGATCAGACCCAACGCATACCCAAACCGCTGACCGGGCAACGCGAATTGAATCGAGTGGAACTCCCGCATCAGGTCTTTGCGAAGTACCTGCTTCCCGTCGACTCTTCCCATGTTCACGTGGAACATCACGTACTTCGCCATGTCCTCGATACTGGAGTACAGACCTCCCGCGGGAATCATCGAGAAGCGCAACGGGAGCGGATCCGGACGCCTCCAGTGTCCCCGTGCGCGATCCGTAGCTGGCTCAATCGCGTCGAAATCGGCGGAGCTCTGCATCATGCCAAGCTGCGCGAGCACGACCTCTCGGAGGTAGCGGGCGAAGGGCACGCCGGTCACTTCTTGGAGCAGGTAGCCGGCGAGATCGATGCCGCCGTTGCTGTAGGAGTAGCAATATCCAACCGGAAACTGGAGCCAGGAGTCGGAGAGGCTCTCGATGTGCGGCTCGAATCCGTACTCGAGGTCCGTGTTGTTCCCGAAAGGTGCATCGTGGACGATGCCCGACCGGTGTGAAAGAAGATGTCGTAGTGTGATGATACGCTCGGGATGCTCCTCGAACCGGCTGTTGATGCGGAAAGCCGGGAGGTATTCGGAGATCGGCGTGTCGAGATCCAGTAGTCCATCCTGTACGGCGAAGAGCACCGCCAAAGCAGNNGTCGCTGCTCACGACCGCTGCCGCAAGACCCGGGATACGCGCTTCACGGTAGTACTCCTATGCCAGAGCGCTGACTTGCGTGACGATCTCACTCGTCAGCGACGAGTCCGGGTGTGCCGCAACGGGCGGGGATCCAGCCAAGGGAGTTGGGGCAAGAACGAGCAGGGTTACGATGGGGAGGATTCTCATGGTCGTGCCTTTGTCGGCGCGCACTGGGGGGGGCGCGGGATGGTGGTTCACGCTACTAGGGCGCTCCTGTATTGGATCATCGCGGGAGGGAAAACGTTTATCTGTGGACCATCGTGGCCTTGAGACCGACGGGCTGCGGGGAGCGATTGACGACTTGGAAGGGGTCAGCGGCCGTGGGGAATCGCAGCACCGAGATCGTCGAGACCCAGGAGCGGCGAGCGATTGTGTCGGATTGCGGTTGGCGGGGGTGTGGAAACCGGGCAGGTCCAAGCACTGCAAATCCGGGTTACGGCACCGCTAGAAACGGTCCGCGCCTCCGCAGGTGCGTGCGCGGGTTAGGCGGCCGCGTGGGGCAATAGGGACTTTCATCGCCAGCGATCCTGCGTTTCAAACGGTCGTTTCGAAGCCTCAGGACACGGTTTTGAAGCTTTAGTTGATCGTTTTGAAAGTTGGAATCGCCGTTCTGAAGGTTGGAAACGGCGATTCNNAGGCGCGAGTCTTTCCGGCTCAGGGCGCGCCGTGACCTCGGTCCTGGATCTGCTCCGCGGCCGCCCGTGCGGCCTCGACCACAGCGTCGGCTTCGCTGGAGGCCAGTTCTCGCAGCACCTCCGCCGCCGCCGCCGTCCCCACGGTCCCGAGCGCCTCGCAGATGGCGACCCGCACCCGCTCGCCGTGGTACAGGGGCGCCTTGTGGAACATGCCCGAGATTCGCTTCTTCCGGCCTTCTTGGCGAATGGCGTTGAGCAGGACCTGTTCTGCGCTCGAACCGTCCGCGAAGGTCGCGTCGCCCACGCCGGTGAGGGACCGGCATACCTCCACCACGACCTCTTCATCCTCCGGTTCGGTATCCGCTTCAACGTCGGGCTGCAGGGCACCGGCGTAGAACGCCAGGACCTCGGCACTGCTGCTGTGGAGGCTCCCGAGGCACGCTACCGCCGCGCGACGCGTGCCGGCGTCGCGGTCGTGCAGTGCCCGGATCAGGCTGGTTTCCGAGTCAGGTCCGAGTAGCTCGAATACTCGCGTGAGGGCCGCTTGGCGGACGCGCGCGTTCTCGTGCCGCAGAAACGGCTTGATTGAATCGGCCAGCGCCGGATCCCTCTGATCGTCGAGTGCCGCCAGGACGTGGTGGATCGCCGACCACTCGGGTTCGATATTCGGCAGCGCCTTCAGAAACGGTATCAGAGCGGGCGCGCCGATACGCTTCATGACCTCGAAAGCGCTCGAACGGACGGAGACGCTCGTCGAGCTGGAGTACGCCTCCTGCAGTCGCTCGGTCGCGGCCGCGCCGCTGATCGACAGGAGCGCCACGACGCTGTCGCGACTCTCCTTCTCGAGCAGCTCGTCGCCCAGGGCATCGAGCAGGCGCGCAACCGCCTCTTGGGAGGCCAGCATGCGGTGACACCAACCGAGAAGCTGCTGGACTGTTTCGGCGGCATCGCTCTCGTGGCTTCCCGAGCCCAGCGCTTCGAGCATCGCGGCCGCTTCCACCCAATGGCCGCCCCTGCGCAGCAGCTCGGGAAACACCACCCGGACGATGGCGTCGAGACGCCTGCCGAAATCACCGGCGGGGAAGTGGGCCAGGCCTCTCAAATAGTCATCTCGGTCGGCGAGGAACTTCCGGACGACTAGTTGCCGCCTGAGCATTTGCTGCAGGTTCTCCGGCAGCTCCTCCCGGGTGAACACTCCCTGCTTGACCACTGCTTCGAGCAGCTCGCCGGCGACTTCCATTTCCTGTTGGTCTAGCTGCGCCAGAATGTCCCGGATGACGAGGCGGTGCCGACCCGCGAGCTCGAGGGACTCTTCGTCCTGCTTCGCCGTCAACTGCTGCAAACCGTCCATCAGCTGGGTGGTCGTGGAGACCAGGCGCTCTGGGGGAATCTGAGCGATGATCTCGTGCTCGACCTGCGCTTCTTCGAGAACGGCAATGTCCTTGGCGAGCACGTCGCAGTTCACGAGTAGGTCTGCGAGAAGCTGGGGCGTCCGCAGGGGGCGGATCACCTCATCGATGATCTGGATCTNNGCTTGTAGAGCGGGAGCATGCTGAGGTCTCTCCCCAGCCTGCTCAGGGCCCGCTCCACGCGCCAGGGAAGCCGGCGCTCCCTCCCGATGACGTCCGCTTCGAAGAGTGTCGATACATGTACGATGTGTTGGTCCACGAACGCCTGGGTTACCCGGTCCCGCTCTTCCTCGGCCCGGCCTGCCCTGGGAGGCTCGCTCATCAGAATGACGAAGGCGTTGAACTCCTCGGCCTCGATCCTGGCCAGGAGAGAGAAACTCAGGAGGTGCCGTCTGTCGAAGAACTCCAAGAGCTTCGGGGTGAACAGCTGTGCCATGCCGCTGATCATGATCTTGTCCAGCATGACGGGGTCCGGGTCATACCCGTCGATCATGATCGTACGGCGGTTGCGGTCCATTCCGACCAGATAGGTGAGCCCCGACCGATCCTGCAGGACGCGGCGGAACTCCTCGTAGAGTCCGGCCCGGGACTGCTGCGCTTGCGGATGATCCGGTGCGTAGTACCCGGTCCGGAGCATCGCCTTGGCGAGATCGAGCGTGAATGCGGCGAGGGGGCCAGCTTCCTGCGAGGCGGCGTGCGTGTCCGTCACCGGGTCCGGCCGTGGCGGCGGGCTCGCGTTCCCAGACGTACTCATCCGGCTGTGCAGCGGCTGGTGCAGGGCACGCCTGACACCTCGTCGGGAGCTAGGCCTAAGATGTCAAAGTCGGGCGGCGGAGGCCAGCCTTTGCTGTTGTCGCGAGCCTCCGCGGCTACGCCGCAACGCAGGTGTCATCGCCCTCCACGGACGAACCGCAGATTCCTGCTTCTGCCGTTGGTGACCAGCATCCCAGCAACACGCCCGGCGTCGTCCCTGTAGAACTCGGCTGCCCGCAGGAACCATTCGCTGCCGCGGAACTCCCCCTGAAAGGCCGGTGTCAGCTCAATGGTGCCGTGCCGCCGGTGGCGGGCAACCAGGCGGCCGTCCTCGATGGCGATCGTGTAGGACGTGCCGAGCTCATCGCTGTAGTACTCCCCTTCGAACTCGGGGAACTGCTCCGGACCAGCGGTCTGCACGGCCTCGACGCGGGGTGCGCTCATGCCGCGGTAGCTGAAGTGGGTGACCTGGCCGGTGCTGTCCCGTCGAAACACGATGGCGGCGCCGTAGTCCTGCACCCAGAACGTCGAGTCGGACCGCGCAGTCATCGGGAAACTGTCTTCGGCCGTCGCCTGGGTCATCAAACTGTCCCCGTCGCGCGTGATCGTGACGTACCAAGCCGGGCCCAAGCGGTAGACTCCGACATAGTCATCCAGAATGTCGGTGGGCACGCGAACCGGCTCTGCTTCATGCGGGTCAGTCGTCGGATCCCTGGGTCCGAGCGCGTCTGCGAGATAGATATCGGCGATCTGGTAGGCCCTTCTCGTGGGGTTCACTGGGCTGAAGTTGCAGAGGACGACGACGCCGAAGTGCTGCTCCGGGAAGTACATGAGCACGGTCCGGAACGCAGCCCACGATCCCCCATGGCTCACTCGTTTGAGCCCACGATACTCACCGATACCCAGCCCGAAGGCGTACGCGATCCGGGAGCCATCGTTGAGCGTGCCCCTGTGGTACATCCGCTCGATGACTGCTCGGCCGCCGACCCGCCCGTCGTCCAGGTTGATGACCCACTTCGCAAGGTCATCGACGGTCGTGAAAAGAGAGCTTGAGCCCAGGGCCGTCAGGCCGTTGGGCACCGCGCGGAAGCGGTCCTCGGCCCGCGCATACCCGTATGCCCTGTTGGCAACAACCTCGGTGTGGTCATCGTGAAAGTGGGTGCTGGTCATCCCCAGCGGCTGGAAGATGTTGGCGTCGGTCCACTCGCGAAATGTCTGGCCGGTGACCCGCTCCACGAGCTCGGCAAGGAGGTTGTAGCCCGTGTTGGAGTAGAGGTGCTCGGCTCCGGGCTCGAAGTTCAGGTCGCGCTGGTTCCAGACCATTGTGAGGATCTGATCGAACGAGATCACGTCGTCCATTCGCCAGCCGGCGACGGCGAGTGTTCCGGGCCAATCCCTGATCCCGCTGGTGTGGTGCACTAGATGGCGCACCGTGATCGTGTGCCCGAAGTCCGGGAGTTCCGGGATATGAGTGCGCACGTCGTCGTCCAGCGAGATGACCCCCTGCTCCGTCAGCATGGCGATCGCCATGCCGGCGAACTGCTTGGAGACCGATGCGATATCGAACACAGTGGACGTCGTGATGGGGACACCGTGTTCGAGGTTTGCGCTGCCGTACCCCTGCTGGTAGAGCACCTTCCCATCTCGCACCACCAGGACGGCTGCGCCAGGGGTGTGTGGGGTCAGGTCGGCAAACAGCGAGTCCACCTGTGCCGCGAGGGAATCTGAGCGCGCCTGTGCCGGCGCAGTGCCGGGAACTGAGATCAGCAGTATTGTGACCGATAGAACAGCCCTGATCGCTCTCGTCATGACGGGTCCTCCGGTTAGCAGTGACGGTCGGCTGGGCGATCTGGAGAAGGTCCAGGCCATCGCTCACAAGAGGCTCGATCCTGCGAGCCCGGCTTCACGGTAGCCTCTCTAGTGCCTACGGACTACGCTCACCGCATCAAGCTACCCGCTGTTCCAGGCGCTGTCATGCCAAGTGAAGGAGTGGCGCACCTGCGAGAAGGGCCCTGCGTCCGCAGGGCCCCATGGCTCGCTTCGGCAACGCAGTGCCCGCGGCCCGGAGTGCCTATCTGGCCCCGAGCGCTCTCGCGGCGCGGCCGTACTGGTTCGGCTTCACCCAGAGGATCATCCCGTAGCGTCCCTTGCCGGCGGCCACCGCGTCGGCCGCGGTAATGTTGATCTTGGCGGCCGCCAGCTTGCTGATGTGCCGGTGTGCGGCGCCGGCTCGGTCGGGACCCGTGATCAGGAACCCCTTCTTGACCTTGCTCACACGCCAGCCGTTCTTCCGCGCAACCGAGCGGAACGCCGCCATGTCTTCCGGGACGAAGTCGAGTTGCGCCTTGCCCCCGCCGATGGGAAACCCCGAGTACGCCAGCAGGTTGACTGCACCTTCGCGAAGCTGACCGAGGATCTTGTCGCCCTGCCCCGCCCGGTTGGGGACCTTGAGGTAGCAGTAGTTGACCTTCTTCACGCGATCGGCCATGGATCACCTCCCGGTGGAGGTCGTAGTGCCCGAGGCGCAAGCCGCCGTCCGGCGCCTCCGATGCAAGCTTCGCAGAAGGGCCGCTGATGCCTACTTGTGACTGCGGATCCCTACTCGGGAAGCGGCAAGTCGGAGTTCCAGATTGACACCGTCATGAGCCACGAGCCGTCGGCCTGCTTCTCGCAGATCGCCAGGTACTTCCCGGTGTCCTGGTACGGCTCCTCCACGCCCTCGATCACCATCGTAACCGAGTAGGTGCCCCAGTCGAGCGCGAGGGTGCCCAGGCCTTCGGTCGCGACAGGCGTGACGGTGAACTCTGTCACGTCTTCCCCGGCCTCGTACCGCGCCTGGATGGCCGCTCGCCCCTCGGTGGCGGGCACGTTGGGCGGCATCTCGGTCGCGTCCTCCGCGTACAGTGCCGCGACGGCGGCTGCGTCACCGGCCAGCACGGCATCGACGTATGCCTGCCGCACCTCGGCGATCGCTGCCAGATCCTGCTCCGATAGCGGACCCGCCGCCTGGCACCCTGCCAGCGCGAGGGCCAGCAGAGCGGTGGCCGGCAAGACTGCGCGCTTTTTCATAGTGTCCTCCCTGCGCTGAGGAGTTGCCTCTACCGGATGAAGGTACCGGCGGTGCGATGGGGTGTCACGGGAAAGACATAGGGGTTTGTCGCCTTTCCGTGATTGCAGAGGCCGCAACGGGCCTCTACCGGGTACCGGACCTCCCCTCCGCCCATTCCCGCACCTTGGCGATCGTCTGCGTCACCAGTACGTCGGTCGAGCTGACGGACGGGCATGGGATATCGCTGTCGTCGAGCACCAGCGGAACCTCGGTGCAGCCCGCGACGATGATCTCGGCACCGCGGTCGACGAGGCCTGCGGCTACGGCCTGGATGGTTGCCTTGGCGTGAGCTGAGCGATCGCCCGACTTGATCTCGTACAGCACCTGCATGAACGTGTCGCGGTCCGGCCCTTCCGGTACGACGACGGCGACTTGCTCTTCACCGAAGGCTCGTTGATACAGCTGCGCGTCGAGGCAGCCGGTCGATGCCATCACCCCTGCGCATCGGAGCTTGGGGAAGCGGCGCATCACCTCATCGCGCGTCTCCGTGATGATGCTCACGAAGGGGATGGACACGGCCTCCTCGATGGCGTCCTGAAAGGCGTGCGCCGCGTTGCATGGCATGACCAGGAAGTCGGCCCCGGCGCGCTCGAGCCGCCTGGCCATCTCGGCGAGCATCGGCGCGGGCGATGGGCCGGTGCCCGCCACCGCCGCGTTGCGATCGGGCACCTGCGGGTTGTTGTCGATCAGTAGGTGCAGATGATCCTGATCGTTCGCGGCGGGTGTGTCCCGCAGTAGCCGGGCGAAGAAGTCCAACGTGGCGTCCGGACCGAGCCCGCCGAGCACCCCGACGGTAGGGTGCGACCGGTGTGTCAACGCGCCTCCCGCACGATTCGCGCAATTGACGCCGAGTCGGCCGACAGAAGCCCAACCGTCGGGAGGCGCCACAGCAGCTCGATCCAGCTCTCGTCCTGGGCGAACGCGCGACGGAAGAACGGGATCGCTTCGTCGATGTGGCCCAGCTCGGCCAGCGTCACGGCCTGCCAGTAGACCAGCTCACCGTTGGTGGCCTCATCGGGGAGGATCCTGGCCGCCCTGCCGTAGGCGGCGATCGCGGAGTCGATCTGCCCCGCCGTCACGAACTCGTCGCCCGCCGTGGCGGCGCGGTACGCCCGGGCGGCACGCAGCAACCGCGCCATCTCGCCAAGGGGATCGGGGGAGTCTTCCACCCTGAGATCGAAGATCTTCTGCCACGAAGGATCATTGCGGTCACCACTCACCACGACCAGCGCTGCGGACTGCCTTCCCCTGATGTCACCGCCGGCCTNNTCGGCTAGATCGCCGTCGGTCCGCTCGAACGCTCGGGCCATGGCGGGCCACACGCGCTCATTGCGCATCAGGTTCGCCTGCACCGAGTATCCCGAGCCCACGTGGTGGCCGGCAGCGGGGATGTCGCGCGAGCCCGTGTGCGCGGCGACGCGCCCGGCCGCGTCTATCATCGCCACCTGTCGCACCTGGCTGTCGGGATCGGCCCGTAGCAGCGCCGCCAGGGCCTCCGGCGCCGACGTGCCGGTGTGCATCAGGTAGAGTCCTCGCGGCCCGTAGCTCGGATCCACGAACGACTGGGTGGCCACAGCACCCACGCCGGGCTCGGCCCAGGGCACGAGACTCCCCACGCTGAACCAGTGCGACTGGACGGCGACGCCGATCTCGCCGGTCAGCGAGTCGACCGCCACGATCGAGTAGGTGTGGACCGGACGGGACACGTCCGGGCTCTGCGCCAGTGCGGGGCAAGCCAGTATGGTGAGCAGTGCGATACACCTCATTGTGTCACTCCTGGCGGGGCTCTCCCTAGGATACGGCGGGCCCGTGGGACCGGCCAGGGCGGGCA
>JABAOH010000296.1_pt3 | contig 12305 bp, 14 predicted proteins | sample 7062181 | NCBI WGS metagenome assembly JABAOH01 (sample SAMN14538630, study PRJNA623070) | marine sediment metagenome | biome: marine biome [ENVO:00000428]; feature: marine pelagic biome [ENVO:01000023]; material: deep marine sediment [ENVO:00002113]; isolation source: pool of 5 deep marine... | reverse complement strand
TATTGGTTTTCCATCCAGGAATTCCCTATACCAGCTATCAACTAAGGTCAGACTTTTTCCTTCCAAATATCCCTTCTCCGAATAAAATCTTTTCTTGAATGTCCATGAAGAGAGGTCGATATCATATATAGAAAGCTGGCTAAAGGCAGAATCTTTGGGATCGAAATAATTGTAATAATAAATCCTATCCTTTTCTTTGCTCAGCACCCAGCGGCGGTCCAGGTAACCATAGCTGCGGGGAGGGACATCATTTATTTTATTCCATGTCTCTTCGGCTTTCTTGTTGGCGTAGGGAAGGACATTCTCCTGGAGGTAGAAAGAAAGGAAACTTGCTAGGCAGGCCAAAAGGATAACGGGAAGGACAATGCGGTATATGCTGATACCGCATGCTTTCATCGCTGTGATCTCGTTGGATTTGGTCAAAAGACCTAAGCACAAAAGCGTCGCCGTTAAAGCACTGACAGGCAGAATGTAACGAATAAACTCGGGGACGCTGTATCTTATGTATTCCAAGAGAAGCACAATCGATTTCTCGTGCTCATAGACATTATCTATCCTCTCAAAAAAGGTGATAATCACAGAAATGGACAGCAAGGCTAAAAACACCAAGAGGAAAATGACTAAGTATTTTCTGATGATATAGCGGTCCAAGATGTTGGGGAACCGAAGGGAAAGGCGAGGCCAACTCAAGAAATATTTTCCTTTTTTGGATATAGAAATTCCTTTGATCTCTGTCTGAAAAATGCGGCCAAGCCTGGAAAAAAAAGGAGCTTCCCTCAAGGATTTGATGAAAAGGTAAATTCCCAAAAGGGCGAGCAGAATATCAGGCCCCCACATCCCCAGCCAAGGAGAAATTTTGCCATCCATGGCCATCTTTTCTCCTGCCGTGATCAAAACGTAATAGATCAAGATAATTCCTAAGCTGATCGTGAAACCGCTTGTCCTTCCCCCTTTCTTGGTTGAAGCTCCTAAAGGAAGGCCCAAGAAAGCAAAGACCAAACAGGCAAAAGGAAGTGCAAATTTTTTGTGGACCTCTATCCAGTGAGAAATAAAGTCTCTTTTTCTTTGCCAGAGTAGGTATGCCTCCTCAGGACCTTTTTTTAACTCTGCCAGATCTTTTTCGATGAGGCGAAGACCGGTGAATAATTCTCTGATATCCTTTTCTCTGACTCGCTTTTTATTGGATAATGTGGAGAAAAAGCTCTCCACGTTGATCTCTTCCTCAAGGTGCCGGAAAGAAGTCACCCTATATTTTTCTGACTCAGCCAGAGGAAAAGAATGGAGAGCCCCGTCAAAGAGCTCGAGGAAAGCTCTCTTTTCTTCCGGAAAGAAACTCATTCTCCCCCTTTTGGCTAAAATGGCTCTGGGTTCATCTGGGGGATCGGAGAAATAGACAAAAATATTCTCCCAATCTTTATCCTGGGAAATATCTTGGATAAAGATCACTGTTTGAGGAAGTGTTTCGTTGAATTCTCGGGGATTGATCTCAAATTGGACCTTGGCCAGCACGGACTGCGATAGAGTTTGAACCCATTTGTAGTTTGAGCGCGGAGCAAGATAGAGAGTCAAAAAAGAAGTCAGTAGCCACCCTCCAAGGGCAAAAATAAATACGGGTCGGAGCAGTCTTCTATAGCTAATACCCAAGGTCTTAAAGGCCATGATCTCCATATCCGAAGACAATCGGCTCAGGCCAGCCAGAATCCCCATAAGCACAGCCATGGGCAGAGTGAAAGCAACTATGGAGGGAAGAAGATAGACAAGAATGTCAAGAGTCGTTCTTAAGGAAACACCTTTGGTGATAAATATCTCTGAGAGGAGAAGAATCTGATTCATCAAGAAGACAAAGGTGGTCAATAGGAGGCCTAAAAGGAAGGGAGGGACGAGTTCTTTGTAGATATAGCGATCAAAAAGCTTGAACACCTAGATATTTATACCACAGAAAAGGGGCAAAAAAAAGAAAGGCCCTGAGGAAATGCTCAGGGCCTTTAGGATTCAGGTCTACGACTTAGTACATATCGCTTGGCGGAGGGGGATATTTAGGACCTTTCTCTTCTTCTGGAATCTCAGAAACCAATCCTTCAGTAGTCAGGAGCAGACCAGCGATACTGGAAGCATTCTGCAATGCTATGCGGACAACTTTAGTTGGATCGAGAACACCTGATTTAACAAGATCTTCGTAATTTTCTGTGAGGGCATTGAATCCCATGTCCTGCTCCATCTCTTTGACTTTTTCTACCACGATGGAACCTTCGCGTCCAGCATTGTCTGCAATCTGCCTGATGGGTTCTTCTAGAGCTCTTTTAATAATTTTGACTCCAATCTGCATGTCATCGTCAAACTTGAGTTCTTCAAGAGCTTTCAAACACCGAAGGAGAGCTACTCCTCCTCCGGGGACAATCCCTTCTTCGACAGCGGCCTTGGTGGCATGCATGGCATCTTCGACTCTTGCTTTCTTATCTTTGAGTTCGGTTTCTGTGGCCGCGCCAACTCTGATCAAGGCTACGCCGCCGACCATCTTGGCCAATCTTTCCTGGAGCTTCTCTCTATCGTAGTCAGAGGTAGTTTCTTCAATCTGAGTCCTTATTTGCTTGATCCGGGCCTGAACATCCTCTCTCTTTCCTCTTCCTTCTACGATTGTGGTGTTATCCTTGTCGATAACCACTTTGTTGGCTTCACCCAGCCAATCGACGCCGACATTTTCCAGTTTGACACCAATGTCTTCGGTGATCACTTTTCCTCCAGAAAGAGTGGCGATGTCCTCAAGCATGGCCTTTCGTCTGTCTCCAAATCCTGGTGCTTTGACAGCAGAGCACTGGAAAGTTCCTTTAAGCTTGTTAACAACCAATGTGGCCAGAGCTTCTCCTTCGACTTCTTCGGCTATGACCAGTAATGGTTTTCCCATTTTGGCCACATTTTCAAGCAAGGGCAGAAGCTCCCTCAGGTTGCTGATCTTCTTCTCATGAAGAAGAATGAGTGGATTCTCCAAGACACATTCCATCCTATCTGGATCGGTTATGAAATAAGGAGAAAGATAACCGCGATCAAACTGCATTCCTTCCACGATCTCCATGGTAGTCTCTAATCCTTTGGCTTCTTCTACGGTAATAACTCCATCTTTTCCGACTTTGTCCATGGCCTCGGCAATGATTTTACCTATGGATTGATCATTGTTGGCTGAGATAGCCCCGACTTGGGCAATCATCTCTCCGCTGACATCTCTGCTCAGCTTCTTCAATTCGTCAACGACTTTTTCAACGGCATTATCTATCCCTTTCTTGATCAGATTCGGATTAGCGCCGGCCGTGACATACTTCAATCCTTCGGAATAAATACTCTGAGCCAAGACTGTGGCTGTGGTCGTTCCGTCTCCTGCCACATCCGAAGTCTTGGAAGCCACTTCCTTTACGAGCTGGGCTCCCATGTTCTCCAAGGGTTCCTTGAGTTCGACTTCTTTGGCCACTGTTACGCCATCTTTGGTGCTCGTGGGTGATCCAAATTTCTTCTCCAAGACAACGTTCTTTCCCCTCGGCCCCAAGGTCTCCTTGACCAGATCACTCAAGGTATTAATCCCTTTGAGTAGGGCCTGTCTTGCATCTTCACCGAGTGTTATTTGTTTTGCCATTTTTCCTCCTTTTGACGAAATTAGGTGATTTTGGCTAAGATTTCCTCTTCACGAACGATAATGTGCTCAACTCCATCAATCTCCACTTCCGTACCGCTGAATTTTCCGATAAGAACCTTGTCTCCCTTCTTGACGTCCAGAGAAATAACCTTCCCGTCTTCAGTCACACGGCCTTTACCGACTTCTATGACTTCTGCTTCTTGAGGCTTTTCTTTAGCTGTGTCAGGAATAATTATTCCTCCTTTCTTGACTTCTTTTTCCTCTAACCGTTTCAGAAGAACTCTGTCATGCAAAGGTATCACCTTCATTTAAACCTCCTAATATAAAAATTTATTATTAGCAATTGAAAAGGGAGAGTGCTAATATAATCTGAAAAAAGTCCCGTGTCAAGAGAAAAAAATGGATTTTTTAGCACTCTTTTATGGAGAGTGCTAAAATTTTTTAGTAATTCTTAATGATTTGGATAGATTATGGAGGGTATTGCGATGAATCCCCAGGGCTTTGGCCATTTGGGTCTTATTCCCTTTGTATTTTTTTAAGGCCATTTCTATATAGATTTTCTCGAACTCCCGCAGAGAATCTTTGAAAGGAAGCTCTTTTTCGACCATCTCATGAATCAAGATTTCCATTTTTTGATGAATATTGAGATTCTCAGATTTTCTCATATTTCTCTCCCTTGCCCGTAATATCTTGATAAGCATCTTTGAAATCTTGCTTGAGGCTCTCGGGTATAAGATAATAGATGGCCTCTGTGATTTTGAAACAATAGGGGGCAAGCTCTGATTGGCGAAGTGCTCTTTTATTCACTGGAAAGACCAATAAGGCGAAGACGATAACACCGGCGATAAGGATCCCTTTTAAAAGCCCTAAGGCTCCCCCTAAAACATGGTTGACAAATTTCAAGGGCCCTTTCATAAGCTTCGACAAAAGATAGGCGACGAGCCAACCCACTATCAATATGGCGATGAATACGGTAAAAAACCCTAGGAGTTGGGAGACAACCTTATTGGAGACGAGACCCATATAAAAATCGGAAACATAGGGATAGTTATAAACAGCTAAAATCAAACCTATGATCACAGCGGCGATGCCGATTACTTGCCTTATCAATCCTTTTATAATGCCTAGGATGAAGGTTATGATCAATATCGCCAATAAAATAATATCCAACCAATTCAAACTCATTCAATTTCTCCTTTTTCTTAGCTCCTCAACCATCCAGTATTTCCCCTCCTTGAGAGAGCCAAAAGGAATATGGGGTTTGATGGTTCCGTGAAAATCGGACCCGGCAGTGGGAACCAGGTCCAGTTCCTTAGCTATTTTTTTATAAGAATTTGTTTGTTCAAGGTCATGATAAGATGAGTAGACCTCCAGGCCAACAAGGCCTTTTTCTTTCAAAATAACAAGATCCCTTTTTTCTGTCTTCTGGAAATAAGCACCTGGATGAGCCAGGACCGGAACGCCATCTGTTTGGGGAACAAGTTGAAGAATATCCAACAACTCGATATTTCTGCGGGTTACAAAAGCAGGCTTTCCTTCCATGAAATAATCTTTATAAAAATTGTAGGGCGCAAACATCCTATTCTTGCCCTTCAAGTATTTTTCGAAAAGAGGATCTTCATTTTCTTCTGCTTTGCTCAAAAGAATCTGAGCGATGGTCACTCCCAAGGGAGGATGGGGCTTTGACTTTTTGAGAACTTCTTTCCAGGTGACATCGAATCCTAATTTATGAAGTTTCTTCACCCTCTCTTCAGCCTCTTCGTATCTTTTCTTAGCGACCCGTTTGATGATCTCCTTCACAATTTTCTTCTTCCAGTCTAGGAAAGGAAGAAGGAGATGAAACTCACGATTGTCGAAGAGCGTTGTGAGCTCAATGCTGGGAATAACCTCCACTCCTGCTTGTTTGCCATGCTCTAAAGCTTTTGGGTATGCCAATACTGTATCATGGTCAGAGATAGAAATTGCTCTTAGTTTGTTTTCTTTTGCCAGTTGAACGATGTGGAAAGGCGAGAAATCTCCATCACTGCTTTTGCTTGAATGAATATGTAAATCGATGAAGCCAGCATCACAATTCATGTTTCTCTGTCAACAGTCGATAGATTTCCAAATATTTCTTAGATGTCTCATTGATTATAGACGCCGGTAAGGGAGGAGGCGGAGATTGCTTATCCCACTTGGTGCTCTCAAGGTAATCACGGACAAATTGCTTATCTAAACTGGGTTGTGGCTTTCCTGGAGAATAGAGTTTTAAAGGCCAGAAGCGAGATGAATCAGGAGTGAAAATTTCATCGATAAGGATAAGTTCATCGTTCAGGAGTCCAAACTCGAATTTTGTATCAGCAATAATGATGCCTTTGGAGATGGCATGAAGAGAAGCTCTTTGATAGAGCTCTAAGCTTATCTTTCTGATCTTTTGGGCAAGGTCAGAGCCTACAATTTTCTGCATCTCTTTGAAAGAAATGTTTATGTCATGGCCCTCCTCTGCCTTTGTCGCCGGAGTAAAAATGCTTTCCTCCAGCTTATCGGCATTCTTTAGACCCTTGGGTAGCTTGACACCGCTTATTCTGCCTGTGGCCTCGTATTCTTTCCAACCTGATCCTTCAAGATAGCCACGGACAATACATTCTACAGGAAGCACTTCTGTCTTCTTTACCAGCATCGATCTTTTTTCCAAGATGTCTCCGTATTTGAGAAGGATCGGAGGAAAATCTTTGACTTCAGTGCTCAGGAGGTGATTGGGACAAACAAGTGAGGTGAAGTCGAACCAAAACTTGGAAAGCTGAGTCAGAACCTTCCCCTTGTTTGGAATCAGTGAGGGAAGCACATAATCAAAAGCAGAGATTCGATCTGAAGCAACGATGAGAAGTTTGTCTTCTACTTCATAGATATCCCTCACTTTGCCTTGCTTATAAAAGGGAAGTTCTGGAATGGATATCTGCGAGAGCACTTCTCCCATGTTAGCTAAAGAATAAAAAAAATAAAATCAAAAAGCAACTTAAATGAGAAAGCATTTCCAAAACCGTGATGAGTGGAGATATTTCTAGATAGGCAGTATTACGGCGGTTTCTGTCCATCCGAAGCCCATAGTGGAGTATGGGAAGGTCTTTGGCGAGGATGGAGGGGAACCGCCGCTTTGACTAATAATATACTTTATCATGAGCTTTCACGGAAATGGAAATGCTTCCCTAAAATGACATGCCTATAAAACTCAGCATCCGGCCTGCTTTTTGGGCATCACGACGGTAGGAAGGCAAATTGCTTTCACAATGCGTGCAGATATCCAAGGAATAAATGTTTTTCTTCTTTGCTCCTGCGTCGAGAAGCTGCGAAGCATTCGCTTCTTTTAAATCGAGAAAATATTTTTTATCTCGATACGGATGGGGACGAAAAATTTCAGGAGAAAAGATTCCTTGTTCATAGCTATGGCGCACATCCTCTCCCACTTCATAGCAATCGGTTTTTATATGGGGACCCATAGCCACCAGGAGAGAAGAAGGTGAACATCCATAATGAATTTTTAAATCCAGAATGACTTCTTGGACCACTTTTTTTTGCGTTCCCCTCCAGCCACAATGAACAGCAGCGATGACCTTTCTCTGCTCATCGACGATGAGAACAGGGAGACAGTCGGCTGTCCTTATGATTAAAAAAAGAAAAGGGAGATGCGTTATCATGGCATCTCCCTTCGGATTTTTCTGGGGGATTTCATCAATAAAATGGACCAAATTGGAATGAATTTGATCGAGAAAGACCGGTGTAAAATTCTTCCATTCCGGCCTTTTTTCAAAATCTCTTTCTTTCCAGTTTCTTGTTCCGAATCCATGAAAGAGGAATGGAACTTTTTCTAAGCGCCGAATGGTGAGAAAGTCAGCCGCTGTTGATAGTCGCATCCTTCCTTGATTTTATACAGATTNNTGTTGATAGTCGCATCCTTCCTTGATTTTATATAGATTGCCCCTTGAATGAAAGGCTGACTTTTAAAAAAAGGAAAAAAGGAGACGGCACTCTTTTTTATTTATCTTCACTCGCCAAAGAGGACAGGGCTTCACGAAGGGAAGGCCTTTCTTTAGGGTATCTTTCTGGCACTGGGAGATTTAAGAAAAAAGAGAACCGTCTTTTTGGGTTCCCTTTTTGTTTAAAAGGCAGCTTTTGCGCTTTTGGACATTATGCTGGTATAATCCTTAAACAATGACTCAGAAAGATTTTGAACCCGCTTACATTCAAACTCATAATAAAGGTCTTTTCCAAGAAAGAATTGAGAAAGCCCTCCAGATGCTCGAGAAATGCACCATCTGTCCTCGCAACTGCAAAGTCAATCGCATAAAAGGAGAAAAAGGAATCTGTGAGGGGGGTTATCAGCCAAAAATTTCCTCTTACTCTCCTCATTTTGGAGAGGAAAGGCCTCTGGTCGGGTTTAACGGCTCAGGCACGATCTTTATGACCCATTGCAACCTCGGTTGCAATTTCTGCCAGAATTACTCCATCAGTCACCTAGGAGAGGGCCGGGAAGTATCCTTTGAGAGGTTGAGCCAGATGATGATAGAGCTACAAAAAATGGGATGTCNNCCATTTTGTTCCTCAAATCTTGAAATCCTTGCCCAAAGCCATCGAAAGCGGACTTTCAGTCCCCCTTGTCTACAACACAGGAGGCTACGACTCTGTAAAAACTCTTCGGCTTCTGGATGGAATTTTCGACATTTACATGCCTGATCTCAAATACATGAACCAGGAGGTAGCAGATCAATACTCACAAGCCCCAGACTATCCCCAAATAGTTAAACTTGCTCTGAAGGAAATGCACCGCCAAGTCGGAGACCTGATCATCGATAAAAGAGGCATAGCTCTCAGGGGACTTCTGCTAAGACATCTCGTCCTCCCTAAAGGATTGGCCGGAACACCTAAAGCGATGCGATTCTTGGCTACAGAAATCTCGAAAAACACCTATGTCAACATCATGGATCAGTATTATCCTTGCGGCGAAGTCTCTCCTGGATCTCCCTTGAGCAGGAGAATTACCCACCAAGAATATGAAGAGGCCATAAAGGCCGCCAAGGAAGAAGGGATCACACGCCTGGATAAAAGGGAAAAACTGCGTTTGATTTGGAGATTCTGAAAATACCTTTTATCCTCTTTTCCTGTTTTTTCTCTTCCTCAGATAGTCCAGGCTCGCAGTCCTATTCTTCAAACAGTGAGGATTTCCCCCAAAAAATTAGAGCCAGCGAGGCAAGAAATATAAACAGAGCAAAAGGAATAAAAGCAAACCTTACGCCGATAGCCTGCGAGACCCATCCAAAAGATAGCGGGCCGATGGCAAAACCTAAATCCACCGAAGAGGCAAAAAGGCTCAAGACTTTTCCTTTTTCAGCGGAAGAGACCCCTTCCATGACTAGAGCAGTAAGATGGGGATAAAGAATTCCCGCCCCGATTCCCCAAATCACTCCAGATAATCCGAGGAAAAGATTACTCAACGAAAAATATATGAACACGCCTCCGGCCGAGAGAAAACAAAAGCCAGGAAGAATAAGAGCTGGTTTCCCCCAGAATTTAAGTCTCTTACCTAGATAAAGCCTCACGAATACTGCTGTCAATCCAAGAAACGTATAATAATACCCAGCTCTCAAATGGGAGTCTCCATGAACAAGAAGGGGAACAAAACTCAGGCTTGAGCTCAGGCCTATTTCAAAAATAAAAGCCAAAAGAAAAATCAAAAATATTCTTCTCCTTCGGAGGAGACGCAAAAAGCCGGCGCTCTCCAGCTTCGATTCAGGGGAAACAGGAGGAAGTCTGAATCTTGCGAAAAGAGCATAAAGAAAAGGAATCAAAGCCAAAATAACAGCCATGAGGAAAAAAGAAGGGAATCCATACCTTTCAATAATCTGTTCACTCAAATAGGGGACGAGCAGGAGGGGAAGCATAAAACCTGTGGATACCACACCGATGGCATAAGCTCTCTCTTCCTCTTCGGATAAAAGAACCACGATCAGGAGAGCGGCCAAGACAAACAGGGAAAATCCAACACCATGAAAAATCCTGATGAGAATGACAAACCAATTGAGACTTTTAATGAGGAGATACAAGGCTGTTGTTCCCAGAAGGAGAATCAATCCTGCAAGGAGTACTCTTCGGGGATTGATTTTACTCAGGATCCAGCCACAGAAGGGCCGCGATAAAAATGCAGCTAAGGAAAAAATCCCTATTAAAAATCCGATTTTCCGGGGACTCCCTCCCAGATGTTCAAAAAAGAGAGGAAGCAGTGTCAAAACAGCGATAGAAGAATAGGTCATCAAGATCAGAAACTGAATGGACAGTATCTCTGGTGCTAATCTTTTTCTATTCATTAAAGAGAGAAAAGGTAACAAATCTCCTTTTTTCTTTCAATAAAAAAACAGGCATCTTTTTCCCATAGGTTGGCGCCATCAAAAAAATGAAAGGATGAAAAAAGACGAGATTTATTCTTATGGACTGTTCCAGGATGAAGTTTATTCGCAACTCATAAAAAGATGGCTATCCCCTTTTATAAGAATCTTATTCAAGTTGAGCGACCGATGCGTATATAAAATTTTCATACTGTCTAACGACGTCCTTGATAATTTCTTCTTTGGCTATTTTCAGCAGCTCTGAAGGCTTGACATCTGCCATAAACGGCTCTTCTCTTTTTTCGAGGCGGCTTTTTCTGTTCTTTCTTCCTTTTATCTGCAGCTTCAGTTTTAGCTCTATGGAATTTTCCGGCAAGTGGATGATGTAGTGGAAATGATTGAGTCTAGATCCCTGGAAATTTATTTGGAAATCAATATATTTTCTTTTCTCTCTTCTGATGCTTGATTTTATCCGATATTTTTTGAGTTCATCCATTAAGCTCTCAAAAGCGGGCTCAGCAATAAACTCACAGAATTGATCAAAATTTTCGAATGTTTCTTGTTTGCTTTTCTCAATAATTTTAGTGTCTTCGACTAAAGATGCTAATTTGTCTTTCCAGTCTATTGTTTTCATTTTCTTTATTCTAAATAAAATTTGCTATATCTTACAACTTATTTATTTAATTAGTTACAAAAAAAAATTTATATTATATCGGAAGCATCTCTTTTTCCACTATGCCCAATAATGAGGGAAGCCATCCCAAATAACGCCAATTTCCGTCCCTCCGAAGCCCATGGTGGAACGGGAGGATTTTTTAGTGAGGATGGACAGAAATCGCCCCTCTATTAAATAGCAATATTATCTATTTTCCCCAATCACGAAAAAAAACCTGTTTACTGTTATGTCTATACTTTTTATAATTTTTCTTTTTCCATAATATAGATAATTTAAATGCTTTTGAAAGGAGTCAATGATCCATGAAGAAAAAACAAGCCTCTCTTCTATGGCCTTTCATTTTTGTTTTTCTATTCGCTTGGATATCTTTCTCTTCTCTTGCAGCCTTATTGTCAGAAAAAAACCAGACTTTTCTCGAAGAAGAAAGGAACTGGCGAGCCAAACGAGACAATCAGATGCGTGCTCCTACAAGCTGGCTCACCATCGCCGGACTCTTCTGGTTGGATGAGGGCGAAAACACCTTCGGAACCGCAACCGAGAATAAAATCAAGCTGCCTGATAGCTCGTCGCCTCTTTATGCAGGAAAATTTGTTTTTAAAAAAGGAAAAGTCACTGTCATAGCCAACGAGGGAAATGAGTTTACGATCGATAACATGAAAATTAAAAAAATGGTCCTTAAAGGAGATGATTCAGGAAGACCTGATATCGTGGAGTTGAATGATCTGAGGATGTGGGTCATAAAAAGAGGAGGCAGGTATGCCATCCGCCTCAGAGATCTAAATAATCCTGCTTTCAAAGAATACAAAGGGCTCGATTTTTTCCCTCCATCTAAGAAATACAAAATCGAAGCCCAATTCATCTCATATAATAATCAAAGAAAGATCACTATCCCCACGGTTATCGGGACTCAAACAGAAATGAGCTCGCCTGGATATGTTAAATTCGAGCTTGAAGGCCGGGAATATAAACTCCAGGCTTTTGAAGGAAATGCTAAAAACACAAAGCTTTTCTTTATTTTCAAAGATGAAACAAACGGCAAAGAAAGCTATGAGGCAACAAGATTTATGGTTTCCGATGTTCTAGAGAACGGAAAAGTCGATCTAAACTTTAACAGAGCTTACAATCCCCCTTGTGCCTATACGCCATATGCTACCTGCCCTCTTCCTCCTCCCCAAAATTATCTACAAGTCCGCATTGAAGCAGGGGAGAAAAAATACGGCGAAACATATCATTGAACATATAAAGACGTCTCTTCAATTATTCATGAATAAATTTCTTTTTAGAGTCTCCCAAACCGTATCAACCTCAATATCAGCCAATGAGTACCCGCTTAGGACATTCACTTGCCCATAAGGTTTCCAGGAAGCTTCAAGATTCTTCCGGAAAAGACCAACTCCTTTTGCTCCGCAAACTGCAGCAAGATGAGTGATTCCCGAATCATTTCCTAAATAAAAGGAGGCTTGTCGAAGCAAACCCGCTAATTTTAAAAGAGGCGGATTCTTAAGCCAAACCCAATTTTCTGGCAATTCTGATTTTCTGATATCTTTCTCCATCCATTCCTCGGCCACTCCCGTCACCAGCGCTCCACGCACCTCACTTTGATTGAGCCGACGGATTATGGTCAGGTAGTTCTCCAAAGGCCAACACTTCG
>JABAOH010162804.1_pt1 | contig 12310 bp, 9 predicted proteins | sample 7062181 | NCBI WGS metagenome assembly JABAOH01 (sample SAMN14538630, study PRJNA623070) | marine sediment metagenome | biome: marine biome [ENVO:00000428]; feature: marine pelagic biome [ENVO:01000023]; material: deep marine sediment [ENVO:00002113]; isolation source: pool of 5 deep marine... | reverse complement strand
GCGGGCGTTATGTTCGGCGGCGGTGAACAGGGTGATCTCGTTGCCGATCTGGGCGTTGAGTGGACGCCGGAGGGGACGGGACTGATGCACGCCCGATCCCAGGTGTTGCTCAGCTCCCGGGCGGCGGGCGTTCCGTTCCCGATGGAAGCGGTGTTCATGGACTTCCGAGATCTCGAGGCCCTGCGCGTCGAGTCCGAGCTCGCTCGCCGCCTCGGGTACGTTGGCAAGGTGGCGATCCACCCCGCCCAGGTGACGGTCATCAATGACGTCTTCACGCCGTCACCCGAGGAGGTTGCCTATCAGAGGAAGGTCCTGGCGGCATTCGAAGAAGCCGAGGCCGAGGGTTCGGCCTCCATAGCTGTCGACGGGAAGATGGTGGACTACGCGGTGGCGAGGGTGGCGCGATCGATCATCGAGCGGGCCGAGTCTGCCGCCAGGGCCGAGAAGGCATAGGACGGCTCGTGGCCTCGTCGTCGACCTGGATCCGCTGATCGGCATGGCGGATGGGATGCTCTCTGGGATCACCATCCTCGAGCTGGGGCAGGTGATCGCTGGGAACTTTGGCGGCGTGATCCTGACCGACCTCGGGGCCGAAGTCATCAAGATCGAGCCCCACACCGGCGATACGGCTCGCAACCCGAACATCGCACCTCTTCACGGCGAGAGCTCCATCCACCTGTTCATGAATCGGGGGAAGAAGAGCGTCGTTCTCGACCTCAAGGATGAGCGGGGCCTGGAGTTGTTCTACTCCCTCGTCGCAGGCGGCGACGTGGTGATCGACAACTTCCGACCGGGCGTCATGGAGCGGCTCGGAATCGACCACGCCACGCTCAAGGAGCACAACCCCCGCATCGTCACCGTCTCCGTGACCGGGTTCGGTGAGTACGGCCCCGCCCGGGACAAGGCGGCTTTCGATCTCGTGATCCAGGCCTTCAGCGGGCATGTGGACATCACGGGTCCCGAAGACGGCGACCCGGCACGGGTTGGCATTCCAATTGCCGACATTGCCGGCGGCATCTACTCCTGTGTTTCCGTGCTCGCCGCATTGCTGGGCAGGGAGCTGCACGGAGAGGGTCGGCACGCAGACGTGGCGATGCTCGACTCGCTCGTCTCGATGCTCTCGTACGACGCGCTCGATCACCTCAACTCGGGAAGAAAGGTCACGAGGCACGGAACGGCCCACGCCCACATCGTCCCGTGGCAGGCGTTTCAGACAAGCGATGGATACGTTGTCGTCGCTGCCCGCGATGAGAAGTTCTGGCGGAACCTGTGCAATGCCATAGGTCGACCTGACCTCAAAGACGATCCGCTCACCATCGACAACGCGGCTCGCGTGGCGAATCGAGAGTATCTGATCCCGATCCTGGCCGAAGTCTTCCGCACCAGGACCAAATCGGAATGGCTGACGATCCTCGATGAGTACGACATTCCCAATGCACCCGTCAACGACATCGGTGAAGTATTCGAGGATCCCCAGGTACAGGCGAGGGGCATGATCCAGACCTACGAGCATCCGACGCTCGGCGCCGTCCGCTACCCCCCGAGCCCGGTGAAGTACAGCGACTGGGAAAGGCCGAATGAGCCGGCCCCGATGCTGGGCGAGCACACCATCGAGGTGCTGGTCGAGCGCCTGGGCTTGGAGGAGTCCAAGGTGAGAGCTCTGGCCGCCGAGGGCGTGGTGAAAGTCTGGCCCGAGCAAACCTGAGGTGGAGGTTGCAGCTTGGTCACCGGTTCACGGGAGCATCACCTCGATCGAGACCCGGCGCGGCGTTGAGCCCTTGGCTCGGCCCCGCTCCGGGTTGATTCCCGTGCCGCGATGAGCGAGCTCCGTCCACTTCTCGATCCGGAGTCGATCGCCATTGCGGGGCTTTCGGCCGATCCGGCGAAACATGGGGGGCGGGTCCTCGACCATCTTCGGGCACTTGGCTACCCCGGCACCATTTCGGGCGTCAACCCGAGCCAGCCGTCCATCGAAGGGATCGAGGTGGTGGAGCGGGTGTCCGACCTGGCTGTCCCACCGGACCTCGTCGTCTGCGCCGTTCCCGCCGCGGCGACGGTCGACGTCGCAGGCGACTGTGCCGGAGTAGGATCCGTGGCCGTCTTCGCCGGCGGATTCGGAGAGATGGGACCCGACGGTCTCGCTCTCGAGCACACGCTCGCCCGAACGGCCGAGCGGGTGGGTGCACGCGTGCTTGGGCCCAACAGCGGCGGGGTGATACGGCCCGCCAGGTTGCTGGCGGCGAGCTTCCTCACCTGCCTCGACCGGCCGGCCCAGGAGATCCGCTCCGGCCCGGTGGGGGTCGTCACCCAGAGCGGTGGCATGGGGAGCTATCTGCACAATCTCGCTGCCGAGCGAGGTGGGGGGCTCGCCGTTTCGGTGTCCACCGGGAACGAGGTGGACATTCAACTGGGGGAGGCCATCGACGCCGTGTCCCGGCTCGACGAGGTGGCGGTGGTCCTTGCTCTCATCGAGACGGTGCGCGACGGAGCTGCGTTCGTCGAGGCGATCCGAGGAGCGCGGTCGAGAGGCAAGCCTCTCGTCGCCTGTACGATTGGCTCCGGGCGTCGCGCCGAGACCCTCCTGCGGTCGCATACCGGCGCCATGGCGGTTCCCGCAGGGGTCTTGAGCGGGATCCTCGAGTCGCTGGATGTCGTTGTCGCGGAGACGCCGGGAGAGGCCTACGAGGTCGCCGAGATGATCGCCCGGACCGATGGACCAGCGGGCGGCCGTTCGGCGATCGTCACCCACTCCGGAGGCACTGCGATCCTCCTTGCCGATCTGGCCGAGCGCCGCGGCCTGGATCTCCCCGCACCCGGTGAGCACTTGCAGAACAGGATCGGTCCCCTGCTCGACCACGGTGCGGTCGGCAACCCGCTCGACATGGGCGGCATCATCGGAGGCCCCAGCCGCTTCGCGCAGACGGTGGAGGCCGTCGCCGGATCAGGCGACTACGACATCGTGCTCGCGGTTTCCACCCCTCACCCGGCCTCGCACAGCGAAGCGCGCGCCGCTTCGCTTCTGGCGTTGGAGACCGACGCCGTCGTTCTTCATCTGTGGATGGCCGGGAGTCAGGCGACCGCAGGCCTGGGGGCGTTGCGCGAAGGCGGAGCCCCGGTGACCGAGGAGCCGCGGGCGGCGATCCTGGCGCTCTCCGGCCTGTCCCGGCTCGGCTCCCGGGAGCCGGAGCCCGGGATGCCGCCGCTGGAGGGAGGCATCGAGGACTGGGGCTTGCCGCTGATCGATGGGGCGGCGGTCTCCTCCCCGGCCGAAGCGGCGCGGGCCGCCGACGCCCTCGGCTACCCGGTGGTGGTGAAGGTCGATGCTCCGGGCCTCTTCCACAAGACCGAGGCGGGCGGGGTCAGGGTGAACCTCGGCGATGCCAATGCGGTGCAGGCCGCCTACGAGCATGTGGTCGGATCCGCAAGGGACGCCGGTCACGCGGTCACGGGGGTACGAGTTGAGCCGCACCGGCCCGGCCTGGAAGTGATCGTCGCCGCGATCGAAGACGAGACCTTCGGCCCGATCGTGTCGGTCGGGTTGGGGGGCGTCTTCACCGAGGTGGTCGGCGACGTCGTGTTCGCCGCGGCCCCGATCGATACCGAGACGGCCCGAGCCATGGTGCACCGGCTGCGCGCTGCCAAAGCTCTCGAAGGCGTTCGGGGCCGGTCACCCGCCGATGTCGGCGAGCTCGCCCGGATCGTCAGCGTCCTCAGCCGGGGGTTCGTCGGCTCGGACCTCATGGAGGTCGAGATCAACCCCCTTATCTGGGACGGTGACGAGTGGGTTGCGGTCGACTGGTTGGCGGTCAGCCGGCCGTAACGTCGCCGAGCGTTGCCCTCAAGTCCGATAGATCGTCGGCCGACGGCTCCCACTGGGCAGCGAGAGCGTTGCTCCGCACCTGTTCCCAACTGGTGGCTCCCGGGTCACCGCCGGCGCCGCCTCATTGGCGAGCAGGGCCCCGAGAGCGACCTGGAGCATGAAGCCCGTTCGCCAACGGGTAGAAGGGGCAGCAGTGCGACCCCGCGTCGGTTGCAGGTGTTGATGGGTCCAGCGGCGGACAGCTCAATCGACGAGGAGGACTGCCTTCCCTCTCACCTCGCGTTGGGCCAGGGCCGCGAGTGCTGCGTTGGCCTCGGTCCACGGAACCTCCAGTCCCGGATGCGGATGGAGCGATCCTTGCGCCACCATGTCGGCGAGAAGCTGGAGGTCCTCACCGAACGGAGGGGGCTCTCCGCTCTCGTACACAAAGAAGGCCTCGATGCGAGCTCCGGCCCGGCCCCGGAAGTCGCCGAACGAGATCTGGGCAGCAGTGTCCGACGAGTTGCCGTACAAGGCGATGGTTCCGCCAGGCGCCACGAGTCGAACCGACGCCTCGAGTGACCTTCCGCCGACGGACTCGAGGATCAGCTGGAACGGGCCGCTGGCCTCTTCGATCTCGTTGACGATTGTTTCCGCGCCAAGCTCCTCGAGCCCCTCGGCGCGGGAAGGGCTGGCCGCAACAGCGGTGACCGCGGCTCCCGCTCCGGCCGCCAGCTCGACGGCGAATCTGCCGACCCCGCCGGCCGCTCCGGTCACCAACACCCGTTTCCCCTTGGGGTCTCCTCCGAGGCGAAGCAACCTGAGAGCGGTCACTCCTGCGACGGGCAGACAGGCCGCCGTCGACAGCGGCACCTCTGCAGCCAGAACCGCCAAATGGGTCGTGGGGACCGCGACTCTCTGGGCCCAACCGGCCTGTTCCGGCCAGGCCACGACCGGCGATCCTTCGCCGGGGCCTGAGCCGTCGGCGGCAGCCCGCACCACCACTCCGGCAACGTCTTGGCCCGGTCGCCAGCCGCGGGGACGCGCTGCCAGCAGCCGCAACTCACCCCGGTTGATCGCCGCCGCACCGACTTCGACCAGCGCCTCGGAGGGCGCCGGCTGGGGCTCGGGGACCTCGGTGACGTCGACGGCGACCTCACCGCCGCCCCGGTTGGTCAGTGCTTTCATGGTTGCCTCCTCGGGTGCCGGAGTGCCCATGATGCATGGAGGGTGATGGATGTACCATCAGCGCCCGAGTTGGGCAGCCGCATTCTGATGGAGAAGAGTCACCTCGCGGTCATCGGACTGGGCCTCATGGGCTCACGAATGGCAGGGCGGCTGCTCGGGGATGGGTTCCAGGTCCAAGGCTTCGACACCAGCCCCGAGCGATTGGCGGAGTTCGAACGGAGAGGTGGCGTGCCGACGACCTCGCCATCGGAAGCCGTACAGGGCTGCTGGGCGGCTCTGCTCTCGCTCCCCGACTCGGATGTATCCCGCGAGGTCTGCCTTGGTCGCAACGGCCTCACCGACCGGGGAACGTCACCGCTCTACGTGTACGACACCACGACCGGTCGGCCCCAGGATGCGGCGGAGATATCGTCCCAGCTGGCCGAGCGAGGGGTGGTCTATTGCGATGCGACCGTGAGCGGCAACGCCGAGATCACCGAGCAAGGTCAGCTGGTGGTGATGATGGGCGGACCCATCGAGGCCTACCGAAGGGGACAACCGATCTTCGAGTCCATCGGCCGGTCTCACCACTACGTCGGGCCGGTCGGATCCGGGTCGCTCATGAAGCTGATCGTGAACCACGTGCTCACGATCCATCGCATGGCGCTGGGGGAGGCGTTGGTCGTAGCGGAGCTGAGCGGCCTGGACCTCGCAACCACCCTGGCGGTCCTCAAGGATGGACTCTCCTATTCGAAAGCCATGGATACCTGGGGTGAGCGGATGATCGCCGGCGATCACGAGCCGCCCTTCAGCCGGCTTCGACAGGCTCGCAAGGATTCCCGGTTGATCGTCGATAACGGTCTGGGCCGCGGCGCTCCCATGGACCTGGTCACCGTGGTGAGGGATGCGCTGGCCGAAGGGGAGGCGACCGGGCTCGCCGACCTCGACAACTCCGCGATAGTCGAAGTGATCAGGCGAAGAGCCGGAATCGGCAGGGTGGATCCAAGCCGCGAATGATCGACCGAATGGTCGCCTCGCGGCCGGTCCTATATGGTGCATGTCCGGAGTCGTCAGGTCGAGGATCGTTTGAGTCGGGTTATCGACATCCATTGCCACCGGGAGTGCGCCCCGGCGGCCTCACTGGTCAAGCCCGAGGCGGACCGGCTCGGACGAGCACCACTCCAGTTCGGCAACGATCTCACCGTGGAAGTCAACCGGAGGCAGCTGGAAGCACTTCGCCCCAAGATGGCATCTGTTGAAGTCCGTCTGGCCGACATGGATGCGATGGGTGTCGACGTCCAGGCAGTGAGCGTCTCTCCGTACCATCTCTTCAACTGGGCAACGGGGGACCTCGCCGTGCAGGCCTTCCGGACGATCAACGACGACCTGGCCGAGCTCGTCGATGCCCATCCCCGGCGTTTCGCCGCACTCGGCGCCGTGCCGCTCCAGGACACCGAAGCGGCCATCGGGGAGCTGGAGCGCTGCCGGCGCGAGTTGGGTTTCGGGGGCATCGAGATCAGCACGCACGTCGAAGGTGAGGAGATCTCGAGCCCGCGGCTGGGGCCCTTCTGGGACGCGGTCGACGATCTCGAGATGGTCGTGTTCATCCATCCCACCGGATTCACCGACCCGAGCCGCTTCATCGACCACTACTTCTTCAACACGATCGGCCACCCGCTGGAGGAGGCCCTCTGTGCCGGCCGCCTGATCTTCGATGGCGTCATGGATCGTCACCCCGGTCTCAAGATCGTGTTCGCCCACGGCGGAGGCTTCCTCCCGGCCTACGCCGGTCGCTTCGACCATGCGTACCACGCGCGTGAGGATGTTCGGCAGGGCCTCCCCCGTCCGCCCAGCGAGTACCTGTCGCTGTTCCATTTCGACACGATGGTGTTCGAGGCTGACCAGCTCGGCTTCCTCATCGCCAAGTACGGATCTGATCACATCCTCCTGGGCACCGATTACCCCTACGACATGGGAGAGGATGATCCACTGGGCTTGCTCGGTAGGGTGAGCGGGCTCGCCCCGGACGACATCGATCTCATCAGGGGCGGCAACGCCGCGCGGCTTCTAGGCTTGGAGCCATGAAACCAATCAACGTTGGCATCATCGGCACCGGCTGGTGTGGAGGCATCCGAGCGACGGCAGCAGCGAACAGCGCCCTCGTTGCCTCGCTGCACCTGGCCGAGATACGACCGGAGCGATTGCAGGAGGTGGCAGCGAGCAGCGGAGCCAGCAGGGCAACCGAGGATTGGGAGGAGCTGGTTGACGATCCGACGATCGACGCCCTCATCATCTCGGCGACGCCGGAGACGGTCCACTATCCCATGGCGAAAGCCGCACTGTCGGCCGGAAAGCACGTTCTGCTGGAGAAGCCGATGGCAATCACGCTCGAGGAGGCAGACGAGCTCGTGGAGTTGGCCGAATCCAACGCGCTCAAATTCACCATCGGGTACTCACAACGCTTCAATGCGAAGCAAGCGCTCGTCAAGCGCAGCCTCGGCGATGGCACGCTGGGCGACCCCGTGAGCGTGCTCATCAGCCGCCACATCACCAGGTCGCTCGGGGAGAAGATCGGATCCCGAACCAAGCTGTCCCCGGCTGCGATGGAGGCGACCCACGACATCGATTTCTCGCTGTGGTGTCTCGAGCCGCGACGCGCGGTTCGGGTGTACTCCCAGCTGGNNTTCGGGTGTACTCCCAGCTGGCGTGGGGAGCGCGAGAAGCCGACCAGAGCGTGCCCGACACCCAGGTGATGATCATCACCATGGATGACGGAGTGACCGTGACCATCGGAGCCGGCTGGTCCCTTCCGGTCGGGTACCCCAACTACTCGGCCACATGGATCGAGTTCGTTGGCACCGACGGCGCGCTGATGATGGATGCCAGTCACAAGGACATCGTTCTCAACACGACGAAGCACGGGGTCCAGTTCCCGCTCTCCACGATGCCGGGTGAGTATGTGGATCACGTGTATGCCGGCCCGATGGAGAGAGAGACGATCCACTTCTTCGAGGCCGTCGCCTACGACCGGGAGGTGATGGTCGCCCCGAGGCTGGCGCGTCACGCGATGGAGGTCTATATGGCGGCCGACCTGTCGGCGGAGACGGGCCAGGTCGTTGAGCTGCCGCTGGCATTCAGCGAAGAGGGAATGCCGCTGGCTGGAGCTGTCAAGGACTGACGAGAGCCGGGCGCGGGCTGTGGCGATAGCTGAGGGCGAAGCCAAGGGCCGAAATCGCGGCCAAGGCGCTTACGAAGAGCCACGCGGCCGAGTAGTTCCCTTGACCGGCAAGCCAGCCAACCACCAGCGGGCCGGTCACGGTGCCCATCAGGTTGCCGGAGAGGACAAGGCCGGTGGCCCTCGCCGGGAACCCTGGGTAGGCGTGCACGACGGTGAAGAAGAACACTCCCGGCCAACCCCAGGCCCCGAGCACGGCGAGCGGCATGGCGAATAGATAGGGCCCGGGCGTCGACGCCACCATCAGGACCAGGGCCCCGACAGCGCCTGCTCCGGCCATCCACATCATCTCGATGTGGCCACTGCTCTGCCTGCGATCCACCAGCCATCCCGCTCCGATCCGCACCCCGACCACGAGGATCGAGAACGTCGCCAGAACGACGCCCGCCACCGGCTCGTCGATACCGATCTCGACGGCAGACGCCACGATGAACAACGCGATCCCATTCCCCGCAGCCGCGCCGCAGATTCCGGCCACGGCGAGGAAGACAAGGGAGCGGGGGAGACGGCGGACGACCGGCTCTCGCCTGTCCCTGGGGAATATCGCGGAGACGTTCGGGACCGACACAGCCAGCACCACCCCGAGAGCGGCCGCACCGATGAACACCCAGCGCCATCCGAAGACAAGCCCAATGACGGGGAGTGAGAACCCGGCCAGCACGCTGGCCATCGGCACCGCAGCTTGCTTCGAGCCAAAGGCGAGGCCTTGCCGGCCGGCGGCAACGCCGTCGAAGATCGCGAGATTGGCCGCGATCTGGGTGACTCCGTTGCCGGCGCCCGCGGCCACCATGGCGATTGGCACCGTCCACCACACCAGAGCCGTCCCTGCCATCAGGCATGAGACGACGATCAGCATGCTGCCGATGCGAAGACCCCTCACCGATCCCAGACGAGGCATGATGCGGCCCGCCAGGTTGGCGGACAGCGCCGCGGCGCCGAAGAAGGTGGCGGTGGCGATCCCGAGTCGGCTCACGCCGAAATCCAAGCCACGACTCAGCTGAAGCACCTGTGCGCTGACCAGGTACAGGGGCAGTGCGGCGATCGCGGTGTAGACCACCGCCGTCACCAGGGGTCGTTGTCCGAGAGCCGCGCTGAGTCGGTTTTGCACCCCTAGCTACCCGGCGCCCGGGGCTGGGCAAGATCCGTTGCGGCAGAGGCGCCGGTCACCGTGCCGGGTCGGCGGCAGACACCGACCGGGCGCAGCCGGATCGCTAGCGGAATCGGGCCGGCGCGCCCTGCCCACGCGAAGATGGCGATGGTGCCTGCTGCTTCGGTGCCTGGTGCCCGCGATCGCTCTCCTGTGAGCCGTGATGGTAGAGGACCGAGCTTGGCCGAGCCCGCCGTGGCCGGACTCATCGTCGCCGGAGTGGCCCACTCGGGCCTACTCTCGGGAACGCACCTCGTTGAGGTCCACGACCGTTCCCGAGGCTGCGCTCTCCACGATACCTTCGAGGACCACGACGGCCTCCAGCCCCTCCGCTCCCCCCGTCTCCGGGGGAGTGCCGTTGCGGATGTTCCTCGCGAACTCCTCGAGCTCGTCCTTCACCGTGTCGAGCGTATCGATGGGGTGCGACTCGCGTTCCTTGTCCCCGACACGCTGGAAGTAGAAGCGCTCGCCATCCATCTCGTTCCAAGCGGCCGCCTCGGTACCCCAAAGAGCAGTCCGGCCGATATCGGGGATGACCATCGACGTACCGAGAAAGGCGAGTGGCCCGTCTTCGAATTCGAGCGTTGCCGTGGTCGCGTCGTCCAGCTTGCTCACGCCGATGATGCGGCGGCTGAACGCGGCGACCCGAGCCGGCCTGCCCAGGAGATAGTTGAGGTTGTCGGCCATGTGGACCCCGAGGCCCGTCATGCCGCCGCCCGGACTCTCCGCCGGGTCGCCTCTCCAACCCGACCTCGGATTGAGCCCTTTCGGATAGGAGAGGTTCGCTTCGGCGTAGTGGATCATGCCCAGCTCGCCTTCATCCACCATCTGCTTGAGGCGTCGGTTTGCCGGCTGGCGCCGCCGGTTGTGACCGGTCTGCAGCACGACTCCGGCGTTCTCAGCGGCGTTGATCGCTCGCTTGCCATCGGCAACGGTGAGGGTGAATGGTTTGTCGACGAACACGTGTTTGCCCGCTCCTGCCACCTCGGCGACGAGGTCGGCGTGGGTCGAGTGTGGCGTGGCCAGCAGGACCGCCTCAACCTCGGGATCCGACAGCAACTCGTCGAGCGACGAAGCCGGCCTGCAACCGTGGCTCTCGGCGAACTCCTCCCGGGTTTCTTGCGTGCGGGCGAAACAGCTGACGAGCTCGAGACCACCCAGCCTCGCTTTTTCCGCCAGCGTGCCTCCCCACCATCCGAGTCCCACCGAAGCCACCCGCAACGGATCCACGTCTTCCTCCTTGGTTCCCTTGACGACCACTACTCCAGGCAGAAATGGCAGATCGAGCCAGTTGACCGGGTGCGGCGTATCCTACATAATGCCCCGAGCCCCGAGAATATGGAGTGCGCGGGTCGCGCTGTCCCCGGGTGAACCAACTGGAGGAGGAATTCGGTGGTATTCAGAGCGTCGGAGCGCGCCAGCTCCAAACCTTCGAGTCGGACACGATGGAGTCGTCGGGCATTGGTGCTCCTGTTGGTGATGGGGCTCGTGGCCGCTGCGTGCGGCGACAGCGACGCCTCTTCGGATACGACGGCTGCCGCCGGTGACACCGAAGCCACGGCCGCTGACGCCGGCGAAGACGAGGCTGCTGCGGGTGAGCCGGTCGAACTCCTCGTTTGGGTGACCAGGCCCTACTACATACCGCCGGATGACTTCGAGAGCTTCACGGCGGAGCACGGAATCAACGTCACGTACGACGTCCAGTCCAACGACGACATCTTGCAGCAGCTACTGGTGAGGCGTGATGCCGGCCAGCCTCTTCCCGACGTGCTCGGGGCCGAGGACTCGTTCCTCATCGAGGCCTTCGTCGAAGCCGGGCTGCTTGGATCCCATGACGACATCGCGGCGCAGTGGCAGACCGAGGACCCAGGGCAGTACGACCTGCTGCTGCCCCTCGTCTGGGACGAAACATCGATCGATGGTGTGAAGTACGGCACGTCGACCACGGCCAACTTCGATGTTCTCTACTACAACCAGGAGTGGTTCGACGAGGCGGGAGTCACCGTGCCGTTCGATTCTCTCGATGCGGTGCTCGACGGGATGCGGGCCATGAAGGAATCCCGACCCGGCTCGATCCCGTTTACGGTTCAGGCCAAGGCGGGCGACGGCGTGACGACCCTCAAGACGGTGCTCGCCGCCGCCGGGGCACCTTTTGACGGTGCCGTTCCCGACCTCACCTCTGATGGTGGGCAGTATGCGTGCAACTGGTTCCTCCAGGCGGCAAACGAGGGATTGCTCCCACCCGACGCCATCGCCTGGGGCGAGGACGAATCCCGCGGGGCTTTCGTATCGGGCGCCGCCGGGCTGATCCTCGACGGCTTCACAACCGCCGGCGACTTCAACGAGGCGGAGAACTTCGACTACCCCGAGCAGTGGAATCTCACCCCGGTCCCGCTGTCCCAGTCGGGTGGCGGTGCCGACGGGGTAGCCCTCTCGGCGGCCCGGACCTGGGCCGTCCTCGAGGGGACCGAGCATCCGGACGAGGCGGCGCTTGTGCTCCGCTACATCGCGGAGACAGACAACCTGATCGAGGCGGCCGGGAATGGTTCGGTGCCGATGCGGCAGACCGAGGCCATTGACGACCCCAGGCTCCTGGAGATCTGGCCCTTCTTCAGCGATGAGCTGAAGGCCGCCTACCTGGGCAGCACCCCGGCGCCGGCCGGTCCCAACGCCGGCGATGTCGAAGCGATCCTCGAGCAGATGTTTGGCGAGATCGTGGTCGGCACCGACAAGACGTGTGAGGACCTGGCGGCCGAGTACCAGCCGCAGCTGGACGCGGCTTGATGTCAGGCGGTGCCCTGTAACGACAGGAGCACGAGCAAAGAACGGAGCGCCCCCGTCCCATACGGGACGGGGGGCGCTCTTGTAATGTCCTGTGACTTGACGAGGTCCGATCGATAGAAACAACGACCGCTTCCAGGCCGACACCCGCCGTCAGACGCCAATGGTGGCGACGAAGCAC
>JABAOH010005997.1_pt1 | contig 12312 bp, 10 predicted proteins | sample 7062181 | NCBI WGS metagenome assembly JABAOH01 (sample SAMN14538630, study PRJNA623070) | marine sediment metagenome | biome: marine biome [ENVO:00000428]; feature: marine pelagic biome [ENVO:01000023]; material: deep marine sediment [ENVO:00002113]; isolation source: pool of 5 deep marine... | reverse complement strand
GATTCTTCCTTGGAACATATGAGCCGATTAGCAGAACTGATTCATCAGATCAACGAGGACGAGGACTTAGAGGACGAAAAGGGCAGATAGGCACATAATGGACGGGATTTTAGTGGTCGATAAGCCCCCTGGAGTCTCCTCTTTCGGCGTGGTTCGGCAGGTAAAGAGATGGCTGAGGATCAAGAAGGGGGGACATACAGGCACCTTGGATCCCTTTGCCAGTGGCGTTCTCCCTTTGGCCATAAATGAGGGGACAAAGGCAATTCCCTTTCTTGCTGAGGACCAGAAAGAATACGAAGCCGTCCTAAAGCTTGGGGTAGAGACGGATACGTACGACAGGACAGGTAGGATTACCATGGCCACGGATTTGGACGGGTTCCGGATGGATGAGGAGACCATCAGGGGCGTTATCAAGGGATTCGTCGGCCGGATAGAACAGGTTCCACCCATGTTCTCCGCGGTAAAACACCGGGGGAGGCCACTCTATAAATTGGCGAGGAGGGGAATTATCGTGAAAAGGGAACCCCGTGTGGTGGAGATAATGGACATCGAGGTTACCCACATTGGTTTTCCCTTTATTTCCATTAAGGTCGCCTGTTCAAAGGGCACCTATATTCGAGCCCTTGCCCATGATGTCGGTAGGGAGTTGAAATGCGGGGCACACCTCTCCCAGTTACATCGGACCAGAAGCGGTCCATTTACCCTTGAAGACGCCCTCCCCTTTCGGGAGGTAAAGTCCCTGGCGGAAGAGGGGGCGATCGAGGGAAGAATTATTCCCCTATGCCAAGTGCTGGGGGAATTGCCGAAGCTCTGTGTTGAGACGGAATTGCAGCGAAAGATCCAACGGGGAGGGCAGATCCTGGTAAGGGATATCACGGAATCTCCATTTCCTCAAATTGACCGAGGGGTACCGGTCAGGGTTATCTCATCCAATGGAGATTTGATCGCCATCGCCCGAGCGGAGATGGGATATGAGGGACCTGTGGAAAATGAAGCCGTGGCATTTAGATTGCTCAGGGTCTTTCATGAGAACGTGGGAGGGATAAGATGAGATTTGAAGCGGAAAAGAAAAGGGAACTTATCGAGGCGTATCGAGTCCATGATAAGGATACGGGCTCGCCTGAAGTTCAGATTGCCCTTCTTACGGAGCGCATCAGGTACCTGACGGAACACTTTAAGCTCCATAAGAAGGATCACCATTCGAGACGGGGGCTCTTGAAATTGGTTGGACAGAGGAGGAGCTTGCTCAACCACCTCAAGAAGAAGAGGGTTGAGCGATACCGATCGGTTATAGAAAGATTGAGTATTCGGGGATAAAGCGGGCGACCGTAAAACGTAAAATAGGGAGATGAGAAGAGATGACGGAACGGAAAATGTCTATTGAATTGGGGGGCAGAACTCTCTCCATTGAGACGGGAAAGCTGGCAAAGCAGGCCAATGGTGCTGTAGCCGTCCAGTACGGAGAAACGATAGTCCTGGTAACCGCCGTTTGTAGCGAGGAGGAGAGAAAGAACATCGATTTTCTCCCGCTTACCGTGAATTACCTCGAGATGACCTTCGCCGCCGGTCGCATACCCGGCGGTTTTTTCAAGAGGGAGGGGAGACCGAGCGACCGAGAAACCCTCATTTCAAGGCTTATCGATCGCCCCATCCGGCCCCTTTTCCCAAAGGGTTTTAGGAGGGAAACTCAGATTATCGCCACGGTTCTGTCCGCGGATCAAGAGAATGATCCCGCTATTTTAGGGATGATAGGGGCTTCGGCGGCCCTCACAGCCTCGGATATTCCCACCAAAGGACCCATTGGGGGCGTAAGGGTGGGGAGGATAAACGGCGAATACAAATGTAATCCCACCAATAGCGAGTTAGAGATGAGCAACATAGACCTCTTGGTGGCGGGAAATCGGGATGGCGTAATCATGGTTGAGGGAAGTGCGAAGATGGGGAGCGAAGACGATATCCTGGAAGCCATCTTCTTCGGTTATGATCATCTCCATGGTGTGATCGAGATACAAGAGAAGCTGAGTGACGAGCTGAATATCGGGAAGATCGAGCATACGCCCAGGAGCAATGAGGAGTTAGGGGAGCGGATTCAATCCTTTGCCCTTCCCCAAATTAGGGAGGCCCATGCCATTTCGGGGAAATTGGAAAGGAGGCGAAGGCTGGAGAAGATCCTCGAGGACGTAATGGAGAAATTTGGTGGGGAAGATGAAGAGTCCGGGGCGGAAGCGAGGAAGATCCTCGCGGAGACGGAGAGGCAGTTTATCAGGGGAATGATCCTGGACGAGGGTAGAAGAATCGATGGAAGGGGGCTTTCTGATATCAGGTCAATCTCCTGCGATGTGGGCATTCTTCCCCGAACTCACGGGTCGGCCATTTTCACCCGAGGTGAAACGCAGGTATTGGCCGTTACAACCTTTGGGACCTCATCCGATGAACAGAAGATCGATTCGCTGAGCGGGGAAAGCTATAAATCGTTCATGCTCCATTATAATTTTCCTCCCTTTTGTGTCGGTGAGGCTTCACCCCTAAGGTCACCAAGCCGAAGGGAGATCGGCCATGGGGCACTGGCCGAAAGGGCGATATTACCCGTTTTACCTCCCAGCGATACATTTCCCTACACCATTCGGGTGGTCTCCGAGGTATTGGAATCCAATGGATCCTCTTCCATGGCCACGGTATGTGGCGGGATGCTCGCTCTCATGGATGCTGGAGTTCCGACCACCGATACCGTTGCTGGAATTGCTATGGGACTGGTCAAGGAGGGAGAGAAAGTGGCCATCCTGTCCGATATTTTGGGCGACGAGGATCACATCGGTGATATGGACTTTAAGGTGGCCGGGACGCAGGAGGGGATCACCGCCGTGCAAATGGACATCAAGGGGCCTGGCATGACCAGGGATTTGCTGAGGCAAGTCTTATACCAAGCCAAGGAGGGAAGGCTCCATATCCTGAAGAAGATGCGGGAGACGATTCCAGAACCCAGGAAGGACCTTTCCCAGTATGCACCGAGGATCATCACCCTTCAGGTAAAACCGGACAAGGTTCGGGATATTATTGGCCCCGGGGGGAAGAACATCCGGAGTATCGTCGAGCAGACGGGGGTCAAGATCGAAATCGAGGATCCGGGGTTGGTGAAAATCGCATCGGCGAATCATGAAGCCATCGAAGAGGCTATAGCGATCATCAAGAGGCTCACCCAAGAGGTAGAAGTGGGCGGGCTCTATTTGGGCAATGTGAAGCGAGTGTTGGACTTTGGTGCCATTGTAGAGCTCTTTCCGGGGACCGACGGGTTGATTCACATCTCGCAGCTGGCAGAAGAACGGGTGGAGAGCGTCTCGGATATCCTGAAAGAAGGCGACGAGGTGTTGGTGAAGGTGATTGGAGTCGAAGCCAACGGTCGAATTCGGCTGAGTCGCAAGGCGGCACTGAAGCAAGGATATGATAAGGGGCTGACGAAGAATAAGAATTTACGATAGGAGATGTATCAAAAGACCGTCCTGAAAAATGGAATCCGCGTCGTCTCGGAGAACATTCCCCATATCAGGTCGATTTCCATCGGGATTTGGATCACTGCGGGATCGCGCCAAGAGGGTTCCGAGGAAAAGGGGATTTCCCATTTTATCGAGCACCTGGTCTTCAAGGGAACGAAGAGTCGAAGCGCCCATGATATAGCCAAAGAGATCGACTCGGTGGGGGGCATCCTCAATGGGTTTACGGAAAAGGAGTATACCTGTTTTCACGCAAAGGTGTTGGATCAACATTGCCCCCTTGCCATCGAGCTCCTCTCGGATATCTTTCTGAACTCTATCTTTGATCCCAATGAGATCGAAAGGGAAAGGAATGTAGTCCTCCAGGAGATTAAAATGGTGGAGGACACGCCCGATGACCATATCCATGACCTGTTTAATCAGGTTTTTTGGGGAGGGCATTCCCTGGGGTACCCAATCGTGGGAAAGAAGGAGCAGGTCAGCTCCTTCGATCGAGCGGCCATTTGCCGCTACTTCGATGACCACTATCGATCCAACCACCTCATTATATCGATGGCTGGCAGTTTTGACCACGAGGAGATGATCCAGCGGATCGAAGATAAATTCGATGGGTTACGGGAGAGGGTGGAGGTGGGGAGAGGGAAATCCCCGGAACCCAATCCCCGAATCAGTGTGTTTCCAAAGGATTTGGAGCAGGTTCACCTCTGTTTGGGCACCAAAGGCATTTCGCAAACCCATTCCATGCGATTTGCCGGTTACATCCTCAATACCCTACTCGGCAGAGGCATGAGTTCTTATCTCTTTCAGGAAATCCGGGAGAAGAGGGGCCTCGCCTATTCCGTATATTCCTATAGGCCGGCCTATTTTGATGCGGGCCAACTAGTGGTATATGCGGGGACCGGCAAAGGATCATTGAACGAGGTCATTCGATTGATCATAGAACAGTTCGATAGATTTCGAAAGGTGAGAATCCCTGGGGAGGAACTGAGACGAGCGAAAGACCAACTCAAGGGGAATTTACTTCTTTTCCTGGAAAGTTCGGATAGTTGGATGACCCGCTTGGCTCAAAACGAGATCTACTTCGGGAAGTATATCCCCATTGAGGAGGTTATCCAAAGCATCGAGAAGGTCACCTCGGAAGAGGTGAATCAATTGGCCCAGGCCCTTTTCCGAGAGGAGTTGTTCTGTCTAACAGTTTTGGGCCCAATCGACAAAACAGAGCTCACTCGAGATCTGTTGAGCTTTCGGTAGGGTGGACGAGCTATGGGAGAGAGTCCACATCGGGTAAGGATCAAGATCAAAAGGCTCAGGGGTAACAAGAATGGCCCTTTGCCCACGTATATGACCGAACACGCAGTGGGATTGGACATCCGTGCCTTTCTGGATGAGGACGTGCTCATCTCTCCGGGACAGAGGCGGTTGATTCCAACGGGGCTGGCTGTGGCAATTCCCGATGGGTTCGAGATTCAAGTGAGGCCACGCAGCGGTCTGGCGATGAAGGATGGCGTGACGCTCGTCAATACCCCCGGAACTATCGATGCCGACTACAGAGGGGAAATCGGAATTCTCATGATTAACCATGGCGAAAAACCCATCTCCATCAGAAACGGTGACCGCATTGCCCAGCTCGTGGTCTCCAGGGTATATAAGGCGACATTGGAAGAGGTGGATGAACTGCCCACCAGCAGCAGGCAAGAAGGTGGCTTTGGCCACACCGGTCTTTAAAGGTGACGGCTTCGTAAAAAGTCCATCTGCCATTCGACAGGCCGTTCGACAAGCCGTTCGACAAGCTCACGGTCCTGAGCAAGGTCGAAGGACTCACGGCCTTGAGCAAAGCCGAAGGGCTGCGTTGTGCCTCCTCCTTCGTCACTCCAGCGTATTTCTCTGTAAGCCTCATTCCTCAGGACTTGCGCACCTTGCATCTGGAGCTTTTTACCGTGCCATCGAATTTTGACTTTTTACGAGAACATCATACGTAACTGGAAAAGCTAAAAGGCTGTTCATGGAGAGATGGATCGATAGCTATATGGACTATATAACGGTCGAGAGAGGACTGTCCAAAAACACCCTTGATTCATATAACGGTGATCTGGTTCGATACCAGAGCTTTTTGGGGGGATTGGGAATCGTCGAAATCGAAGAGACCTCCAAGATGGAGGTGATGACTTACCTTCTCTCCTTACGGAAACGAGACCTTTCTGATAAAACGGTGGCCAGGTCCATTGCAGTTTTACGAGGATTTTATCGTTGGTTGGCCGATGAAGGGGTGCTGCGAGGAAACCCATTGGAGGATATGGAATCTCCGAGGACGACCCGCTCCCTACCGGAAGTTCTTTCCCTGGATGAAGTTGATTCACTGCTGAATCAACCAGATTCCTCCAGTCCCATCGGGATGAGGGATAAGGCCATGTTGGAATTATTGTACGCAACGGGGTTGAGAGTATCCGAGTTAACCAATTTAGTCCTGAATAATATCAACTTGGAGGCGGGATATCTCATGGTTCTGGGGAAGGGGGCCAAGCAGAGGATTGTTCCCATGGGCCAAGAGGCGCTCCATTGGCTCAAGAGGTATCTGGAGGAATCCCGCAAGAGGCTCCTCGGGAGCAACCGGAGTCCACGTGCCTTCGTGAGCCAATGGGGCAGGGGAATGACCCGACAGGGTTTTTGGAAGATCATTAAGAAATACGCCCTCATGGCTGGGATGAGGAAGAAGATTTCTCCTCACACCCTGAGGCATTCATTCGCAAGCCACCTCTTAGAAGGTGGGGCGGATTTGCGGTCAGTCCAGACCTTGCTTGGTCACATGGACATCTCCACCACCCAAATCTATACCCACGTGACCCGTGAAAGGTTGAAGAAGATCCATGCTCGATACCATCCCAGATCGTGATCGCCACCGTTCGCTGAGGGAGAAATGGAGCACCCTCGGCCTTCGAGATAGGAATGGATGTCATTACTACTCACATCAACGCCGATTTCGACGCTCTGGCTTGCATGTTAGCGGCTAAGAAGCTCTATCCCGAGGCGATTCTGGTTTTCCCGGGATCCCAGGAGGGGAGCTTAAGGGATTTTTTCGTCCGGTCAGCCATTTACGCATTCGAGGCCGAACGGATGAAGAACGTGGATTTGGATCGAATCACTCGTCTCATCTTGGTCGATACTCGGCAGACGAGCCGAATCGGGAAGTTCGCTCAAATCTTAAACAGACCGGGAGTGGATATCCACATCTACGATCACCATCCGCCTTCTTCGGAGGACATTAAAGGCTCGGTGGAAGTGGTGAAAGAAGTGGGAGCGACTATCACCCTGCTGCTGGAGGTTCTGAGGGAAAAAGATATGGAGATAACCTCCGATGAGGCGACGGTAATGATGCTGGGAATTTACGAGGATACGGGCTCCCTCACCTTTTCCTCGACAACGGAGGACGATTTTCATGCCGCCGCATATCTGCTGTCCAAGGGGGCAAATCTCAATGTTATATCGGATATGGTGACCAAGGAGCTGACGGCAGAACAGGTTTTTCTCCTCAACGACCTGATCCAATCGGCTACAAACTACACGATAGGTGGCATCGATGTGGTCATCGCCACGGCATCAGCGGATCGATACGTCGGTGACATCGCCATCCTCGTCCATAAATTAAAGGATATGGAGAATTTGGATGTGCTCTTCGCCTTGGTGAGGATGGAAGACCGGGTCCACATAATAGGAAGGAGCCGTATCGAGGAAGTCAACGTGGCGGACATCCTGTTGGAGTTTGGAGGAGGTGGGCATGCCACGGCCGCTTCGGCCACGGTGAAGGATTTGACATTAATCCAGTGCGGGGAGAAACTCGTGAGGGTGCTTCAGGAGGCCGTTAAGCCGAGGAAATTCGCCAAAGATCTCATGACCTTCCCCGTGAAGACCATCCCAGCCGAGAGGAAATTATCCGAAGCGGGGGAGCTCCTCACTCGGTATAATATTAACCTATTGCCGGTGATGAGGAGAAGGAAATTGGTGGGCTTGATATCCAGGCAAGTCATCGAAAAGGCTACATTCCATGGGCTCGGGGATCGTCCGGTCAGGGAGTACATGAGCACGGAATTTTCGGTGGCCGATATAACCACTCCCCTGAGTAACATTCAACGCCTCATCGTGGGCAACAACCAGCGGTTTTTACCTATAATGGAAGGAGGGGAGCTTGTAGGGGCCATCACCCGGACGGACATCTTGAGGGCAATTCAGGAAGATTTGGCGAGACGACCGGATTCCCCGTTCCCCTTTGAGGTTCACAAGCTCTATGCCAGGAAGAAGATGATCACAAAGTTGATGGAGGAGAGGCTTCCGCCGAGGGTGCAAAGCATTCTTCGAGAATTCGGCAGGGTTGGGGACGAGTTGAACTGTCCCGTCTATGCTGTGGGGGGATTCGTTCGAGATCTCTTGCTGAGAAATCATAACTTAGACGTGGATATCGTCGTAGAGGGGGATGGTATCCGATTCGCAGAATATCTTGCCAAGGGCCATCCCTGTAAGATCAGGATCAACCGGCGTTTTGGAACGGCTGCTCTCCGATTTGCGGATAACCTGAAGGTTGATATAGCAACGGCTCGGTTGGAATACTATGATTCCCCCGCTGCCCTTCCCACGGTGGAACTCAGTTCCATCAAGAGGGACTTATATCGAAGGGACTTTACCATCAATACCCTGGCCATCAAATTGAATTTGGATCAGTTTGGCGAACTGGTCGATTTCTTCGGCGCCCAAAGGGATATTAAGGAGAAGGTAATCCGGGTGCTCCATAACCTGAGTTTCGTCGAAGACCCAACGAGGGTTTTGCGGGCCATTCGCTTCGAGCAGCGGTTTGGCTTCCAATTGGACAAGCAAACCCAGAATTTGATCAAGAATGCCGTGAAGATGGGATTTCTGGATCGTCTTTCGGGGCGAAGGATCTTTACCGAGTTGGTGCTCATCTTCAACGAAGAGGATCCAATCCCCATTCTTCGAAGGATGAGGGATCTCGACCTGCTCAAGTCCATCCACATTAAAATCCCCTGGGAGAAGGAGAAAGAGAACCTCTTGGAAACCATAAAGAATGTCATATCGTGGTACGACTTGCTCTTTTTGGAGGGGGAGTGCGAAAAGTGGCTGGTCTATTTTTATGGGCTGATGGATTCCCTGGCGGAGGAAGAGGTCTTGGATGTCTGCAAACGGTTTTCGCTCTCCGAAAAAAACAGGGAGAAGGTCAGAAGCGGCAGGAGAGAGGCCGAGGAAACCCTAAGGGGAATTGCCAGAAGATCGGATTCCAAGAGAAGGATTCGAAGAAGCGAAATTCATGAGTTTTTGGAGCCCCTTTCCACGGAGGTTAAGCTCTTCATGATGGCCAAGACCAACAAGAAAGAGACGAAACAGTGGATCTCCCTTTTCTTTACAACGCTCCGGGATATGAAGCCCTTACTGAAGGGGAGGGATTTGATCCGATTGGGTGTTCGTCCGGGGCCCATCATGAAGGAGATATTGGCCGCTCTCCTGAGGGCCCGGCTCGATCGGCGCATCAAGACGCGGGACGATGAGGTCGATTACGTGAAGAGGACCTACATAAATCAAGGGGGAACGGCTTAATCCGAGGTCATTCCCCCGCAAGATGCCGTATGGCCACACTAGTCCAGAAAATATCCATCTATGTCATCCCAACACTGCTGGCAATCATCCTCCATGAGGTCTCCCATGGATGGGTCGCCGATAGGCTGGGTGATTCCACCGCGCGATACTCGGGACGATTGACCCTAAATCCCTTGGCCCATATCGATTTATTCGGCACGGTCATTTTGCCGCTGATCCTGCTCATTACGCCAGGGAATTTTATATTCGGCTACGCCAAACCCGTTCCCATTAACCCTTACAACCTGAGGAACCCGAGGAGGGATATGATTTGGGTATCCCTCTCGGGCATATTGACCAATTTGGCCTTGGCAGCCGTTTCCGCCATGCTCTTTCGGTTTGTGGCCGCCGCCTCCCCGGGTTCATGGAGCCTCATCGCAATCCCCCTCGCGATGATGTTAAGGGTTAGCGTCATGATCAATATTATCTTAGCCATCTTTAACGCCATTCCCATTCCCCCCCTTGACGGAAGCCGGGTTTTAGCCCATCTTCTTCCCCCGGAACAGGCGGCGGTGTTTTCGAAATTGGAGCCTTATGGATTTATCATCATATTATTACTTTTCTTTACGGGGGTGATCGATTTTATCTGGCCCATTATCCGGTTCTTTATGGTCCTCTTTTTGGGTCCTTTCCTTATATGATGATATAAGGGGAATGCATCGGCATATTCAATGGTTATTGCAGATCCATACACCGTAAAGTTAGAATTCTTCGAGGGCCCCTTGGACCTCCTCTTGCACCTCATTAGACGGAACCAGGTAGACATATACGATATTCCCATCGCTACGATTACAGACCAATATCTGGATTATCTCAACATGATGAGGAGCCTCAACTTGGATGTTGCCGGCGAATTCCTTTTGATGGCGGCGACCTTGCTGCAAATAAAATCGAAGACGTTGTTGCCGTTACCGCCCGAAGAGGAGGAAGAGGAAGGGGAAGACCCGAGGGCAGAGCTGGTGAACAGACTCTTGGAATATCAGAAATACAAGGAAGCGGCTGCTCGACTCCATGAGAGGGATATGTTGGATAGAAATATCTTTGTGCAGGGAGATCAAGCGGAGGGATCTGAAGATAGGGGACTTGTTGAGGTCGGGGTTTTCGAACTGATCGAGGCCCTCAAGGATGTTTTGAGTCGAGCCTCCATCGAAGCCGCTTATGATATCACTCTGGATCGGATAACGATAGAGGAGCGGATCGCCCAAATTCTGGAGGCGGTCAATTTGGAAAGGAGTGGGCTTCTCTTCTCGTCGCTCTTTTCCGGGGTATCGTCTAAGGAGGAAATTATCCTCACCTTCCTCGCTCTTTTGGAATTGATCAAAATGAGGATGATCAAGGTTTATCAAAGGACTCCGTTCGGACCGATAGAGATTTTCTCCCTATCGGGAGGGTAGGGGAAATCCATGAAAAGGATTGTTATCATCGTTGGCTTACTGGTTGTGGCCGTGATAATGCCCCTTTCGGCCACGGAATTACCCCAGGTAAAGGAATTGATGGTAGTAGGCTCCGGGAAAATGGTTGCGGGGAATGTCGGAAAGGCCCGTCAAGATGCAATCCTGAACGCGCTCACCGAGGCGGTACGGATCTCTCTCCTGGAGTTTATTCCATCATCCATCCTTGAAGAGAATACCTTCGCCCTCGACATGGAGATCTTCAGCCGGGTAACTCAATACGTGCAAACCTTCAAGATCCTCTCCGAGACAGGGAGGGCTGATGGGCATGAGGTGTTGTTGCAAGCTCAAGTCGACCTCCATAAGTTGAAAGAATCGCTTTCGGCTATAGGCTTGTTGGGGGAGAAGGTTGTCCAGGAGGAGATCGTCCACATCCGAATTGTCCTCGCTGATGTCTCTCGGTATCATTGGTACAGGGAATTTGAGGATTTCCTCAGCGAAGACCTTGACTTCATCAGGGGGGTTCAGCTTCGGTCCGTGATGACAGGGGAGTTCACCATGGACATTGAATTAATCGGCGGCATCCAATCCCTTCTCGATGTCTTGACGACCAAGGAGTTTGAGGGATTCTTCCTGGAGATCAATCAGGCCCTGGAGGATCAGGTTGTGGTCCGTTTTATTCCAAGGGAAACATCAGGGTCTTAAAAGCCGCTGCCTTTTGTTTATTTAGATTGACGTCTTTGTAATGAGTTGAAATGTGACGGCAAAAAAAGATTCAGATGCAAGGCGCACAAGTCCTGAGGAATGAGGCGTACAGCAAAATACGCCGGAGTGACGAAGGAGGAGGCGCAACGTAGCCTTTCGGCTTTGCTCAAGGCCATGAGTCCTTCGGCTTTTCTCAGGGCCATGAGTCCTTCGACCTTGCTCAGGACCGTGAGCTTGTCGAACGGCTTGTCGAATGGCAGATGGACTTTTTACGGAGCCGTAAGGAGTTAATGCGAGAAAAGGAGTATCCCATGAGAAAACATCCCGTACTATTAGGACTCATTATCATCGGAGTTATTTTAGGCGTCTTCCTCCTATCGATCTTTTTCTTATCCCGGTTCGGAGAGGAAAAGGGCTTCACCCTTGGGGATAAGATCGCCGTGGTGGATATCAAGGGGGTGATCACCAGTTCGAGAGGCATCGTTGAAGAGATCGAAAGATTAAAGGAGAACAACGATGTCAAGGCCATCATTTTGAGGATCAATTCCCCGGGAGGCGGCGTCGGACCTTCGCAGGAGATCTATCGGGAAGTCCTGAGAGCCAAGGAAAAGAAGAAAATCATCGCCTCGATGGAATCCGTGGCCGCATCGGGTGGGTATTATGTTGCCTGTGCCTCGGACGTCATCGTTGCCAATCCGGGAACCATTACGGGGAGCATCGGGGTGGTAATGGAGTTCTCAAATGTAGAGGACTTATTGAAGAAAATAGGATTACGGAGCTACGTGATCAAAAGCGGTAAACATAAGGATATCGGGTCTCCCTTAAGGAACATGACCTCCGAGGAGAAGGCAATCCTTCAGGGCGTTATCGATAGTGTTCACGATCAGTTCGTTCGGGCCGTCGCGGAGGGCAGGGATATGGAGGAAGGGAAGGTGAGGCAGATCGCTGATGGCCGGATTTTTTCGGGGGAACAGGCCAAGGATTTGGGATTGGTTGACCGGCTTGGAAGCCTTCAAGACGCCATCGAAATAGCGGCTGAAATGGTCGGGATTGAAGGGAAACCCGTGGTGATTTACCCGAAGAGGAAATTA
>JABAOH010155482.1_pt1 | contig 12315 bp, 9 predicted proteins | sample 7062181 | NCBI WGS metagenome assembly JABAOH01 (sample SAMN14538630, study PRJNA623070) | marine sediment metagenome | biome: marine biome [ENVO:00000428]; feature: marine pelagic biome [ENVO:01000023]; material: deep marine sediment [ENVO:00002113]; isolation source: pool of 5 deep marine... | reverse complement strand
CAGGCCCGGGAACTCACCAGGCGAAAGGGTCTGCTGGAGGGCTCCTCCCTCCCAGGGAAGCTGGCAGACTGCCAGGAGAGGGACCCCGCAAAGAGCGAGCTCTTCATCGTGGAGGGGCCGAGCGCCGGTGGCTCTGCGAAACAGGCCCGGGACCGATCCTTCCAAGCCGTCCTTCCCCTGAAGGGAAAGATCCTGAACGTGGAGAAAGCACGGCTCGACCGCGTGCTCAAGAGCCTCGAGATCCGGATCCTCATCACCGCCGCAGGGACAGGCGTCGGCGAGGACTTCGAGCTAAAGAAGGCCCGCTACCACAAGGTGATCCTGATGACGGATTCCGACGTGGATGGCTCCCATATCCGGACGCTCCTCCTGACCCTGCTCTTCCGCTACATGCGCCCCCTGGTTGAGGCTGGCTACGTGTACATCGCCCAGGCGCCATTGTTCCGCCTGAAGAAGGGGGCAACCACCCGCTACGTCTTCACGGAGAAGGAGATGGAGCGGATTCTCGGTGAGATGGGGAAGGGGACCAGGGTCCAGCGTTTCAAGGGCCTCGGAGAGATGAACCCCGAGGAGCTGTGGGAGACCACCATGGATCCAGAGACGAGGATGCTGAAACAGGTCACCATCGAGGATGCCGTGAGGGCGGACGAGCTCTTCACCATTCTCATGGGAGACGCCGTGGAGCCGAGAAGGGATTTCATCCAGGACCACGCGCAGCACGTCATCAACTTGGACATCTGAGGAGGGAAGTCATGGCGACATCGGCGCAGATGAGTTATCGTCCCATTGAGCAAGAGATGGAGCAGTCGTACATCGACTACGCCATGAGCGTCATTGTGGGTCGGGCACTGCCGGACCTCCGGGATGGTCTCAAGCCTGTTCAGCGGCGGATTCTCTATGCCATGACGCAGATGGGCCTCCGTTCCAGTCAGGCTCACCGCAAGTGCGCTCGCGTCGTGGGAGACGTTTTGGGTCGACTCCATCCCCATGGCGAGGCGGCGGTGTACGACGCCCTCGTACGTATGGCCCAATCCTTCAGCCTTCGCTACCCTCTCGTGGATGGACAGGGGAATTTCGGCTCGACCGACGGCGATCCTCCCGCCGCCATGAGATACACGGAGTGTAGGCTGGCTCCTCCGTCGGAGGAGATCCTCCAGGACCTGGGGAAGGAGACTGTCGACTTCGTGGACAACTTCGACGCATCGATACAGGAACCCATCGTCTTGCCCGGAAAGTTTCCGAACCTCCTGGTGAACGGGGCTAGCGGTATCGCCGTGGGTATGTCCACAAACATTCCACCCCACAACCTGCGGGAGATCTGCAATGCCTTGGCCTACGTCATCGATAACAAGAAGGCGAAGCCCGAGGATCTGGAGGAGATAGTCCAGGGTCCTGACTTCCCCACCGGGGGCATCATCTGCGGTCAGTATGGAATCATCGAGGCCTACCGGACCGGTCGAGGCCACCTGCGAGTCAGGGGCACGACCCATGTGGAAGACCTCCCCCGGGACAAGAAGGCTATCGTTATCACAGAGATTCCCTACCAGGTCAACAAGTCCAACCTGGTGGAGGCCATCGCCAACTTGGTCAAGCAGAAGAAGGTGGACGGCATCGTCGACCTTCGGGACGAGAGCGATCAGGACGGCATCCGCGTGGTCGTGGAGCTACGGCGGGATGTTCACGAAGAGATCATCCTCAATCAGCTCTACGCCCACACGCCGCTGCAAACCACTTTCGGAATCATCAACCTGGCCCTCGTGGACGGGGAGCCAAAGGTCCTCTCGCTGCTAGACACCATGAGGGAATTCCTGAGCTTCCGCGAGGAGGTGACTCGGCGGAGGACGAGGTTCGACCTCCACAAGGCCCAGGACCGCATTCATATCGTTGAGGGCCTCCTCGTCGCCCTGAAGGCTCCCAGCAAGGTTGTCCGGCTCATCCGGGCCTCGGAGACCGCCCGTCACGCCGAGAGGTCTCTGGTGCGAGAGTTCCAGCTCACCACCAAGCAAGCCAAGGCCATCCTGGAGATGAGGTTGCACCGCCTAACGGCCATGGAGGTCCAGTCCCTGAGGGAGGAGAGGGACAAACTCCGCTCACAAATCGAGCAGCTGAGGGCGGTCCTGAGGAGCCGTCGGCTTCGCATGGCCATAGTCAAAGAGGAGCTCCTTCAGATTCGGGACAAGTACGGAGACGCGCGGCGCACTCAGATCGAGGAGGAGGAGCCCGAGGACCTCGTGATGGAGGACCTTATCCCGAACGTCAACACGGTGGTCATGATCAGTGACACTGGCTACATCAAGCGTCAGAGCCTGGCGGACTACCGCAAGCAGAAGCGTGGAGGGGTGGGACTCGTCGGCATGGCGACGAAGGAAGAGGATTTCGTCGTGGATCTCTTCGTCACCAAGACTCACAATCACATCTTGTTCTTCACCAACAAAGGCAAGGTCTACTGGCTGAAGGCGTGGAAGGTTCCCAAGGGGAGTCGTCACGCGCGCGGGAGACCCATCGTGAACCTCCTTCCCCGCCTGGATCGTGGCGAGTCCGTGGCGGCCAGGGTGGCCGTAGAGGACTTCGAGGCTTCGAGGTACCTGCTCTTCGCCACCAAGGAAGGCAAGATCAAGAAGACTAGCCTTGCCGCCTTCAGCAGGCCCATCGTTACGGGCATATGGGCCATCAGACTCCGAGAAGGCGACGAGCTCGTCGAGGTCAAGCCATGCCAGCCTGGTGAGGAGGTAGTCCTGGCCACAAAATACGGCAAGGCTTGCCGCTTCGCAGAGTCCGAAGTGAGGCCGATGGGGCGGTACACTCAGGGCGTTGCCGGAATCCGCCTNNTGCTCACCGTGACGGAGGGAGGCTATGGCAAGTGCACCACGGTGGCGGACTATCGAAAGACCCACAGGGGGGCGAAGGGAGTCATCAACATCAAACGCATCGAGAAGATCGGTCCCGTGGTCTCCGCGAGGGAGGTCGTCCGCGAGAACGAGGCTCTAGTCACGACAGAAGGTGGGATGATTATCCGGTTCCCCGTTAACGACGTAAGGGTGCAGGGCCGTCCGACCATGGGCGTCCGCATCATGAGGCTGAAGCCCGGTGACAAGGTTCAGGCCCTTGCCCAGCTCGCAACGGGTCCCGAGACATGACCTAGGCGGAGACATTCTCCTGAGCGATTTGCATTCTGGAGAGGTTATACTCACACATGTCGGCCAATTTGCAGGAGGCGCAGTTTGGGCGGATGGGTAGGCAGGTTGTCTGCCCATGTCTCACGAAGAGCTCGTTGATTTCCAACCAGTGCTCTTTGGGCAAAAGCGACTTCAAGGCTTCCTCTGTGGCCCTCTCGTCCTTCGTCCTGATGATGCCGATCCTGTTGGGAATCCGGTGGCAGTGGACGTCCACGGGGATGGAGGGGATGCCGTATCCATAGACGCGGACGCAGTTGGCGGTCTTTCGCCCAACCAGCGGCAACTGGCACAGCGACTTCATGTCCTCGGGAACGACATCATTGTAGTCGTTGTGTATTCGGAGGGCGATGTTCTTGATCGCCCTTGCCTTGGTCTTGTAGAAGTTCGCTGGCTTGATCAGGTCTTCCAACACCTCTGGGGGCGCGGAGGCCAACTCGCCAGGGCTGCTGAACCGGGCGAATAGCTGTCCGGCCACTGCCTCCGTTGTGGTATCGGTGGTCCTTTGGGATATCACCGTGGAGACGAGGACGACGAAGGGGTCCTCCCTTTCCCTCGCGATCTTTCCAAGAGCCGAATCCAGCTCGGCCGTCTTGAAGTCACCAGGCAGGTACATCTTCTTGAGTCGACGGATAACCTCCAAGGCGCACCTCTTCCACCAGGCCTCTAGGTGGAGCGATGCCTCCCCTGCGGTGTAGAGAGAACCAGTAATCAGCACGACATCGGCGGGAGTCGCCATGGATATCGCCTGCTCCACGGCATCCTCTACCGGGTTCGCAATCCGGACGGAATTCACTGCGCCGAAGGCTCTGGCCACACGCTCCGCTGGGTAGGCTCTCTCCGTCCTCGGTTGCGTCGCGATGACCGTGCTGCAGGGGGGAGAGAGGTGGCTGGCGATGCCAGCGAGGTCTTTGTCGCTCAGCAAACCGATGACCAGGTGAACACGCCTCTTCGGGAAGAGTTCCTCGATGGATTCCCTGAGCTTCTCCGCCCCCTCGGTTGTGTGGGTGGAATCAAGGACAACCGCGGGGTATCGGCCGTAGAGCTGCAGCCTCGCGGGCCATCTCGCCTTCAAGAAACCCTTCCTCACGCCTGTCTCGCTTATCCTCCAACCCAGCGACCTAAGTTCCTGGACGGCTCCGAAGGCAAGGGCAGCGTTCTCTGCTTGATAGGTGCCCAGTAGGCTGATCCGGTAGTCCCAGGAGCGGCTGCCGGTGAAGAGAAGCCTCTGGCCGTCAGTGCCGAGGGGCTGCCTTGACACTGTGAGATCTCTTCCCACGAGCCTCAAGGGAGCGCGAAGCTCCCTGCATCTCTCGTCGATGGCCTCCAGGCCAGGCTGCTCGATGGTCCACGTGGCTGTCCCTTCCTTGATGATTCCCGCCTTCTCCTTGGCTATCCTCACGATGGTCCTTCCGAGGTGCTCGGTGTGTTCGTAACCCAGACGGGTGATGACCGCGACCTCGGGGAGGACGATGTTGGTGGCGTCCAGGCGCCCTCCCAGGCCAACCTCAAGGACAACGGCATCCACCTTCTGTTCCAGGAAGTAGCGAAGAGCCATGGCGGTGGTGAACTCGAAGAAGGTGGGATGCCGCGCCTTGTTCTTCTCGGCGAGGACCTCCGCGTGGGGCCGAATCTCCTCGGTCAGGCGGACGACGTCTGCGTCTGGAATCTCCGAGCCGCTGACCTTGATTCTCTCATTGAACCTCACCAGGTGGGGCGAGGTGTAGAGGCCCACTCTATACCCAGAGTTCCTCAGAATCGAGTCTAGGAACGCGCACACAGAACCCTTGCCGTTGGTGCCAGCTACGTGCACAAATCGGAGCCCGTCCTCGGGGTTCCCTAGGCGCGACAACAAGGCTCGGATGTTATCGAGGCCGAGCTTCATGCCAAACCGGTCCAGGCCGTAGAGGTAGGTGAGAGTCTCCTGAAATCCCATGTGCGGCTCCTCCCAATGTCCCGTCAGCATAAACCTTCATCGACAGATCGGTTTGGCAGATTCGTTGCCCACGCCCTCAAGTATAAATCAGTAGAGTAGGATGGTTGAGCGAATGCATCCAAGCGAGGCCATCAAGGCCTCCAAGGGCAAAGAGCTCCTGGGCAAGATCATCGTGCTGGGGGTGACTGGCAGCATCGCCGCGGTTGAGTCAGTCAAGCTCGCCCGGGAGCTGATTCGCCACGGTGCCGACCTCCATCCGGTGATGAGCGAGGCTGCCCGAATCATCATCCACCCCAACGCCCTGGAGTTCGCGACCGGGAAGAGGGCTGTGCTAGAGCTGGACTGGTCCGTTCAGCACGTAGATCTCTGCGGGTCCAGAGGTGAGGCAGACCTCCTCCTCATCGCGCCCTCGACAGCGAACACCATATCGAAGATGGCTTCCGGCATAGACGACACCCCGGTCACCACCTTTGCCACAACGGCCATGGGTTCGGGCCGGCCAATCATGGTCGCCCCAGCCATGGACGCATCCATGTACGACCATCCTATCGTGAGGGAGAACATCGCCAAGCTCGATCGTCATGGCGTCGAGTTCGTGAAGCCGATGCTAGAGGAGGAGAAAGCCAAGCTGGCGGAGGTCGACGTCATCGTGGCTCGCGTGATCCGCAAGCTCGGGCCCCAGGACATGGAAGGCAAGAGGGTCCTCGTGGTCGCGGGAGCCACCGAGGAACCAATCGACGACGTGCGTGTCCTCTCGAATGTGAGCACTGGTGAAACGGGTGTGGAGCTGGCCCGGTCCGCCTTCTTCAGAGGGGCCGATGTGACCCTCTGGATGGGACGGTGCAGCGTCCCAATCCCTTCCTATGTCGAGACCCGTCGATTCGAGACCGCGGGGGACCTCTTGTCAATGGTCGGGGATGCCGACGCTGACATCATTGTCGTTCCTGCAGCCGTCTCCGACTACATCCCCGAGAAAAAGGAGGGAAAGATACCCTCCACCCTGAAGTCCGTGAAGCTGGAGCTTACGCCAGGCCGCAACGTAATCGGAGAGATACGGAAGGGGTTCGAGGGGACCCTTGTTGGCTTCAAGCTAGAGGCAGGTGTGAAGCAGGCCGAACTCCTTGAGAAGTCCCAGGCGAGGCTCAAGGAGCATGGCATGGACTTCATTGTGGCCAACGACATCCACAATGTCAAGAAGGGCCGAACCGAGGTAATCCTAGTCGATGACAAGGGGAAGTGGCAGGAGTTCAAAGGCACCAAATCTGAGGTCTCCTGGGACTTATGGGGCGCCATCCTTCATGGCCTCGAGGGGTAGGGCCTTCTGCCCTGGTCACATCACCGCCTTCTTCCAAGTCTGTCAAGACGAAGACCCACTGAAGATGGGCTCCCGGGGTGCTGGACTCTGTGTTTCAGCAGGTGCGACTACGGAGGTGCAGGTCAGGGACACGTCCAACACGTCCTTGGACATCCACATCAATGGCCAGAGGGCGCAGGCGGAGGTCACGGAGCTGTCCTTGAAGGCGTTCTTGGACGAACCCAAGGAGGTTCACGTGGATACGCGCGTGGAACTGCCCATCTCCCAGGGTTTTGGTATGAGCGGAGCCGGGGCGCTCAGCACCCTCATGGCCATCAACGAGGCTGTGAATGGGGGCCGTTCCAAGGAGGAGCTGACCGCAATTGCACACAGGGCAGAGGTGCTCAGCAGAACCGGCCTGGGGGATGTCTACCCCCAGCTCCTAGGGGGTCTCGACATCAGAGAAGTCCCTGGAGCCCCACCCTTCGGTCAGGTCCACAGGATTCCAGTTGAATCTGACATGGTTCTCTGCGTGTTGGGACCGCCTCTCGCCACTCGGTCCATCCTCAGCAACGAGATGATAGTGAGCAGCATCAACGGCGTAGGCCGGCGATGTGTCGAACGTTTTCTCCGAAGGAGGGACCTTGACCACTTCTTCCAGCTTGCTTGGCAGTTTGCCCGTCAGACCGTCTTGGCGACCACTGAGGTGCAGGCTGCTGTCTTGAAAGCAGGCCTCCATGGGACGGCCTCCATGTGCATGTTGGGGAACTCCATTTTTGCGATGGGTCAGGCGGATCAACTGGAGGATTCCCTTCGGGAGCACGGAGACGTGTTTCGGGTCAATGTGGACAACGAGGGGGCGAGGGTCCTCTAGACTAGAGCAGCGTGAATAGGCGGTCGTCCTCCCCCGTATCGAAGACACCCAAACGAGCCCCGGCGTCGAGCCATCCGTGAGCGTAGTTGACGCAGGCGAAGGCGTTCACCGGGTTCCCCTCGCCCTCGAAGTGCAAAGCGTCCTCAAAGTAGGACCTCGCCATTTCTAAGAAATCCTCTGCGATCCTCCTAGAGTATGAGCGTGGGGGCGCGGCGATCTTGACCTTCTTCAGGGCCTGTTCGGTCAGCTCCAGATCCTTCTTCAGTTTCTCCTCAAGGCTCGGAACCACGGGACCAAATTTGCCTCTGGTGTAAAAGGGTTCACCCGGTTCGATTCAGAATCAGGTCCGATACCCACGACGATACCATAAAAAGAGCAAGTCCGCAGAATGGCGTCGTTGAAGAACTCGGGTCGTCGGAAGGATATGAAGAAGGTCTATGGCAAGGCCTTNNNNGCCCTTTGCAAGGCGGAGATATGTCTGCTGAACCTTCGTGAGAAACTCGATCTCCTCGTACCGAGTGCGCGATCTGATGGATGAGACCCGCGAGAGCCCCTCCCGTGGGTCCACGACAAGGAGCAATGTCAGGTCAGGCTTGATGAGGACGGGCGACGCGATTCTGTTCAGCCACTCTGTCGGTCTCGGGACGCGGCCCTCCAGGGCGACGGACTGGTAGGCCACCGTCGAGTCATGATACCTGTCGCACAAGACCACCTTGCCCTCCGAGAGCCACTCCTCAATCTTTGGGACATGGAGACTGCGATCGGCGAGGAATAGCAGCGCCTGTACCAGTGGGTCGAACCCTTCATCAATGCCCCGTCTCACGGCGTCGCCGAGCCAAGTCCGTGTAGGCTCTCCGGTCAAGACAGAGGGAATCCCCTGTCCCGTCAGCCTCTCATAAATGGCCTTAGCCAGGCTCGTCTTCCCGGCTCCGTCGATCCCCTCCAGCGTCACAAAGAGAGACACAGCTCTTGGATGTGGTCTTGCCTCATAAAGAGTGACGGCCGAGGGGGCTGACCAAACTTTAAAGTAACGTCGGCCGTTTGCGGCGTCGTCAGCAGGGGGTTTCGAGGGGGCAGGGTCTGAGACAAGAGCTGAGGCCTGACCAGCGGAAGTTTAAGGAGAGAGAAGACGCCATCGGATTCTGCAGACGCTGTGGGTCCAGGCTCATACTGCTTCCCGAAGACAGGAGGCAAGGCTACTGCTTTGACTGCCTCGACCTCCTGGATCTCGGCGCGTGAGACTCCGCCGGGTTACGAGGCTCCCTCAACCCGCACGGTGATTCTGCCTACCTGCTCGATCTCCGCCTCCAGTTCATCGCCCGCTCTCACCTTCGGAACGCCTGCCGGAGTGCCGGTGGCTATCACATCGCCCTTCATCAAGGTCATGTGGGAGGATATGGAAGCTACGACGGCCGGAACCTTTTGGATCATCTGAGCGGTGCGCGCTCTCTGCTTGGGTTTGCCGTTGACCTTCAGCAGGATTTCAAGGGCATGCGGGTCGGCAACCTCTTCCTTGGGAGTCGCATTGGATAGGGGGGCGAAGGTATCCATACCCTTCGACAGGGTCCAAGGCAGTCCCTCCTTCATCGCCTTTCGCTGGAGGTCCCTGGCGGTGATATCGAGGACAACGCAGTAGCCGAAAACGTAATCGTAGGATGATTCGACCGACACTTCCTTCGTCGTGGCCCCGATGACGACACCTAGTTCTGCCTCCACCTGAAGGTCTGACGTCGTGTCGGGGACGATGACCCGCTCACCGTCATGAACGATGCTCGTTGGAGGCTTGAGAAAGAAGGTCGGCTCCGGTGGAATCTCCTCGCCGAATTCCTCGGCGTGAGCCCGATAGTTCCTAACCAGACACAAGATCTTGCCGACGTTCAGCCTTCCCGAAGGCGTTTCTATCCACGTCGTATCCATCCCCCCTAGATGACCCCTCGCACGTCGTGCCTTCTCACCGCGGAACGGGCTAACACCAGGGCCACTAGGGCGAGGGCTAGAGCCGCGAAGAAGCCAAAGACGCTGGCATAGTCGCCCAGGGTATCGGAGAAGATCTCTCCGAAGCTGGCGAAGAAGTTGAAAGTGCTGTGCATGACGACTGCCAAAACATAGAAGGGAAGGAGGCTAGCACCCTGAATCAGCGTGCTCCGAGCCACGCCATAGCCGAACGCCGACGTGGCGGAAGCGTGGAGGAGCGCGGATGATATGCTTCGCACCCCGATGACAGCAAGTGAGGCGCCCAAGCCGCCGGCGACATACGCCACTCCGCCGTAGAGCAGGTTCTCTGTCGCACCGAATCCCAAGCCCGCCGAAGCCCCATAGACAACTCCATCCTCCAGCTCGTTGATCTTGGACCTGACCCGAAGGACGCCAAGGCCTTTCGCGAACTCCTCGGCAATCGGAGCGATGACGATGGCGAGGATCAGGAGTTGGACATTGCCCGATTGCAGGAAGTCCCAAAGTCGCACCCAGGAACGTTCCAGAAAGAGGCGGCCACCCACCTCTAGAATGGCCGCCAGAGCGAAGCTCAGCGCAATCGCCACGAGGACACCGATGACGGCCCCCCAGGTGAAGGCCCTGAACACATCGCTCCACGGCTCCCTCTCCCCGACCTCGCTGTTCCGGAACCATATCGCGAAGAGAATCGGTGGGACGAAGGCGAGGATGAGGAGTATTGTAAGGGTGAGGAAAGAGACCCCGATGATTTGGGCCAGGATGGGAATCAGCGAATCTCCTCCACGACCTGACCTCTCTCCTCCAAGGTCGCGTGGGCCGCAGACAATCTGGCAATCGGCACTCGGAAGGGCGAACAGGAGACGTAATCCAGATTGAGCTGGTGACAGATCTTGATGCTCCTCGGCTCGCCGCCGTGCTCGCCGCAGATTCCTATCTTGAGTTCGGGTCTCGTCCTCCGTCCTCTCTCGACGGCGATTCGCATCAGTTCTCCGACTCCCTTGCGATCGAGGACCTCGAAGGGACTCACATCGAGGATGCCGAGATCCAGGTATCGGGCCATGAACTTCCCTTCCGCGTCGTCCCGGCTGAATCCGAAGGTCGTTTGCGTAAGATCGTTCGTCCCGAAGGAGAAGAACTCGGCCACCTCGGCAATCTCATCGGCGGCAAGGGCGCCCCGTGGCACCTCAATCATGGTCCCGAAGGAATAGTGGAGTTCCATCCCCGCCGCCTCCATCTCCTCCTTGGCGACTGCCTCCAGTTGCTTCCTCACCTCCGCGAGCTCGTTCTTGTGACCGACCAAGGGTATCATGATCTCCGGCAAGACCTCCAGCCCCTCGGACTTCAAGGCGCACGCCGCACCAAGGATAGCCCTGACCTGCATCTCGTTAATCTCGGGGTAGAGGAGGCCCAGCCGGCAACCTCTCAACCCCAGCATCGGGTTGGCCTCATGGAGGCCCCGAACCCGTCGGAGGAGTTCCTCTGTACGGGCGAGCTCCTCCCGATCCTCTTCCTTGATTCTGAGCTCAGTGACCTCAACCAGGAGGTCCTCGAGATTGGGGAGGAACTCATGGAGGGGCGGGTCGAGCAGACGGATCGTCACCGGCAAACCCTCCATTTCCCTGAGGATTTCCATGAAGTCCTGTCTCTGGAAGGGCAGCAACCTATCAAGGGCCTGGAGACGCTCCTCCCTGCTGGCTGCCATGATCATCTTCTGCATAAGGGGGAGCCTGTCTGGCGCCATGAACATATGTTCCGTCCTGCAAAGGCCAATGCCCTCGGCTCCCAACTCGCGGGCTTTTCTAGAATCCTCTGGTGTGTCCGCATTGGCTCGGACTCCCAGTCTGCGGATATCGTCGGCCCAGCTGAGGAGGGTCAGGAAGTCCTCGGTCATCTGGGGCTCCACGAGGGGCGCCTCGCCAAGGACCACCTTCCCTGAGGCACCGTCGATGGTGATGACGTCCCCCTCCCTCACAACGACGCCAGGAGCCGAGAAAGAACGATTCGCGTAGTCAACTTGGATCTCCTCGCATCCAGCGACACAAGGTTTCCCCATCCCTCGCGTCACTATGGCGGCGTGGGAGGTTCGCCCCCCACGGCTCGTAAGCACGCCTTCGGCGGCGACGATTCCGTGAATGTCATCGGGGGTGGTCTCCGTCCTGACGAGGATGACCTTCTTGCCGGCGGCCGCCGCCTCCTCGGCTTCACCAGTTTCGAACACCACGGCCCCCACTGCGGCGCCTGGGGAGGCATTGAGGCCTCTGGCAATCACCTCGACTTCCGCCGACGGATCGATCTGCCTGTGAAGGAGGCGTTCGACCTGCTCTGCCGTGACGCGTCGTACGGCCTCTTCCCGCTCTATCAGGCCCTCCTTCCCCATATCCACGGCGATTCTCACGGAAGCCGCTGCCGTCCTCTGGCCAGCCCTCGTCTGGAGCATGTAGAACTTGCCTCGCTCAATTGTGAACTCCAGGTCCTGAACATCCTTGAAGTGCCGCTCCAGCAGGTCCGAGGTCTTGACCAGTGCCTCGTATATTTTGGGGGCCTCGTCCTCGAGCTGATGGATGGGCCTTGGAGTCCTGATGCCCGCGACGACGTCTTCACCTTGGGCATTGAAGAGGTACTCCCCGTACACCACGTTCTCTCCCGTAGCGGGATCCCGAGTGAAGGCAACGCCCGTCCCGCTGTCCTCCCCCATATTGCCGAAGACCATCACCTGAACGTTCACCGCGGTGCCCATGTCATGGGGGATCTTGTTGACCTCTCGGTACTTCACCGCCCTCTCGCTGTTCCACGACCGGAAAACCCCCAAGATCGCCTGCCAGAGCTGCTCCTGGGGCTTCTGCGGAAAGGCCTCTCCATGGGCCTCGTAGACCTTGGCGAAGTTGCCTACTACCCTGTTCCAGGCCGTCTCATCCAGTTCTACATCGTACTCGACGCCCTGTTCTCTCTTCACGGCCTCTAGCTCTCTCTCGAACTCAGATCGATGGATGCCCACGACGGTGTCGCCAAACATCGACAGGAGGCGGCGGTAGCAATTTTGCGCGAAGGCCTCGTCGGACGTCATATCGGCAAGTCCTTTCACCGT
>JABAOH010061620.1_pt2 | contig 12315 bp, 11 predicted proteins | sample 7062181 | NCBI WGS metagenome assembly JABAOH01 (sample SAMN14538630, study PRJNA623070) | marine sediment metagenome | biome: marine biome [ENVO:00000428]; feature: marine pelagic biome [ENVO:01000023]; material: deep marine sediment [ENVO:00002113]; isolation source: pool of 5 deep marine... | reverse complement strand
TGGTTCATAGCTCCCTCCTTAATGGGTTTTGTCAAAAGAAGCTTACCATTAGCGGCCCACTCCGTTTAACCTCTCAAGGCCTACATAGCATCTAACTGTCAGTTTGGCATGAGTGCGTCATCAATCGGTAGAGTGATTCCCTTTACCAAATCTTCGGACAAGTCTTCCAAAGCGGTCCAATCAAAGGCTTGCTTGAGTCTTATCGGAAAAACTTCAAAGAGTTAGAGACCAATTCCTGCCAAGGCAGTCCATTCCATACTTTTTCCCGACCAACAGGAACAATCGAGTTTTGAGTAACTCAACTCATAAGGACTTCTTCAAGAAGTAGGGGAGGCTGGGCAGGCGATCATTCTAAATCCTCGAAAACTGGAAGAAGTGCTCTGCATTCAGTTGATTCTAGGGGCCTCCATCGGTCGCTTGAAAAAAAGATCCAAACCAAGTTAGCATCGAAATAGATTTACCAAGCGGGAGACGAGATGAGACCAAAACGATGGGTCGCCATTTCTGCGTTACTATTCTTGATAACCGTTCCCGAACATGGGATGGTCTCTAGTCAAGGACTGGGAAGCTGGGAAACGAAAGCTCCCATGCCTAGCAAACGGACCGAGGTGGCTGTCGCGGCGATTGGAGATAAGATCTACGTTGCTGGCGGATTTAGCCGCCTCGGTGTGACACGGCGGGTCGAGGAGTATGATACCAGAAGCGATACATGGCGGGAAGTAGCGCCGCTTCCCAAGGGCCTCCATCATGCTGGTATTGCCGCTGTAAATGGGAGACTCTTTGTGGTTGGTGGATTTTGGGGGAATCTCTCGTGGACCCCTTCCGATAAGGTATTTGAATATCTGCCAAAAGCTGACCGATGGGCAGGTAGGCAATCCATGCCGACTGCCCGGGGCGCACTTGCGGTCGGGGTCCATCAAGGCAAGATCTATGCTGTCGGTGGATTTGCAGATGGGCAGAACGTCTCGGCAAATGAGAGATATGATCCACAGAGTGATCGTTGGGAAACGATGACACCCCTTCCTACCCCGAGGGATCACCTCGCCGCAGTCGTTTTGGACGATACGCTCTATGTCGTAGGAGGGAGGCTCAAATCTTCCTATGCCCAGAACCTAGCCACCAATGAGGCCTATGACTTTAGGCGAAACTGGTGGACCAAGAAGGCCTCTATGCCCACACCTCGAAGCGGTATCGCTGGGGTGGAACTGGGTGGGCAGGTCTTCGTCTTTGGCGGTGAGGCCACAGAGGGTACTTTTGATCTAACTGAGGTCTATCAACCGGTGAGCAATACCTGGCAGGTGATGGCCCCTATGCCCACGGCCCGGCATGGATTAGGAGCGGCGGTCGTTGAGAAGATGATCTACGTTATTAGTGGGGGGCCGAGACCAGGTGGATCTTTCAGTGATGTCAATGAAGTATTCAGTATTCAACCCCAGTAGGGTATCTATGGGAAAACTGGCGTGATTCTCACGGTTCGCACAGATATTGACAGATGTGGATTCTATGTTTCTTTTACATGGCGGGAGAGCATTTCCAGAAATAGTTTGGCGGGTAGGTAATCCGGATTGATTTCAAGAGCCTTTCTAAACATCTCACTGGCCTCACGGAACATTCCCTTCATGACATACACCCTGCCCAAATTGAAATGGGGGAACTCGTAATTTAGATAGTTCTTTGCCTTGATGGCCCTTTTGAGAAATGGGATGGCTTTGTCATACATTTCTTTTTCGATGTAGTATGCACCGATGTCGTTATAAGGGTTGCCGTAGTCGGGATCAAGCTCGATCGCCTCGAGACATTCTGCGATGGCCTCGTCGTATTTTCCCTGGTGGCTGAGTGCCCAACCCAGAAAAGTGTGAGCTTTTGCCGTCGGTTTCTTTTCAATGGAGAGCCGGTAGAATTCAATGGCCTTTTCCAATTCTCCACTCATGTGGAATCGATAGGCGGTCTCGAAAAGTTCAATCGCCTCTTGTCCCTCTGCCGGGTTTTCAGCGCCGATAGGGCGCGGAGTGAGGCCTAGCCATAGAAAGACTGGCAGAAGGAGCCCCAATAGGATCACCCTCGCTAGATGCTTGATCATCATCCGCATTACTCCTCATTATTCGGCGTAGGGCGATATTCATCTATGGACTGAGTGCCTGGGATCACGCCCTCGCCGTCGGTGGGGTTGATACCCATCGAACGGTATATGAACTTTCTAAACCACTCTTGGCCACTAATTCAAGGGCCAAAATCGGCAGGCCTGGTGCAAAGGGTATTAGACTGAATCTGAGTTCAACCTGCAATTAGATTCGTCGGGCGTTGTCTTCAGGAAATGGATACTCCATGTATCGTGCCGTGGTGCGAGCAACAGGCTCACCAAAGTAGCGGACAACCACTCTCAGGGCCATGTCGATCCCTGCCGAAATCCCCGCCGAGGTGAGTACATGATCCTCTTCGACCACGTGTAGTTTCTCTTCCACAGTCACGTTGGGGAAAGACTCTCGCATCCAGTCAAGCACGCGCCAGTGGGTCGTAGCATGGCGCCCGTCGAGAAGGCCGGCCCGGCCGAGGAGCATCGAACCGGTACAGACCGAGGTCAAGGTCTCAACCTCTTTGCCCCGGGCAGCAATCCAATTGATGAGGTGGCTGTTATTGATCTCTTTCCGTGTTCCCCACCCGCCTGGTACGACGAGGATGTCGAGGGGTGGGCAATCTTCCATAGTGCAGTCGGGGAGGACACGGAGGCCACCTGAGGCAACGACAGGTCCTTCCTCCTGGGCGACGAGCAAGAGCTCGAAGGGCGAGGGTTCCTCTCGGCGTTTCTCCTCATTCAAACAGGTGACAGAGAAGACCTCAAAAGGTCCGGTGAAATCGAGAACCTCCACATCAGGAAAAATCAGAATACCGACGCGCTTTCGATTCATGAGTTTCTCCAAGATTCAATTTGCAATCTGTGTGATTGACAGTCTCGAATAGCTATTATGCTAATCTTCGAAGGTTATTATCTGTTCCAATGTTTCCTTGGAATACCATCGGCCCGCGGCCATAACGCCACGAAGGTCTCGGATATTGGCGACATTTTCCAGAGGATTTGAATTCACAAGAATGAGGTCAGCCCGTTTGTCTACCTCTATCGAACCAAAATCATCCTCTTCAGTCATAGATTCGACCACTTTTGAGGCATGGACGGTTCCAGCGGCAAGGGCTTCATAGGGTGTGAATCCGTTTTCGGTCAGGATGCGAAGCTCGTCGTGGATCGAAAAACCCGGCACGATGCCCATCCCGCCGGTTCCGGCATCTGTTGCCAAAACCAGGCGGATACCCGCCTTGTGTAATTCACTCAGTAGAATTCTTTCCATAGTGTACTTAAATGGCGCAAAAGTCTCGTTTCCTCTGAACTGTACTTGATGTTTCTCCCTCCCCTGGCGAAAGGCATCCCAGTACCATTTCGGCAGATACCCGTTCACGGGGCAGGCCAGAAATGCCTCCGGCTCAAGAAGTTTCTGCACGATGGTCTCGCCGACGACCAGGGTCGTACAAATCGGGATATTTGCGATTTGTAACTTACTCACAACGGCCGAAATCGCCTCTCCGCCCCGCTTCTTAAGGCCCTCAACATCAAGGTCAAAAGATGCCTTATACTGTTTGACTGCGGTGTCGATAATATAGAGAAACCATTGTCTCGGATCCATCCTCCTGTTTCTGTCAAAATCGAGGAATTCAAAATCGAGTTCTTCGATATGGGCGATCTCGTCGATACCCTCTGAGATGACCCCATCCAGCCCAACCGAAAATGGAATGTGGCCGGTTGTATACATATGTAACTGCTTGGCGGCCGTCATGGCTTTGTGAAATTCACCCGGCGATAGAAATGAGTACACCTTCAAGAAGTCAAAGCCTTGCGCATAGTTCCACTGCACGATTCTTTGAGGATCCCAATCAGGGCCGGCACCCGGGTGTCCTGGCCTGATGCCAGAAGCATAGACGGTGGGTCCGTCAAGAGTCCTTTTCTTGATCTTATCTCGCCATCGAAGGGCATAGGTCAGGGGTCTTCCTTTCGGACCGAAATCTCTGATCGTTGTGACGCCATTGGCCAGGTACAGTTTCAACGGGGAGACCGGCCAGACATCACTCAGCCAATCCGCTCTTGTGTGCATATGCATATCAGCAAGACCTGGCATGAGGTAAGCCCCCGCTCCGTCGATAACGAATGCATTCTCAGGGAGTTTAAGGCCATGCGATGGACCGATCTCAATGATTCTTGTCCCTTTGACCAAAACAGTCTGATTCTCGACGACGCTGTCGTCCGTCATGGGTATGAGATTGACCTGCGTAAAAGCTGTAACCTGATCGCTTGTCCCACCAGAACTCGATTCCGTAACGTCTTTCCTCATTCCGCAACCTGCCAGAATGATCAGGAGTGAAACCACGGCGGTAAAAGATCTGGACGTTTTTGTCATGGCAGAGGGGTCCCTTCGTTTAGAGAATCAGAGCCATCGTAAGGCAGCATTCGATTCCCATGGGGTCAGATTTGGCGGCCTCGGGCCAACCTCTCGGTCTGGATCTCCCGTCGTCGCCACTGAACAAGAGTTACCCCGAAAATGACGATAAAGACTCCGATTATCTGAGTCAGCTGTAAACGCTCTCCCAACAGGAGGCCCGCCAAGAGAACTGTCCCTAAGGGCGACAGATTGAGGATAATGTGCAGTTCAAAGGCCGTTAGTATCCTGAGGGAACGGTAATAGAAGAGGTAGCCAAAGACGGTGTTGATCACCGCTAGCAAGAGAACTATGGCCACGCCACTGAGAGAGAGGCTAAACAGTCCCTCTGAAAAGAGACCGACCACAAGGAGGAGGCTCCCACCGAAGCCCAGGGGGATAGCTGTCATTTGGAGCATACCCACCTGTCCGTCTCTCGCTGATTTTCTGCTAAGAACACCGTAAAAGGCGAAGGCAAGGACACCAAGAGATACAATGCCCACGGCAAGCGGTTCTAGGGCGGTCAAACCGGGCGAGAAGAAAAGGGCGCTTCCGCCGAGTGCGACTAGAACGCCCATGATCTGCAGTTTTTTTGGCATCTCACCAAGCCAGAGGATTCCCAGGAGAACCACCGGCAGGGGGAGGAGGCTGAACAGGAAAGAACCGGTGATGGCAGGCAGATATTTGAGGCCCCAGAAAAGCGCGCCGTTAGCGAGCGTGTATGCGCAAAGCCCCATGATGAGGAGATGAATCCACTGATTTCGCGTCAAATTGCATTTCAATTCTCCACGGTAGCTCATGATGGGGATGAGCAGTATGAAGGCCGTGAAGTATCGCATTCCGGCTAGGGTGATCGGTTTGAAGTAAGCGAGCCCCATCTTAATGAACACAAATGAAGAAGACCAGATGATAGCGGTCAAGAGCCCTTCGGTGATAGCCAGGAGACGACTCGATTTCAATCAGTTTTCCTCCGGATTCGAGCACGGGCGCCAAGTGAAAAAATAGAGGTCCAGGTGGACCTTCTTCCCTTGAAAACGCGAAGAACTCTATATTACCGCAAAACGATTAACATTTAAATTTTTCCATAGCTTGGTAAAAAGATCATATCAAAACCTGAAATCATCGACCAACGGAATCAAAACCTTTTCAAATTCAGCATGTTACAAAAGCCGAAGGTTGGTATGTGAATTGCGTATCGATCTTCTTAAAGCGTGACCGTAGGTCGACCAGGTTAGAGGCAAACTACTCCGAAAGGGTAGGATGCAAGTGTTACCCGGCAGACACTTCCTGAGGAAGGCCAGGGTAGCAGGACGTCTGACACAATTGGAAAACCCACGTGAACCCATCCTTTCGGATGGGTTTTTATTTTGTAAAGCAGAAAGGAGTGAGCAATGGACCTGGAATGTTCTGTTTGTAAGTGCAAAATAGATGTTGAAAAGGAGGTCCCCCTCGTCTTTCAGTGCCACGTCTACTGCGACAGATGTATGCAACAAATGGAGGGAAAAGACCGAACGCCTCCCCATGATACGGTTCAGGAAGAATCAGATCTTGGGAATGTGCAATAACGGCAGGGCCAGTTCAGTGCCGCTGGTGAGACAAATCGAGCAAACTTAGACCTATCTCCACGGGCTTATGATGCCTTATCCGTCGCGTGACCAAAATCGCCTGTCAGCTTGTGAACCCACCTCATGAATCCCTTTCACCCCGCCTTTATCGATCAAGCAAACTAACCATAGGGTCCTTGACACGCTCTCCGGGGTTGCCTATAAATTAATCTAGAAAACCTTACTTTTGTTTTTTTGATGGGGAAAGGACGGTGTCCATGCCTAGCCAGGAAAGCCGGCCAAGCTCTCGGGGGCCTTCTTTGCCGAAATCGCTCAGGGATAAGTACAACAGGCTGCGTCGGAATATCAGAGACTCGGGGAGCGCTGTTGTTGCCTTTTCAGGCGGTGTGGACAGTACCTTTCTTCTCAAAGTATGCGTAGATTTGCTCGGTAAGAAGGTGGTCGCTGTTACTGCCCGATCCGAGACGTATCCGACTCGCGAATTGGAAGAAGCCAAAAACTTGGCTCGGATGATTGGGGTAGAACATGCGGTCATCGTTTCTGAGGAGCTAGACGTTCCAGGTTTTTCAGATAATCCACCGAACCGTTGTTTCTTGTGCAAGCACGAGCTATTTTCGAAGGTAAAGGACATTGCCAAGGATCGTGGCATCCAGTGGGTTTTTGATGCGAGTAATGCGGACGATGTCGGAGACTTCAGGCCGGGGCGGATCGCGGCTCGAAAACTGAAGGTTCGAAGTCCACTGGAAGAAGCTGGACTCACCAAGGCAGACATTCGCACCCTCTCCAAAATGCTCGGTCTTCCCACCTGGGACAAGCCAGCTTTTGCCTGCCTGTCCAGTCGGTTTCCCTACGACACACCGATTACAAGATCAGCTCTCCAACAGGTTGAAGCGGCCGAAAACGTGTTATGGGATTTGGGAATGAGAGAGTTCAGGGTTCGCCATCACGATGAGATCGCGCGCATTGAACTGGGAGAGAAGGAGATGCGTCGGTTCTGGAAAGACAACCTCCACGAGAAAATCGTGTCTCTACTCAAATCCCTTGGATACACCTACGTGACCTTGGATTTGGAAGGATACCGGACCGGAAGCATGAATGAGACGCTGACAGCTGAGCAGATGGCGGCCATAAAAGGATCTCACCGAAGTTAGGGACGACCGACAGGATCCCGAGACCTCAGTCGAGGATATGGATGGAGCTGAGGTTATTTCTGGAATTAAGCGGGTTCCTAACCTGTTCTGTCGATTACCGTCTTTCTCAGAATCATGTGACCTTTTCGATCCCTATTCCCATGTCCCCCAGTAAGCGACACCCTGATTGACGATATGACCGTAGAGCACGTGCTGAAATCCGTTCACTCGATCGGAAGCCTCAAGAAAACACAAGAAACAATCCTACTGCGAGTAGCACATAAAGGAGAACTTTGTTGAAGACGTTCGAACTCAGCCTCTTGAAGGTGAGGTAGCCGATTGCTCCTCCCGCGATAACGACGGGCAGGTAGAGGAGATTGAGCGTTAAGACCTGGATTGTGAGCACTTTGGTCAAAACCTGTCCCAAAAGGGAGCAGGTTCCCGTGAAAAAAAAGTAGAATTGGAGAGTCGCTCGGGTCAGGTTCTTCTCCCACCGATTGAGGGCCAGATAGATTAGGACTGGCGGTCCTGGCATGGCAAAGGCGCTCGAGATAATGCCGCTGGCAAAACCGGTGGCAAAAGCCCAGGGGCGTGAAATGTCGTAGGTTTTCTGCCCCCTGACAAAGAGACTCCAGAGAACGAAGAGAATAATAATCACGCCAACAGCGTTTCTGACGATCAGGGCCTCAGTGGTCTTCAAAATATAGATTCCTATAGGGATACCCGGAGCCGCACCAAGCATCAACGGCCATACTCTCGGCCATTGTATGTGGCTTCTAAAGCGGGAGAGCAAGAAAAGATTCATTCCATAGGCATAGACCAAAACGAAGGGGACGACGAACCGTGGAGCCAAAGAAAGAGACAAAAAGGGAACAGAGACCAGAGCAAAACCGAACCCAGCCGTCCCAAGGGTGAAGGAGGCAATAAAGAGTGTAGCGCTTACGAAAATGTACTCCCCCATTGGTCGCTCCGTCTTTAAGGAGGATGATAGTGGATTGGCCATGCCGCACTGAGTACTTGTCTCTGGCCAACCACTCATTCCGGTTTCCTAGCACAGAACGGAAAGAGATAGGAATCATATCATATCACCAGAGTTCTTTGTGCCATAGTCCTCCTCGCAGGCCTCACCTCTCCCATTTCTTGACTTTTTAGGGGATGGCTATACAATGTCCGCGATCCCCTTCTGGAGGAGATAACTGTCTCCATCGAGAGGGCCTATGCACGTCGACAAATTGAAAGAACTGCTCGAAGAAGTCCGAACCGGTAAGAAGAGTGTAGAGAGTGCTCTGAGAGACCTGGAGGGACTGCCTTTTGAAAAGATCACGGATGCGACAGTGGATCATCACCGCCACCTCCGGCAAGGCTTTCCTGAGGTGATCCTGGGGGAAGGGAAGACAGAGGATCAGATTCTAGCGATTGTCCAGAGTATGGTGGACAAGGGAGAAGATGTTCTTATCACACGGTTAGAAGATAGCAAAAGTGGCGCTCTTCGAACTGCTTTTCCCGCCATGCAATACGATCCATGCTCTAGAACGGCTAGGCTGATTACCCGGCCCATCAAAAAAACCGGAAAGGGAGCGATCGTTATTGTTACAGCGGGAGCCGCGGATGTTCCTGTGGCAGAGGAGGCGAGAGTAACCGCAGAGGTAATGGGAAACAAAGTGGAGACGATCTTCGATGTTGGGAGTGCTGGAATCCACCGTCTGATGAAGGACACGGAGAAAATAAGGATAGCCAGTGTTCTCATCGTTGTCGCAGGCATGGAGGGCGTTTTGCCGAGTGTCGTAAGTGCCCTGGTGGATCGCCCGGTGATTGCCGTGCCAACGAGCACGGGGTATGGGGTTAGTTTTCACGGTCTCGCCGCCCTTCTCACAATGCTGAATGCCTGCGCCCCAGGGGTTTTGGTTGTCAACATCAACAATGGCTTTGGCGCGGCCTACATGGCCAGTTTGATCAATCAATCCTAGCACAGAGAGCAGGATTGTCTGACCAAATTATCCCATTTTTGGGGTCACGCAGGGATCACCGTATCTCTTTCTCCTATTATTATGAGGCCGCGCTTGCAAGAAGCCATACGCTCACATCCGATTTTCGGGACCAGAATTTCTTGCAACAGCTCACCGGACAGCCTTAGGGCGTAAGAAACATCTCGCACAGAGGGAAGCGACTCAGGCCCGGAAAAGCCCTATGCTCGCTCGTTTCACACGGGAGTAGGGAGTGCCCAATCTGTTCTAAGAGGAAATGGATTGACTCAGATTCTAACCCTTCTGCTCATCGGTGGTGTTGGTGGTTTTCTGTCAGGACTCCTCGGAATTGGAGGGGGCGTTATTCTGATTCCCCTTCTAATCTATTTCGGGCAGACCTCAATCAAAATAGCCGCCTCAGTGACTATTGTAGTCGTCATTTTTGCCTCGGCTTTAGGCACTTTCGCTCATTATGGAAGAGGAAGCCTTCATGTCCAGACGGGCATATGGATGAGCCTTGCTAGTATCAGCGGTGCCCTTGGCGGCGCCTTCTTTTCAGACATGTTCTCGGAAACTTTCTTCTACCTTTTCTATATGGGGCTCATTGCCGTAGCTGTTGTGATGCTTTTTTTTCGCTCCCAGGAAGAATTGACTATTGCCAAGGAATATAATCTCCGAAAACCCCATACGGTTTCCGTTGGCCTGTTCAAAGGTTTTCTAACAGGTGTCTTGGGGATCGGGGGGGGCTTCATTGTTATCCCTCTAATGATTTATTTACTGGGCATGCCGATTCATAGAGCGGTGGGAACCTCGCTGGTTGTGACCCTATTCTCAGCACTGGCAGGATTTATGGGAAAGGTTGCTATTGGGCATTTCGACTTGAATATTATCGTTTGGGTCGTCTTGGGTACCATTCCGACGACTCAGGGTGGGGCGTGGCTCGGCCAGAAGTCAAGCCCTCGAGTGCTCCGTTTGTGCCTGATGGTTGTTTTGATCGTGATACTTGTCTGGATGATTTGGAGAATTACCCTGCTATAAGCAGAGGAATCTTGATTTTCAGACCATTGATAGGTTGCTTTATCCGCATGATAAGAAGATTAATGGGAAACTGAGGAGGTAGGTGTTTATTTGAAACACAATTCGTAAGTTTTGGAGGGGCATGCGGGGTTACGATTTCAGTTAGCAAAGGTCGCACACCCCTGTGTGGTGTACGTTATACGCGTAAGAAACTGCCTCTTCCCTGGTGTAAGGGCGGAGTAGAACGCGACTCCTGGGTTTGCGAACTCATTCAAAACCATGAACTTACGCCTGCAGTTTCTTAGAAGAATTGTTGCAGTGAGCCAGCACGGACAGAAGTTCGTTCGAGGCAAATTGAAGCCTCACGTATCAGGAAGCCGCCAGCTCGATCAACCAAAAAAGGGAGGGATTAGGTAATGTAGCCAATCACAAAAAAGGAGCTTGAGACAAGGCGGCATCGTAGAAGTAGTCCACACTCGTTGGCTCTCCGGAAGTCACTGAGATCGTGTCAGACAAAACGCCGATCCAAGGGGCCTTCACTACAATCAGAATAAGTGCTCCAAAGGCAATAAAGCTGAGCTTAAATACTGTTCTTATCACCTTCGCTGATACTTACCTCTTTTACTTCCCATCGGTCTGAGTACCGATTAACATAGAAAAAAACTCTGCCTTACTTTTCACCCGAGCTTGCCTTTAGTAATTCCGCCGGTTTCTTTTGTCCAGAAAGCATCGGAACGAATGTTGCTGATCAACTCTCCAAGACAGGCTTCCAAAACCTGTGACATGACAGTCTCGGTGGGCCAAACGTATGTTCGCTGAACCTGTCTGGCCGAATATTCCCTTCCGACCTTTTCCTTGCCAGGCAGAGGGGACTCAAGCGTAAGCTTTACTTCGATGGCTCCAATAACATCCCAATAAAGAACGGTGGTTTTGGTTTCCACCCAAAACTTGATGATCTCACCAGATACCGTGATGTCCTGTCCCGAATCGACAAGTGTATGACCAGCCCCTTGCAATTCGTCAGCAATGGCTTCGCGGACCACATCAGCGATATCGCGGGACAAGTATACGTTCCCCATCGAGACGCCAAAGGCTGCCTCTCGCTCTCCGATTCTGCGCCCGGTCTCCTGACGATCAACAAACCTCTCTATTTTGAGGCGTTGTCGCACTTGAGCAGTGGGAATGTCAATCTCCTTTGCCGATCTGGGCGGCAAGTTCACGACAAGGCCCTTGCCATCGATCCGTATTTTCAGTTCCCTCGCTATATCATCAGCTACTGACTGAAAGATCATTCGCCAGGCTCCAATCGTAAATGCCCCCCCCGCATAAACCCCCCGCTTGTGTTCAAAAGACAGAGCCAAAGCACCGCTCTCCACCTCTTTTAGCTCGCCTTTAACAGCAAGAATCGTGCTACCGTATCCTGGAAGCAACCACCTTTTGAACGCATTTCCCATTTCGTAATCGACGATTTGCACATCTAGGAGGAAGAGGTCCGTTGCGGGGTCACCCGACCATTTGATTTTCTCTTCCGTGAGAGCCCGCTCAAACGCATCCCGAAGCATGCCTGGAGCATCCACTTGGAATTTCTCTCCTGCCTTTACGGAAACGCTACCTAGTTCAACCACAGCTCCCTCTCTCGGCAGCAGATCAGATTCCACTGTCGGCTTGGTTGGAGCTGAAGCACAACCGGCTAGGATAGCACTTATGGAGAGCCAGAGACCGAGCGAGGTAAGCACAAAAACTCTCTTCCGAACTGGGAAAGACATTAGAATCACCCCCCCCCTTGCTGGTGTGCTCTTGAGGATTTCTCGATTCTCCGATGCATGAGAGAATCAGAATTCTAAGGAGAGAACAATTGCCGCAGAGAACAATCACTTGATTTGTAACGGATTACCATTCCAGACGCAATATCAGCTCTGCTTCTTACTATTACTACTAGAAGAAAGGATGGGCTAAGTCAAGAAAAATCTGTGCATGTCACAACTTGCGAATACAAGATGACATACGCAGAATAGACCGAATCTCGATCATGCAATATTTGCTTCGGAAAGTGCGCCACGAGGCTGCACAGGAGATGAGGGTAGGTCCCTCGGAGCCGGCTTGCAGGAGCAGGCTTTAAACCACCTTAAGCTGCTGTGGTCAAAAGCCATGGTGGTGAGCGTTAAGGAAAAGTCACGGC
>JABAOH010025649.1_pt3 | contig 12321 bp, 11 predicted proteins | sample 7062181 | NCBI WGS metagenome assembly JABAOH01 (sample SAMN14538630, study PRJNA623070) | marine sediment metagenome | biome: marine biome [ENVO:00000428]; feature: marine pelagic biome [ENVO:01000023]; material: deep marine sediment [ENVO:00002113]; isolation source: pool of 5 deep marine... | reverse complement strand
TTAGTTAGAGCATAGAGCCTATTGGAGTTGCCATCCCCTCGTACTCACGTGACAACTGCAGCATATAGATTCCTTTGTTTGAATAATACTATACATCAAAGGGCACTGAGGCATCCTTACTGCAATATTTTGTAGGTTTTTAAAAACAACTCATGGCGAGCCTTAAGAGGATATGACAACAAAGTGGGATCGATAGCTGTACAAGGTGACGTTGATCCGATGTGTTTAGTGACGGACATCTCGCGCAGTCCCTATGCGTTGATGCGGTCTGTGCCAATAAATTCGGTGGCTTTAGAGGACGGATTCTGGGAGCCCAGGCTCGAGCTGCTCAGGATGGTGACTCTCCCGTCGCAGCACAGGCAACTGGAGGAGACTGGCAGGATCTCCAACTTTCGCCGAGCCTCGGGAAGGGTCGTGGGGGAATACCATGGCTTCTACTTCAACGACTCCGACGTCTACAAGTGGCTGGAGGCCGTGAGCTACGCACTGGCTTACTCCCCAGACGAAGGCCTTCGAGGCATGGCGCAGGAAGTGATCGAGGAGGTCGCTGCCGCCCAGCGCGAAGACGGTTACATCGACACCTATTTCGCACTAGAGAGGGAGGACGAACGATGGACGAACCTCAGGGACATGCACGAACTCTACTGCGCGGGGCACCTGATCCAGGCAGCTGTCNNCCCCAGCAGGCGCATAGGGGCACCCGGTCATCCCGAGGTGGAGATGGCCCTAGTGGAACTCCACCGCTCGACCAGGAACGAGGTCTACCTCGAAATGGCCCGCTTCTTTATCGATCAGCGCGGTAAAGGCGTCATAGGAGGCGGCGTCCAACACATCGACCACAGGCCCTTCAGGGAGCTAACTGAGATCGTGGGCCACGCAGTCAGGTCGGTCTACCTGAACTGCGGAGCGGCGGACATCTACATGGAGACGGGCGAAAAGGCCATCTGGGAGGCGCTGGAGCGCCTCTGGCACAGCATGACCGAGAGGAGGATGTATGTGACTGGGGGCGCCGGGTCGAGGCACGAGCGCGAGTCCTTCGGGGCCGACTATGAGCTTCCCAGCGCCCACGCCTATGCCGAGACCTGCGCAGCGATCGCCAATGTCATGTGGGGCTGGCGTATGCTTCTGGCGAGTGGTGAGGCAAAGTATGCCGACGCCATAGAGTTGGCACTCTACAACGGCGTCTTGCCCGGAATCTCCCTGGACGGTGAAAGATACTTCTACGTCAACCCCCTAGCCGACCGCGGTGGCCACCGGCGACAGGCGTGGTTCCCCTGCGCTTGCTGCCCCCCGAATGTAGCAAGGCTGTTGGCCTCCGTACCCGGCTACATCTACGGCGTCTCCGATGACGGCTTGTGGGTTCACCTATACGCCCGCAGCACCGCACGTCTTAACCTGGACGACTTAGTGGTGAATATAGGGCAGCGGACGGACTACCCGTTGGACGGTGAGATTGTACTGGTTCTGCACCCCGAGAAAGAGATGGAGTTCACGCTCCGCCTCCGCATCCCTGGGTGGTGTCGAGCAGCAGAGTTGCGTGTCAACGGGGAGCCCATCGAAACAGCCATTGTGCCCGGCTCCTACGCCGAGTTGAGAAAGGTGTGGAGCGCCGGAGACGAGGTGCTGCTCAGTCTCCCAATGCCCGTCGAGATGGTGCTCTCGAACCCTCTGGTCCTGGAGAACGCCGACCGGGTTGCCCTCAAGCGCGGCCCCCTCGTCTACTGCCTAGAGCAGGTGGATAACCCCGAGGCAGACGTCTGGAACATCTTACTGCCACTTGATGAGCTGCCTAGAGCAGAGGTCAGGCCAGACCTTTTGAACGGTGTCGTGGTCCTCCGGGGTGAGGCCATCGCACTCGACGCCGACTTAGACGGGAGGCTGTATCGACCAATGAGGGAGGTGGCAGTCGAAGAACGCAGAGTGGAGTTTATTGCCGTCCCGTACTATGCCTGGGCAAACCGCGAGCCCGGACCAATGACAGTCTGGGTTCGATGTTTACGTCATTAAGCCTACAGAGAGACGCAGACAGGGCTCAACAATTGAGACTTTGCGAATTAAGAATAGATTATGTGGTTGGCTTCCACACCGCTACACTATAGAGTGGATGTCCTGGGGCGTGTTCCCGAGCTCAAGTGGATCGGGCCCCAATCCGGAAACCTTTTACATTTTTTAGATTGACACCCTTCCGTGCTGCCCAGGCTCGCTGGATTGATGAAGATCTATGCCGTCTTCATGCTGTCTGCCCTCCTAGTTAACGTAGCCTTGGAGATAGTCGTACCCACCCCTGAGAAGGGGAAGGTTATTGCTGAACATGGCTGGGGCCACTACCTCGCCGTCAATGTTGGGGGGATCGTCCTCTTCTACGTCATCTTCAATCTGGTGGGGAGTACGATCTACTACGATACCAACCTGAGGAGCGTAGAGATGGGGCTCGCCTCGCTTGTCTTGGGGTTCTTCCTCGAGTTCGCATTCATGAAGCCCAACTGGGCCCTCCACATACTCGCCATGAAGCCAGGGCCCATTGATGTCGTAGCTTTCATAATCTCCGTCTTAAACTGGTGTGCAGCTTGGGGTTTGCCATCCTACATTATTCAACGTTACATCATGAAATTAGGGAACAGGAATTAGATGACCTACGTATATTTTCTTCATCTGAAATATTAAAGAGGAGATGGAAATGAGTGCTTGACAAATAATTTTTACTCTACTTTTCTCTGATCCGACGCTCGCGATCATGAAGATGGCCTGATATATCCACCGCATTATTTGGGGTTTTGGGCGTCGGGGCACTTCCCGCATTCCGATGGGTATATGGCTATTGGGCTGGAGCCTTTGATACTGCAAGCATTATCCCTGAAGCTTCTCACATTCTCCTCAGAGCCGTCGACTGACATTGTTATGGCTCGGTCCAAGAGCCCACGCCGCTCATCCCAATGGGCCTTACGGATAGGCCGAAAACAACCTTTATCGCATCGATCTCCGTCACCACCCTCGTCCTTTCTAGGAGCGGTATTATGTTCACTGGCATGCAGCATGAGAACCCAACGGATCTAAGTCATCCTGGGCATAATCCTCTTGGTTGACGATCTCGTCGAGACTTTCCTGATCTACGGGGGCGTTCTTGAGCAGGAGAGTTTGGGCTATTATGTCGCAGCCCTGCGCGACGGATTGGGGAAGGCCGTGATTCGTGTGAGCCCGTCTCGCATATAAGCTGGAGGATGCCGAGTCCTTCTCACAGTCGTATATCGTCACCTCAATTGCCCAATTCGGTAACCCTCGCTACTCAGGACCACGGGCGAGGAGATCGTAGGCCAATCCAGCCGCAGTGGCTATCAGGCCCCTGCATGTGGACTCCCACAGCCCCGCCTCCCGGTACTTCTGGACATCCTCTGGGCTGGACAAATCGAGCCCCAGGAGGTCTCCGCAGCGGATGCCGCCATGACGAGCCCGGAAGTTCTCGATAAATTCCGTCGAATACCAGTAAGGCCTCCTCCCGTCATCTCTCTCGCCGGCGACATCCCTCCCGAACCTCAGGCCCAGCCCCATGACCCCTCCTGCGAGGGCGCCGCATACCTCACCCCTACGCCCTATCCCGGCCCCGAAGCCCGTAGCTATCCGTGGTATTACTTCGTTGAAGACGCCCAGACACTCACCGAGGGCCATTAGAACGGACTCGGAGCATAAGAGCCCCTCCTCGGTATGAGAGACAGCCAGTCGTATGGTCTCCTCCTTGGAAAGCACACTACATCACCAGCATTGAAAGGGGCATCAAAGGATAAAATTAAACTGTTCAAAGGACTGAGATGGGGATATAAAACATAAATCTTCAAAAAAAAGGGAAAAGGGACTACTCTTTCGTCCATTTCTCTCCTATTGGGTAGATGTCCCAAGGCAGGTTCTCGTATTCGAGGGTGCTCAGATCAGCGGGTGTAGTCCCAGGCGGGTCAACGGGATAGTCCACTGCCGACCAAGTGTCCCAGAAGGCCTTGTGGTGGACCCTGCTCTTGATCTCCACGATGTCGAAGCTGTCAACATCGAGCCCTATCGCCTTCAGTGGGTCGGCGCTCATCGGGGCCCTCAGCCTCTCGGAGATCACGACGTGTCTGTTTTCACCGAGATCGACCGAGGCAACTAGGTCGTCGTGCCGGACAGCGCCACGGCCCATCGGCCCCGTCTCAACCCAGTCGGCTGGTCCAAGCCACTCAATCTTCCCAGTGACTGTCACGGGCTCCCCCGATATCGGGTGCACCCACCCTCCGATCGTCACCGTGACCGTGTCCCCAACCTCGTGCTCCTGGTCAAGTTTATAGAGAACCTTCCGGTCTGCGATGCTCGTGGTACAGAAGTTCTTTGCCCCCTGCTCCAGCAGCTCCTTGAAGACGTGAGTTCCGTCCCCTAGTCTGTCGTCGTGGTATGCGATGACGATGGGCTTGGTGCTCTCCTCGATCATCTTGATGACGTTGGCGACACCGTCCTGCGCCTTCGGGAGCGGCCTCGTGAGCGCCTCCCTCAGGCTCCAGATGAGGTCGGAGACGTCCTGCGCGGCTTCCTCAGCCAGCTCGTAATCGCCGTTTGTGACGACGAACACGGAGGCCCCTGCGTCGGGCACGTCTGCGTATGCGAAGCCAGGGGCTACGGATGCGCAGTAGACGCCCTTCCCCTCCCACTCCCTGCACCTCTTGTAGACATCTTTCATCGGGTAGTACTCGGATGCTTGGTAGACACTTGCGCTTATGACACCCGGCTTCCGCACTGCCATCGCCGGCTCGAACTCATCCCTTATCGTCTTTATCATGCACTTACCTGCCGTCTTCCCGATGTCGTGGCCGTCGAGGTGGGGGTACGTCTTCAGGATGAAGACGCTGTCGGCCGCGTTGGCTAGCTCGGCGTCCTCGTTTGCGTGGAGGTCGAGGGTTACCATGATCGGGATCTTCCCAACGGCCTTCCTCACCCTTCTGCATAGCTCCGCCTCTGGCCTCGGAATGTTCGTAACCGCCATCGCCCCGTGCAGGGCTAACAGGACGCCGTCTAGGGGCATCTCCTTCTCTATTCCATCGACAATCCTTCCTGAGATGACGTCGAAGGCCTCGGTGGTCAGCCAACTCCCCATTCCGACCGTCCTTGGCCCCCTAGTTCTCAGGATCCCGACGAGCTCCACGCCCTCCTCCTCGGCGGCGGCCTCCTTGTAACCAGTGATGTAGCTCTTCCCCTGCCCCTCTGTATCCAGGGCCTCCGCCCCGTACTTGATTCCCCCGGCCTCCCAGGCCTCAAGGGTGCTGATGTTCGGGCAGAACGTGCAAGTCTCGTGCGAGAAGCTCGCAACAGCTATCCTCAACGAAATACCTCCATGATGTTATCAGCCCGGTTAAAATATTTACTCATTGCAGCAAGGAGCGTGAATGGACCACACCGTGCATGATCAAATGACTAGGATGATCCAAAAGAAGACAAGACATGTAAGGGAGGTATAAGCGGGACACGTGAAAACCCCCTTTCAACTTGAAGGGACGAGAAAAAGACACCGTCCTGCCGGCGATTCCTGTCAAAAAAGCGCACAATCTTGAAAAGATTAACCACACAAACTTTATCCCAAAAACCCAACAAACATACAGCCATGACAAAGAAGATCACATTAGTCGCCACTGGCGACTCCCTCATCACCATGAGGCAGTCCGTCCACACGGAGCCTGAGTTCCTCGAGATGGTAGACCTCATAAGATCGGCGGACGTCGCATTCACAAACTTCGAGATGCTCGTCCACGACTACGGAGGAGATGCCTACCCGGCAGCCCAGTCAGGTGGCACATACATGAGGGCTGATCCCTCCATCGCCGAGGAGATCAAATGGATGGGGTTCGACATCGTCTCTACGGCCAACAACCACAGCCTCGACTACATGTATGGCGGCCTATTTGAGACCAAGGAGTACCTTAAAAAGGCAGGCCTTACACACGCAGGGACGGGTAAGGACCTAGCAGAGGCCCGCCAGCCCACTTATTTAGAGACCCCCCAGGGGAGGGTCGCCCTGATAGCCGCCGCCTCCTCCTTCGCCCCACATGGGTTGGCAGGGGCAGCTCGAAGGGACATGCAGGGGCGCCCGGGCCTCAATCCCCTCAGGTACGAGACCTGGTACACCGTCAAGGAGGAGACCATGAAGAGGCTCAAGGAGCTTTACGAAGAGCTGAAGGAGGAGATCGGCTTCCCAGACGTGATGCAACCCGAGGACGCATTCTACCTCATGAGGAACAAGTTCACCGTCGGCGAGGATGTCGGAGCCCACACCAAGCCCAACGAGGCAGACATGGAGGGGAACCTCGAGGCCATCAGGGACGCAGCCCGCCAGGCGGACTGGATCCTATTCAGCCTCCACGCCCACGAGGGACTGGTATACGACCGGGAGCAGCCGGCTGAGTTCGCCGAGGAGTTCTCCCGGGCCGCAATCGACGCAGGGGCCCACACCGTCATCGGTCACGGCCACCACGCCATGAGGGGCATCGAGATCCGAGACGGGAGGCCGATCTTCTACAGTCTCGGAGACTTCATCTTCCAGAACGAGACCGTCTACAAGATGCCCTCAGACTTCTACGAGAGGTACAAGCTCGACCCCTACAGCGGCACACCATCCCAAGCCTTCGACGCAAGGCAGGAGACTCCTCCGAGGCCAGGAGCCCCCGAGTCCAAGTGGTTCACCAAAGACAGGAAGTACTGGATAAGCGTCATCCCCCACATGAGGTTCGAGGGTGATACCCTCGCTGAGCTCAAGCTCCACCCGATCGAGCTAGGTCAGGACAAGCCCCGCAGCCAGAGGGGGCGGCCCATGTTTGTGGACGCAAAGCTGGGCAACGAGATACTAGGGATCATGAAGAAGCTCTCGGAGCCCTACGGCACCGAGATATCCATCAGAAAGGGAGTCGGCACGGTCAAGCTCCCCTAACCCTTTTTTAGCCACTCGAAGATTCAACTCCAAAGTTACAAGGTCACCCCCCGGATGATGCAGAGGTGTCCATGATTCAGACCTGGTTGGGGAAGACCAGGGACTTCACTATCACCGGGATGAAGCCCCTATCGTTCGGCTCCCCTATATCTATAAAGTTGAAGTCGTGGAGTACTATCTCGTCAATGGAGACCAGGCTGCTATTCGGGGCGACCTCCTCCCTGATCACCCGGCCCATCCCCATCCCGATGTCGGCCTCGAAGACGAGGACGATCACCCCTCCTCTCTCGACGGTATCCCCCAGCGCACTGATGGCCGCCTTCGACAGAGCCTTCATCTGCTCGTAGGAGGGCTGGTTGATGACGGAGCGGCGGAAGGCGAGGGCGAAGCAGTCATCGCCCGTCATGTCGTGCATCTCGATGGCCCTGCGGATCTCCCCTTCCATGGCCTCCACAGTCAGAGCTTTGCCCGCAAACCTGGGAGCGACCACGGGCAGATTCCTCATGGGGAGGAGGTCCTGGCTCGAAAGGAAGGTGGTGGTCCCGCTAACCTGGAGAGTGTACTGGGACTCGCCGATGACCGTGGCCCTGATCCTCTCCGCGGGCTCGACGACCGGAGTCTCCAGGCCCCTGGCTTTCTCCCTTATCTCCGCACCCAGGACCCTGCCTACGTCGCCGTAGTCCCGGGTCGCGTACCCGTATATGTACTCGGAGACGCCTCCCGAGAATACGATAGCGTCAATATTCCCGCTGTAGCCGAGGGGCGGGGTGATCATGAGTTTCCTCGTAAGGTCCGACAATGGTCTTCTTTCAACGACCTCGAAGAGGCTTTCTGCGAGTGCTGCCGAGAGCTTTCTCTGGTCACGCTCTGACATTATATCACCTAGCGCCAATTTGATCCCGGTTGCCTGGGATATGATCTCCGCCGACTTTTCAACCCTGAGGACTTTACTATCTTTATCCAGAACGACATGGCGTGACCCGACGTAGATAGCGGCCGTATCGATAACCTCCCCCTTCCTCACGACAGCCAGCTTGGCTGTCCCGCCCCCGACGTCGATATTCATAACCGTCCTCATGCCCCTCTCCGATAGATCGACCGCCCCAGAGCCATTAGCCGCGAGGACTGCCTCGTAGTTCGGCCCGGCGGAAGCACAGACGAACTTTCCCATCTGATCTGCGAAGAGTTTGATTATCTTCTCGGCGTTTCGCCTCCTTGCGGCTACACCTGTTATTATGATGGCGCCCGTGTCAACATCATCAGCCGCGTACCCCGCCTTCTCATAGGCCGATGCAAGTATCGACGCCAGACGTTCTTCATCGATGGCGTAGGACTCGAACGGCGTCAGATATATGTCTGAGAGATGTGTGACCCCCCTTTTCACGATCTCATATTTATGCCTCTCCTCGACGAACCCCAACGTTAGCCTGGAGAAGACCAGTTGCGTCGTCGTGGAGCCGATGTCTATGCCGACGCTGTTGAAGCCCTTCGAATGACAGGCCGTCTCGTCGCCCCTTCTGCGACCCTCGAACATGGTATAAGCCATAGCCGGCATCAAGTTATTAAAAAGGGCATTCACGGCTCATGGGTAGAGCATGAAAAAAAGGAGATTCTAAATCTGGTTCAAGTATGATCTAGGGGCTTTCCAAAGGCTTCGGGGGATGGAGGTATTTTCCCAGGAACTTGTATATCTCGCCCCTGGCCTCCTTCGCGAACCTCGTGTCGATCCTGTCGAAGGAGTGTCCTCCGGGGATATCCTCGTATATCATATACTCGAACTCCTTACCGGCGGCCTTGAGAGACTTTATCAGGTGCTCCACCTCCAAAACGTTGACATCTTGATCGATGGTGTTAGTGTGGATAAGCAGGGGCGTCTGGAGCTTCTCCGCGTTCCAGGCCGGCGACCGGCGCCTGTACTCGTTTACATTCTCATATGCGGTCTTGCCTATGTGGTAGGGGGCTGAATAGAGGTCCCTGTAGTGCTGAGTTTTGTACCCCATCCTCGCTACTAGATCGCTCACCGGTACACCGGCGAAGGCCACCTGATAGGCTTCTGGGTGTTCGAATATATTCAACAGGGTGTGCAGCCCTCCGTGGCTCCATCCGAGGATGCCGACGCGTTCAGGGTCGACCAGACCGCAGTTCTCCACCATCCAGTTCCTCGCTGCGTAGGTGTCCTCGATCTCTAGTCCACCGTAGTCGATGAGCCGGTAGAATCCAGCGCCGTAGCCCGTGCTCCCGCGGTACTCTGGTGCGATGATCAGGTACCCCTGCTGGATCAGCTCCCTGACTATGTGGCTGTAGGAGGAGCCCATGTTCGAGTGGACGCCCCCGTGGGGGAAGACGAGGAGAGGGTACTTCTCACTCTCATCGACATCCTTGGGGACGAAGGTGTACGACCAGAAGACGACGGGGTTTCCGGCACCCTGAGCTGTTGGGTTTGGGATGACACTCGGCGGAGGACCTGTCATCCTGTGCTTGTCGACGCAGGCCACGTCCCCGACCCTGTGAAACCAGAGGACGTCGTCCACAGACTTACGCAGGCTATTGAACGCATGCATCAGCATCTCCTGCTGCTTCTTGAGCTCCTCAACGACTTCCTGTATATTTGGGTTGGACATTTCAACTAAGAGTGACGCCTCCGCAGGAAAAATATTTTGAGATGGATGTTAAAGGGTGAAGACAACCCCTCTGTCGCAATCCAGCTCCCGATGATCCCTTAATTTTAGGCTTATTGGATCAGATTTCCAATCATCCTATTTCGCGAAAAACGAATTCATGTTCCGACCTCAGTTCTTGTTCGGTTGACAAGAAAACTACCGAAAAATCCGCCAGATAGATACCCAAGCAAAATCCAATGCATCCCCATTGAGCGCCCTGAGAGGGCTAATGATATCACATAGTCCAAGAAGAATGAGCCGATGCCCACCATCAACACTGTCCTCAGATAACTTTCTCCCGAACGCGATTGAGCGAGATACGCAGCTCCTGATCCTCCAATGAGGGGGGGCAAAAACATGGCTATCACGCCTATGGCTGTGTCTGACCCACTCGTGTCGAAGAAGAAGGTTATTATTTCGTTCAAGATGGTACTTATTCCAAAAGCCATAAAGGACATAGCTAGATAGAAATCAAATCTAGTCCTCATTCCAAATACCAATTCTATACCGTTTCTAATACACAACATAATTATAATAAATTTTTGTAATATTATACTCGTACAACATATCATAAATTAATGTAACCTTTTTACCTAGAGTTTATTCATGAAATAATAATACTGAAAATTCGATTCCTAAGAAGATCTTTAAGAAACAAGACATGAAAGAGAACATGTTTACTTCTCATCGTATATCACCTAAGATAGAGTTATTAAGTTGCCAAGAGGCTTCCAAGGATCCAATTTAGGGCTCAATCGCCTCCGTTCGTCCTCATATACTACAGACCTACGGAAGGCTTTTAATAAGGATGTCATGAGAACGCTGAAACAGGCGTTTACCGTATGTTTAAACTCAGCAAGGCAGAGGAAGAGAGAGCGTTAGCCGTCCATTGCGACTCCATCATCGTGGACACTCACAACGATACCGTCCAGGACATGATGGCAGGGCCCATTCCCCACAACCAGGAGTTCAGCCTGAGGCGAACCCTAGGAGAGCGTTCCTCAATAGGGCAGATAGATCTGCCAAGGATCAGGGAGGGCGGGGTCGACTGCCTGATCTTCTCCATGGTCGTCTCGCGCGCGATCTATCGCGGCCGCCGACTCAGGCGCCTCCTCCAGATGCTCGACGTGTTCCACTCCGAGGTGGAGAAGAACCATAACGAGTTGGCCCTTGCCACGAATTACCGGGAGATCACGGACGCGGTTGGGGAGGGGAAGGTAGCGGCTATTGTGTCGATAGAGGGTGGCGAGGCGCTGGAGGGAGACATAGGGGCGCTCAGGATGATCTATAAGCTCGGCGTGAGGTCGGTCATACTCACCCACTTCGCCAGGAATGAGCTGGGCGACGGATCGAGGGACGACTCGAGCTCCCATCTGACAGACTTCGGGGTGGAGGTTGTCGAGGAGATGAACAGGCTCGGCATGGTCGTGGACGTTTCACACATCAACGAGACAGGCTTCTGGGACGTCATGGAGCTGACGAGTAGCCCCGTCATCGCCTCCCACTCCAACTGCAAGGCTCTCTCCAACTACCACAGGAACCTGACGGACGAACAGATAGGGGCAATAGCGGAGAATGGTGGCGTGGTGAACCTGAGCTACTGCGGCGGCTTCATCAAGCAGGGGATCACGCGCGAGACCCTGAGCGAGGTCACCATCGACGACTGGTTGGACCACGTGGACCACATTGTGGGTCTCGTGGGCCCAGACCACGTGGGGCTTGGCTCGGACTTCGACGGGGGATGCGGATTCCCCGAGATGGATGACATCACAAAGGTGCCCAACATCACCCGGGGGCTGGTGTCCCGGGGTTACTCGAACGGGGACATCAAGAAGATCTTGGGAGATAACGATCTGCGAGTTTTTGAAGCAGTGTTGAAATGAAGCAAGCAAAACGAGACTTCAAGAACTCATCTCCAAATCCCACCTATCTGAACTAGCGGAATCACAAACATCCATACTGTCCCACACTAGGTTCACCTCCAGCTCGCGCATGTACAGAGGACTGGAGCTGGTCTCAGACTCTCACGGCCTTTGCCGCTTCGTACGGCTTCAGGTACCTGACGAGGTACAATGGCACCAGAGTGAAGCTGGAGAGCACCGCGAAGAGGAGCGGGATGTTCCTCGGGAGCAGCAGGCCCACGATGATGGATGCCGGTATGTTCCCCACCCATGAGAAGGACATGTACATCTGGAAGACAGTCGCCGAGAGGGCGAGGGGCGTGGCGTCCCCCATCAGGGCCACCCTCCCTCCCTTGTTGATCCTCTCGATGAAGTTGGAGACGATGGCCAGCACGATGAACCAGGAGCCTATGCCCCTCTGCAACGTCATCCAGAGGTATCCAAAGGCCATCATAGCTATCCCGGAGATCCAGTACAGGCGCCTGTAGCTCAACTTGTCCCCAGCCCATCAGCCGACTATTGATGCCAGTATCCCCGAGAGGAAGGTCACCGTGGCTATGTTCCCGCGCGCGCTAGCCGCGACCCCTCCCACGGCTATCCCGAAGTTGTTGACGCCGCCGAGGACCTAGAATGCCAGTCAGAGGGCGTGACATCGACGGTGTAGGAGTCCGCCGCGATGTCGAAGAACGCCCCCGCCGTAGTCATAGCTCAGCACAGGGGGAAGAACAAAATCCAGACAGGGATCTTCTGCGGATCGGACAACACGAACTCGATCGTGACGACGATGTTGAGTAGCCCCCTAGCCACGAACCAGGGATACCTCCTA
>JABAOH010001685.1_pt7 | contig 12322 bp, 9 predicted proteins | sample 7062181 | NCBI WGS metagenome assembly JABAOH01 (sample SAMN14538630, study PRJNA623070) | marine sediment metagenome | biome: marine biome [ENVO:00000428]; feature: marine pelagic biome [ENVO:01000023]; material: deep marine sediment [ENVO:00002113]; isolation source: pool of 5 deep marine... | reverse complement strand
AGAGGGAACCGCCATACGGCACATTATCGAGAGGGAAATCAGAGAAGCACCAGATTTGGTCGTGCTTGGAGAGGCCACAAACCTGGATTTGGGTATAGGACATAGGGGGAGGGCGGTAATAAACGTTGAATTGAGCGGAAGAACAGCGCACGCGAGCATGCCCGAACTCGGTTTAAACGCTCTTCATGCGGCTTCCAAAATGATCAGCCATGTTGAAGAAGAATTGAACCCCAGCCTTCCCTTTCACCAAAAACTAGGAAAAGCCACGATAGCTACGATTAGTTTGGGCGCCTCACCGAAAGTTGGCCCCCAAATACCTGATAGGTCAAAGATTCTTTTTGATCGACGAATGATCCTTGAGGAAACTGAAAATGAAATCCTTAGACCAATTAAGGAGAAAGTTGACAAATTAGTAGGGGAAGGAACAGTCTTAGATGGAACCACGCGTATTTTTGAAGAGGACATGAAATGCTGGACTGGAAGAAAACTGAGGACGAAGGATTTCTTTCCCGCATGGCTTATTAAGGAAACGGGGATCGTTCAAAAGGCACTTAAAAGCCTCTGGAAAAGAGGGTTCCACGCCAACACCCACGTTTGGAAGTTTAGCACAGACGGCGTTTATACTTATGGTTTGAGAGGAATCCCAACGGTTGGAATTGGACCCGGAGACGAGGCTTTGGCTCACCAGCCAAATGAGCATGTATACGTGAGGGACGTGGAAAAGGCCGTACAAGCATACGTTGCGATAGTTGAAAGTTTAATCTCTTGAATCGTGCATGCATGCGTAGAATATGAGGTTATCGCGTTGTTTGAGACGTGAACAGCGTGAATCTTGATCGTTGAGTAAGCAAGATTGAAATACGATATACAAGTTTTTATTCTAAAAGTGGTTTGCGGATGTCGGGGGATCTTAAGGGCAGGGACCTCATCACGACGCAGGAGTGGAGCAGGGAGGAGTTAGATAGAATCATAAAGCTGGCTGCGGAGCTGAAGGAGAAGCAGAAGAGGGGAATTCCCCATAAATTGCTTGAGGGGAAAACCCTCTACATGGTTTTCTATAATCCATCTCTGAGGACAAGGAACAGCTTCCAGATCGGAATCTTTCAACTGGGTGGGCAGGGGATATACCTTGCCCCAACGGCCATGTATAGACCAGCTCTTGCAGGAAATGAGATTCCCTACGTGACGGAGAGAATATCCGATGTGACCAGAGTGCTGAGTAGATATGGCCATGCCATATCGATCAGAATCTATGGAGAATCGGTAAACTGGATCTATGGAAAGGGGAACCAGATTGTAAGAGAGTTCGCAAAATGGGCTGACATTCCGGTAATAAACATGGAATGCGACATGTTCCACCCATGCCAAGCCATGGCAGACGTACTCACAATGAAAGAGAAGTTAGGTACTCTCGAGGGAAAGAAAGTGGTCGTAAGCTGGACCTATTCTGGTGGTGTAAAGCCCGTCGCGGTTCCACAGAGCTGTGTTCTGAATTTCACGAGGTTCGGAGCCGACGTGATTCTGGCTCATCCTAAGGGTCTGGAGCTTGATTCTGAGATCATGAAATGGACGAAGAAGAACGCTGACGAGAGTGGAGGAAGCTTTAGGATGAGCTACAGCATGAACGAAGCCTTCGAAGCGGCAGACGTAGTCTATCCGAAGTCTTGGGGAGCCCTCAAGTTCATGTCCCCAAATGTTCCTAAAGTTGACGAAAAGGGAATGCTGGAATTGATGAATAAGCACAAGGACTGGATCACCACAACCGAAAAGCTTGATCTCTGCGCGAAAGACGTGATCTATATGCATTGCCTGCCGGCAGACAGAGGCATGGAGGTGACGGACGAGGTCATCGACGGACCGCACTCCCTGGTGTTCGACGAGGCGGAGAACAGACTCCACGCCCAGAAGGCAATTATGGCCCTCACAATGGGGGGACAATAGAATGGCCATCAAGTGGGATAAAAACAAAGAGGCTTTAGACAGCTTGTTCCAAAGCATTGGTGGGACTCCTCTTGTTAAGCTGAGGAAAATTCTGGAAGCCGAAGGCATAGATACCGACATTCTGGTGAAGTTGGAATACGTTAATCCCACGGGGAGCTTGAAAGATAGAATATATTTTGAGATGATAACAAAGGCGATTGAAGCTGGCGATTTAAAACCAGGAATGGAGATCATTGAAGCTTCGACAGGAAACGCGGGCATTGCCTGCACATTTGTAGGTGAGATTTTAGGTTATAAGGCTACGATAGTGATACCCGCTGGAATGAGCCGGGAGAGGATGAAAATCATCCGTGCCTATGGAGGAAACATAATTTTCACGCCGGGTGCCGAGAGTGATGTTGATCTGTGTCTGAAAAAGATAAATGAGTTGAAGAAGAAGAACCCGGGGAAATATTGGTGGCCGGATCAATATAGCAATCCTAACAACCCGATGGCCCACTACAAATCAACTGGTCCTGAGATTTGGAAGCAAGCTAAAGGGAAAGTGGATTGTTTTGTGGCGTCACAGGGTACCGGCGGGACGTTGACTGGCGTTGGCAGATTCTTGAGAGAAAAGAATCCTAATATAGCCCTCTACGCGGTTGAGCCATCGGAAGCGCCGATGTTGTCGAAGCGAGAGTGGGGCTCTCATAAGGTTGAGGGCATTGGAGACGGTTTTGTGCCCTTCAACCTAGATTTAAGTCTCCTTAGGGGGATTGTAACCACCACCTCAGAGGAAGCAATTAACATGGCAAAGAGATTGGTTTTGGAAGAGGGGATCTTTTGCGGAATTTCTTCAGGTTGCAACCTGGCTGCGGTAGTGAAAGTTGCTAAGCATCATCCAGAGTTTAAGACAATAGTGACGATGATTAACGATACTGGACAGAGATATCTCTCCACCGAACTCTGTGAAGAGATAAAAGCGGTGGATATTCCAGAACGTAAACACCCTCTGGATGAACACACCATCCGTGAATTGGACAAATTTCAAGCCAGCTGGGAGATCATAGAGTAAAAGGTCCCGGATAAAGGGAACTTCCATGCCAACATGGCCGTCCTTTCTCTGGCTATTGCTAGGGAATTGAGGCTCTTGGACCTCCGCCAAACGCACGCATCTTCCAACAATCTTCTTATAGGATAGCGCGTTTAACGAAGGATTACATCCATAGTTTTTCGAGTTCTTCGGTGCTGGGTTTGATCGTAGATACTTCTTTAGATGTTTTCATTACCGCTTCAGGATCCTTCAATCCACTTCCAGTGATCAATACTACTACCTTTTCATCTTTCCCTACAACGCCTTCGTTAAGAAGGCTAATTAGTCCGGCGAGTGAAGCTACTCCAGAAGGCTCGGCAAATATGCCTTCGGTAGAAGCGAGAAGCTTCTGAGCCTCAAGTATTTCTTCATCAGAAATCGCTTCAGCGGTTCCTCCGCTCCTTAAAGCAACCAAAGCAGCATCCCCGTCCCATGGAAGAACATCGGCTAGCCCCCCAGCAATAGTATGAGGGCGCTTCCACGGCTCAATTTCAAATTGTCTTTTTCCCTCTTTAAAAGCCCTTACGAGGGGAGCGCAGCCAGTCGATTGTATTGCAGCCAATTTTGGCATAGAATCAATAAAGCCAATCCTATAAAAGTCTGCGAATCCTTTCCAAACTCCAGTCAAAAGACTGGCTGAGCCCGCTGGAATGATAATCCAGCCTGGTGAATTCCAATTTGACTGCTCGATGATTTCGTAGGACATCGTCTTAGGCCCCTCAACTTGGTACGGGTTGAAGGGGCCAAAACTGGGGCAGGGATACCATCCATATTTTTCAACGACCATACGTAAAATTTGAACAGTCGGATCTTTACCTTCTTCAATTGCTCTTACCTTTATAACGTCAGATCCGTAGAGGCGAATCTGAGCGATTTTGGCAAAAGATGCAAACTCCAAAACAAAGGCGAAACATTTCAATCCAGCCTTTGCTGAATAAGCAGCCAACGATGCCGCAGCGTTTCCGCTAGAGGCTGTCGCCACCGTTTTAGCGGCGAATTCGAGAGCCTTGGACACACCAACCGTCATTGAACGATCCTTAAATGAGCCCGTTGGATTTCTCGTTTCGTCCTTCAAATAGAGATTTCTTAAACCTATTTCTCTAGCAAGATTACTTGCTTTCAGTAGCGGGGTTCCGCCCTCACCCAGGGTAACGATGTACCTCTTGCTCTTAACAGGAAGAAACTCGCGATATTTCCATACGCTTGGAGCTCGCTTAATAAGCATTTTCTTGTTCACTCTTACGGCTAGAGCAGAATAATCGTAAAAAATATCGAGGCGTCCATCATCCCTCCTTGGACACATACAGACTTTTTCCTCAGGGGAATATTCATTTCCACAACGAGCACACTTCATTTTCGTAACGAAGGACATTTACATCATCTAATTGGGCTTTACCACTGTCGCATATAAGTGAATTTTCAAAATCAGACCTCTTATATTCAACAGCCTAAAATATGCGCGCGCGTGCACTCAAGCAATCAAGACAATGGTAACGTTCTTACTTTCCCCATAGAGTGTTGGCTAGGATAACAGAGTTTAATCCTAGTTCTTTCGCTCTCTTTGGGTATGATAGCTCCTATAGTTTTGGTCCTGGATCGCGTATTAACGGTGAACTAGCACAATGTGGACCCCCGCCGATCTTTATGAACTCTCTCATTTCTACAGTCATAACATCTACACCCTCTTTCTCCAGCTTCTTCTTGGTGACTTCAAAGCCTTCAAGCATTATAATTTTACCTGGATCGAGCGCTAAAACGTTACAAGCGTAGTCTCTTCCCTCTGCAGGGGGAACTTCAATCATGTTAATTTCCTTTTCCTTCAGATATTCCAGGAAGTCAAATGGCACCCCAGGCGGGTAGATCAGGGCAAGTCCGGAATCAACATATGCGAAAACACAGTCTAAGTGGGCGAATCCCCCTGCAGGCCAGTCGACGTTTTCAAGCCATCCAGGTATTGGAACAACTTTAACCTCTTCAACCCCCACCGATTCTAGTACCGTTGAAACCTGATCTATTCCCTCTTGATTCGTTCTTATACTTCTTCCCACGCATACATGAGCTGGATCGAGCCAGACCACGTTTCCGCCCTCAAACGTGCCAAATCCTCGAACCGTATACAAGATAGGGCAACCTAACTCCATGACCCTTTTTGCCCACCAAAACTCGGCACCTCTATCCCAAGCTAGTGACATACGATGAACTATTGCGCCTCCATTAACCACTAAGCCGAAATCCCTAGTTCCCCAGAGGCCTTGGAGCAGGCTGTATGGACCCTTTGCCATAGGAGGAGGATTCATACAATGAACTTCTACTTTTTCATCCTTCAAAATCTCAACGAATCTATCATGTTGCTCCATACCCACACTTACATCTGCCACGCACTTCATGCCATACCATTTTAGATCTTCTTTTGGCGGCGCCATCTCAGGACCGGGTTTCTGCACCATCACCTCCCTAAGTTTCCCAATCTCACTCTGCGCACCCCACTCCTTACCCCAAATATGCTTTAACTCATCATAATAGCCTAGCGGTACCGGGAATGCAGGTCTCGTCTTGTTAATCTCCTTCAAAGCTTCTTCAACCTTATCCATCTCTATTCACCAAATGACATCTAGCATACCTAACATGTTCAATTAAAATATTACTCAAAAAATTCTTGCGCGCCCGTATGGTAGCATATTTCTGACAAGTCAGGTTAATATCGTTTCCTGAGCTTTGGATTGAGTATTTCGTCGAGGGCGTATCCAAGGAGGATGAAAGAGAGAGAGATTAAGGCTATGCATAGGCCTGGTGGAACTATCCACCACCACATTTCGATCCCCGTGGGCACACTCTGGGCATCGTGAAGCATTCTTCCCCATGTCATTACGTAGGGGTCGTAGAGGCCAAGCCAGCTTAGCCATGCTTCTGATGTGATGGCGTATGGAACTGCCATCGCTAATGTGACGTACACTAGATTCATCACGTTCGGCATGATGTGCCTCACTATGATGCGGAACTTGCCGGCTCCAACGGCTTTAGCCGCTTCAATAAAAGGTCTCTCTCGGATGCTGAGTACACTTGATCTTACAACCCTCGCAAATCCTGTCCATCCAATTAAGGTGATTAACAGTATAAGGTTCCATACTGATGGTCTCAAAACCGCCATCAACACGATGTACAACGGTGTATCAGGTAAGACAAGGAGCATGTCTGTGAATCTCATTAAAACATTGTCTACAAACTTGCCCATATAGCCTGCGGTCAACCCGACAATTAGTCCGATAGCTGTGGAGAAGAGAGCCGAGAGCAAGCCGACGATGAGTGATATTCTTGCTCCATACACAAGTTGCGTAAATATGTCTCGTCCATACTGATCGGTTCCAAAGAGTCCGAAGGAATCGCCGAGAACTCGGATGTGAAAATCGTCAATGTAGACTGTGGCTTCAACTTTTTCTCCTCTGGGGCGTTGAGTATCGTTAAACATTATTTCAAGGACGTATCTGTAGTTGCCCGGTTCTGAGAACATCGTTTTTGCTGGATTTATTTTCCATTCACTGCCAAACTTTTGCTCTAACCAAAAGGGATCAGAATTAGAATCTATATAATAAGGATAGGAGGTTACCCATTTCGTTCCGTTGGTTTCAAACGTTTGATTCCACCATTCGAGCCTTCTTTCACCCCCCTCTTTCTCGATGACGACGACTGTTTTAACGGGTATGTCTTCGGATGCTTTTACCAAAATTGCTGCGTCACCTATGAATCGTTTGGGTGGAGCCGTGTGGGGGTAGTTGAACACCTTGGTTAGGTTGGCTGTGACTTCTCCAAAAGGGTTTTGATCCTCCTCTCGATTAAACACTATGGCAACGCTTCCCTGCTCTTCTCCTTTTCCCATGTCTGAGATAAATTGCGGCGTGGATATGCCCTGACCAGCTAGGTTCGTAGTGAATTCGAATTCTTCAATGCAGGTAGCGGTCTTGAAGTGTGGATCCCGCATTGGTTCAACATTCTCGCTCAGTTCCTCCTCTGGGACAAGATATTTATACCACAAAGGTTTAGCGAAGCGGTCTGCCAGTGGGGGATTCGTCGGGTGGGCAGGGAGGCGTACGGGGTCGTAGGGCGTTAATAGAGGGCCAAAGGTGGCTAATACAATGAAGAAGACAAGGATAGATATCCCGAGCATTCCTCTTCTGTTACGTGTAAAGATGCTCATAAAATCCTTCGATCTTTTGATTGCAAATGCAATCTTGGCCTTGCGGGTACTCAACAGTCTCACCCGTACTTCACTCGAGGATCTATGACTCCATAGAGAAGGTCTGCAATGAGGTTGGCTATAATCACGCATATGGCTATTATGTAGAAGATTGCTTGCAGGGCTGGATAGTCAACATTTTCTATTGACTGCCAGATCCACATTCCGAGTCCTGGGTACCTAAAAACTTGTTCTGTTATTATTGCCCCCCCAAGCGTGAAGCCGAACACTATGGCCACTTCTGTTATTATAGGTAGTGCAGCGTTTTTCAACGTGTGTTTAAACAGCACGGTTCTTTCTTTAAGGCCCTTCGCTCTAGCGGTGACCACATAATCTTCGGTAATACACTCCAACATCGTGGCTCTTGTTAAGAGAAGGTAGCTGCCATAAGAGAGGAAGAACAGGGTAGTCCATGGTAGAATAAGATGCAACAGTCGAGTTCCCAAGCTTTCCCAGATGGTCTTAGGAACGAAATATTCGGGTATGGTATAGCCGGACGGAAGCCACTGCAAATTGTAGGCAAAGATTAGTAGAAGCATCATTGCTATCCAAAACACTGGCAGAGAGTATGTTGTTAGGGCGGTTATTACGGCTGCACTGTCATATATTTTGCCTCTTTTTTTAGCAGCTACAGCCCCTAACACAATGCCGACTATTACGGCAAGGGCTTCCGGGGGAATGACTAACACAAGAGTGTTTTGGAGGCGCAAACCTATTTCGTCGCCAATGGGTTTCCTTGAATTATAGGAGTATCCGAACTGCCCAGTTAGCATGTTGACCACATACTTCATGTATCTTTCGGGTAGAGGACGGTCAAGTCCAAATCTTTCTGTTACTGACCTGATAATCTCTTGGTCCTTTAGCTTCAGTTGGCTGGCCATTATACTAACAGGGTCTCCTGGCATCATCATGAATATGATGAAGTTGACCGTGATTACGAAGTACAGGAGGACAAGTGAGTAGATTATTCTTTTCAGGATGTATGTTCGCAGACCCACAGGAGCCACTCTCAATTAAAGATTTTCAGATAAAGAAGATGAGTATTTTAAGCTTTAGCCTTTTCTAGCAGTTCAAGGAGCCTTTGCGGCTTTGGCAAATGTGGGGAAAACTTAAATCATTGGCGCACCCAATTATACAAGCTGAAAGAAGAGGAGAAAGGGAGATTATGAAACTAGAAAAGACAGCTGTGATTCTAGTGTTAATGTTAACGTTGATATCTACGAACTTCATTTGGACTCAAGTGGCTTCACAGGAACCTGTACCGCCAATAGTGCCGCTTCCCTCAGGACCCTTCGAAAAATTTGGACCGAGAATTGACAGGCTTGTCTTCAAGGTTGCTGGCTCTGTTTCGACTGAGGCTTATATGCTGGACAATGGAGACATCGACTTAATGGACTGGGCAGCGCCAGGAGATCGGTGGGACGCGTGGCTTGCAGATCCTGAGATTACAATGGGAGATTACTCGGAACTTTCGATTCTTTACTTTGCTCCTAACCACGCGCGGTGGCCCTTAGGACATGGTGACATGTTACCGCACGGGAAGTCGTGGAGTGATTTTGGTGGCGCAGCTGCCTATCGGGGCAATCATAGACTTGACTATTGGCCGACAGTTCTACAAGGCAACGAGCCAGCAGGAGGAACGGCGGAGACTTACTTTGTTGACTATGACACTCCTTGTCAAAGATGCTTGGATGCAAGACAGTTCAGAAGAGGGTTGTCTCACCTAATGAACAGGGCCGCCATGGTTGCCGGCATAAAGGGCATCATACCGCTTGAAACGTTGATTATGCCAGCGATTTGGGCTAAGTGGAGGAATGATTCCGTACTAGGAATGTATCCGTATGATCTAGACTTGGCTGGGCAGGAGCTTGAACTAGGGGGCTTCAAAGACTACGACGGCGATGGGTGGCTGGAGTACCATCCTGATGTTGCCGTTAGAGATGCATGGTCGCCTGGGGACCCCAAACCGGCTGGCACGGAAGAGTTGCCAAGTTTGCAGTTTTACATAAGGCAAGACGACCCCGACAGGATATACGCAGCTACACTGTTCTACCAAGATATGGCGTTGAAGGGGGTGCCAAACACTCCTCTGATAACAACTAACCTTGAATGCTCCGAGCACGCATGGCAGACGTACGACTACGACTTATACACGGAATATTGGGACTGGGGAACGACTTTGCCCGACCTATATTACGAAGCCTTCCATTCAAGGAAAGACGAATATCCTCGTACGTTTACGGATAACGCTGACCGCTACCACAGCAAGGAATTCGACGCAGTGGCTGACGCTTTCTTGACTGCAACTACCGATCCGGCCGCCGTGGATGCTTGCAAGCAGATGCAGTGGATCTTAGTTAGAGATGCCGTCGTTCTCCCAACATACGACTATGGTGGTTACATGGCGCACAGAACAAAATACGGAACGTGGCCTGGAGAAGACGCATATCAAGGCATGGTGTGGGATGGCATAGATAACCAGCTAGGCCTGGGCTTTGTAGGCCCTGACATGTGGACTTACTACAACGCGCATCCCGAAGGCTATGTAAGGGGCCTAGATGGAAAGTGCACGCTAAGGCAAGGGATGGTGAACGACGTTTCGACCTTTAACATAGCTACCACCTGGTGGTATTATGACCTGCAGGTCCTCGAACAGATCTACGAAGGCCTATTATTGAGTGACCCGTTGAATGGAAGCAGATATGTACCGTGGTTGTGCGATGACTACACGATTGGAACATGGGAACACCCAACAGCAGGAACCTGCACCGCGGTCAACGTGACCCTCATCCCAGGGATTCTCTGGCAAGACGCTACCACGGAGAACCCATGGACTCTAACAGCCGAGGATGTTGGCTTCACCTACGAGTACTATAGAGATACCATGGCTCCAGGCTATTACACCAACGTGAAAGACTTCGATAGCTACGTAATTCATCCCTCAGTTTGGAGTGATAAGCACAATGAATGGCAAGAAGTCGTTGAGCTTCGCTTCAGCATCCAAAGCTGGCTGATAGAAAGCTATCTGGGTACCGTGATAATTCCGAAGCACATATGGGAGGGCAAAGACCCCGCATGGGACCCAGCCACCGAGGACGCTGTGATCGGCACCGGACCCTTCATGTTCTTCAAAGACAATGTTCCGGGAAGAGTTGACCGTGTTGTCGGCCAGTACGTATACCTACAGAGAAACCCCACCTACTTCAGGAAGTTTGTGAGACCCGAGTTCTGGCCTGAGCCAGATGGAGACGGAGAAATTGACACAAATGACTTCAACACCGCCGTATGGCAAGCCGGCTACGGCGACCCGAATTGGTATGATCCCGTATACGGACCCCTAGCCGACGTGAACAAAGACGGTTATTGTGACTCAGAGGATATCACGGAAATCGCAGTCCGCATGGGCCAGACAGGCTACGTACAAGGCTACCCATTGCACTACGCGTGGCCCGGCCCAGACGGAATACTGGGTACCGAAGACGATGTAATATCACTGGAGTGAACAGGAAATGAGAAGAAAAGACACGTTGTTGCTGTGTCTTATTGCAGCGCTCATTATGACCACCCTGGCAGAAACCGGGACATCCGCATCGACAACCAAGGTGTACGTAGACCCCCCTGAGATAGTAGACCGCCCCGGACCAACAATCACCACATTCTCAGTCGGCGTGAACATCACAGATGCCGTTGAGGACGTCTACAGCTGGAGCATTCGATTGAAATTCAACCCCTTCGTTGTAAACGTTGCCGACACACCCATGGACATCCTCATGAGGCTCATGGCACTGTCATGGCTCAGTAGCACATCTGGCCATGCCGCGATTCCATTAATGCCAGTAGTGGAAAACGATCTAGGCTACGTATTCGTTGGTGAGTATCTAGACGCTGACGAACCGAATGGAGCAACCGGCAGCGGAACCCTAATCACCATCAACTTCACTGTCACAGGCGAGGGGATAACCGCCTTAGATTTGAACCCGACGAAACTCAGCACGGTCATAGCTGGCAATAACGTTCCAATAGTTCACGTAGCAGAGAACGGTCTCTTCGACAACAGGCAAACACTGCCGGGTCCGACTGCCGACTTCGTAGCCTCAAAATATTATGCCACTGAGGCGGAGGAGCTGACATTCGACGCTTCTGGCAGCAGCGACCCCGACGGATGGATCGAGAGCATCGAGTGGAACTTCGACGACGGTACGAGTGAGATCTATGTGGAAGGCGAAAACCTAACCATACCCCACAGTACAACCCACGCCTTTGCCATACTTGGAACCTACTCCGTGACCCTAACCGTCACCGACAACGATGGTCAACCCGACACTGCCACACACGACATAATGATCGTGCCGTGGATAGAAGGTGGAAACTTCCCTGACCTAGTGGGTTGGTCGGCAAAACCTGAACAACCCCGCCTGAACGAAAGCCCAGTTAAAAGGGGAATGGACCTCCGCAGCTTGGTAGGAAACCCGCTTGAAGAACCATACGAGGTATACGTCGAGTTCACCTTATACAGCAAAGACGAGGCCAAATGGCTCGGAACACTCACCACCGAAACCGTGACTGTACAAGCCGGAAAAAAGAAAGAACTAAGGGTCTACTTTGACGCGTCCGACCCAACGTGGCGATGCTTCAGCGGCTCCCCCGAGTGGGTTCCATACGGCTATACACACTGGTTCTTCCACAAGTACACTGGATACGCTAGTTGCTATTACAAGAACAAGACCACGGACGAGTTCGAGAAAGGAAACGTCGAAAAATACTTCAGCTTCAACGTAAATCCCAGGTACCACGACATCGGCGTACTCTCTGTAACCACAAACGCTACAGAGGTTCCACAAGGAAGCACCCTAGAAATCACCGTAAACGTTACGAATGTTGGTGACTTGGAGGAAAACGTCGACCTGACCATTATGTGGATCGGTGCCAACGCCACTTCTGGCCCCATTGATGAAACACCGATAACCTTGGCAGCCGGAGAAAACAAAACTGAAACGTTCACTTGGAGCATTCCAGGGGACTTAGATCCAGGTCCCTACCTCATCAAGGCGTCACTACCATGGCTGCCGACCGAAAAA
>JABAOH010002856.1_pt1 | contig 12323 bp, 14 predicted proteins | sample 7062181 | NCBI WGS metagenome assembly JABAOH01 (sample SAMN14538630, study PRJNA623070) | marine sediment metagenome | biome: marine biome [ENVO:00000428]; feature: marine pelagic biome [ENVO:01000023]; material: deep marine sediment [ENVO:00002113]; isolation source: pool of 5 deep marine... | reverse complement strand
AATGGCAACATAGAGGCTGATTTTCAGGGAAAAACACTTGTTTTTACAGAAGCAAATACCCCCCTTAACATAAAGATGCCGCTTCAAAACATAACAATTTATGATATAAGGGTGGACAAAATATTTCTTGATGAAACGGACTTCTCTGTAAGCTCCAACCAACTAGAGACAACAGGCGAAAACGGAACAATCGAGATCTTTGACTTTTCTGGGAAAATAAAATTTAGTCCGGATTCTGTGGAGTTGCATGGAAACGTTTCTATGGTTAGGGGAAACAACAAGGACATAGTCTAAACAATTTAAAATCTTCTTTAAAATATCAATCTTATATATTTATAAAAGAAAAGATACCCCGTGCCCTGGTAGCTCAGTGGTAGAGCACACGGCTGTTAACCGTGGAGTCGCTGGTTCGAATCCAGCCCAGGGCGTATGGATCCCAGACTAGACTTGATAGCCCAGAGCTTTGACCTAAAAAAACTCAACAGAAGATGTAATGAAACAAACTGTGAAAAAATACCAAGCAAAAGAACATTGATATTTGAGACCAACAAACTAACTATGGAGAAGAAGGAGCTCGTTGTGCTGAATCTTTGCACAAAACACTTCGAAAACTTGGAAAGATTTTTAAGTGAGCTGGGCGAATTAACTGAAGAGGACAGAACCATCAACACTGAAGTATTTGAGACAGGATACGTCACATATTAGATGGGGCGGTAGCTCAGCCTGGGAGAGCACATGAGGTTTTAAACCTGTGAAGCTGAAGACTTCCGGCAGTGACCATGGAGTCGTGGGTTCAAATCCCACCCGTCCCATAAAGGTGATTTAAATCCCAAGTAAAAAAATAACCCAGTTGGAAACCCCAAGTGCAGAACTATTGGAAAACAAGGCCGTTCTGCATAAGGGTTTCGACGAACTGACTGAGAAATCCTTTGGTAAAAAAACAGAGAAAAGACTTGAGATATCCTTCACAGAAGCCCTTTACCTCCTTGAGAAAGAAAAACTTGGGGTCAAAAGCAAAGGAAAAAAAATCAATTTCAAAAAGCTTATGACCTTCGCTTTGAAGAAGGATACTAGGCTGCACGAAAAATACATAGTTTACAAAGATCTGAGGGAAAGAGGCCTGGTCGTTAAGACAGGATTCAAGTTCGGATGCGACTTCAGGGTTTACCAGAGGGGCGTTGGAGTAAAGAAGGGACCAAAGGTCCCAAAAGAGCATACAAAATGGATCGTCTTCACGGTCCCAGAGGATCATGTATGCTCTTTTGCAGAGCTGTCAAGAGCAGTAAGGCTTGCTCACTCCATCAGGGCAAGGATGCTTTGGGCAGTGGTGGATAATGAGAATGATGTCACATACTTTGAGGTTGTAAGGGTAAAACCATAGAGGAGATTATTATGGGAAGCGTAAAATCTGTGTCAATAAAAAATCTCGGAGATAAGTTGATAATGGAGCATGGGAAAAAGTTCTCAACAGACTTCGATAAAAACAAGATCACTCTTAACGAAATAAAAGAGATAAAATCAAAGAAGGTAAGCAACATTCTTGCAGGGTACATCACAAGGAAGATGAAACAGATAGAAAAGACAGGCGTTTAGGGGAGATCAGATGAAGAGAACAGAAAAGCAGGTGATGGTTGACTACGAGGAAACCGTTAACAAGGCAGCCTCAAAAATGATAAGGGAAAAGAAGAGAGTAGCTTTGGTAATGGATGGAAAGAAATTTGTTGGTATTCTGGTAGCAAGGGACCTTGTGAAGAAAAAGATAGACAATCCAGACAAAATGAAAATAAAATCATTTACCAAGAAGATAACACCAATACCCCCTGAAACCCCCATTCCAGACATGCTGAATTCTATGCTTATAAACGATTACAAGGCTATGCCTGTGAGAAATTCAAAAGGAAATGTATCTCTCTTAACAAGACTGGATATATTAAAAATAGTTAAGGAAAACCCAGTTTTCAAGGATACGAAAGCAATGGATGCCATGAACTTCCCCTACTCAGTATCAGGTAGCGATTCCCTTACAACCGCAAGATCCCTTATAAGAAATCTAAATCTCTCAAGACTTCCTGTTCTAGGAAAGGAAAACAGGCTCGAGGGACTTGTTGATACACTCGATCTACTGAAAGGGATAATAACTATAAGAAGATCGAGCAGGGGTGAGCTTTATGGGGAGGGAATAAAGACAGATAAAATCAACATAAAATCCCTCATGAACAAAACCCCACCCAAAACAGACCCTAATGATAATCTCAGGAAGGTTATAAACACCATGATAAGGCAAAACACACCAACCGTTATGGTAATGGAGGGAGATAAGGTCAGAGGCATCATAACACCAGGAGATATACTAAAACTAATAGGAAAGGAGGTTAAGGGGGTCTACGTGACGATAAGCGGTTTGCAAGACGAGGATAATTTCATAAAGACCGTTGTTGACGAGGAGATAACAAATGAGGTAAGAAAGCTCGCTAAGTTCATAGTTATAGACAGCCTGATACTTCATGTGGATAAATACCATGAGAGAGGGAAGAGATCAAAATATTCGGTAAAGGGAAGACTGGTGACGAGAAGGGGAATATTTTTTGCCGGAGATTTTGCATGGGACATAACAAAGGCTGTAAGGGGTGTGATGCAAAAACTCGAGAGAGAGGTTATAAAGAAAAAGGAGAGGGTTTAAGACTTAAATAATATAAAGCCAAGAAAATTTAAAGTGTGAAAGGTGGGAAATAGGCAAAGCTTTTTAAACTTATTGCATTATATATTTAACCTGTGTTGGTTATTAAGGGGCCGTTATGACTTTGCTATCAGGGTTTACAAATTCGAGTATATTTTATGTCATATTGGGGGTTATACTAGCGCTTTTAGTAAATCAGGGCATGGCTTTCGCATTGTCCACAGACATGCCAATCGTAGCGGTGGAATCCGACTCAATGGTACCAACCTTCTACAAAGGAGACATCCTTGTTTTGCAGGGGGTCCCTGCAGAGCAGTTAAGTGTGGATGATATTATTGTGTTTTCACCGCCGAATCAAGATACCCCTGTTGTTCACAGGATAATAGGGATAAATCCAGATGGAACCTTCCAGACCAAGGGTGATGCAAACCCAGGTCAGATATGGTACGAGAAATCCATAAAGGCATCCCAGATTCATGGTAAGCAGATTATGATAATCCCATTACTGGGATGGATAAAAATAATAACAATGGAATTCATATTACCAAACCTTGCCTGGATGATTTTAGGAGTGGTTTTGATAGGTTTGGTATATGTAGGCAATAGGTCTTTCAGAGGGGGGATATAATGGATTTTTGTAAAAAATGCGGTGCGGTTTTGGTCGCAAAGAAGGAGAAGACTAAAACGGTTTTGATCTGTAGGAAGTGTGGTTACAAGGTTGATGATTACAAACCAATGGAGATAGCAGAGAGTGTTGATAAAAACCCACTGAACGATGTTATCATAATAGAGAAGAATGAGGAATATCTCCCCAAAACCAAGGTTATTTGCCCGAAGTGTGGGAACAAGGAAGCAACTTGGTGGCTGCAACAAACAAGGTCTGCAGATGAAGCACCAACCCTATTCTTGAGATGCACAAAGTGCAAGCACTCCTGGCGCGAATATGGATAATTGCTTAATTCTGAAACGATAAAAAGGTTCTTAATCAAAAGACTAAATGATAGATATGAAAATCCTCATGCTCGGCTCCAAGGAGTACCCATTCGGAAGCAGCTACAAATATGAACGAAAAAAACCTACTGGGGGGATGGAGGTACATGTCCAAAAACTAAGCAAATATTTGGCGAGGGACGGCCACGAAGTTTTCATAGTAACGAGACGTTTCCCAGGACAGTCTAGAGAAGAGGATTTTAACAACATATATGTTTACAGAACAATATTTCTTTACAACATGTGGCTGAGAACCTTCACCTTCAACCTCTTTGCTTTCTTCAGGGCCCTTCGGATAATCAGAAGGGAAAGCATCGATTTAATCCATTCACACGGCTTCGTGGCAGGATTCTTCGGTTCCATTCTATCAAAACTAACCAAAACCCCTCTTGTTTGGACACCACACGGGATTGTGATAGACTGGCCTTCTCCAGCAAAGGAGGCCATATCCTTTTTCCATAGAATCATCCTAAGGCACGTCAAGAAAGTAATATTCATAAGCAGCGAGCATGTTCGAAGGCGGGTGATTCTAAACAAAAAAATATCCAATGTAATTCTAACGAGTGGAATAGACCTTGAGGATTTTGAAGAGATTCACAGAGGGCGAAAGGAAATACGGTTCATATACCTTGGAAGATTCGCAAGACATAAAGGAGTCTTGCACACAATTCAGGCATTCTCGAAGCTGATTAAAAAGTTTCCAAATTCAGCGCTTTATTTGGTTGGGGGAGGTAGTCGTGTTAATGAAATTATGAAACTAATAAAAGAAAACAATCTAGGAGAAAATGTAAGATTGGGATGGGTTACTGATACACCAAAAGCGTTAGCAGAGACAGATGTTTTTGTTTTACCATCGAAGGAAAGAGGTGAACCTGTTGCTCTCCTGGAGGCAATGGCAGCTGGCAAGATTATAATAACCTCACTTAAGTACATAGAGGATGGAAAGGACGGTTTGCTGGTAAGGCAGGATGTGAATGACATATATGAGAAGATGCTATACGTATGTAAAAATTTTGAAAGATGCACAAAGCTGGGAAGGAATGCAAGAGAAAGTGTGAAGAAAAAGAGCTGGGACAAAATAATCAAGGATTTTGAAAGAGAGTATCAGAAAACACTTAACGATTAACGCATATTTTCCTTGAACCACTCAACATGCCTTTTAATCCCCTCTTCTATAGGAACACCTGGCTCATATCCAAGTTCTCTCTTTGCCTTATCAATGTTTGACCAAGTGTGGGTTACGTCTCCCTGCTGTCTCTCTATATGATTTATCTTGGCTTTTTTCCCCATCACTTTTTCTATCATCTGAACCATCTGATTGACGCTTATCCTTTTGCTGCTTCCGATATTGTAAACACCACTTCCCTTCTCACATGCCAGAATCGTTCCACCCACAACATCACTAACAAAAGTGAAGTCCCTAGTCTGATTCCCATCACCATAAACCTCAATTCCCTCATCTTTTATAATTCTACCAATAAACTTACTGAACGCCTCATCAGGTCTCTGTCTTGGACCGAAAACAGTGAAGTATCTCAGGGAAGCCGTTTTCAAACCATAAACATCTTCGAACATTTTACACCATTCTTCCCCCTGAACTTTGGCCAGGGCATAAGGAGATATTGGGTTCAACTTTCTATCCTCATTCACAGGTAGCTCGTTTTCAGGAACCTCACCATACACAGACGATGAAGAGGCAAAAACAAACTTCTTCACATTCAAATTTCTTGAGGCATCTAGAAGTTTAATAGTCCCCATCACATCGGTTTCGCAGTATTTCACAGGATTCTTAATGGAGTTTCTGACTCCAGGCAAAGCAGCTAAATGATATACTATCTCAACATTTTTTACTATGTTTTTTAGCAAATCAGAATCCAGTATGGAACCTTTAATGAAACTGAAGTTTGATTGTTTTTTCAATAACTTCAAATTATTTTCTTTCCAATCAAGCGAGTAATACGGATCAAGATTGTCAAGTCCAGTGACTTTAATATCCTGACTTAACAGTTTCTCACATAAATGAGATCCTATAAAACCAGCACACCCAGTAACCAAAATACCAGACATATTATAACCTCACATACTCAAATCCCACTTCCTTAATTTTGTTACTGTCAAAAAACCCTCTCACGTCGATTAAAATCGGATCATCGTTTGCCAAACCCCTAAGCTTATCTAAGCTTATGTCTCTGAAAGCATCATGATCAGTGACAAGAACAATGCAATCTATTTTTTCCAAACTATCTAAATCCTTTACAATTTCGGTTTTGAATTCTTTAGTCAAAATACCATCCGATAACAGAGGCTCATAACCTATCACTCTAATTTTATTTTTCTTAAGTTCATCTATCAAAATTTTTGAAGGACAATTTCTGACATCAGCAACATTCTTCTTAAAACTCAAACCCATTAAAAGAACGTTAGATTTTTCAGGTGATTTGCCTTTCTTTTTCAAACTTTCCACAACTAAATTAGCAACATGAACAGGCATGTATTCATTTATCTCCCTACCGGATAGAATAATTCTTGGATTGTAACCCAGAGATTTTGACTTGTAAACCAGGTAATAAGGATCTACTGGTATGCAGTGTCCACCAACAAACCCGGGTCTATAACTATGAAAATTCCATTTTGTTTCCGCTGCTTTTAAAACTTCATCAACATCAATGTTCATTTTTTCAAATATAATGGCCAGTTCATTTACCAACGCTATGTTCAAGTCCCTCTGAATATTTTCAATAATCTTTGCTGCCTCCGCTGTTTTAATGTTTTTCGCTTTGTAAACACCAGCCTTTATGATCTTTTTGTAAAGGTCTGCTAGCAAATCCCTCGTTTCATCGTTACAACCACTTACAACCTTTACAACATTGATGAGATCATGCTCTCTATCACCAGTGTTTATTCTTTCAGGAGAGTATCCCATTTGAAAATCAACACCACATTCCAACCCAGATTCCTTTTCTATTCTGGGTTTGACTACCTCCTCTGTTACACCAGGGTATACACTTGATTCCAAAATAACAACGCTTCCCCCTTTCAAAAATTTACCAACAGTCTGAGATGCGTTTTCTATATATTTTAGAATTGGCTTCTTCGATTCATCTATCGGTGTGGGAACAGAGATTATCACAATATCAGATTCCTTAATGACATTTGGGTCGTCTGTGAAATCCAAGTTATGTTTATTCATAACCTCCTTTAATTCTTCACCAACCTCCTTTGTAGAATCAATACCTGATTTTAAATTCTTTACTTTTTCCTTGTCAACATCAAAACCAATTACCTTAAACCCAGCCTTTGCGAATTCTAAAGAGAGCGGCAAACCAACAAACCCGACACCAACTATGCATATAACAGCTTCATTTTTTCTAACCTTCTCTTTTAACCCCATTTTATCTCCTCTTCAAATACCAATCTACTGTTATTTTCAAACCCTCATTAAAACTATACTTTGGCTTATATCCCAACGCTTTATTCGCTTTTGATATATCAGCTTCAGAGTATTTTGGGTCTCCCGGCCTTGGTTTTTCATAAACGGGTTTTATATCTTTACCCAGAATTTCATTTATCATTTTAACTAAATCATTAACAGATATCTGTTTTCCACTGGCAATATTATAGGCATCTCCATTAGATTTTTTCGACTTAAATGAGATTATGTTTGCTATAGCAGCATCTTTTACAAAGGTGAAATCTCTAGTTTGTTCTCCATCACCATATATTGGTGGTTTTTTGTTGTTTATCATCAAATTTATGAATTTAGGAATAACAGCAGCGTAATCAGATTTTTGATCTTGCCTGGGTCCGAACACGTTGAAGTATCTGAGACCCACAGATTTCAGTCCATATATATCATGAAAGACTTTGAAATAATGTTCATTTGCTATTTTTGTTAAACCGTATGGAGATGTAGGCACCATATTCATGGACTCTCTTTTTGGAAGCTCATCAACACCTGCATAAACAGACGATGAAGATGCATAAACTATCCTATTTACGTCAGAGTCTCTTGCGGCCAGCAAAATATTAAGGGTTCCCAATACATTTACTTCTGTTGTTGGTATTGGTTCTTCAATAGACTTTAACATAGAAGGCAGAGCTGCTTGGTGAGATATGTAATCAACTCCCTTTACAACTCTCTTAACTAATTCCATGTTCCTTATATCACCTTTTATCAGCTCAATTTTGTTTTCCAACCCAGAGAGATTCTCCCTCTTTCCTGTTTCAAAGTTATCCAAAACTCTGACATTATAATCCTGGCTAATCAAATCTTCCACAAGGTTGGAGCCTATAAAACCAGCACCCCCAGTAACAAGAACGGTTGTCATAACTTATCTTTTACCAACTTCTTTTAAAAGCTTTATTTCTTTCTCAAGCAAAACCTCAGCAGAGAAGTTGTTTTTAATAAACTCTCTCGCATTCTTACCAACCCTTTTTGCCACACTTGAATTATTTAGAACATCCTTTATACAGCTCTTTATGCTTTCTGAATCAGTTTTGCATAAAAATCCATTAAAACCATCTTTGATAATCTCTCTAAGGCTTGGTATATCAGAAGCTATGCACGGGAGACCACAAGACATTGCCTCCAATAGGACTTTGGGTTGTCCTTCTGAGAAGGATGGTAGTATGAACACATCAGATTGGTTTAGTTCGATTGGTATTCGTTCACGAGGAACCACACCTCTGAATATCAGATTGATTCCCATTTTTTTGGCATATTTTTCCAAACCTTCTTTTTCTTTTCCATATCCTACAAAAACCAACTCTGCATCCGAACCAATGTCAGAGAAAGCCTTTATAAGGTTATGAAGATTCTTTATCTTATTCAACCTGCCTATGAAGATAACCCTTCTCTTTTTACCAGATTTAATGTTTATGGGTTTGAATAGACCCGTATCAACCGAATTGGGAATTTTCTCAATTTTATTCCCATCAATGTATTTTTCAACATAATCTCTTGTTGTTTTGATAGTCACTATTACCTTTTCTGCTTTTTTAAGACCCAAAAATTCTATCATTTTACCGAATGGGTATTCGATCTTTCTCCAGAAACTTGGTTTTTCTCTACTTCTAGTTTGCAACCACAGATAACCGTATGTTGTAACATATTTCTTACCAAAAAACCATTTAGTTATAATAGCCGGTATTGTTCCTGATATATGAAAAACTCTAAAAACATCACACTTTCCAATATTCTTTCTGTTTATGATTGGAATCAGAAACTGATACAAGAACAGTGGAATTCTGTATCTGTTTTTTACTAGTACACAGTTTTTAGGTAAATCTCCTCTTTCTTCATCCTTGTATGAAAAAACAAAAATTTTATCAAAACGTTTGGAGTATCTTTTGAGATAATAAACTAAAAGATTGTCATGACCTTCCTTTTCCAGTTCCTTAAAACTACCTCCTCTATAGAGGAACACTCCCAAGTTCATAACTCACCTATAAATCATATTACAACATCCAACGCAACCAGGAAATATTTTATTCTTCTTCAGAAGACTCCTAAACTTCTTGTAATAGAAATTGTTCCATAAATTTGAGATAGTGTCTTCTCTAACATTCCCTACTCTGTAGTTGAAGCATGGATACACATCACCAAATGGGGATATTCTCATTGATGACCAGGGCAGCTTGCAAGTGTATTTGTTTATAGAAACCCTACCGGAATAATAGTCGATTAGATCATTCCTATTAAACGGTGGAACAAATTTCATGTTTACCTTTTTGTTTTTTATTATCTTGTTGACATTGTTCAGAAATCTCTCTATTTTTTTAGGATCTATTTTATCTACAAGATGTATAGTAGGTTTCATATATTTACCAAGTTCGTTGTGTAGATTTAAACCCGATCTGTCGAGAGATGGATCAAGTATCTGGAAGGAACAATTATCTATTGACAGTTCTGCAGCCAGATCAACTATTTCATGCAGAGATTCAATATTGGATGGTAATATGACCGTATTCAGATGAACCTTGGGGCTATTCTTACCTAGTTTTTTCTTGTATTCCTGAATCCTTTTTATACCCTCAACTGCGCCCTCAAAACTTCTCGGTCCTCTTATCTTATTATGTACATCCTTTGGTCCATCAACAGAAATGGTTATAGATGAAACATCCATATCAACAATTTCTTTACTCCTTTCTTCATTCAACATAATACCATTGGTTAGAATGCTGCAGGCATTTCTCTTTGATGCATATCTGAGCACATCCATTATACCTTCTTTTATAAGAGGCTCACCTCCAGTGAAGGTGACAGGTATCTTTCTTGTAAATTGTGATATTACGTTTTTGATTTCATCTACTGTCAACTCCTTTCCCCCCTTTTCTCTACCTTCATGAACAAGGTAACACATATCACATTTTAAATTGCACCTGTATGTTACCTCGAAAGTGGCCTTGAAGGGCCTGAATGCATGTCCATTGAAAATCCTATAAGGCACTCCAGTTTGCACTTTTTTAGCGAGTCCATATGCCTTTTTTGATACACTCATTTCAATCCCACCACTCTCTTATAAAATGCAACATGTTTATTTATTATTTCATCTGAACTAAACTCTTTTTTAATCTTTAGCTTGCCGTTCTTTGCAAATTTTCCTCTTAGTTTTTCATCTGATAATAGAACTTTAACTTTATCCACAAGCTCATTCACATTCTCAGGTCTTACCAAGAAACCGTTAACACCGTCTTCAATAATTTCTCCAGTACCACCAACATCTGTTGCAATACATGGTGTCCCAACAGACAGGGCTTCTATAATTACCCTACTCAGTGGTTCTGGCCAGACAGATGTACTACATACAACATCAGACGCTTTGTAAATTTCCATGGCTTGATCATGGGGAACATGTCTTCTGTAAATCAGATTTTCATATTCTTTAGAGGCTCTCTCAAAATTTTTGTCCAGAGGCCCAGTTCCTGCGACAACAAAGTTTACATCATTCAAAATCTTTATCATTTCTAGAATTTGATTTGCACCCTTTCCTATGGAGATTTTCCCCACATATGAAACTATTTTACCTGATACACCAAGTTCTTTTTTTATCTTAGATACAGGCTTTTCCACCTTTTCTCCTGGTGCTATATTATGAATTACAACGCTTTCAACCCCAATTTTCTTATATACATTCCTTACGAAACCACTCACGCTTATAACACCATTCATCTTCCTTAAAATATTCTGCTTTTTTTTCAATATGCGATAATTATAAAGATGCTTATACAATTTAGGACTTCTGGAATTCAGCTTATCCCATCTACGCTTACATAACAAATATTTAGGAAGAGAGCATTTTTTGTATTCTCTTTTCATGCTACAATCACCAGAGTCACAATATGTTGTGTAATCCCTTAAAGTTGCAACCTTTTTTATGTCTTCCACTGAGTTATAGGCTGGTATTAAGGCATGGCTATGTTGCACATGTAATATATCGGGTTTGAACTCATTTGCAACAGATTTTATGGCATCTTTAAAATAAGAAAGAAAAACGGGATGTGACCAACTCGTGAAAGGAAACCTGGGAGACCCATCTTTAGTTATTTTTTTAAGATAATCTCTCACTTTCTTGTTTGGAATACCGAATCTATGTATTTCAAAACCATCTTTTTTTACATCTTCCCTAATATCTTTAAAACTCGGAGTTATGACTACTACATCATGACCCGCCTTCGCTAAACCCTTTGACAAATAATATGCGCTTATCTCTGCCCCACCCACAGAAATGGGAGGGAAACTAGATGCCACTATCACTATTTTCATAACTGATATTAGTTAAAAGTATTTATTATTTAACTGCCACCATACACCCATAAACCACTCAGCTTATCTTCTATCCCTTTTATTATAGCGGTGTCCTAGACCTTTTATAGTTCTTTTTAACCCCTCTTCTAAAGATATTTTGGGTTTATCATTAATAGCATTAATCATTTTAGATATGTCTGGACATCTTCGTGGATGATCATGTGGCCTTGCTGGTAAATATTTTGGTTTAAATCCTCTATTTAAAATTTTATGCATTGTTTCAGCCAATTTATTTATTGTTATTTCATCATCATTTCCCACATTAAATATATCGTTTGATTGAGTCTCAGCTAATTTTATAACCAATCTTACATGATCGTCTACATAGCAAAAGCTTCTTGTAAATTTTCCATTACCAATAATAGTAAAAACATCATCTTTTGTTATCTTTCTTACAAATTCAGGTATTACTTGACCAGTGGCAGAAGTATCCATTCTTGGACCATATGTATTGAATATTCTAAAAATCAAATAATCTTTGTTATGTTTTTCGGCAAATAGTCTTACATAAAATTCTCCCACAGCCTTTGATGTAGCATAACTATCACGATCAGCAAATAAATTTAAAGAAATTAATTCTTTCTCCGATGTTGGAATTGTTTTTGGAGTACCATAAATTTCTGAACTTGATGCATATATTATTTTTTTTAATGGAATCAATTTGCAACCTTCCAAAACATTTTTTGTGATGTCTATATTATTTGAAATAAGTTTGTAAGGAATATCATAAAAAAATTTAGTCCCATTAATAGCAGCATAATGAAATACTATTGATGGCTTCTCCTTTTTCATTATTTTTAACAATTTTTGTTTTTGCTCTACTAAATCACATTCATAAAAAGTGAAATT
>JABAOH010008472.1_pt1 | contig 12326 bp, 11 predicted proteins | sample 7062181 | NCBI WGS metagenome assembly JABAOH01 (sample SAMN14538630, study PRJNA623070) | marine sediment metagenome | biome: marine biome [ENVO:00000428]; feature: marine pelagic biome [ENVO:01000023]; material: deep marine sediment [ENVO:00002113]; isolation source: pool of 5 deep marine... | reverse complement strand
CAACCCATGAAGAATGGGCATTTGATGACCTTCGGGAGGTTTCGTCTCTTCCTGTTGTCCTAGGTCATCAACTATCGACGAAACTCGATTCCATCAAGCGAGCCACCACGGCTTGCCTCAATGCGTCGCTCGTGGCCATTATGCAGGAATTCATCCAGGCCGTGAGGGAATCTCTTGAGGCCCATGGGATCCACGCGCCTCTGATGATCGTTAAGGGCGATGGCTCCTTAATGCCTTACGCGGCGGCTGTAAGAAAGCCTGTTGAGACCATTCTTTCTGGACCGGCAGCAAGCGCTATTGGGGGCAGATTCCTCTCTGAGTATCGAGATGCTCTGGTCATTGATATTGGTGGTACCACGACGGACATAGCCGTTATCGAGGATTCGCAAATCTCGATTGCGGAAGAGGGAGCTCGAGTCGGGAAGATTGAGACAGCTGTGAAGGCCGCCCGTATCCGAACCATGGGCCTTGGAGGGGATAGCAGGATTTCCTTTGTCCCGGATGGGAGGTTGACCGTTGGGCCGAGCCGAGTCGTTCCATTGTCTTACCTGGCCGCCAGATTCTCCAGAGTGGAGGCGGAGGTGCTTGCACTGAAAAGAAAGCCTCTCCTCGACTGGAGGCCAACCGATTTGGAGTACTGGTTTCTGCACAAGAACCTGGGTGAAAACGTTGCACTTGTCGGCACCGCTGTCCAGAGGGATCTGCTGGTACTGCTGAGCGAGGGGCCTTTGACGCTGACGCGGATTCTCGAAAAAATGGGATTCTACCATCCCTTACAGCTCAACGCCGAAGGTTTGATTCGCCGAGGTCTCATTGAACAGTCTACGCTGACTCCCACGGATCTGCTCCATGTAAACGGCCAGTTCACGGCCTGGAGTACCGAGGCGGCACGGACAGCCCTCGATATCGCCTGCGCCCTTTTTGAGAAGAGGAGAGAAGGTCTGATAGAGGAAGTTCTCGATTTGATGTGTGCCATGATTGTCGAGGAGGTTGTGGTTTTTCTCGGACAGAAGAGAGATCGGGGGCTTCCGGAAAAGGTCGATGACATTTGGGGTAGGTGGTTTCTCGAGCATACCTTGGGGAAAGAGAATCCATACTTCGATGTTGCCACGACTTGCAAGATCCCCATCATCGGCATCGGCGCGCCAGCAGGCATATTTTTGGAAAAAGTGGCAGACTTTTTGAATACTCATCTTTTTCTTCCCCCCTATGCCGACGTCGCCAATGCGGTCGGAGCCGTCGCGGGTTCTGTGATGGTTGTGAAAGAGGCGCTCGTCTACACCCATGAGAGCAAGAGGGTACAGAGTTTCTTGGTTCAGGCAGACGGGAAAAGGTCAGGTTTCGAAGACTCGGAAAAGGCTTTGGCCTACGCGAAAGAGGTCGTGGGAAATAAGGCACGCGTTGAAGCCGTTGAGGCAGGCGCCGTTGATCCTCAGGTTATCGTTGATGTCTCCAAAGAAGGGGGAGCCCTCAGGGTGGTGGCTAAGGCCCTTGGAAATCCCAGGTTGTCATGGTAATATCGCCCATAAGCGGTAGTCCTTCTTGTGTCAAGCTTTTGCCAAAATCCCTCTTTGTCTTTTTCAAACGTATCTTTTTCCAGGGTAACTCTCGCAGGCGGGAACCCACCGGCTCTGCCATGCTACGTTGAACTCCGGCATCAATCCACAAATAAGGGGGTGAATCATGCTTATCGTAGGTGAACGGATCAACGCAAGTCGAAAGAACATCAAGCCGGCCATTGAAACCAGGGATGCAGGTCTTATCGTCAAAGAAGCAACAGATCAGGTGAATGCCGGGGCCCATTTGGTGGACGTCAATGCGGGTGTATTTGTGAAAAAGGAGGTCGAATATCTTCCGTGGCTTGTAGAAACGATTCAGGCAGCGGTCGATGTTCCCCTGTGCGTCGATAGCCCGGACCCGAAAGCCATTGAGGCCGCCCTCGCTGTCCACAAAGGCCAACCCATGATCAACTCGATCTCCCTAGAGGAGAAAAGGTTTGAAGAGATTCTTCCTCTAATTGGAAAATACAAAGCCAAGGTCGTGGCCTTGTGTATGAGCGACAAGGGAATGCCAAAGACAGCGGATGAGCGATATGATATTGCAGCTGAATTGATAGAGAGGCTGACAAAGGCAGGCGTCCCGCTAGGCGATATCTACGTTGATCCCCTCGTGATGGCAGTGAGCACCGATTCAAGCTTTGGCATCGAATTTCTCCGTGCGGTTCGACGAATCATGGAAGGCCATCCAGGCGTCCACACCATTTGCGGACTGAGCAATATCTCGTATGGACTTCCCCTGAGAAAACAGATCAACCAGATTTTTGCGTCCATGGCAATGGCCGTCGGACTGGACGCCCTGATTATCGATCCCTTGGATACAAAGATGATGGCCAATATATTGACGGCCGAGACGCTGATGGGCGGAGATCCATACTGTGCGGGATATCTGGCTGCATACAGGGAGGGTCGGTTTGAGTAAAGATAGAGATCGCCGAGAGTAGCTTCGATGAGATGCCCGGGGAGTATGGTATACTTCCGGTTCTCGTGAGGGTGAATTAACGTTGCTAAATATAGGACTTTCACATTCCACCCGCATCGGAGGGGGAACACAGATCCTCGCGGTCGGAGGCGGCAAAGGTGGTAGCGGGAAAAGCTTTATTGCCGCTAACCTTGGGGTAAGTCTGGCCAAACGGGGACACCGGGTCATTATGGTGGACACAGACCTCGGAGGAGCCAATTTGCATACCTTCTTGGGGTTGTCGCCACCCCAGTTCACCCTCGATGATTTCATCAAAAAGCGCGTCGATAATATTCGGAGTGTGATTGTCAATACAGAAATCCCAAATTTAGGGCTCGTTATTGGAGCGAGAGACATTCTCAATGCGGCCAATCCAAAAGTCCACCAGAAGCTGAGAATCATCCGACACATCAAGAACCTGGATGGCGATTATGTCATTGTCGATCTTGGGGCTGGCAATTCATTCAACGTGCTCGATTTCTTCCTGCTCTCAGATGATGGCATTTTGGTCGTCACCCCAGAGCCAACTTCGATCGAGAACGCCTACCGTTTTATCAAGAGTGCCTTCTATCGAAAGCTGAGAACGCTCACCTGCCATCCTGAAGCACGTCAGGTCATTGAAACTGCAATGAATCAGAGAAACGAAAGAGGAATTAGAACCCCACTTGATCTCATTGAAGCAGTGGAGTTCATCGATGGCGGGCTGGGACGGATGCTGATGCGTGAGGTTGAAGGTTTCAGGCCACGGCTGATTGTCAACCAGGTGAGGACAAAGGAAGATGTCGATGTCGGGTTCACGATGAAAAGTGCCTGTCTTCGTTTTTTCGCCATCAACCTGAGTTACGTTGGCTACATCGCCTATGACAACGAAGTCTGGCAGTCGGTGCAAAGGAAAAGACCACTTGTACTCGAACGGCCCTATGCGAAGGCTTCAAGATGTATTGCAGAGATTACCAATAAACTGATGAAGAAACAGCAGCTCACGTTTAACTTCTGACGATGAAACGTCTAGATACACTGAACTACTACGAGATCCTCGAGATTAGTCCGGCTGCCAGTCAGGGTGAAATTCGAACTGCCTATGAACGGGCAAAGAGGACGTACAATCGTGACTCTATTGGCATCTACTCGTTGTTGAAGGAGAATGAGATCGAGGAGCTCTCACGGCTGATTGAAGAGGCCTACCAGACGATTGGGAATGAAACCACTCGACGGGAGTACGATAGGACGCTCGGCTGTGATGAGCTGGAGGAGACTAAGGCGAGGAGTTCCTCATTCTACCAGCACGTCCCAGAATCGAGTGTTCCCCTCTATCCTGACGAGACAAGTCCGGTTGGCTCGGACCAGCACCAGAGGGTCAAGGAGATGATCTCCGAGTCTGGATTTGAATATTCAGGCCCAGCGCTGCGAAAAATCAGGGAGGCCCTAGGGCTCGACCTTGGGGAAATCTCCACGCGGACGAAGGTGAGCCGAACCAATCTGGACTTTATCGAGTCGGAAAAATATGATCGTCTTCCCGCACTGGTCTACCTCAAAGGTTTTTTAAGTGAATACGCCAAACGCCTGAGCCTTGATCCTCCCAAAGTCTTGGATGACTATGTAAGCCGATATCGAAAATGGGAGAAGGAAAAAGAGATGTGACCGCGACTTTTGGGAAGGCTTTGTCAGCCAGAGACGGGCGGTTTTGGGGTGCTTCTGGGGGAAACGGCTGCTATGGGAAAGCTCAATCTGATTGTGAAAGTGAAAGATACGACCGAAGGCGAGGTCCGAAAAGCCCTCAAGGCGGCTGGCATCGAAGTTCGAAGCATCGCGACGGTCTACAAGGAAGAAGATGAACATTCGGAGGGCAAAGATGAGAAGGAGTGACCCCTGGATCACTCCACCGGGCCTGTTACGCTGGGAATTCTGAAACCTCCCAATTCGTGCCTTTCTCGGATGATGCCGTGAAAGATGGAAGCCGCTTTTGGACCTGTTTCGGCGTTTTTCTGGTCTCTCTCGCAGCTCTTTCCTTTCAGTTGACCCTGAGTCGGGTCTTCTCAGTAGCCCTTTCATATCACTTTGCCTTTATGGTTGTCAGCCTCGCCCTCCTGGGATATGGGGCAAGCGGTTCCTTCCTGGCCCTCTTTCCGTCTCTGCTTAGAAAGAACCCGAGTCGTTTCTTTTCATGCTCGGCTATGATATTTTCCGCCACGTCCGTATGCGCTTACATAGCAGCGAATTCTCTCCCTTTCGATCCCTTCCGAATCTCCTGGGATCGCCTCCAATTGGCCTACCTGGTTGCAGACTATCTTCTGCTGAGCGTGCCCTTCTTTTTTTCAGGTCTTTGCGTCTCAGGGGCCCTGACACACCTGGCCACTGAAGCCGGCAGGGTCTATTTCTTCGATCTTGCTGGAGCAGGGGTCGGGTCTCTCTTGGTCCTCGCCTTGTTTATGCCTTTTGGGGGAGAGGGGATGGTCGTCTTTCCCGCTCTCGTGGCGGCCCTGGGAGCACTCATATTCGGAATGGAGAGGTCTTCGAGTCGATGGACCGTGATTCTTCCGGCCCTGCTTGTGGGGGTCATGATTTCCCTTTTGTGGGTAAGGCCCTCCTTCCTGGAGGTACGAATTTCACCGTACAAAACCCTCAAAGTCGCACTCCGGTATCCAGGGAGTCGATTGCTGGACACCCATTGGAATGCCTTTTCACGGGTTGATGTGGTCGAAAGCCCTTTGGTCCGATTTGCTCCTGGGTTGAGTCTCCAATTCCAGAAACCCGTTCCCCCTCAACTCGGAGTCACCATCGATGGTGAGAACATGACGGCAATAACCCGTTATGATGCGGGCAAGGGGCTGGTCCCTTTTCTCTCTCATATGCCAGATGCCCTTCCCTATTGGATGGCTGAAAGGGATCGAGTTCTTGTCATTGAGCCTGGAGGAGGCCTCGGGGTGCTGATGGCCCGTGAGTTGGGTGCCGAAAGCATTGAGGTTGTGTTCAGTAATCCACTCGTAAAGAAGGCGGTTGCCGAAAAGTATCGTGAGTTTGCCGGCAATGTCCTCCATGATCCCCGGGTGTCGACTTTCGTTAAGAACGGTCGGAGTTTTCTCCGCCAGACCAAGAACTCCTACGATGTGATCCAGTTCTCACCTATGACCACCTTGGGCGCATCATCCACGGGAATCCGGGGACTCCAAGAAAGCTACATGTTCACGGTTGAGGCCGTGACCGACTTTTTCAACCATCTGAGGCCGGAAGGGATGCTCTTGGTGACCCAGTACCTTCTCCCCCCTCCGAGGCAAGAGATTCGGCTGGCTCACCTTGTTTTAGAGGCTCTGAAAAGAATGGAGGTACCCCAACCGGAGGAACATCTCGCCATGATCCGGACGTGGGGTACCTTTACACTTTTATTGAAAGGAAGCCCATACTCTCAGGAGGAGATCCGAAGGATCACTGATTTCTGCGAAAAAGAAAGATTCGATACCGTGTACTTTCCCGGTATAGACGAGAGACAGGCTAATAGGTACAACCGTTTCCCCACTCCCCTCTACTTTGAGATGGTTCGGGATCTCTTATCTGAAGCCGATCGAGACCGCTTGGTTCGGGAGTATCTTTTCGATCTGAGACCTGTCACAGACGACAAACCTTTCTTTTTCAACTTCTTTCGACTCAGGAAAATCGTCCCACTCTACAGGGTAATGCACAAGAAGTGGCAGCCCTTTGTGGAGGGAGGCTATCTGGTTCCGGTCGTGCTGATCGAGTCTGTCATTGCGTCTATCTTCCTGATCCTTCTGCCAGTTGTTTTGAAGAAGAGAAATACGTTCACAGGGCGGCGAGGATTGGGGCCATGGGTTTTTGCCTATTTCGCTCTTCTGGGATGGGGATACATGTTCGTGGAGATTGTTTTGATTCAAAAGCTGATCCTCTTTTTGGACCATCCAATCTATGCCATGGCCACGGTGATTTTCGGCTTGCTTCTCTCCTCTGGCCTTGGGAGTCTTATATCCCAGAGAGTGGCCGAAGGGAGACTTCGGATAACCCTGGTGACAATCCTTTTTGTGATTGGTCCTCTCCTTTGGGGGTATCTCCGGGTCATTCCCATTGTCGTCAGCCACTTCCTCGGGCTCGGACTCGGGTATCGTGAGGCTATCACGCTGATGCTTCTTTTCCCAGTGGGTTTTCTGATGGGAATGCCTTTCCCTCTGGCCATCCGGTTTTTGAAGAAAATAGCTCCGGATATTATTCCATGGGCTTGGTGCACGAATGGCTGCTTTTCAGTGATCGGGGCAGTCCTTTCGGCCCTCCTGGCTCTGGGAGTTGGTTTTTCAGGGGTTCTGGCGTTGGCAGGGGTCCTCTATGTTGGGGGAGGGGGGATCGCCTTAGTTTCTTTTCTGAACCTCACCGATCATAGGAACAAAGCTGACATCGCCCAAGTGCTGAACGTCTAAACCATCCTCTTTTTTTTGAATGAGGGTAAGGGTCTGCCAGTAGGTGGTACTTCCCAAGGGGATGATGAGACGCCCTCCCAACCGAAGCTGTTGAATCAAGGGGGGAGGAATGTGATTCGCGGCCGCCGTGACAATAATCGCGTCAAAGGGGGCATAATCTTTCCATCCAAAGTAACCATCACCGTGTTTGACCTTTACATCGTGATAGCCAAGCTCTTTCAATACCGCTCTCGACCGCTCAACCAGACCCTCACGGATTTCAATTGAGTAGACCTCAGGTGTCAGTTCTGCCAGAACGGATGCCTGGTAACCTGATCCGGTTCCGATTTCCAGAACCCGATCCCCGGGTTTCAGTTTGAGGCACTGGGTCATGAGTGCGACAACATAGGGTTGAGAGATGGTTTGTCCCTCGGCAATAGGGAGCGGGTGATCGCCGTATGCGACGCGCCAGTGTTTCTTGGAAACGTAACGGTGGCGGGGTACTTCCCCCATAACTCGGAGGACCTCTGGATCGGTAATGTCCCGATTCCTCAGATCCTCCTCCACCATCTTACGCCTAGCCTGAGCAAAGGAGGGATCTTCAGCCTGGAGATAGGAAGAGGGCAAGAGCAAGGAAATGGCAAGAACAACCCGAAAGGCTCTTTTGACCATCAGCTTTCCGTCCCCCATTCATTTCCTCATTAGGGGATTTTCGACTTCCAAGATCGTTTTCCCATGAGGGGTATCGGTGGATCCAGCAGTTTTGAGTCTGATCTTTCCCCTTTAACCTCCTCTCCTGCCTGGAGGTATCATGAGTTACCAAGGGCTCTTTCCAACATTTGACGCAGTTTATCTTTTGGAACAACCCCCACGACCTGGTCGAAGACCTGTCCATTCTTAAAGAGGATAAGGGTTGGGATTCCTCTGACCCCGTACTGACCAGGTGTCTGTGGGTTCTCCTCCACATTGATTTTTGCAACCTTGACTCTTCCTGCATACTCTCTGGCCAGCTCCTCAACCACCGGAGCAATGGCCTGACAAGGGCCGCACCAACTCGCCCAGAAATCGACGAGAGCCGGGATATTCGATTCCAGAATCTCGATTACAAAAGCGTTGTCATTGACATTCAGGATAGATTCGGTTTCTCCCATATTCTTCCTCAGTTCATGCATTCTCCACTGGGCCATTCTTTGATGCCGATCCGAGGGTCGATACCCGTTTGTAACCCGCTGTCCGTGCCGGCTTGCGAGGATGGACAAGAAACACCGGGTTTTGGTCTAGCTTTTCCTATCGATCACATAGTCGGCCAGTGCCAGAATCGCTGTCTTCGCATCGGAGGGGTCGAAATTCATGAGATGATTCTTGGCCCGCTCGACGTAGCTCTTCGCTCGCTCAATCGCGTAATCGGTGCCCCCATAGCGGTCGATGATTTCTGTTACTCGGAGGAAGTCTCTGTGGGTGATTGTATCGGAAAAGAGCACGTCTTCGAGTTTGCTTCTCTCCTCTGGTGTGCATTTTTGGAGCGCATGGATGAGGGGAAGGGTCATTTTCCCATCCCTCAGGTCGATCCCGATCGTCTTTCCGAATTCTTTCTCATCCGAGACGTAGTCGAGCGTGTCATCGACCAATTGAAAAGCAATTCCCAGGTTCAGACCGAAATCGCCCAGAGACGTCTCCTTCTCACGATCAACGCCACCAAGAATGGCACCGATTTGACAGGCCGCCGAAATGAGAGCGGCCGTCTTTCGGGTAATGATCCAAATGTACCGGTCCTCTGCGAGAGAGAGATCGCTTGTGTTGATTAACTCTTGCATCTCTCCCTCAGCAAGTTGAGTGGCTGCATCTGAGATGACCTGGAGAATCCTGAGATCTCCATCTCTAACCATAAGGGAAAATGATTTGGAAAACAGGAAATCGCCCACCAGAACACTGGCCTCACTTCCCCAGAGCGCGTTCGCGGATGTATTGCCTCGCCTCAACTCTGCATCATCCACCACGTCATCATGAAGAAGAGAAGCCGTATGAATAAACTCGATGACACTGGCTAAGGGGATGTGTCGCTCCCCCTCATATCCACACAGTTTTGTGGACAGGATGAGGATCATGGGTCTGAAGCGCTTGCCACCGCTGTCAAGGAGGTGCTCGCCGATCTTTGAGATGAGTCCCACGTCCGATTCAAGGTTCTTCTTAAATTGGATCTCCACCCTCTCGAGATCTTCCTTGACAAGACGTTGAATGATGGGATTCATAAGGATTAAGGTACCCTCTTGAATTTATTGTACTATTTTTTCAAAGATATCTAATTCTCAATCAATTGTCAAAGAAATGTGGAGTTTCCTCAGTTTTGTGAACGCTCATGTCGCTGAGGGACGTTTGCTGTGGAAGGGGGTCAGTATTCCTCGTGCCGTTGCCCGATTCCTTTAGAACACTCTGGTCAAGGTTTTGAAAGAGTAATTCGCCATAAAGTGGGAAGGGAAGCTCTGAGCGCGAGTCAAGATTTTTTTGCTCACAATTCTTAGTGAGGCGTAACGGCCGCAAATCCAACTGTTTGAGCCCGAAGCGCGAGTTTTGGATTTGCAGAGGCGCCGAGCTTTAGAATTGTCGAAAAAAGATTTCGGAGCAGCGAAGAGCGCCCCTTTCCGCTTTCATCAGACAAAAGTCGAAAAAAGGGATTTGGGCAACAGCCCGTCCCCACCTGACCCGCCAACGGCGGGAAAAGGTCCAACGCGAGAGCAAGGGAGCGAAGGGATACCCTGTATACTGTTACACTGGTTTTTCCCGATCCCTGGCAACTCCTATCTCATCCTCGTCTTGGTCCATCGAATAAATTCTGTCCATCTCCTCTGTAGGATGGCCGTCGAGTTCGTAGACAAACAGAGGCCTGAGAACGTGAAGTTCTCTCCGACCCCCTTTGACTGCCTCGGCCATCACGAGTTTTGCCTCTTCCCTTTCGTTGGAGTGGATTAGGCGGACTCGTTTGGGTTCCAGATCCGATTCCCTCAATGTGAGCAGCATATCAATGGTTCGGGATGCTGGATAGATCAAGCAAAAGCGGCCTCCTGAACGGAGAAGAAAAGAGGCAATTCGAGCCATATCCTCTAGGGACCCGAGAATCTCATGTCTCGCAAACGCCTTTTGAAGCTGTGGATTGAGTCTCCCGGTCCGAACCGGACGGTAGGGAGGGTTGCTGATCGCCAGATCGAAGGACGCCTTTTCAAAGGAAGTCGTTAGAGCCCTCACATCTTTATGAATCAGCTTGATTCTCCTTTCAAGGCCATTCAGGGCAACATTCCGATGGGCCATGTCAACGAGTTCTGCCTGTATCTCGACACCCACAATCCGGTTTGTTGGATTCCGAACCGCCAGTAGGATGGGGATGATGGCGTTGCCCGTTCCAAGATCGATAACCTCGTCGGCCTTCTTGAGGCGACAGAAGCTGGCCAGTAGAATCGCGTCTATCGAATATCGATACCCCTTTCTCTTCTGAATGATTTTCAGTTTTCCATTGAAGAGGCCGTCAAGCGTCTCGTCTGGACGAATGGATACCTCCAATTCTCCCCTTTCATTTTCAAGCTGAGCTATACTGAGTATCATATCATTCTGGTCAAACTGTCAATATCGAGGCGCTGCCCCAAAAATTCGAGGGTCAACCCGTAAGTATGGGAGTACCTTCCTCAGCTGTAGGGGAGTCTCTTATTCCTGAGCGATCCCGTCTACGGCGGGATGGGGCCCCATCGAGGGTGAGCAGGAAGGGGCGGGCTTTCACCACCTGCGAACCGAGAAAGGGTCACCGAGAGCTTGGGAGCGATGGGATGAGAGAATCCACTTCGTAAATCGGAGTTTTTCAACAAAATCCAAATCATAGGGGAACGCTGCATTGAAAAACGGGGTAACCCCTCGTCATTTTCGAGCCGTTCACCCACTTCGAAAGGCGTATGTCTCACAGGTTACAGACTTCGTAATATATTTCCAATTAATGGAAAGCGAGAGAACTGACCGGCCCAGATCCTAGACGCGTGCGCGAAATTGGGCTCTGACGGGGGAAAATATGGACATCAGTTTCTTCCTCAGAGGGCTTATTATTGGGTTTTCAATTGCGGCACCCGTTGGTCCAATCGGGGTGCTTTGCATCCGTCGTACATTAGCAGAAGGGCGCGTCTCCGGTCTCACTTGCGGCCTGGGAGCTGCGACGGCAGATGCAATCTATGGATTGATCGCTGGGTTCGGGATCACATCGGTTTCGAGCATCTTGATCAGTCAGCAGGTATGGCTTCGTCTTTTTGGGGGAGTTTTTCTCTGCTACCTCGGCGTCAAGACTTTCCTCGCCAGACCCGCGGAGAAAGGGGTCGAGACGAGAGGGCGGGGTCTCATAACTGGGTATTTTTCAACGTTTTTTCTAACCCTCACCAATCCTGTGACCATTATCTTTTTTGCTGCGATATTTGCAGGATTCGGACTGTTGGAAAGGGGAAATTATGTTTCTGCGGTCGCATTGGTTTCGGGCGTTTTTTTTGGCTCAGCACTCTGGTGGATGACTCTGAGTATCGGGGTTGGCGTGTTTCGAGCCAGGGTAACCCCTCACTGGTTACAGTGGATAAACAGGACCTCGGGTCTAATCATTGGCGTGTTCGGTCTCATCGCTTTCGCGAGTTTAAAGAGATGAAGACCCAGACAATTTCGCAGTTGAATTTAGATCCTACGGGGAATACCCAGTTTCTCCGATTCCCGATGACGGATTTGAGGCGCAAATAATCAGGGAAGGGTGATTGTTTAGGAAGCCCGAGAGGCTTTTCCTTTGGAATCGTCTGAATCTCTTAGAAAAACGTCCTTCTTGATCCCGATGAAACTCCGAAGGGCCCGCCGTAAATCCTCAACGATGGCGTAAGAACAAGGGACAATGATAAGGGTGAGGACCGTTGAAACCGAAAGTCCGAAGATGATGGAGATGGCCATAGGAGAGAGGAACTTGGCCTGACCGGAGGAGAAAAAGCCCAAGGGTGTCAACCCCCCCACTGTTGTGATGGTGGTCAAAAGGATGGGTCGCAACCGGAGTTGACCGCCACGCAAGAGGGCTTGGCCCAGAGGCATCTCCTCACGCCTCAGGTCGTTGACAAAACTGACGAGGATGAGAGAGTCATTGACCACTACGCCAGCCAAAGCGACCATGCCCATCATCGAGAGGATTCCAAATGAGAGTCCCATGACAGCGTGGCCCAGAATCACTCCGTTTGCCGCAAAGGGTATAGCTAGCATGACCACCATCGGTTGAATGTAGGACTTAAACAAGGCGCCGAGAATGAGATAGATGAGGAGCACAGCGATCAGGAAGCTTTTCACCAAATCGAGCATGGACTGTTCGAACTCCTGACGTTTGCCCTTAAACTCGAGTTTATATCCAGGATATTGGGC
>JABAOH010006311.1_pt1 | contig 12328 bp, 10 predicted proteins | sample 7062181 | NCBI WGS metagenome assembly JABAOH01 (sample SAMN14538630, study PRJNA623070) | marine sediment metagenome | biome: marine biome [ENVO:00000428]; feature: marine pelagic biome [ENVO:01000023]; material: deep marine sediment [ENVO:00002113]; isolation source: pool of 5 deep marine... | reverse complement strand
GATGACACAACCACTGTAACCGAAGATTCATCAAATAATCAGATTGATGTCCTATTAAATGACAACGATATCGACGGAGATGAACTAAATATTACCAGCGTTACTCAACCAACTCAAGGTAGTACAACATTTACCACAGATTATGTATTTTACACCCCCGACCCCGATTATACCGGTTCCGATCAATTTACCTATACCATAAATGATGGTCAAGGTGGCACTGATACCGCAACCGTCTATATCACAGTTGGCGGAACCAATGATCCCCCTACAGCCAATGATGACACAACCACTGTAACCGAAGATTCATCAAATAATCAGATTGATGTCCTATTAAATGATAATGATATTGATGGAGATGATCTTGATATTATAGATATAACACAACCGTCTTTTGGTAACGCAACATATACAACAGATTATGTATTTTATACTCCTGATTATAATTTTTATGGTTTTGATCAATTAAATTATACTATTACTGATAATAACGGTGGAATAGATACTGCTAAAATAAACATATCTGTTACCTCAAAAAATGATCCACCATATTCCCCAAGTAACCCTATTCCTTTAAATGGTTCAACAGATATAGATGTCCTTACTGAATTAAATTGGACTTGTAGAGATCCTGAAGGTGATCCTTTATTATTTGATGTTTACATCGGAACTAGTAATCCCCCACCTTTGATAGTGCAGAATCAATCTGATACTAGTTATAAACCAAACTTAAATCAAGGTACAACATATTATTGGATGATTATCCCCTGGGATATCCATAATGCATCAAACACAAGTGAAATATGGAGTTTTTCAACTATAAAATATTATTACGGCGGAGGTAATCAACGTCCTAATGCAAATGATGATAGTGAGTTTACAAATATAAATACGACCATATGGATAGATGTTCTGGCAAATGATAATGATATTGATGGATTTTTAGATCCATCCACTATGGACATAACCTATGGACCTTCTCATGGTAAAACTCTTATTAATACTACAACTGGTGAAATAAAATATACACCAGATACTAATTATTATGGTTCAGATAGTTTCGATTATAAAGTTAAGGATAAGCAGGGTGCATTATCAAATACAGCTACAGTAACGATAACCGTTGGAGGAGTAAAAGCTGATGCATCAGCTAGTTCACCATACTATGGATTTGTTGGACAAGAAATAATTTTTAATGGATCATTCAGCTTTGATCCAGATCCAGATGGATATATTGTTGATTGGTTTTGGGATTTCGGAGATGGGACAAATGGAACCGGGGAAATAACGACACATATATATTCTATGATTGGAAATTATAGTGCAAGCCTAACAGTTACTGATAATGAAAGTTATACTGATAAAGATATTTTTAATGTTTTAATTTTAATTCCCAATAATCCTCCAACAAAACCTACAATAACTGGTCCAATATTAGGTCATAAAAATATTACGTATAATTTTACAGCATTATCAACAGATTTAGATAATGATTCAATACAGTATATAATTAATTGGGGTGATGGTGAATCATTAACAACAGAATTTTTACCAAATGGAACATCTACTCATCAATCACATAATTGGCAAAACTATGGAAAATACATAATTTCAGTTATTGCATTTGATAATAAAACAGATTCTGAGACCGCTGAATTTATTATTTTAATTGATGTAATACCTCTAGATAGTATTAATGGATTACTTATTGATTTGAATAGCGATGAAGAATATGACGTATTTAATAATACAGAGACCGGAAAACAAACAGATCTTAAAAAAGAGAATAATACCTACCTAATAGATAGTAACGGAGATGGCAAATGTGATCATACTTATAATTTCACAGTAGGATTATTAACATATTATGAATATGTATATCAAAAGTTTTATCCGATGGTAATAAAAGATTTACAAACATATGAAGCTCCTGGATTTGAATTTATAACTTTATTAGCAGCTATTGTAATATTATTTGTTGTGTTTAGAAGAAGAAGATAAATAGATAAAAGCCCTATTTAAATTATTTAGTTTTCATCTCCCAAACACCATCCCAATCTTTGGAAGGAGGATTTTTTATTAATTCATTACATCGATTTATAAAAATATTAGAAGCATTATCATTAATGATTTTTAATGCCTTTTGAAAATATTTAATAGCTGATTTCCAATTTTTATTTAGATAGAGTTCTAGACCTGCCTCATAGAGATTAATAAAATCCTTCTGTTTCTTATCTATCCCATTCTTTTGAGAAAGTAGTTCATATATTAGAATTGGTTTTTTCTTACCCTTTACCCTAACAACATCAAGTTTTCTGGTTTCAAATTTGTCTTTTACATTCTTATATGTTTTTTCTGTAATTATTATTTTTGTATCATAGATTTTATTCAGACCTTCCATACGAGATGCAAGATTAACATTGTCACCCATTGCTGTGTAATCAAACCGACTAGAAGAACCCATGTTGCCTACAACAGCATTACCACTGTTTAGGCCAATTCCGATATCAAGCGAGAGGATGCCTTCTTTTTTCCATTTATTTTGTAGTTCTTTTAATTTATTAATCATTTCTAAGCTACTTAAACATGCCATTTCTGCATGGTTGGGCTGATCAAGGGGAGCTCCCCAGAAGGCCATGATAGCATCACCCATATATTTGTCTACAAGTCCCTGGTTATTAATAATTATAGATGTCATCTCTGTTAAGTATCCATTTAACAGACTTACTAGCTCTTCAGGATCAAGTCTCTCTGATATAGATGTAAATCCTCTAATATCTGAAAAGAAAATGGTAATATTTCTCTTCTCCCCGCCAAGATTTAAACTATCAGGATTTTTAATAAGATTATCTATAACTATCGGGGAAACATATTTTCCAAAAACAGAGGTTATCCACTTTCTACTTTTTTCTTCTGTACGATAATATACCGCAACAATAGAAATAAATACTAAAATCGTTGAAGTTAGCGGGTAGAGCATTTTCATAATAATTCCTAAGGAATCAAAAATATAGATGGAAAGAAATATATATACTATGAATAGAACTACTAAAAAAATAGTGACAATAAGAATTCTAAATCTGAAGAGTAAAATTCCTGTTAAAAGGGAAAATAAAAGTATTATTCCAATTGCAGAGATATTATCTTGCTTGTTTAAAAAATCTCTAGTAAGTATGGATTGAACAAGATTAGCATTAACCTCAACACCAGGCATAGCTTTATCTGAAATTGGGACAATAACATCATCATGTAGGTCTGGTGCAGTAGCACCAATAAGGACTATTTTTCCAGCAAAGTATGAAAAATCTATTACCTTGTTATAAACATCAGAAAATGATATATATTCATAACCTCCTGGTTCAGAAAAGTAATTAATTAACATTTTTGAGCTTTCCAAATATGGAGTGCTGCCAAGGAGTTCAGACACAATAACTACGGAAAAGTGGTCATGATCTTCAATACCGGTTATATGGGAGCTAAATGATCTAGTAACACCATCTGAATCTGTATAAAGGTTAACAAAACCTATTTTAAAGTCTTCTTCAGGGGTGCCTAGTGCGGCAGTTGGTTTAAGTAAATTTTCTCCATATAATTCACCATTTTTGTGGGAAAAGGATGTATATTCCATTGCCAAAACAACATTATTTTCCTTGAGGGCGTCAGCTAACATTGAATCATTAGTTGCAGACTCAAAAAAAGAAACATCAATTCCGATTATAAAGCTCTGGTTTAGATTATCTATAACTGTTGCAAAACGCTCTCTATCGAAGGGCCACTGACCTAGTTCTTGAAGACTCTTGTCATCTATTGCAACTATTACAATCATATTATCTGGATTGCTAGGGGTATAAAAAGCATCTGAAACCTTGGATTCCCAAGTATCTAAAAAACCTGTAAACATAAGAAGTGAGATAATAACCGGGATAAAAAATGATACAATTAATGTCTTAGTGATTTTTTTTTTAAATATCCCAGATTTCATAAAACCGACTCAAGGCAATTTAATTAAATCTAAGATCCAATCTGGAACGTTATCTGGGATATCGTAGTCTTCGTAGTATCCTCTCAGGTATCCTTCAATTAGAGTGTCTATTTCTATGTCAGTTATGTTATACCGCAGTTTAAATTGAGGTATATATTGTTCAATTCTTTTGTATAATTTAGCTTTTTCATCTTGAATCATTTTTTCGTCTTTCTCTTCGTTTTTAATTATCCATTCATCTTTTTTAAGTGATTCTTTAAAAAGAGGTTTATATAATTTATCGTGTTCAACCTTCACTGATTCATTATCTTTTATTTCCTCTGTGTCTAAGATTGTACCATTTTCAGTAATTGAAACATTAAGAGATCCATTGATCACACCGTAAGTTGTATCACCAAATTCTGAAACATTTACCACAAAAGATGTTCCACGAACACTTGCAACAGTTGTTGGAGTTTGGACCTCATAGTTGTCAATTCCGCTTATCTTTCGTACAGTGTTCCATGTCCGCCCAGAATCTTGGTATATAGAAACATTGGTTTCTAATTCTTTTATTAATTCTTGAATTGTTATTTCTGTGTTACTATCCAGTCTGATTATACTGCTTTTAAAAAGTACTACTGAAGCAGACGTGTTTTCTCCTGTTTTTAAAGAATCAGATTGATAGAGAAGCAAGCCATTTTCAGCAATGGTCCATGAACCAGTGCCATGTTTTACTTGTACTATTCCATATTCAATAATTAATTGAGCATTAACATCATCACCTGCTTCAGCAGGATTTTGTAAAAATAAAAAAATTATGATAATTCCAAGAATAACTATTATAGGGATAATTAATAATAATTTTGTTTTTTTTGGTTTTGATTCTGCTTTTTTCTTTGAACCTTTCTTATTTTCTGTTTTTTTTCCCAAAAATATCCCTCTCGCCTCAATTGAATTTTTATATAAAAAGTTTTGGAGAAAAATCAAATTTAATTTTTATACATATATATAACCATATTAAGATATTATTTGATTGAAATTCTCAGGACATATCTTTATTTGATTTTCCCTTTTTTAAATTATAGTATATTAATATATTTATCAAACCTTTTTAACATAATTAAAGACATATAATTCCATTTAAAAAATCTTTAAGATAATACTAGATAAATATCTTAAAAAAAGGATTTCTAAACATTACCAATTAGAAATATTTTTAAAGTTAAAAAAGATGCACAACCGATAATATGTATGCGATAGTCTATTTAAATTGGAGCGGTAGTAAAGAAGAGTTTGAAGAGGCGCAGAAATCTTTAAAGAAAATTGCAGAAAAATTTGATGATTTGGATTTGGTAGATATATTTATACCATCAAGTGAATGGAATTATGCTGCATTAATTAAATTTAAAAAGTTTGACACATTTCTTAAATATGTCAAAAAGACAAGAGAAGAACCCCTAACATTTTTTGCTAAGAGAGGCCTTGCACCCCCACCAAAGCAACTTGAATTGCTAGTAGATAGAGAATATTTAGAATAAATCTATCTCTTTATTTTTTCTATTTATTAATAGGTTATATAGTTCTGGTTATATTTGCCAACGACAATTAAATTTGATTTTTACTTGATAAAACGATGTTAAATTTTAATATAATGTAAAGAAAATCTATTTTTAATAACATTATACTATTAAAATAGGAAAAATTATAAAAGAGGTAATTATTTTAAGAAAAAAAGTGTTTTATTAGTTTATGGGGAGGAAAAACATGGAAATTACACAGGCTGAGGAAGCAGATGTGCCAAATATTATGGATCTTTTTTTAAAAATTTATGGTCCAGATTATCCTTTTAAAAAATTTTATGATCCCATGTGGCTTACAAAAAGTATCTATTCAGATGATAACATATTTCTAGTTGCCAAAGAAAAAAATCAAACTATTGGTACTGGTACAGTTTATCTAACAGCAGGCGGTTTTTCTGATTTGATAGGTGAATTTGGACGTCTGGTAGTTGATCCAGATTATAGTGGAAAAGGCGCTGGTACTGTAATTATGAAAGGTTTAATGGAATCAGTTTCAAATATGATACAGTTTGGTTTTGCTGAATGTAGAGTCGTACACTCTGGTGCACAAAAGATATGTGAACGGACAGGTTTTTCCCCAACAGGATTTGAACCAAATAAATATCACCTTGCAAAAACCAGAGAAAGTGTAGTATTTGTTACCAAGCTTTTTGGACCTGCTCTCTCATTAAGAAGGAATAATCCCCATGTTATTTCAAGTATTTACCCGATAGGGGCTAAAAGTATGCAAAATCTAGATCTACCAGTTGATCTTATTGTAGAAGATGACATAGATGGATATCCTACAGAGAAAACTTTTGATTCTGAAGAACTTCAGTCTACTGGGATTTCTCCTCTTTTACGTATTGAAAGAGGTCGGATAAAAAATCCAGAAGTATTTGGAAACCTTAGTTTAAGTTATGGATTTTTCAAGATCGCAACAAATCAGGCAACATATATAGTTGCAAAAGATAAAGGTGTAACCTTAGGTGCAATTGGCTTTACTGTTGATAATATTGATAAGAAAATAAAAGTAATTGAGCTTATTGAATTTGACGATGAAGTAAAAGGTTTTCTCTTAGCAACACTTGATAAACTAGCTACAGAGAAATATGGTACGCAATATATCGAAATCGATGTTAGTGCATATTCTCCTCAAATGCAAAAGACACTTGATAGACTAGGTTTTATTCCAGTGGCTTACTGCCCCTCAATGGTATTTCGAGGAGTTGAAAGACTTGATGTTGTTCGTATGGCCAAATTAAATATACCACCAAATGTTAAAAATATAATACTTACCGATAAGTCTAAAGATATGTTCAATTTAACAATGAAGGATTTGGAAGTGAAAAAAATAGGTATGGAAATTACCGAGGTAACACGACAATCAGATATTTTCCAGGGTTTGTCCGATGGCGAGTTATCCCAATTAGCCCATATATGTAAAATGGAATCTTATCCTGCTGGTCAGACTATATGCCGTGAAGGAGAATGTGGAAGTGAAATTTTTGTTCTTGCACAGGGTGAAGCTTCGGTTTTAGCCAAAGGAAATAGTAAAAAAAGAACTAAAATCGGAAGAATTGGTCAAGGAGAGATATTTGGTGAAATGGCAATCATTGAAGATCTTCCTCGTAATGCAACTCTAATAACAGATATAGATTCTAAACTTGTTGTAATAGACAAATTTGAGTTAGAAAATCTAATGAATAAAAATTGTCATCTTGGAAAAGTGGTCATGAAAAACATTGCATTGGGTCTTTCAAGGAAATTGAGACGTAGTAAGATGCCTAAAAAGAATTTATAAACGTCAAAAAATTTAAGGATAATTTAAAATCATTATAAATCAAATAGTTTAGATATATAAACACAAAGGTTTTTAAGATAACTTCGATGCCATAACGTAAATTGGAGTTGATGAGTTGATCGTTAGATTTTTAGGAACACACAATGCAGAATCAAAAAATACAAAACTTGCCTGCATTATTATTGATAATGTCTTAGCATTGGATGCAGGTAGTCTCACTTCAGAACTATCTTTTCCAGAGCAAGAAAAGATAAAGGCTATCTTACTTACTCATGGACATTATGACCATATCAGAGCAATTCCCTCTTTTGCTTTTAATAATGCATGTAATATAACCAATATTTATGGTTTACCTCAGACTTTAGAGATACTTTCAACTCACCTTGTTGATGGTTTGATTTATCCAAAATTTACTGTATATAATCCAATTTGTGAAACACAATCACTTGAATTGATAGAATTAGAATATTATAAACCAGTAAAAATTGAAGACTACCAGGTTTTAGCAGTACCTGTAAATCATACCGTTGATGCAGTAGGCTTTGAAATCACTTCCAAAAATGGAAAGAAGGTTTTTTACACAGGCGATACTGGTTCAGGTCTTTCAAGTATTTGGGATCATATATCACCTGATCTTATTATCATGGAGGTAACATTTCCAAATAAACTAGAAAATACAGCAATTAATTCATTACATCTAACTCCAAAGCTCTTACACAAAGAATTAATAGATTTACATAAAGTAAAGGGATTTTTTCCGAAGATAATTTTAACACATTTAACACCAAAATTTGAAAAAGAAATAAAAAATGAGGTAAAAAAAATAACAAAAGAATTAAGCATAGATGTTGACTTTGCATGTGAAGGGGATAAAATTATTGTGTAAGGATGATATTTTTGTTAAAGAGAATTACAAAGCATTATGATCTAATTGTTATTGGCTCAGGCCCAGCAGGTGAAAAAGGGGCTGCACAAGCTGCTTATTTTGGCAAGAAAGTTGCTATTGTTGAACGAAATAGATATTTAGGTGGAGCTGCTGCTAGCACTACCATTCCTAGTAAAACATTACGAGAAACATCTACAGCACTATCAGGTATACGAGCACGCAAGCTTTATGGAGTTGATCTTTCCCTTAAACGCCAAGCTACGGTTTATGATTTTCTTTATCATGAACGAGCTGTAAAAGAAGCTGAGCGTAATCGTGTTAAAAAAAATATGCAACGCCATAAAGTTGATATTTTTAAAGGAGTAGGTTCATTTATTGATAAAAAAACAATTAAAGTTGAATCCCCTGGTAATGAACCTGTATTTTTAAAAGGTGAAATTATTTTAATTGCAACTGGTTCTTCTCCACGCCGTCCAGAAAATTTTCCTAAAGATCCTCGTATTTATGATTCAGACTCAATACTAAAAATTAAAAGAATGCCAAACAGTATGGTAGTGGTGGGTGGTGGTGTTGTTGGTTGTGAATATGCCTGTATCTTTGCTGAATTAGGTATTGATGTATCTTTGATTCATAATAAAGAAATTTTGCTACCATTTTTGGATCATGACATCTCAATTGCTCTTAAAAAAGGTATATCAAAGATGGGAATTAACCTATTAATGCCAGAAACCGTGGAGTCCTGTACTATAGAAAAAAACAAGCTTGAAATTAAATTGGGTTCAAAAGAAATTATCAAAACTGATATGGTAATGCTTGCCGTTGGTCGAAGTAGTAATACAGGAGAATTAAATCTTGAGAATGCTGGTATTACTCCTGGTAAATATGGTTTGTTAACAGTAGATAAAAACTACCAGGTTATTCATCCAGAGACAAAAAAACCGGTTCCAGGTATTTATGCTGCAGGAGATGTAATAGGAATGCCAGCTTTAGCTTCAACATCTATGGAACAGGCTCGCTTTGCAATGATTAAAGCCTTTAACTTAGAGCCTTATAAGGAACATGTTGCCCCTATTTTACCACTTGGAATTTATACAATTCCTGAGTGCTCTTTAGCAGGTAAAACTGAGGAAGAATGCAAGAAAGAAAAAATAGATTATGTAGTGGGTAAGGCTTCATATAATCAAAATGCAAGAGGTATGATTATAGGCGATATTGATGGTTTTTTAAAACTAATCTTTGAGTTTAATTCTGATTTAAGTCGTCCTATGAAATTACTTGGTGTACATATCATTGGTGAGATCGCTTCTGAATTGATCCATATTGGAGTTGCTGCTTTAATCAAAGGTGCAAGCAGTAATCTATTTATTGAAACCTGTTTTAACTATCCTACACTTGGTGAACTTTATAAATATGCTACCTATGATGCTATGGGTAACCGTGCTAAGCGTCTTAAATTAAAATAAATAATAATTGGTTTTTTTAAAATATATGCTCTATTTAATAAATCTATAGTTATACCGATTAATATATTTAGAACTTTATCAAAAAATATGATAAAAGTCTCTAATAAAATCAAATTTATAACATAATATTTAAATAATAATGTTGATTCCTTTTTTAATAAATGAAAAAACAGACAATATCCATTTGTATTAGTATCTTTTTTATAACCATCATTTTTTTACCAATTATTAGTTCTTCTAATGTATTAATTAATGCAGATACTGACATAAAAATTAATAACAATACAGGTGGCTGGATTGAAGAAATTAATGGAGTTACAGTTCTTCATGTTAAGGGATCTTATTATGAGATGGGATTTCAACATGGATCACTGTTAAAAGAAAAATGTTTACAGGTTTTAAGAGCCTTTATTTATAATGCGGAAAAATTTGGGATTACATATGAAGATTTAGTTAAATTTTGGAATATAAAGAAAGAATTTATGCCGCAGGATTATATTGATGAAATACAAGGATTAGCTGATGGACTTGATTTATCATTTGAATATGTTTCTGCAGGTCACTTATCAGGTGGTTATACAGCTTTAGATAAACGAGTTTTTTCTATTGAGTGCTGTAATTTTGTTTGCAGGAATTCTGCAACAGCAGACGGTAAAATGTATCATGGACGAAGTTATGATTTACCAATATGGTCAAAGGATCCAGAAACAGGTGTTTTGGTTATTCAAGAAAATCAAATTATTGTTATTCGTGAGCCAGATGAAGGCCATGCTTCTATAGGTATTGGCATAGCAGGTTATGTTGGTGCACTAGGTGGCTTTAATGAAGAAGGTGTAGTAATTGGTTCTGCTGGTTCCAAAAGTTCCGATGAGACAAGATCAGGTACACCAATTGGAGATATATTAAAATCTGTACTTGATCATTCATCTACAGCTGAAGAAGCAATAGGATTTATTACTGAGAATAGATCATATGGTTATAATTATGTTATATCTGATAAAAATGTTTCATATGTTGTTGAAGTTTCAGCTAACCAAACCTATATAGGTACATGGAATGATCCTGTTGAATCATTGCATCCTTTTTGGGAGATTGATAACGTTGTAAGGCGGGTGAATTTATATCTCAATAAATCACTTGCTTATACTCAGAGAGAAAAATATAATCCTAAAGCTTTTTTTGCTTGGTTATTGGGGAAAAACGATTATTTCCCCATCTGGAGACATTACCGAGCATTAAGTATTGGAATAGAACGGCATTGGGGTAAATTAAACTCTAATTCAATGATGAATATTCTGAGAAATACATATAATGGCAGGATTGATTTTTTATTTTTTATTGCAACTAATACACGTATACTAGAAACATGGCATCAATGGGTTGTTTGTCCTGAGACAGGTGATATGTGGTTTAATCTAGCAGGTAATGGAAAGAGTTCCTTTAAAAATCCAACCCATCATGTAAATCTTTTTAACTTTTTAAAATAAGAAATTTTTTTCTTACTCATTCAAATCAATGCTGATATAAATTCTTTGTATCAATACTTCATCAAGGATATTATTATCTTTCTTATATATTGATAATACGCTGAGGGGGAGATTTGAACTCCCGCTCCCCTTGCGGAGAACCGGCTCTCAAGACTATTCTATAAGGAGAAAAGTAAGTAAATATGAATTGGAAAAATACGTATTATTGCGTTCTATTAGTGGTCTTTCTAAAAATTGGCTTAAAGATATTGAAAGGGTGTTAAATAAGTATCTTAATGCAGTGAATTGGGAAATTGAGGAAGTCAAGACATTGGAATATATTAAGAGATTGCAGAATCTGTATAATAATTGTGGATTTCGTAAAATGGTCTATCAGATTCGCAAGTTTTTACAGCATTTAAAGATAGATTTTGCAGATAGTATACAACCACCTAAAGAACAAGAATATACACCTGTTAGAATCACATCAGAGGATATTAAAAAGACACTAGATTATTTCAAAGAACATGAGAGGAGATTACAGATATATGCATTAATTCATTTAGGTATAGATAGTTTTGCACGTGCTGAGGAATTATATCAACTAGAACTACAGGATATAAACTTAAATGAGAGGAAAATAAACATAATTCATAATCCAGATATTGAAAGACATACTAAGAATAAAAAAACTAGAGTATGCTTCTTTACCGAAAAAACAGCGCAGATTCTTAAGAAATGTTTAGATTTTTATAATAACGGATGGGGCTATTATAAACTATTTAGTGAAAGAGTATTACAGAAAGCTTTCAGAAATGCACCTATAAGAGTTAAACATCTGCGAAAATATGCTAGTAGTGAATGGTCAAGAAAAGGAGGTTCTAGTAGTGTTAAAAAATTGCTCATGGGTCGCTCAACGAGAAATGACATTGACTTCCAGCATTATTGTAATTTAACAGAATCAGAACTAAGAAATGTATATGATAAAGTAATGGGGGTAACTCCCCAGTAATTATTTATATTCAATAAAATATTTAAATATGTTAATGGAGGAGGTATATATGCAGAAAAACCATACTGGTAAAATGCTTGCCGTTGGAATAATTGTATTGTTAATTGGTGTGGGTATTCATCCTGCTTTTGCTGTAGATACTAATCAATCTATGGTTAATAAGGCAAGTGAAGA
>JABAOH010007104.1_pt1 | contig 12329 bp, 13 predicted proteins | sample 7062181 | NCBI WGS metagenome assembly JABAOH01 (sample SAMN14538630, study PRJNA623070) | marine sediment metagenome | biome: marine biome [ENVO:00000428]; feature: marine pelagic biome [ENVO:01000023]; material: deep marine sediment [ENVO:00002113]; isolation source: pool of 5 deep marine... | reverse complement strand
TTTTTTATCTATGCGGATATTTAAGGGTGCGAAAGTGAGTGAATACCTCAGGAGAGAGTATGTGAAACCTGTTCTTCGGTTTCTTGTCGGTACAGGGATACGTACAGGGATCATCACCGGGGTTATCTTGCTGGTTGATGTGATAGGCTTGTGGGTTTTTCTCTACTCTAGAGGACAATGGAGTCACGTCAGTTTTGTGGGTCCTCTGACATTACTTCTATTATTGGAAGGCCCGCTAATTAGTACCGGAGGAACCTTTGTGTTCCTTGGTTATGGTGAGTACAGGCTTCGAGGGCCGGTGACATTGCGGCCAACACTTGCCAATAACCGAATAGGGAGATGGAGAGAAAGACGTCTGCTACAACCGAAATGGGGTGTTGCTATTTTAATTGCGGGCGTTATACTCATCTTTCTCGGGTTTCTAATGGGGTTCTTGCCCCCTGTCTGAACCATCCAGCGCGCGCAGTCAAAAAGTCAAGGTAGGCAATCGTGCTTCAGCTTGATGCGGTTGCGTTTGACGACTTCGGCACTCTGCGTTTTAGCCTAGGCGAAGAGGAGGATATTATCTACCCAATATTGAGGTCTCTCAGCGAAAGCGGTTTATGTCTCAGAGAGGAGGAGTTCTTGAACGAATACTTCAAAGGGGACGCTTCTTATCGAAAAGAACTTCAGGAGACCTTGCGGGAATCTCTTCTTGATGACATCGTTGCAAATGTTCTGGAGACCCTTGGATTCAATTCGTCTACTCTAAAGGGTGCAGTCAAGGAGGCCGTTGACTATGGTTTGGCAACGAGAAGTACCGAATGGTATCAGGACGCACCTCCTGTTCTTTCGACCTTGAGAAAGAGAGGATACAAACTCGGATTGATCTCTAACACTCATTGGCGGTTTCTGGACAGTTCTAGAAAAGAGATGGAAGCAACCTTTGATGTCGTTACCCTATCGCATGAGCACGGGTATGCGAAGCCTCATCCATCAATCTTCCTAACAACCCTCAAAAAGTTGCAGGCTAGCCCGAACCGTTGTCTACACGTAGGCGATGATCCAATAGCAGACATAGAAGGAGCCAAAAATGTGGGAATGAAAACGGCGTTCGTTAAGAGAGGGGGCTCAGATGTGGATGCAGACGTAAACATAGAAAGATTGAGTCAACTGTTGGAACTGCTGAAAAAGAATAGTTGATGAGCCTGGAATGCGTGCGCGCCCTTGTAAGTTGTTTTGGAAAACTTTCCATGTTGTTTCTCCGCCTTCAGCTTCTAATGATTCGTAGGCTTTTCTGAAGAGGTGTTCCATGAATTCACTCTCATCTGTAAGGGTTGACCCTAAATCGAAGAAAACCCAATCGAACTTCATATGTCATCAACTACATCCACTCTAATTCTTTTGTGTTATAAACATCTCAGCAAAACCAGAAGGCACACAATGCCGTAGGACAACATATGTTGGTGGGCCCGAGGCGATTTGAACGCCTGACCATTCCCTGAATGCGAAATGCAACTCACATTCTACAGGTTATGAGCCTGTCGCTCTAACCTAGCTGAGCTACGGGCCCCAACAATATTGGATTCCTCAGTTCTGATTTAAGGATTTTCCAACACAACTTACCAACATATTAGAAGCCCATTTGGATCATACAGAAGACCTGGACTAGGTCACACACGCGCACGACCACCACAATCAACACACTTACCTAACCAAACCTTAAATACCCACCCAGAACCCAAAACCATAGAAACCGAGGCAGCAAAAGATGAGCTACAAAGAGTTGCTCAAACGCGCCCGCTCACAACTTCCCTCAGAAACTATAGAACACAAAAGATTCGAGGTTCCAAAGCCTCGCAGCTCCACCATCGGCATGAGAACCTTCATCCACAACTTCAAAGAAATTTGCGACACGCTAAACCGTGAGCCTAACCATGTGCTAAAGTTTCTGTCCAAAGAAATGGCTACCGCAGGAACCCTACAAGGAACACGAGCAGTGTTCCAAGGAAAGTTTTTTCGTCAAACAATTGACCGATTGATCAAGAGATACGTCGACGAGTTCGTCGTGTGCCCCGTCTGCAAGCGCCCAGATACGAAAATCGTAAAAGAGAGACGTTTCTATTTTATAATATGTGAAGCGTGCGGGGCAAGATCATCGATAAGACCAGTATAGAAATGTGCTCAACATTGGAAGTCTACCTCAACTTACGAAAACAGGGCAAAAGCACAGTTCTCGCAATCTGTGATGCTGAACTCCTCGGAAAAACTCTCAACGAAGGAAAGATAGTCTTCGAAGTAAAGGAAGAATTCTACAAAGGAATAAAAACAACAGTAGAAGAAGCCATCATCCTCATCCGACAATCAACCATTGTCAACATGATTGGAAAACGCATAGTTAAGAAAGCCGTGGAAAAAGGGCTTATCCACCCAGAAGCAGTCTTAGACATATCCGGCGTACCCCACGCACAAATCGTCAAAGTATAACGAATCTATTTAAGTAGAGCCACCTTTTTCTTGTAGGAAAGAAACCTCTGAGGTGTATCCTTGGGGAAGAAGAAAGTCCTAAGCGAAGAGATAATGAAAAACATGGTACTACCAACCCCAAACGACATCCTAGGCATAGCACTCAATCTACTAGGTTTTGACAGGGTTTCAGTGAAATGTCAAGACGGCCACGAACGTCTCTGTCGAATCCGAGGCAAAATGAAGAGGAGAGTCTGGGTCAGAATAGGAGATGTGGTTCTAGTCTCCCCATGGGACTTTCAATCCGACAAGCGCGGCGACATAATCTGGCGGTATACAAGGGCTCAAGCTGAATGGCTAAGAAACAACGGATACCTCACCATCGAACGAGGAAGCTGAGCGTGTCTCATCGAAGAAAAGTGGAGAAAAGACTAAAGCGAAAAGAAAAATCTTACGAGATTAAACAACTTATGAAGAGAAAAAGAAGCGAAGAATACCAAGTTTTAGAAGAAGTCTTTGACCGGTCAACCCTGATGACCATATACGATCTCTTGAACAAAGGAACAATCGACGAGATTCATGGCGTTTTAAAAGCTGGAAAGGAAGCAAGAGTCTATTGGGGAAAAGCCTCAGACGGCAAGGAACTCGCAATAAAGATCTATCTAACGGTCTCAGCTGAGTTTAAGAAAGGGATGCTCCCATACATCGAAGGAGATCCCCGATTCGCTCACGTTAGACGAGATACACGATCTCTCGTCAAAGCTTGGGCCCAAAAGGAATTCAAAAACCTACAACGCGCAGCTATGGCTAAAGTCAGAGTTCCCAAACCAATCGACGTTAGCAACAATGTGCTGGTCATGGAATTCATCGGAAAGAATGGAGTACCCGCTCCCCTATTGAAAGACACCTCTCTAGAAAATCCAAAGCGGGTTTATCAGCAACTACTAACATATGTGACAAGGCTTTATCAAAAGGGAAGACTGGTGCATGCAGATCTCAGCGAATATAATGTGATGCTACGGAGAAACCAGGCAGTGCTATTTGACATCTCACAAGCTGTACCACTTGAACATCCCATGGCTGACCGATTCCTACGGAGAGACCTAGAAAATCTGCACCGATATTTTAGGAAACTAAACGTAGACGTGCTTCCTATAGAGGAAACATTCGGAAGGGTTAAAGGTGGAGAGGCCTAACACCTTTGTGAAAATTCCGAGAGAGCGCATTGGAGCACTCATTGGTCCAGATGGTCGTGTAAAGGAAACTGTGGAGAAGAAGCTCTCGGTGGAGCTTCAGATAGAAAGCGAAAGCGGGGGTATCACGATAGTATTAATGCCTACCGCTGCTGATCCAGCTGTTCTCTTTAGAGCCAAAGAGGTAATCACAGCTATAGGAAGAGGTTTTTCTCCCGAACGTGCATTTAGACTAATAAGAGAAGATGACACCGTGTTAGAGGTCATTGACCTACGAGAAATTGTGGGGAAATCGCAGTCTGATATGAAACGGTTAAAAGGAAGAGTCATTGGAAGAGAAGGTAAAACGAGAAAAACCGTGGAAGAATTGACTGAGGCCAGTGTTTCTGTTTTCGGACACACAGTCTCTATAATCGGAAGCATGGATCAGGCAGAAGCAGCAAAGGAAGCAATCCGCATGCTACTGAGGGGAAGCCTACACAAAACCGTGTACCGATTCTTACATAGAAAGAGGAGAGAACTGAAGAAAAAGAAGATGGAACTCTGGGAAACTCCACACGAAAAGCTAGAAGTTTGAAAAACCCACTTCAACATATGTGCTTTTGGAGTGCAGAATTCACAGCAAAATTAAAATAATCCACATACTGCAATGGAAACAAATGTGCTATATTGCCACGTTTCATGCAATCAGCTTTCCAAAGAGACTTGACGGAATCAAGCAAAACACAGGGAAAGGAAAAAGCAAAGGATTTCGCTATATGATTAAGTATTGTTGGAGGAGACTAAGTCCTGGTAACCTTTGAAGAGATTAGCCCAGCCGACTTCTTCTATCGTAACCGAGATATAGCTGGCTTCACAAATCCGGCACGAGCAATCTTTTCATCCATAAGAGAACTCGTGGAGAACGCCCTTGACGCCTCTGACACAACCTTAGTTCCCCCCAATGTCTATATCCGATTGTCTAACGAAGACCACGATGGAGGTGGATCAGAGGTCGACGTATACAGGCTAAGAGTCATGGACAACGGATCCGGCATCCCAGCTCGCCACGTACCCTCAGCTTTTGGTCAAGTTTTGTTTGGCTCGAAGTATAAGCTCAAGCAAGCCCGCGGCACGTTTGGACTCGGAGGAACGATGGCGATTCTATACGGGCAAATAACCACCCACAAGCCTGTTGAGATCAAGTCCAGTACAGGCACATCCAAGATTTACGAGTACGAGCTGATGATAGACATCCAAAGAAATCGACCAATTATTCTGGATCGCAAAATCCGCCGAAACGCAGAGCGATGGCGGGGAACAACCGTTGAATTCAGCTTGGAAGGAGACTATCTCCGAGCCATGCCAAAGATTCTGGAGTACTTAAAACAGACAGCTGTAGTCACCCCTTATGCGAAAATAATCTTTGCCGATCCCAGAGGACGCCTCTACCTCTTCACACGAGCCACTACCAAAATGCCACCTCCCCCCAAGGAGACATTACCACACCCCTACGGAGTAGACGTGGAAACCATCCAACGGCTCATAAGAATCACAGAGTGCAGAAATATGTTTGATTTCATGCAAAGACATTTCCTTAGAGTCGGAGAGAATATCTCAAATCGTTTTTTGGAGTTTGCTGGAATAAACAATAGCAAGAATCCGAAGAGGTTGAAACCGCATGAAATTGTTAGACTTGTACGGATGATGAAGAGATTCAAAGCCTTTCTTCCTCCCGACGCCAGCTGCCTATCTCCGTTAGGAGAGGACTTGTTGAAAGCTGGCATACTAAAAGAATTGAAGCCCGAGTTTACGGCAGTTTCTCAACGCAAGCCTTCCACGTATTCTGGACACCCGTTCATCGTTGAGACTGCGATAGCTTACGGTGGAGACATACCAAAGAAAGATGATGTATTAGTGTACCGATTTGCTAACAGAATTCCATTGCTATATGATGAAGCCAGCGATGTCTCTGTTAGAGTCATAAGGTCCATCAATTGGCGGAGATACAGAGTCACACCGGACATGCCCGTTGCTGTCTTAGTCCACGTGTGCAGCACAAAGGTTCCCTATAAGACGGTGGGCAAGGAGTTTATTGCAGACAGACCAGAAGTCAAGAATGAGATTCTGAACGGCATTCGCGAAGTAGCCCGCCAGCTACAACGATTTCTGACCAGACGAGAACATGTGGAAAAGGAGAAAAAACGGCTCACCGTCTTCTCCAAGTATCTGCCCAAGATCGCCAAATTCTCCACAGATCTGGCGAGAAAGACGCAGGAGCCAGACATCAAAGTATTGTTAAGGAGCGTAAGAAAAATTGAGGAAAAAGCCGACTGAAAGCTCGATAAAGGAAAGAAGGAAGGAAGTTTTAACAAGCCTAAAGAAGCTTGGAGCGAAGCTTTACGGTCAAATGGATAAAGGCAAGTTCCCATGGATAAAGATGCCGAGTCGATCCACCGATAACATCAACTATAGTCCAGAACTGCGGCAGTACGTTTTGGGGGATAAGACTACACGCAGAAGCGCCAGAAACATTCGTCACATAAGACCCCTCACTCAGCTTGTTTGGGCTGGGTACTTCGGCAGAGAACTCGCACTGCATCGAAAAACCTCCACTCTTCGTGATGTGTATTACTCAGCGCAAGCCTTTGACATACCATTCAAAGATCAACCAGAATCAAACAGCATAATAACGGACCTCGAAACCGTTACAGGATTTGCTCGCGAAGACTTCAACGTCTTTCCTGAAGAACGTTCCGCCATCTTCGGTGACTTAACTATTGGATATACAGTTCCTGGATACGAAGGAAAGCAACTAAATCTGACATCTCACCCCGACGGCGTAATGATAGGCCCAGCACTAACTTCCGCCGAATTCATAAAAACTAACGCAAAAATGGTTATAGCCATCGAGAAAGGTGGCCTATTCACCCGGTTCATCGAGGAAAAAGTTCACAAGAAATTCAAAGCTCTGCTTATCCTTACGGCTGGTCAGGCTCCACGGGCAACGAGACATCTTATCCAAAGACTCAACAAAGAGCTAGACCTTTCGGTGCGCATCTTCACTGACGGTGACCCCTGGGGTATGCACATAGCTATGGTTATCATCTCAGGCTCAGCAAACGCTGCTCATCTCAGAGAGCTAACAACCCCAGACGCAAAGTGGAGCGGGGTTTGGGCTACTGACATTGTTGACTATAAACTGCCAAGCGATGCTTTGACTGAGGTTGACATTAAACGACTCCACGAATTGGAGAAGGATCCCCGATACGAAGGGACCTTGTGGCGAACAGAGATCAAGAAGTTTTTGCAGATCAAGAAGAAGGCTGAGCAAGAGGCTTTCAGCAGATACGGCTTGACCTACATTGTCGATAAGTACTTACCAGCAAAACTAAAGGAAACGGATTGACCAAGATCAGTTGTTAACTGCCAATCACGGACATTTGTTCAATGAAAGACATCCCCTACGACGGCTTCGTTTTCACACACCATCACTCACGATTGAAGAATACCTAGGGCTTGAGAAAGCTCGTATACTTGGGCGCGCAAAGAACATAAAGGAAACATTGTAGAAGGCCTACGTTTGATAGTGATTTAGTCTGGTTGACGACGATACTATCATAAGTTTTAAAACAGACCCAAAGAATCTAAAGTAAACCTTTGGAGGCTACGACGTGAGCGAGGCGCCAGTCGGATTAACTATTGCAGAGAAGTTTTTCGGATTATTACTTATCTTGCTTGGGGCTATAGTCACCTATGTTACGTACAATGACCCTCCAGAGGGCGAAGTTTCACAGTTTTCCATCTTCTTCACTTTAATTGGCTTTGTGCTAATTGCGATAGGTATTCTCTTAGTACTAGCAAAAGCTGAGTAAGGGCTGGCGCCGCCGGACGGACTCGAACCGTCGACCAACTGGTTAACAGCTTCAACCTTGATAGGATTGCTATTCAAGTCAGTTGCTCTACCTAACTGAGCTACGGCGGCCCGACAGTTACAGCGTAAATCTGAGACTTTGCGGCAATATTTAAAGTTAATCAGTGAGGACTCTGCCAGCTCTTCAGAGCTTCTAGCGAACAGACTCTCAACTAGTGGTGGAATATCGACAGCAAATGACTTGCTGGCACCTAAAAAAGCTTAAACAAGAGAAGGAAAAACTACCTTAATTCTCGGTGGTGGACCAGATGACAAAGTCATTCATTCATCCCTATATCCCAAACTCTGTCCCCAAAACAAAGAAAGAACTGATTGAACAAATCGGAGTTGACAACGTCGAAGAGCTCTTTGCAGACATCCCCTACAAGTTCAGACTAAAAGAGAGGCTTGATCTCCCACATCCCACGTCGGAACTAGAAGTAAGAAGGTATGTTGAAGGTCTCCTGTCAAGAAACAGAACAAATAAAGACACGCCAGTCTTTTTGGGAGCCGGGTGCTGGCCCCATTACGTACCTGCAGCAGTTGAAGCCATTGTCAAGCGAACGGAATTCCTCACCGCATATACGCCTTATCAACCTGAAGTTTCACAGGGAATGCTGCAAGCTCTTTTTGAGTATCAGAGCATGATCTGCGAACTCGCCGCCATGGAAGTCGCCAACTGCTCCATGTATGATTGGCCTACCGCTCTCGGTGAAGCCTTCCGCATGGCAGTACGAATAACACACAGAACTGAAGCGATCATTCCCAAGATAATCCACCCCGAAAGAGTTGAAACCCTACGAACATACATGGAACCAACAGGAGTACACATTAAACCTGTAACCTACGACCCAGAGACTGGACACCTCGATATTGAACACCTAAAAACAAAGATTACACAGAAAACAGCAGCAGTCTACGTTGAGAACCCCACCTATCTCGGCTTCATCGAAACACAAGTTGAAGAGATTGCTGAAGTAGCCCACGACCACAACGCACTCTTCATCGTCGGAATAGATCCAATCTCGCTTGGCTTGTTGAAGCCACCTGGAAAATACCACGCGGACATCGTGATTGGAGAGGGACAACCTCTTGGCAACCCCATGAATTTTGGCGGACCATTACTGGGCATATTCGCTTGTCGAGATGACATGCGACTGATAAGACAGATGCCTGGACGCATAGTAGGTATGACAACGACTCTTGATGAAAAGAGGAAAGGTTTCTGTATGGCTCTACAAACAAGAGAACAACACATCAGAAGAGAAAGAGCCACTTCCAACATCTGCACAGATGAATCCCTATGTGCAGTCGCCGCAGCAGTGTACATGGCTTTGCTTGGTCCCCAAGGCCTGAGACAACTGGGAGAAGCGATCATTAGCAAGGCACGATACGCAATGCACCTTCTCGGGGAAATCGGGGGAATCAAAACTCCCATGTTTAAGGCTCCCCATTTCAAAGAATTTACGGTGAATTTTGATGACACGAAGAAGACTATTCACGATGTGCATGAAGGACTCCTGCAGCGTCAGATTCACGGGGGTAAGGACATCTCCAACGAGTTTCCGGAGCTAGGTGAGACTGCACTCTATTGCGTCACGGAGATACATTCAAAGGAGAATATTGACCGCCTCGCTGTTGTTCTCGAAGAGATTATGAGAGAAGGAGAGGCTGCAAGTGTTTAAGCAGGCAAGCTGGAATGAGCCAGTCATTTTTGAGATGGGGTATCGGAGACGACGAGGTTACATCGTGCCTGGAGTTGAAGAAGAGATCCAGAAAGCTATGCGCGATGCGAAAGCTCTTCTCCCTGAGAAGTTGCAGAGGAATGAGGCTCCACGACTGCCCGAGCTTTCCGAGGTGGAGGTTTTGAGGCATTTTGTTCGCCTGTCTCAGATGAATTATTGTGTTGATCTTGGGCTTTACCCCCTTGGAAGCTGTACTATGAAGTACAACCCTAAACTCAATGATTTGCTTGCCGCGTCCACCGCAATAGCCAACATTCATCCCTACCAAGACCCAAGAACGGTTCAAGGCATCCTGGAGATCCTGTATAAACTTTCCCAATGGCTTGCGGAGATCACTGGAACATACGAGGTGAGCTTGCAGCCAGCCGCTGGAGCTCACGGAGAATTCTTGGGCGCTTTGATCATGCGAGCTTATCACAAGTCAAATCATCAACTTGAAGACAGAACAGAACTGCTTGTGCCTGACTCAGCGCATGGAACAAACCCTGCCAGTGGGAACATGGCTGGCTTCAAAGTTGTGGTGGTTCCTTCGGATGAAAGCGGTTGTGTAAACCTTGAGGCGTTGAAGACTATAGTCTCAAAACGCACTGCTGGACTGATGTTGACAAACCCAAATACGTTAGGAATCTTTGAGAAAGACATTGAGGAGATCGCAAAGCTCATTCATGAGGCAGGTGGCCTACTGTACTATGATGGCGCGAACCTCAATGCTATCCTTGGAAAGGTAAAACCTGGAGACATGGGCTTTGATGTCGTTCATATAAACATACACAAAACCTTCGCAACCCCTCACGGTGGAGGAGGTCCTGGAGCAGGGCCTATCGGAGTGTCAGAGGAGCTAGAGAAGTTTCTGCCTGTTCCAAGGATTGCCTTTGATGGTAAGGATTATTATCTAGATTATGATAGGCCGCAAAGTGTTCGAAAAATAAGATGTTTCTATGGCAATGTAGCGGTTCTGTTGAGAGCCTTTGCCTACATCATGAGTTTGGGCGCGGAAGGACTAGAAGAGATAGCAGAGATCTCGGTGCTAAACGCTAATTACGTCTTGCAGAAGTTGAAGGAAGTTCCGGGGATTGAACTTCCTTACGCAAAGGGACGATCAAGGAAGCATGAGTGTGTTTTCAGTGCGGGAAAGATGCGTAAAGAATGTGGAGTACAAGCGCTCAACGTCTCAAAGAGGCTCTTGGACTATGGCTTGCACGCGCCGACAACGAACTTCCCCCTCATAGTTGACGAGGCTTTAATGATCGAGCCAACAGAATCTTTCGAGAAGGAAGAGCTGGACAGATTCATTGAAACCATGTGGAAAATATCCAAGGAGGCGTACACCAACCCTAAAACCGTCTTGGAGGCTCCCAAAAACACTGCGATAACACGGCTAGACGAAGCTAAAGCGTCTCACCCCAAAACCATGACATTAAGCTGGAGGATGCATCTGAAAAGAACTGAAACTTCCTGAGCCTATAGCTTATTAACATGGGGGCCTTTCTATTTCTTCAAAGGCACCAATGTATTGCGACCGCCGCAAAATGAAGAAATAGTCAACTGAACAGTTAACACGAGGCAGTGACCAAATGAGAATCATTGTGAAGTTTTTCACGATTCTCCGCGAGATGACGGGTAAGAGAGAATCGGAGATAGAAACCTCAGATACTATTCTTACAGTTAGGGAGTTGTTAAACCAGCTTTCGCAGAAGCATGGTCGAAAATTCGTAGACTACGTGTATGATGAGGAGGGTAAGACTCGTAGTTATCTCCAGTTTTTGATAAACGGTAGGAGCATAACAACTTTGCAGGGTCTCGAAACACGATTGAAGGATGGAGATAGAGTCGCAATCATTCCACCAGTTGGTGGAGGCTAGAAAGAACCATTCCGCACTATCTCAGCTTCTAAATGAGTTGGAAAGACCCCAGTCATTCTGACATTCAAGAATTTCCCAAGCAAAAACTTTTCACTTCGCACTACCACTGGTTTATAAGCGAAGTTCCTCCCAACCCATGATCTTCCCCTACCTTTTTCATCGACGAATATCGTTCCCTCCCAACTGTTCCAAGCCTTATTTCTGTTTAACGAAACGCTTCTCGCTAACTCAGCCATCATCTTGCTCCTTTCTCTCACTTCACCAATGCTAAGCTGTTTCATTGCCTTCGCAGGGGTGCGGGGTCTTGGAAAAAACTTTGACACATTAACCACATCAGGCCGAACCTCCTCAATTAGTTGCACAGTTCGCTGGAAGGCTTCTTTGCTCTCGCCTGGAAAGCCGCAGATAACGTCAGTTGCTATCGTTATCTCCGGAATCTCCCTTCTAAAACACTGAATGATCCCTTTAAAATCCGCCACAGAATAGAAGCGATTCATAAGCCGTAAGACTTCGTCGTCACCGCTTTGAACAGGCAAATGCAAGAACTTAAAGATCTTCTCGTCTTTATAGGCGTCCACAAGGGCATCTAGTATTTCGAGAGCGCGGTTAGGAGTCATCATTCCAACGCGTATGAAAAATTCTTCCTCAATTCGGCAAACCTCCTTCAGTAAATCCGATAGGTCTGTTGCAATATCCATTCCATAACACGCCGTGTCTTGAGATGTGAACCAGAACTCTTTTGCGCCTGCTTCTAAGTCATGCTTCATCCTCGCAATTATCTCGTCGGCCGAATAGCTTCGCAAAGGATCCCTGGCAAAAAGAACACAACAGTAAGAACATGCTCCCAAACAGCCATAATTAATCGGAATGATCCCAACGGCTTCGTTCACCGGAACTTTGGGAAGACTAAGCCCCGGCTTGGAACCACCCTCTAACTCGACTACCTTTTCCCCTTGACAGATTTTATGTATAGCCTCGACTATTCTGGAGGCTGGTGCTGGGCCCAAAACTCCATCAAATTCGACTTCAGTCTTCAATCGTTCAAAGTTAATGAGAGGAAGACAGCCAGTTACAATCAATCGCTTGTCCTTCGGAACCTTCCTCAGAACATGAAACATACGGTCTTCAGTGGGCGCCTTCACTGCGCAAGTGTTATAAATCAAAACATCTGCATTCAGAGGCTCTCCAACTA
>JABAOH010140445.1_pt1 | contig 12334 bp, 8 predicted proteins | sample 7062181 | NCBI WGS metagenome assembly JABAOH01 (sample SAMN14538630, study PRJNA623070) | marine sediment metagenome | biome: marine biome [ENVO:00000428]; feature: marine pelagic biome [ENVO:01000023]; material: deep marine sediment [ENVO:00002113]; isolation source: pool of 5 deep marine... | reverse complement strand
CCGAATCTGCCGACGATACCTTGAGACTCATCGTCGAGGTCCATGCAATATGCGCAGAGCCGGCGGCCGACAGCATTCAGCAATTCGGTTCCCGAGTCGTAACCCATGGTCTCGTTCAGGAAACTGAAGCGTTCGACGTCGAGCAAGATTACAGCGGTATCGGTATCCGTCGATTCGCCGTTATCGATCAGTCCTTGCAGTTCGTCGACGAGTTTGAGCCGATTCGGCAGGTTGGTAACCGGATCGACGTAAGCAAGCTTGTGGAGGGCTTCGGTGCGATCCTTGACCCGTTGCTCGAGGACGTCATTGGCCTGCCTGAGTGCGAGGTCGGCATGCCATTTGCCGCACAGTGCCGCTGCCAGCTGCCGGCACTCGACTGCGTGAAACGGCTTCTTGAAGAAAAAGATGCGGTCCGCGGGCGGGATCTCGCTACCCAGATTTTCCGGATCCTGACTCATAGAGCCGGTCACGATGACGATATTGACGTTCGAATCCAGCTCGCGAATCTGTTTCGCCGCTTCGATGCCGTCAATCCCGGGAGGCATGCGAATATCAAGGAATACAATTGAAAACGGCGTTCCAGCATCGACTGCATTCTTGACCGAAGTGACCGCGGCATCGCCCTGCTGACAGGAGTGAACCTCGAATCTGGCGGCGCCCTTTTCGTCTGTCTCCTCACCGAACAATACTTTCTCGAGATCACCCAGTGTCGTCGTCGCGACATCAGGCTCGAATCCTTTGCCCAGGCAACGCACATACTCGCCGATGATCATCTTGTCATCATCGACGACCAGTATTCGATTCGTCGCTGTTTCCTCTTTTCTGTCCACACCGGCTTCCTGTCAGTGTGCCTTGACTATGTTGGCTACTTCTTCGGCCAGCTTCATGAATGAAATCGGCTTGTTGAAGTAATGCAGTCGCATCGGCGGCGGCACGCGCCTTTCGAGCTCTTCACGGGGTACGTCCGAATAACCGGTGACGAAGACAATTTCGACATCCGGATCGAGTTTGCGGATCTGGCTTCCGGCTTCGACGCCATCGATTCCTGGCGGCATTCGCACATCGAGGATCACGACATCGAACGGATGGCCGTCGTTCGCCGCTTCCCTGGCCAGGTTGATAGCATCGTCGCCCTGTTGACAGGCAACAACATTAAACTTCGGAACATCCGCGATATCCGTATCCGCATCAAAGAGTTCGGCATCCAGTGCATCGAGCGTCCTCATGTTGTCGCTCGCATCGGTCTCACCGAATGCCTCGCGATAACATTCGAGGATGTGTTCATCGTCGTCCGCAATCAGGATGCGGATACTGTTGTCTTCATGGGCTTGTGCTGTCACGACTAGCCTCCCAGTGCCTTTGGTAAGAGCACATGAAATTGCGCGCCGTGGCCAGGGCCGCGGCTTTCCGCCTGGATTCGCCCACCCATGGCGGCAAGTGCATTGGCGCACCAGTGCAGTCCGAGGCCACTCAGATGCCCTTGCTTGGATGAGAATCCACGCTGAAACATCTTTTGCTTGAAGTTCTCGTCGAACCCGCAACCGGTATCGGCGACTGTAAGGCGCACCATCGCTTTGTCACCGTAAGATTCCGTCGCTGCGGACAACTCGATTCGCCCCGAATTCGACTGGCTTCGTTGTATGGATTCGTAGGCGTTGAGAACCAGGTTACCAAGCACCTGCAATAATCCGACACGATGGGCGCGCACGGTGTGCTCGGCAACGCCATTAACGAGATCCAGTTGGATTCCCGACGACGCGGATTCGGGAATCACGAGTATCGCTTCGTCGAGTACATCGCTGAGGCTCAGATTCTCGACGATCGGTGTGGCTTTCGCGTGTTTTTCCTGGTCAGCGAGAATTGCCTCGACCTGGCGCGCCTGTTTGGATGCAACGTTAAGGTTTTCGCCGACGTTGCGATTCGTACCTTCGATGTGCGAGAACGCCGACTCGATGTACTGAAGTAGTTTGCCCGCGCGTTCAGGGGAGGCAGTCGCGTCCCCGAGCTCCTCGACGGCCTGCCGCACCCTCAGACCATTGGTGACGTTGAGGTCTTTGGTCAGTCTGTCGATACTGTTGATCAGCGGCGTCATGGCGTTACGAATGTTGTGCAGAACCTCGGCCGCATTGTCTGCCTTACCAGCCTTGAACGATTGGTCGAGCAATAGCTTTCTAGCCTCGTATAATTCTTCGGCAAGCCTGTCAAATTCGTTGGCGAGCGAGCCAATCTCATCGGGCCGCTGCTCGTCGAGCCGCTGTGTAAGATCGCCGCTCTTGCGAATCCCGGTGATATGTTGTGCGAGTTTTTCAAGCGGCAGCACGATGACGCTTCGCAACATCAGCCACGCAACCAAGGCGACGATTAGCCCTGCGAATGCGAGGAACAACAGCGCGCCGTTGACCGTGCTCTGACCGAGCGCGGAAATCTGCCGTGGTGTATGGGCGACCAACGTTAAAAGCGGTGCGCCGAAAAGATCGTTCAGGATGCCGCGGCTCACGATCTCGGTTCGCTTGGATTCGTGCAACATGGAACCGCCGCCCGCTCCGCTCAGCGCTGTTTGCAGAGCCGACGGGATATCCGCATCTTGCTCAATCGGCAGCCACTCGAGCAGGACCTCCGTGCGCTCCCGCAGGCGCAATTGGCGGATGTCGTCCAGCAGCTGCCCCATGATCATCGTGCCGGCAATCGGTCCCGAGCCGTCGCTGCGTACGATGGGCCAGGAGCTGATCAGCATCGGGCCCTGTCTGGTCCGAACCAGGCCGTCGGTATGGCCAGCCGGATTAGTGTGCCTGATCAGGCGTTCGGCGGTGTCCGTCCCGGGATCGAGGATCCCCAGGACGCTCAGATCATCTGGCGCTTCGTCGTTGTTGACCTGACCCCATATCAGGCCTCCGTCAACGTCGTACACGGCCAGCAGAGTCAGATCCAGGTTGGCGAGTGTCGGACGGGCCAGGTTCGAATCCTCGAAAGCCGGGTATGCGCCCGTGGCATACTCGTAGGCATCGTCCCACAGACCCCAGTCGCCGGTGATTGCGCTCAGGTTATCGAGGTCGTTGCTGATGGCCTTCACGGCGCGGATCAGGTTTGTCTCAGCCTCCTGGATTTCGAGTTCGTCGAAGGCCGGTGCGACAACCTCGTTGAGTACGATGTAACTCAGAAAGGCTAGCGCGACCATCACCGTGAACAAAGTGATCGACACTTTCTGCTGCAAGGATCCCCGGGCCGCCCCGTTTGACATAATCGATTTCCACGCCGGACATAACGTCGTGCGGAAAGTGTAGGCATGGACACCGCGGACCGCTGTGATGCAGTGCGCTTTCCAGGGCATTCGTTTCCAAGGATTTCAACGCCTTCCGGCGACTTTTTCCACTTGCTCCAGGATCTCGAAAGGCGCGGCAGGCTCGCGGTGACTGTACTCGGCGGGCTCGATCAATCCCGGCTGCGCTGATCGATTTCCTGCCAGCGAGCGTAGATTTGATCGGGCCACAGGCTCTGCAACCAGGCGATGATCGCCAGGCGCTCGTCTCCCGACAATATCGCTGCAAATCCCGGCATGACCCCGCCGAAACGGACCCCGCCATTGGCAATCGTGTCGTCAAGCACTGCGAGCGGATGATGCCAGGTGTGAGCAGTGCCATTGAGCGGCGGCGGTGGATAGTTACCGAGCGCATCGGGCGTCCGCCAGTCGGCGGTTGCGCTGCCGTCGGCGGCATGGCAGACGGCACAGTGCGATTGATAGAGCAAAGCACCGGATTCGACCTGTGCCGCGGTGTACCATCGTCCGGGCACGCTTAGCTGATCCGGCGCGTTATCGGAACATGCCGTGATGAGAAGCAGGCAAGACAAAGCGATCGATTTGTTCAAACCAGATACGTGCCAAACTACAGATAACTTTCAGGGGATAACATGAAAGCATCCGATCTATTCGTCAAGTGTCTCGAGGAAGAAGGTATTGATTACATATTCGGCGTGCCGGGCGAAGAAAACGCCGATTTCATGATGTCGCTCGAGCAATCGGAAAAGATCAAGTTCATCCTGACGCGCCACGAACAGGGGGCAGCCTTCATGGCGGAGATTTACGGGCGCCTTACCGGCAATCCCGCAGGCTGCCTGGGAACGCTGGGACCCGGCGCCACCAATCTGATCACCGGCGTCGCCGACTCGAACATGGATCGTGCGCCGATGCTGGTCCTGACGGGACAGGGAGCGACGGACCGGCTGCACAAGGAATCGCACCAGATCATGGACGTGGTCAGCATGTTCGAACCGGTGACGAAATGGGCGACGACGATTCTGAATCCCGACACGATACCGGAGATCGTGCGCAAGGCGGTGCGCATCGCACGAACCGAGAAACCCGGCGCCGTGCACATCGAACTCCCCGAAGACATCGCCAGCGCGGAGACGCACGAAAAGCCGATGGCGCCGCGGCGCTTCCGGCGCTCGGTACCGGACGACAAGATCGTCGATCGTGCATTTTCGATGCTCGAAAAGGCAAAGCGGCCCGTGATCGTGGCCGGCAACGGCTGCATTCGAAAACGGGCAAGCAAACAGTTACGGATTCTGTGTGAACAAACAGGAATCGGCGTGATCAGTACCTTCATGGCAAAGGGATGCGTCGACATGGATGCCGACTATTGTCTCTACACCATAGGTCTCGGCAGCAAGGACCGGGTATCGCTTGCAATCGATGACGCGGATCTGGTCATCACGCTGGGATTCGACATGGTCGAGTATCATCCGGAGCTATGGAACCCGAAGGGTGACAAAAAGATCATCCACGCCGATTTCCTGGCTGCAGAGATCGATGCGCACTACCACCCCGAGGTCGAACTCATTGGTGATCTCGCGCATACCCTGTGGATGCTCAACGAACGCGTCAAGGATTCGGATGGTCTGAAATTCGATTTCAGCGAGCAGCAAGAAACTCGCAAGGCGATGTATGAGGACTTTGCCGAGCACAAAGACGACAAGACTGACGGGTCGATCCGGCCACAGAAAGCATTGTGGGACGTGCGCCAGGTCATGGGACCACACGACATCGTCCTTTCCGACGTCGGCGCGCACAAGATGTGGATTGCACGGCATTACCAGTGTCACGAACCGAACACCTGCCTGATACCGAACGGCTTCTGCTCGATGGGCTTCGCATTGCCGGGTGCGATCGCGGCTGGCATCGTGCATCCCGACTGCCGCATCCTCGCCATTTGCGGCGACGCCGGATTCCTCATGAACGTACAGGAGATGGAAACGGCGAAAAGGATCGGCAGTAATATCGTCGTACTCGTCTGGGCCGACAACGAATACGGACTCATTGCCTGGAAACAGGAGACCCATTTCGGCAGGCACACCGATCTTGCGTTCGGCAACCCGGACTGGGAACAGCTCGCTTCGGCATTCGGCTGGCACGGCCATTACGTATCGCGAAGCGAGGAGTTTGCCTCGGTACTCCAAAGCGCATTCGAAGAGAGCGGACCGAGCCTCGTCGTGATTCCGATCGACTATCGCGAAAATCCGTTACTCACGAAAAAGCTCGGCGAGATTACGAGCACCATCGGATAGGCGACATGATTAGCACGCCCGCTGGCTAAGTCATTGCCTGTTACATCGGGCGCGTGGCTACTCGGTGATGCCCATGAACAGCGTGACGATGAGGATCGGCGGGATCACGAAGCGGATCATGACACGCCAGAACATGAAGAACGGACCATCCCGCACGCCTATTTCGTCGAGTTTGAGCGCCTTTGGCACCATCCAGCCGAAGAAGATTGCGGCCAGCGAGCCGCCGATCAATAACAGGTTGTTTGCGGCTAGCGTGTCGAAGGTATCGAAGATATCCAGGCCTCTGTATGACGGGATGAACTCCAGAAGGCGCACGTCCTTCCAGACCGAGAAGCCGAGGATTGACGCGATGCCGAGGATCCACGCTGCACCGGTGACGTACAGCACGCCCCTCTTGCGCGGTATGTCCAGGTGCTCGTCGACCCAGTTCACGACCCCTTCGGCGAGGCCGATGCATGAGGACAATGCCGCCGTAATGAGCAGCACAAAGAAGATCGCACCGAACAGCTGTCCGCCCGGCATCTGGCCGAATGCGAGCGGCAAGGTCTGGAAGATCAGGCCCGGTCCGCCGTCCGGATTCAGGCCGTACTGGAACACCAGCGGAAATATCGCGAAGCCCGCGAGCACAGCGACACCCGTGTCCATCAAGATCACCGCAGTTGCCGAACGCGGGATGGAAAAGTCTTTCGGCATGTAAGCGCCGAACACGATCAGCGAGCCCATGCCGATACCGATCGAGAAGAATGCCTGGCCGATCGCGTCCATGAGGGTGCCGAATGAGATCTTCGAGAAGTCCGGTTCGAGCAGGAAGCGGAGCGTCGTCACCATGTCACCGGCGACGATACCGTAGAGCACCATGATGACGATCGCGCCGAACAGTGCCGGCATCAGGATCTTGACCGCGCGCTCGATCCCGGACTGCACCCCCTCGCGGATGACAAGTATGATCAGGACGTGCACCATCGTGTTCCAGAACATCAGGAGCCACGGATTCGCCAGCAGCCCGGCGAACATGGCGCCGGTCGCGTCCGCATCGGCACCCTCGAAAGCACCGGTCGCTGCCTTGACGAAATAATCCAGCGTCCAGCCGGACAGGACCGTGTAATACGAAAGGATGACGAACGCGCAGAAAATGCCGAGATTGCCGATGAGTCCCCAGCGCGCACTTCTGCTGCTCTCGGNNGATCAGGAGCGGCAAACCGATGCCGAGGGCACACGCCAGGTAGAGAATCAGGAACGCGCTGCCGCCGTTCTCACCGAGCTGATAGGGGAAACGCCAGATGTTTCCCATGCCGACCGCGAAACCGACCGCCGCCAGCAAAAACCCCCATCTCGACGACCACTGGTCTCCAGAACCCGTAGCTCCCGCCATTTGCTACTCCTCCCCCAGATTCTTTGGCAAAAACCGACAATTCGTACCGCCGGGGCGCCAGATGGGCCGTATCTTCTCACACTCGCGGCCACAGGGTCAGATCCCAAGGCTTGCAGAAGGACTGCCCATACCCGGAAATTCGTGATTGGTGCGCGTCAGAGAGCTTTGATTATTTTCCCTAGCGAACGGGTCTCGCGTGTGCGGCTCCCCGGAATATCGCGTTCATGAATATGACGTTCAGTCCATCGAGGTAGGCGCGGACGTTCGGATCCTGTGTGAAAGCGACGACGTAGCCGCGGTCAACTGGTTGCCCAACGGCGAACGGCTTGTAAGCGAGTTGCCGTCGATTCTCTTCCCAGATGTAGCCACTCGCCAGGAGTTCGTCCGCCGAACGGAATGTCGCGACGTTGACGCCCTTGTCCAGGCGGATGGGCGTGTACACGTCCGAACCACGAATCAATACGTTTAGCGTCGGGGCAACGCCCGCGCCGAGCCAGTGTTCGCCATCGACATCGGCTTTGACGAGTACACCGGCAACGGAGTCCGGACTTTCCTGCTCGGGCGTTATCAGTTTCCGGTATTCCGAATCCTCGGTCACGTATGTGCCCGGCACGGTCGGCGGCAGTTCCCCGTAGCCATTTTCATCAGCGGCACTATCTGACGCTTCGCCATCACCTTCGACCACGGCATCCTCGCGCCGGATCGCCAGCAAGTCGACGTTCGGATCGGCCAGAAAACGATTTGCATTACCGATGCCGATCAGTAGGCCGCCTTTGGATACCCAGTCCATCAAGTTCAATATGCCGATGTCGCCGAGTACGGATGCGTAATCCTGGTTGTAACCCGTTTCGGGCAGGATCAGGACGTCGTAGAGCCGCAGGTCCGAGGTCGCGATGCGCGCCGTGCGAACGGGTGTGACGGGATAATCGAACTGTCGTTCGATGACATATCGCGTACTGCCGGCCGAGTATGCCCGCGTCGGCCGGTCCCAGGCTATCGCGACTTTCGGTTTGTTGAAGCGGACGACATTGCCACTGCCGAAATTGGGACCTTCGCTGACCCAGCTGTCGTCGACGGCCACGGCGTTTGCGCCGGTCGACCTGGCAAGGCCGGTGACAATTTCAGGGAGATTCTGCGGATTGTCGGCCGTATCGAAAATCAGGGTGCCGGCAGGATAGCGGGTTCCCATGTGCGTAAACGGCTTGTCCGTGCTTTTGACGGCGAGCCCCTGCCGCAGCGCGTTGGCCAGCATTCTTACGGCCGGCGCCGAACCCCAGGGCACGAGATAGGCGACCGAACCGCTGCCGCCGGATACGAGTCCCGGCTTTGTCAGTTCCGGGCCTGCCGGGACCACCGGTCCCGACACGCTGCGGTTACACGCATCCGCGCGGATGTTCATCATCAGCGGCAGCGACCAGGCCGTGACGTCATAGATCTCGTCGGCCAGGTTCTTCGCACGGCGGCGTTCCTGTTCTGCAATGAAATCTTCGTCCATAGGCACGTCGGGATCCATCAAGGTGCGGATCAAGCGCTTGGCCGGTTGCCCGGTGTTGATCACGTAACTGCCGGCCTGGTAGGTCCGGCCGCAAGCACTGAATGAAGACGTCGCGCGCCCGACTTCGACGCCCTGTTGTACGAGGAGACCGGCGAGCTTGTTGGCAGCCGCCTGATCGGCCTGTGTCGGCACGATATAAGAACGAATACTTTCGCGCTCGCCCTCGTCTATCGCGCTGACCTGGTAGTCATAGAAATCCTCGAGGAATTTCTGTCGATTGACCGCAACGGTCTCCGCGGTGCCGAGCGAGGTGACAAAGTGATTGCGAACGGCGTAAGAATACGTCAGCTCGTTGCCGTCGTATTGCCGTAACACGAGGCCGCGGGTTGACGCCTGCTCGTAGGTCATCGCGATACTGCCGAAATAAGTAGGCCAGCTGGACCCGTAACCAGGATAGAACGCGTCATAAACTTCCCGCGTGAAATAGTCGAGACCGAATGCGTCGAACCAGCGCGCATTGTTCCTGCCGAAAATCTCGGTGCTGGCCAGCTGCTCCTCGCTTAGATGCGGATTGTAGGGTACAGCGTCTGGAGCGAAGAAATACGTGCTGTCCGATCCCATTTCGTGCGCATCGACATAGGCAACGGGGTACCACTCCTGCAGAATTCTTATGCGCCCGCGCGTCTCCGGTTGCGTTAGGANNCAGGGTTCGTCGTGCTCGGCCGAGATTCGGTCGGCATCGGGGACCAGGCCTTCGGCCATCTCGAAACCATGAATGAAACGGTCGCGACCGTCCGGATTTTGCATCGGATCGATAACGACAACTGTGTCGCGCATGATGTCCGCAACCCGTGGGTCACCGCGTGATGCGAGCAGATGATATGCCGTGAGCATCGCTGCATCAGTCGACGATATTTCATTGCCGTGCACGCCGTAGGAAAGCCAGGTAACCGCCGGCTGGTTTGCAATGATTTCCTCTGCTTCCGCGCGAGTCGTCTGCCTGGGGTCTGCCAGGCGTTGCATGCCGGCTTTGACATCCTCGATGCGCGCCATGTTTGCCGCAGAGGTCACGACGACATAAATGAGTTCGCGCCCCTCCCAGGATTGCGCATAACGTGAAACGGATACCCGATCTGGCGCAGCTTCCTGCAAGGCCTCGAAATAGCGGATCGCGTCCCGATGCCAGGTTATGCGTTCGCCAGACCGATGACCCAGTACGTCTTCGATTGTCGGAATCGATGAATCGTAGTTGGCATTCGGCCAGAAGACGAATTCTTCCTGTGCGATCGCTTGCGTCGTAATGAAGCAGGCAATGATAAGAGTATTTGCCAAAACATGGCGCAGTGTATTTTTCATGTTCTTCCCTTGTGCGGATTTATTGCGGTGGCAAAGATTTATCCCAATTCAGTACCCTGTATTTCTCCAGAATTCTATTGAGTTCTTCTATCGGGATCGCTTGCCGCGTTCCACGTGCACTACTCACCGTGGTCGCTTTGAGAATTGCGTTGTAAATCGCTTCTTCCGTTGCTTCCGCTGTGGCGGCAAACAGCGGCGACATCGATGCATTGACCAAAACGTTTGATGCGACCGGCACATCGCTTGCTCTCGGACGCCGCAGTCCCGGGTCTGTCGAAAACGCAATGACGTAATCTCCTGATCCGTTGCTTGCGAACGAGCCGGTGCGCGCCAGCCCCATGATGGCGCGCATTGCCAGGCGGTCCAGGCTACGTGCATTCAGTGGCGCGTCCGTCGCAATAACGATCATGATCGAACCATCCTCGTTGTCGTCAACGGTGCCTGCGCCTCCGAATTCTCTTTGAAATGCGTATTTGCCTAGCTCGCGGCCGACAGGTGCGCCATTCATTGTCAAAGTGCCCCCGTAATTGGTCTGCACGAGGGCGCCGATCGTGTAACCGCCGAGCGATTCCGGCAGCACTCTCGAGCTGGTGCCTATGCCGCCTTTCCAGGCAAATGCTCGGGTACCCGTGCCGGCTCCGACACTGCCCTCTTCTACAGGGCCGCCCTTTGCGTTATCCAGTGCCGCGAACACATGTTCTTTCTGGATCGGGTCCGCCCACATGTTGTTGACCCATGCATCGTAAGTCTCGCCAACGATCGGGTTTACGGTATGCTCGCCCATGCCGGGCTGCTCGTAGATCCATTCCTTGAGCGCATTTGCCGCGCTCCAGACGCAGAGCGTGCAGGTGAGGAGTATCGGTGTCTCGAGTTCACCGAACTCGCGCACCTGGGTCTCCCCGATCAGCTTGCCGTATCCATTACCGACGTGGATCCAGGCAGGCATCGGGTGCGTGTAAAGATTTCCGGGACCGGGAATGATCGCGGTGACGCCGGTGCGGATATCATCGCCTTCGATGACCGTGGCGTGACCCACTTTGACGCCGGCGACATCAGTGATCGCATTCAAGGGCCCGGTCGGGAATGTGCCGACGACGAGTCCGATGTCGCGTGCGCGTGGTCGCTCCTCTGCGGCAAGCGCGGTACTCGAAACACTAAGAAAGACAACGGCAAAACAAATCGCTGGCACGAGCCCGCGTATCGTAATGTTCATGGGCTACCCCCCGCTTTATTCCGGCACAGTATTTTCATTTGCCCTGCTTCGCAAGGTTCTGTCCAGATTATGCGCCCGGTAAACCTTTACTTCAGAACATCGAAAATGCGGCTGTACTTGATGATGAACTCTCGGCCACGCGGCGGCGCTCCCGGGTACCGTTCATCCACTTCGTTGTATACAAGGAACAGACCCGCATTAGCGGCTTGCAGCCATGAGAACCGCAGGTTGTTCGTCACGACATCGTCAACTTCGTTGTACTGGGTCAACAACTGCAAGAGAATTTTTGGTGTAAACGAATATGAAAGGCGCAACCGAAAGAGGTTTGCCGTAAAGTCTCCGCCGGGCACCGGCAGATCGAAATCATTATAGTTAATCGCCAGTTCGGAGGTGAACTTTTCGCCAATGCGGTACCTGACTGTCGGCTCGAGCGTGACCCTGTCTCCGCCGAACCGGCCACCGGCAACTGCGCGCAAGCCGAAATTGAGCGGCTGTGACTCGTCACCCATATAGATGAGTTGCAGTTCGGCATGATCGTAAGTGCCCGGCTGTATGGTCACACCGGGAATGATTTCGAACGGCTCCTTCACGCCTTCCTTGGTGATGTTGAAACCGGTGTGAATTTCGGTGCCCGTCTGGAATTCCCAGTGCGAGTCTACGTGCAGGTATCCCGTTTCCTGGAATCCGTCGAAGTCCCAGAATCCCCGGTACGAGACATGCGGCCTGATTTCGAACAGGTTCCACAGATCATCCGGCCGAATACGTCGCAGAATCAGACCACTGAAGCGGCGGTAATCTTTTCGTGTCAGAAACCCGACTTCGGGGTTGAAATCGCCGCCGACTTCGCGGTATCCGAAGTCCAATATCCAGTCGGCGTCGGCGTAGTTTGCATCGATTGAAAACGCGTCGTCTTTTCCGGCCAGTCCGGGTGTTTCCGTTTTCGCCGCGTATCCTGTCAGCAACAGGTTGTCACCGATGCCCCAGCGGCCGTCCAAGGCGTAAGTCTGGTTCTCGTCATCAGGGCCGCTGTCACCCTCGCGATTAACGATGAGGAAACCTATCGACGAACGGTTTCGAAGTTCCTGGTTGACGCGCGCGACCGAGTACTGATTTTCGGGGGTGAGTCCGGCAACGGCTTCCGACTGCATGAAAAGCAAACCAATGTTCGTCGTTCCACTAACTTTGCCCGAGAGGCGCAATCCGCCGTCGATTGGCACCGGCTGCCCATCGGCGATACCGATTTGGCGGCTGAAGAACAGTTCGACCTCACGCGGATTGCCAACCGTGAATTGCCCGGCATTCTCGAGGAAGAACGGTCTTTTCTCCGGGAAGAACA
>JABAOH010057109.1_pt1 | contig 12335 bp, 8 predicted proteins | sample 7062181 | NCBI WGS metagenome assembly JABAOH01 (sample SAMN14538630, study PRJNA623070) | marine sediment metagenome | biome: marine biome [ENVO:00000428]; feature: marine pelagic biome [ENVO:01000023]; material: deep marine sediment [ENVO:00002113]; isolation source: pool of 5 deep marine... | reverse complement strand
TGAGTATCCTTGGTAAAAGAAACGGCAGTGAGGTAACGATTTGTGGGGTCGCCAGTTCTTTGAAGGAAATCCAGACCCGAAAAGGCGATCGAATGGCGTTTCTCTCCCTGGAGGACATGAAGGGTCTGGTAGAGGTGATTCTTTTTCCCGACGTTTTTCAGGCAAGCCTACCCTATCTGAACGACGATCATCCACTGCTGGTCCGAGGAATTCTGGATATGGAGGATGAAAACCCAAAAATCAAGGCAACTGAGGTTTTACCCCTCTCCCAGTGCGATGAAGCGTGTATTTCCAAGGTCCATCTCACAATCAGGAGCCCCGGGATCACTCGAGATCAGCTGGTCGATCTAAAAAAGATCCTTCTTGAGAACCAGGGCAAGAGTTCAGCCGTCCTCCATCTGATTGTCCCGAATCAAGGCGAGACGGTTATTCGCCTCCCCATAAAAGTTGAAGCATCTGCGGCGCTTCTGGCCTCTCTTGAAGAAGCTTTTGGTTATCCGATTGCCCATTTCGAGTAATCCCTTGATTCCGCTTAGGCGGTGGCTCGAATCCCGACTGTTGCCGATGGGCCACCAAATCCGAAGCACGAATTCCGAAATAGGAAACGAGCTTAAAATCACAAATTGAAATGCTTCAAGCCTCCGTCAAGTGTTCTGTCATTTGACATTGAAGCTTTGTTTCGGCCCGCGATCGACCCGGGGCCTGAGTTTACCGAAGGCAGGTGGGCCGTTTTAGGTTTTCGAATTAATGGGTCGCGTTCGTAAAGGTTGAAAATGAACACTGACCGCCGACGACCGACAGCTGAACCCTGAAGATTATTTGAGGCTTCGTATGGCACAAAAGGTTCATATTCTTCCCGAGGAGGTCGTGAATCGCATCGCGGCAGGGGAGGTAGTTGAGAGACCGGCCTCCGTTGTGAAAGAGCTCGTGGAAAATGCGATTGATGCTGAAGGAACCGAGATTTCGATTATGGTCGATCGTGGGGGATTGCAGCGGATTCGAGTTCTCGATAATGGAACGGGAATGGGAAGGACAGATGCGACCCTAGCATTCCAGAGATATGCGACGAGCAAGATCAGGGTCGGCGATGATCTAAGGACAATTCAGACGCTCGGATTTAGGGGCGAGGCTTTGCCGAGTATTGCCTCGGTGTCTCGGGTTAAGCTCGTCACGAAAGAGCAAAATTCGTTAAGTGGGACAGAGATCTGGCTGGAGGCGGGGAAGGTCAGAGAGACCCGGGAGGTGGGATGTCCGAGGGGCACAGACGTTGTGGTGGAGGATCTCTTTTTCAATACGCCCGCGAGGCGGAAGTTCCTCCGGTCGGTGACCACTGAGTTTTCACATATCATGGAGGCTGTCGTCCGCATTGCCATGGCTCACGGCAGCATTCACTTCAGGCTCTTTCACAACGAAAGGAGAATTCTCGACGCCCCACCGACAAAGGACAGGTTGGTCCGTATTGGAAGCGTTCTCGGCAAGGAAGTCTACAGAGCTCTCGGTCGGGTGAGAATGAAGGTAGATGCCCTTGGGATCGATGGATATGTGAGTGACCCCGGGTTCACCCGGCCCAACGCGAAGGGTATCTATGTGTATGTCAACGGACGATTTGTGAGGGATCGGACGATTCATCACGCCGTCATGGGGGGGTATCGAAATCTGATACCAAAGGAACGATATCCTGTCGTCGTTCTATTTCTAAAAGTCCCGCCATGGAGTCTGGATGTGAACGTTCATCCAACGAAAAGCGAGGTGCGATTCGCCTCTCCGAGCCTCATTTATCAAGGCGTGATCGGACTTTTTGATGACCTTGTGCGACGATCGGATAAGTCACTCCACGAAGAACCGACGGGTCCGGGGGAACCCCGCAAACAACCGATAACCGTCGAGGAGTCTGCACCAGGCTACGCTTCCCTTCCCCTCGACCCCCATCTCCCGCGTCGTCGCCAGGCTGAGAGGTCACGAGCGGAACTATTCAGGGGAACTTCTTCGTCGCTCAGGATTCTGGGTCAGCTCGACAAAACGTATATTGCCTGCGAATCCCCGAGAGGTCTCCTTCTGATCGATCAACACGCAGCCCATGAACGGATTGTGTTTCAACGGCTCAAGCAGGCGTTAGAGACTGGAGAACGACAGGTCCAGAGGGTACTCTTGCCTGAAACTGTGGAGTTTTCTCCGGTCGAATGGGAGACGGTCGAACGATATCTCCCCCAATTGGGACGGCTCGGTTTTGACCTCGAACCGTTTGGTCGGAACACGGTCGCGATAAAGTCGATCCCATCTATTCTTTCCGGGAAGAACTTTCGCCAGGTTGTCGCAGATCTGATTCGAGATCTCCAGGAAGAAGAAACACGACGTGGCCTTGAAAAAGACCTTGAGGCGGTTCTCAAGGTAATCGCCTGCCATGGCGCGATTCGGTCAGGGCAGGCGCTTTCTAACGAGGAGATCACTGGACTCCTCAGGGAGATGGACGGTGAGGGCTTCTTCTACACCTGCCCCCATGGAAGGCCAGCATGTCGAGAGATCGAGACCCCTCAGCTGGAAAAGATGTTCATGAGAAAATCATGAACCCGAATTGTTGATGCGATACTTCTCCAGGCGGTAACGCATGGATCGAAAATTGATATGGAGAAGTTGGGCTGCCTTTTTCTTCACCCCCTTCGTTTTTTCGAGAGCCTTAAGAATCAATGTCTTTTCCAGATTTTCCACCACCTGTTCGAGGTCGATGCCTTCCTGAGGGATGTCCAGATTGATCTCATTTCTGGTGAGGTCCCGCTGCTCGCTTATATAGGACGAAAGATTCTGTGCGGTGAGGACATGCGAACTTTCCAGGGCAACGGCTCTTTCGATCATGTTTTGGAGCTCCCGGACATTCCCTGGATAATCATAGTTCATGAGTAGCCTCATACCCTCTGGAGAGATTTGGCGGATGTCTTTTCCGAGTTCATCGGCAAAAAAACCAAGGAAATGCTGAGCCAGAAGGGGTACATCGTCCTTTCTTTCCCTTAGATTCGGGAGCCTCAGCTGGATGACGTTCAGCCGATAGAAGAGATCCTCCCGGAATTCCCCTTTCCGTACGGCCTCCTCGATGTCTTTGTTGGTGGCCGAAATGATTCGGACATCCACCCGGATTGGTTCCGTGCCTCCAACCCTCGTGAACTCGCGATCCTGTATAACCCTGAGGAGCTTTACCTGCATAGGGAGAGGGAGTTCTCCAATCTCATCGAGGAAGATCGTCCCGCCCTCGGCCGTCTCGAAGAGTCCCTTCTTGTTGGAGATGGCGCCGGTAAAGGCTCCCTTCATGTAGCCGAAAAGCTCGCTCTCCAGAAGATTCTCCGGTATGGCCCCGCAGTTCAAAACAACAAAGGGCTTCTTGCTTCTCGGGCTGTTGTAGTGAATGGCTTTTGCGACGAGCTCCTTCCCTGTACCACTTTCTGCAGAGAGCAGCACGTTCGTCTTTGTGGGAGAGACCTTCTTCACGAGCTCGAAGATCGCGCGCATCTTCTCACTCTTCCCGATAATGTTACCCCACCGGTACCGGCCCTCGACAGCCTGTCTGAGGAGCGTGTTTTCCGCCTCCAGCGACTTTTTCTCGAGCGCCTTCTGTATGGTCATTTTGATCTCTTCGATCTTGAATGGCTTGGTGATGTAATCATAAGCCCCTTGCTTCATGGCCTGAATGGCACTATCGGTCGAAGCGTATGCCGTAATCATCAAGGCAACCATATCTGGGGAGATCTCTTGGAGGCGGGCAAGGGTTTCAATGCCGTCCATTTTTGGCATACGGATATCGATGATGGCAAGATCGAAGAGTTCTTTTTCTGCGAGGGTAATAGCTTTCTTTCCATCTGCCGCAGTGTGAACCTGGTAGCCCTCCTTGGTGAGCATAATCTCCAGGAATTCCCTCATGCTCAATTCATCATCAACAACCAGTACTTTTTCCATAGTGACCCCAGTCTCGAGTCCCTGGGATTTCTCTTTCGTGGATTCTTAGATTGAGATCGCCTCAGGGAGGAGAAGGGTGAAAGTTGTCCCACTGCCGGTTTTGCTATCGACCCAGACCTCTCCTCCGTGGGTCTCGATGATTCGATGGACAATCGCCAGTCCCAGACCCGTACCAGATTCTTTTGTTGTGAAGAAAGGCTCGAAGATCTTTCCTTTATCCTGGTCGCTTATCCCTCTTCCAGTATCGGAGACAGAGACATGAATTGAGCCTTCCGTGCTCTCGACGACGACTCTGAGGTTTCCACCGCCCTGCATCTCCTGGGCGGCATTGAGGAGAAGATTCCAGAAAACCTGCCTGAGTTGATTCGCATCGCCAAGAACCCGAGCATCGTGTGAGAATTCTTTGGAGATGGAAATGTGTCCGTTGAATTGGGGCGAATTCCTCAACATTTCGAGGGTCTCATTGACCAGTTCGTTGAGCATAATCGGACCAAACTCGGTCTTTGGCGGGTGTGCGAAGAGGAGGAAATCGGTGACAAGTCGATTCAACCGTTCAGATTCCCGGAGAATGATATTCATCAGGTTGAGATTACTTCCGGAGAGTTTCATCTCCTCCTTCAACACCTGAATCGACCCCATGAGGGAGGCGAGGGGATTCCGAACCTCATGGGCGATTCCCGCGGCCATCTTTCCGATGGAAACCATCCGATCAGCCCTCTTGATCTGTTCCGCCATCTCCTTGATTTGCGTGATGTCTTGAAAGATCAGGATCGATCCAACTGGAACACCGCTGATATCCTTCAACTCAGATTTAGAAAGCCCAAGATGGATGATCCTGCCGTCGGGTCGTCGAAACGTGATCTCCTCTCTCCGGGGCACGTCTCCCAGATGGGCCGATTCGATCGGAAGCCCCGTCTTCAGATCAGACAGCAAGGTATCGAGTTCGGGCGAGGGCTGAGTGGATGGGTCGATACCGAGTATCCGGTAAGCCGTCTTGTTCATGAAGGAGATATCCCCGACCCGATCTGTCGTGATCAAACCGCTGTCGAGGCTCTGAATCACGTTCTGGTGAAAAGCCTCGAGCTTGTCATAGTCTAATTGCTTCTGTCTGAGTTGCTTTCCCTTGGTTCTGAGTTCTTCTCCGAGATGGTTGACCAGGAGGGCAACAACGGTGAAAGCCAGAAAGTAGACGAAGATCCGATAAAGGACGTCATAACTCTCATAGAGATAGGGTTCTGAGCGATTGAATGGGTGTATGATGCCATAGTATTCAAGTTCCAGGCTAACGGCGTATAAGACCGCACTGAGGGAGGCGATGACGTAGGTCCCTCGTTTTGACAAAACGAAGCTAGCGCTGAGGATGGAGAAGACATAGGCCAAAGCGAAAAGGCTATCGATTCCACCGGTGAGATAGACGAGAATCGTGATAAAGATCGTATCAAAGAAGATCTGCCCATAAGCAAACCGATAGAGGTCTTTGACCGTTCTAAGGGCCAGAACGTAGATGATCGTGAGGAAGTAGGTGAGGCCAATGACGATGTAGAGGGAGTCATTTGGGGTGATAAGGAGGCTTTTTCCCTCCGTGATCTGGCTGAGGGCCAAGGCGCCCAGAAGAAGGGTAACGATCAATACCCTTGCCGCCATCAGGACGCGAAGCCTTCGGTGGGTTGCCGTCGCCGCTTCAGCGGGATTCTCTAAGCCCATTTTCTCTCCCATGAAGGGTCTATCAGAAAGCTGAGGCCATTTGAAATATGGGAAGATACATGGCCACGACAATCGTCCCGATGGTGCCTCCCAGAAAGATCATGAGGAAGGGTTCCAGGAGGGAGGTGAGGGTGGCGACTGTAGTATCGACCTCCTCGTCGTAAAAGTCAGCGATTTTGCTGAGCATGGTGTCCAGTGACCCCGTGGATTCTCCGACGGAAATCATCTGGATGACCATGGGAGGGAAAACAGCGGACTTGTTGAGCGGTTCTGCGATGGTTTCGCCCTCACTGATACTGCTTCGGGCGTTCTGGATGGACTCCTCCACAACTCTATTGCCGGCTGTTTTCGCGACGATGTTGAGGCTGTCAAGAATCGGCACACCGCTACTTACGAGGGTGCCCAAAGTCCGGGAGAAACGGGCGATGGCGATTTTGCGAAGAAGCGGGCCGAAGACCGGGAGTTTCAGGAGAAATGAGTCGATGTTCTTCTTTCCTCCGTCGGTCTTGTAATATTTCCTGAGCACGAGAATAAAAACAATTAGGCCAGCCACGAAAACCAGCACGTACTGTTTCATCAACCTGCTCATGCCGACAATAATCTGGGTGAGCAAGGGTAGATTCTGACCAGCTCCAAGGAACAATTTTTCAAAGGTCGGAATAACAACAATCAGGAGAAGGGTAACCACGCCGATGGCAACGGCGACAATGACGCTCGGATATACGAGAGCGGACCTGACCTTTTTCTTAAGGGCAACCGCTTTCTCAATATAGTTTGATAGACGAAGGAGAATATTATCGAGAATGCCCCCCTCCTCCCCAGCCACGACGAGGTTCACATACAGTTCGGTGAAGATTTTGGGATGGCGTGCCAATGCCGCCGCAAAGGTCGATCCAGACTCGACATCTTCTTTAACCGTTCCGATGACCTCCTGAAAGGTCTTGTTCTCCTGCTGCTGGGCAAGAATATCCAGAGACTGGACGAGGGGCAGGCCAGCGTCAATCATCGTCGCCAGCTGTCGCGTAAAGACCCCGACGGCCTTCTCCGAAACTCTCTGACGTCCGAGTGAGAGTTGGAGTTTTATCTCTTTCCCTTTGGAGATAATTTTGGTGGGAATAATGTTCTGTTGGCGAAGTTGGATCCTGAGGGCACCTTCGCTTGCGGCTTCCAACTCTCCCCGCTTGATAGCTCCTCTAAGCGTTTTACCTTCCCATCTGTAAACTGTCATGGATNNTGTCATGGATGGCGTTCCTCCCACAGCGTGAACTGAAAATATTGAGAGACAAAAACAGCGCTCCGAGTCGACCGTAATGCAACTATCTGGCCCGGCTCTGCATGGGCCTTGCCGTTGCCGAAACGCCCGCAGAGGACAGCATCTGTCTGAACTCTTCAGGGTTGGTGCTCCGCTGCATGGCTTCGTTCAATGAAACGATTCCCCTTTCATAGACGGACAGAAGGGCCTGGTTCATGGTCTGCATGCCAAATTTGGCCTGTCCAACCTGCATTTGGGAATAGATCTGGTGTACCTTGTCTTCCCGGATGAGATTTCGAATGGCCGGGTTCGGAAACATGATCTCCATGGCCAGGCATCTCCCCCCGCCAATTTTGGGAAGGAGCTGTTGTGTCAAAACCCCTTCCAAAACAAAGGATAGTTGGGCCCGAATCTGTGGTTGTTGATGGGGGGGAAAGACATCGATGATCCGGTTTATCGTTTCCACACAGGAGTTGGTGTGGAGCGTCGCGAAGGTTAGGTGACCGGTCTCAGCAATGGTGAGGGCGGCTTGAATCGTCTCGAGGTCTCTCATTTCGCCGATCAAAATAATGTCTGGATCTTGACGAAGGACGTGTTTGAGGGCTTCGGCAAAGGTCTTCGTATCCGAGTTGACTTCCCGCTGATTGATGATGCACTTCTTGTGGGGGTGGAGATACTCGATTGGATCCTCGACGGTAATAATATGGGCGTGACGCTCGTCATTGATCCGTTGGATCATGGAGGCCAAGGTCGTGGATTTTCCTGTTCCGGTGGGACCCGTAACGAGGACCAGTCCCTTCGGTTTCTTGAGCAAATCATGGATAATGGGTGGAATACCGAGTTTTTCAAAACCCAGAATCTCATAGGGTATCGTCCGGAAAGCTCCGGCCACTGCGCCACGTTGGACATAGATATTTCCCCGGAAACGGCTCAGACCCTTGATGCCGAACGAAAAGTCTAATTCATTCTCCTCTTCAAAACGATGCCGCTGGGCATCTGTCAGGACACTGTAGCAGAGCCTCTTGGTTTCTGTCGCCGTGAGGGACTCCGCATTGAGCCTGACAAGCTCTCCGTCGATTCTGACGATCGGTGGGGAACCCGTTGTAATATGCAGGTCTGATGCTTTTTTCTCGATGAGTACCTCTAGAAGATTCTTGAGTTCGACCATGCGTCCCCCCTTTTTTCGAAGTTATGGTGCTGGACCATTTCTCTTCCCCTAGCCAAAACCCTTCACTGACGGTCATCCATTGTCGTTCGCAGGACTTCCTCGATGGTGGTCACTCCCTCTAAGATTTTTGTGACTCCTGCCATTCTCAAGGTTCTCATTCCAAGTGAGATCGCCCTCTTTTTGATGTCAAAATGGGCTGCCCTCGAGAGGATTAACTCCTTCAATTCGTCAGTGATGGGCATAACCTCATAGAGGCCAATCCTCCCTTTGTAACCGGTTTGATTACACAACTGACAGCCCTTTCCCCGGAATACCCGGAAGCCATCGATCTGGTTGGGTGGCACGCCCAAGCCGGCGAGGATTTTGGGGCTGATCTTGATCTCCTCCTTGCACTCACGGCAAATCGTTCGAACCAGTCGCTGGGCAAGGATCAGGAGGACAGAGGATGTAATGAGGAACGGTTCGACATCCATATCGATGAGTCGGCTAATCGTGCTCGGAGCATCGTTTGTATGGATCGTACTGAGAACCATATGGCCAGTGAGGGAGGCTTGGATGGCGATCTGCGCTGTCTCAAGGTCCCGAACCTCACCGACCATGACGATGTCGGGGTCCTGCCTCAGGAATGATCTCAAGGCGGAAGCAAAGGTGAGTCCAATTTCCTCATGCATTTGGACCTGGTTAATTCCCATGAAGTTATACTCGATCGGGTCTTCCGCCGTCATGATATTATCGGTCTCTCGATTGAGCTCTGCTAGAGCGGAGTAGAGCGTTGTCGTCTTGCCGCTCCCGGTTGGCCCGGTGACGAGAACCATGCCCACGGGCTTATGAAATGCCTCTCGGAAGAGTTCAAGGGCCTTGGCCTCGAAGCCGAGTTTGGTCATGTCAAGTTGGAGAGAGGATTTGTCAAGGATTNNGTCAAGGATTCTCAAGACCACCTTTTCACCGAAGATGGTTGGCGTGCTCGAAACACGAAAGTCCATTTCTCGGCCCTTGCCCAGGCGCAGTTTGATGCGGCCATCTTGGGGGAGACGTTTTTCCGCAATGTCGAGTTTCGACATGATCTTCAGACGGGAGATGATGGCATTCCGAATCTGGAGAGGAAGGCCCATGACCTTATGGAGGACACCATCGAGCCGGTAGCGGACGCGGAATACTCTTTCGTAGGGCTCGAAGTGAATGTCACTGGCTCCCATTTTGATGGCCCTGATGAGAATTCCGTTGACCAGTTTGATGATGGGAGCGTCGATATTTTCGCCTAGAACCTCTTCTTCCTTCCCGTCGATCACCTCGATGTTATCGACGGCCCCATGAACCAGCTTGTCGAAGTCGCTCACATCCACGGTGGATAAGGTGTCATCGAACTCATCCTCAAAGGATTCGGACTGGGTTTCCTCGAGGGTGTAGTCCCGTGAATCCAGGTGGGTCGATCCAAGGCCCGCAATCGCTCCTCCCCCTCCATAGTACTGCTTGATGGCATCGACTAAATCCCTGTCAATCGCCACGACGGGCTGCACATTGTAACCCGTAATGAACTTGATTTCATCGACAACGATGATATTGCTTGGATCTGACATGGCGACGATTAGCTTGGGGCCTATCCGCTTGATCGGCATGATGAGATGCTTTTTGGCCGTGCTCGACGGGATCAGTTTGGTAACTTTTTCGTCGATCGTGATTTTGGAGAGCTTCACAGACTCAACCCGGTAATGTTTGCTCAAGAAGGCCAGAAGCGTTTCTTCGTCGATATACTTGAGATTAATCAGGTTCGTTCCCAGGCTTCCACCTTTGGCCTTCTGGTCGGCGAGCGCTCTTTGAACCTGATCAGGAGTAACCAAATTGGCTTTGATGAGGAGTTCACCGAGTCTTTTGCTCATTTTCACGTAACCCTAAGTCTGCTGATTGAATCGGTTCTTGTATAAGCAAAATGAATGCCACAAATTGCTGGCCTGTAGCTTAAGATCAGTCGCTCTGGATCGTGTCATTTTTGCTATGGGTCTGGGCCGTGATTAGCGGTTCAAACGATCATGAAACCCACCCAACCTTGAGAGGGTGGAACATGGCTTGGGAAAGGCGAAAAGGTCGAGAAACGGACAGTGAACGGAGATTGATCAGATTCGGAAGTCTCTGGGTGCTAGTTCAAACCAGGTATCCTGATGACAAAGACACTCCCCTTTCCCAAATCGCTTCTGGCGGATATATTTCCCCCGTGTGCCTCTGCGATCCACTTGCAGATGCTGAGTCCCAGGCCAGATCCACCTTCTTGTCGCGACCGGGCCTTATCGACTCTGTAAAACCGATCAAAAATGTGAGGGAGGGCTTCCTGAGGAATGCCGATTCCCTGGTCTGTCACTGTGATGACGGCAAATCCATCCGTTTTGTCCAGTGCGATATCGATGCGCCCCCCTGGGAGAGAGTACTTGATCCCATTTTCGATCAGGTTAAGCATCATGGACTTCAGCCGCAGAGGATCCGCCAGGATGTGAACCTGCTGATTGTCGTGAAAATGTATATCGATCGATTTTGGCGTCGCGAGCAGCTGGGCTTGCACTTGAATCTCAGAGAGGAATTCGGACAGATCGACAGTGCTCTTGGTAAGCGGGACTTCCCCAGTATCGGCTCGGGAGAGTAGCAGGAGGTCGTCTACGACCCTTGTCATGTTATTGATCTCTTCGAGATTACTCCTCAAGATTGTCCGGTACTCATCGTCCGTTCGGGCCCTCCGTAAGGCGACTTCGATCTCTCCCTTGAGAACAGTGAGTGGTGTCTTGAGCTCATGAGATGCATCTGCACTAAACTGCCGAGTCTTTCTGAATGACTCATCCAGACGGGAAATCATCTCGTTGAAGGTTTCGGCAAGGCGCCCAATTTCATCTTTGGTCTTTTTGATTCGGATTCTCTTGTTAAGATTGTGGGACGTGATCGCCCGCGCCGTATTCGCGACATCATCGACCGGTCTCAGAGCCCGATTTGCCAGGAAATGTCCCCCGACACTGGCGACTGCCAGGAGCGAGGGAATCGTGATCGACAGAATCAGAAGAAGCGTTTTGAGGGCCTTTTCCACATCTTCCAGGGAACTGGCGACCTGAACGATGTTGGTGATCCGGGGCCCCTCTACGATCGGGACCGTGACGATTCGAATTGGCCAAGCAGCGATCGTGCGGTTCGTCTCGAAAGTCAACCTCCCTTGCGCGGCATTTCGTGACGCCTGGCGGGAGATGGGAAGCTGAAATCTTCCCAGACTGCCTGACTTTAGGCCAATTCGGCCTTTCGCGTCGAGCACCTGGATAAACTTCCCTGTGGGCCGTTCGCCGGTTGCCTCCTCAATGAGTTTATCCAGATTTCGTCCGTATTTGGCAAAAGGGCTGGAATATGATGCGGCAATAAAGTCCGCAATGCTCTTTATTTTCGAATCCATGTCCTGGTGTAGACTCTGGGATAGGATGAGGTAGAGAAAAGTGCTGAAAGAGCAGAGAATGAGGGCCAGAATAGCGACGTACCATAGCGTGAGACGGAAGCGGATGCTTTGAAAGTACATGGTACTCCTCATCTTTTCTGGTTCTAGGCTTTCATCACGTAACCCACACCGCGAATGGTATGGACCAGTTTGAGGTCGTAGTCGCGATCGATTTTCTTCCGGAGAAAATTCACATAGACGTCAATGATGTTCGTATCGGTGTCGAAATGGTAATCCCACACATGCTCGGATATCATGGTCCGAGTGAGAACCCTGTTTGGATTCCGCATGAAATACTCGAGAAGGGCGTATTCTTTGGCCGTTAAATCGATCTTCTTCCCGGCTCTCGTCACCTCGCGGGTGGGAAGCGAAAGCGTGAGGTCCGCAATCTCAAGGACAGAGTCCTTTACTTCTCTTTCCCGGCGTAGCAGGGCACGAATCCTTGCCAGTAATTCGCTGAAGGCGAAGGGTTTTGTCAGATAATCGTCGCATCCCGCATCGAGGCCTTTAACGATATGCTCGACAGAATCTTTGGCTGTCAGCATGAGGATGGGAACGGGATTGTGATTTTCCCGGATGCTCCTCAGCACCGTCATGCCGTCGATTTTTGGTAGCATGATGTCGAGGAGAACAAGGTCATAGTCATACACCTCGACCATGTCGAGGGCCTCCTCGCCATCATAGGCGACATCGACGGCGTAATGCTCTTCCTCCAGGCCTTTTCTGAGGAATCTGGCTACCTTCTTTTCATCTTCGACGACCAGTAGCCGCATAGGTCGAATCGCCAACTGCTCCGTTGAAAAGTTATCAGA
>JABAOH010011028.1_pt4 | contig 12343 bp, 16 predicted proteins | sample 7062181 | NCBI WGS metagenome assembly JABAOH01 (sample SAMN14538630, study PRJNA623070) | marine sediment metagenome | biome: marine biome [ENVO:00000428]; feature: marine pelagic biome [ENVO:01000023]; material: deep marine sediment [ENVO:00002113]; isolation source: pool of 5 deep marine... | reverse complement strand
CTTTCTTCAGCACTTGGAGGAGTATCTCGACCGTTTGCCAGAGACCACACGACTGGTCTTCGTGGAACGTAGCGATACAAAAAAGAGCAATCTCCTCCACAAGTGCGCCTCGAAGAGCGACCACGGGTACATCCGTAAGTTCACCCCTCCAAAGGGGGGCGCAATCGACCGCTGGATTACGGAGCGGGTGCGCGAGAAAGGCGGCCGGATAGAACCAAGAGCGGTCAATCTGCTAGCCACTTTTGTGGGCAACGATCTCCGTCTCCTGGACCAGGAGATAGAGAAGCTGCTGACCTATGTGGGCGAGGAGAGACCCGTTGCCAAAGCCGACGTTGAGCTGTTGGTCAGCTATGTGCGAGAGGCAGACATCTTCGAGATGGTCGACGCTTTGGGAAGGAGAGATATCAGACGCGCGATGGAGTTGTTGCACCGACTATTGGAGGGCGGACAACACCCGCTCTATCTGCTGTACATGATTACCAGGCAGTTCAGAATACTGCTTCAGATCAAAGAATTGCTCGCCAAGGGAACCTCGCGCGAGGACATAACAGCCCTGTTGAGCCTGCACCCCTACGTGGCACAGAAGATGATGAGACAGGCTCCCAGTTTCTCCATTGCCGAACTGGAGGACATCTACCACCGTTTGCTGGAGCTCGACGTGGCGGTGAAGACAGGGGGGATGCAAGAACCTCTGGCTCTCAGTTTGTTCGTGGCAGAGGTGCGGCGATGACTCTATGCTAAGGGAGAAGATACCTATAGACTGAGGGGAGGGCGCTGAAGATGGAAGTCCGTGGCCTGCTCGTACGTGTAGGCTACTCTCAGCACAGTGCCCTCGTCAAAGGGTCGGCCCATTATCTCGAACCCGACCGGCAATCCCTCGTGGAATCCGCAAGGAATGGAGATGCAGGGCAAGCCGGCCAGGTTGGCCGGTATCGTATACAAGTCGGCCAGGTACATCTCCAGAGGATCGTCCACCATCTCCCCGATCGCGAAGGCCACAATGGGCGAAGTGGGCCCTACTACGACATCCACACCGGCTTCGAAGGCACGGTCTAAGTCCTCCTTGATGAGGGTGCGAACCCTCTGCGCATTCAGGTAATAGGCGTCGTAGTATCCTGAACTCAGGGCGTAAGTGCCCAACATGATGCGCCGCTTGACCTCCCTGCCAAAGCCCCGACCCCGCGCCCTGCTCTGGGCTTCGCGAATAGTCTGAGCGTCCGGGGCGCAAAGCCCGTACTTGAGACCATCGTATCGGGCCAGGTTAGCACTGGCCTCCGCCCACGAGGTAAGGAAATAGGTGGCCACCACATACCTCTCGTGGGGCAGAGAGACCTCCTGAAGCTCTGCACCCAGCCCTGCCAGCGTCTCTATCGCTTGGCGCACTCGCTCCTCAACCCCCTGGTCCAACCCAGCCGCGAAGTACTCGGAAGGAACGCCGACTACCACGCCAGACAGATCCTCCTTCAGGCACGAGGTGTAGTCGGGCGTGGGCTCATTCGCCGACGTGGAGTCCAAGGGATCGTAGAAGGCTATGGCGTTCATCACCAGGGCACAATCGGTCACATCCTTGGTTATGGCACCGATTTGGTCCAGTGAGGAGGCGAAGGCTATCAGGCCATATCGCGATACGCGCCCGTAGGTGGGCTTCAAACCCACGACGCCGCACAGCCCAGCTGGCTGACGCACGGACCCTCCAGTGTCGGAGCCAAGAGCGAACAGTGTCTCGTTGGCTAGCACTGCGGCCGCTGATCCGCCGCTCGATCCCCCTGGGACACGTGAGACATCCCACGGGTTATGGGTGGGAAAAAAGGCGGAGTACTCGGTCGAGGAGCCCATGGCGAACTCATCCATGTTGGCCTTCCCCACGAGTACCACGCCTTCTTGCCGCAACCTCTCAACCACTGTGGCGTCGTACGGTGGAACGAAACTCTCCAAGATCCTGGAACCGCAAGTGGTCAGCACGCCCTTGGTACAGATGTTGTCCTTGATAGCCACGGGGATGCCTGTGAGGGGACGAATATCGCCGCCTGCGATCCGTTTGTCGGCCTGCCTCGCCTGCTCCAGTGCTATCTCGGGTGTAGGCGTGACGTAGGCCCTGATCTCTCCATCGGACTCCGCCATCTTCGCCAGCACAGACTCCGTGAGCTCCACAGACGAAATCTCGCGCCGACCCAACAGATCATGGGCTTCGTGAATCGTAAGGCGATGGAGCGTCACCGCTCCTCCCTGGAGAAGATGGCGTGCACGCGGAAGTATCCTTCCTGGGTGCAGGGGGCGTTAGCCAGGATCTCCTCGTTAGGCCAAGATGGCCTGATGCTGTCCTGGCGCAGGACGTCGCCTTTCACGACCACGTGAGCAGTTGGGGAAACGTCTGAGGTGTCTAATTCGTTCAGCTGCTCCACGTACTCCAGAATCTGGGACAGGTCACCCTGGAGTCGTTCGATCTCCGCCTCGCTCAGGTCCAACCTTGCCAGGTCGGCGATGTGCTCTACCTCAGCGCGACTGATCTTCGGTGGGCCGTGTCGTGACATTGCGTGATAGGCGCCGCCAACCAGGGGGCAAGCTATGAATACTCGTTGGGAAAGATTACCACCTTGCGCCGGCGACCCTCGCCAGTGCTCTCTGTCCTCACCAAGTCATGGTCGCGCAAGGCGATATGCACTATGCGCCGTTCATGCGCTGGCATGGGTTCCAAAGTCACCGGCCTCCCTTCGGCTACGACCCTCTCGGCCATTCTGCCGGCCAACTCGGTCAGTATCCTCTCCCGGCGTCTCTTGTACCCTCCCACATCAACGACAATGTTTGCCCACCGCTGGAGTTTGCGACTTACGATCAGGCGCACGATGTACTGCAAATCGCGCAAAGTTTCTCCTTGCCGCCCGATGAGGATACCTAGGTTGTCGCCCGTGACATCCAGCACCATCGGCGCCACGTCAACTTGGTCAGATTCTTGTACGACCACCTCGGCCTCTACGCCCATATGGCGTAGAAGTTCGCGCACTACATCGCGGCCTATCTCCGCTACTTCTTCACCTGTTGATACCGGTTCCTCTGGCTCCTCAGGTTCCACCACGGTGACCCGCACTCTGGCCTCTTCACCGCCCAGGCCCAACAGGCCCCGGCTCCCTTCCGTCAATATCTCAGTCTCCACCTGATCGGCGTCTGCACCCAAGTCCTCCAGCGCTTTCTCAATGGCCTCATCGACCGTTCTTCCCGAGGCTTCAACGCTTCTTCTTTCTTCTTCTTGCATCTTTCTTCGTGTCCTCTCCCCTGGACAGTCCGGGGATCCAGGTCGGCAAGGCCTTGGTGATGTCTCCCCACCCAGTGGTGAAGCCCTGCTGCACGACTTGTAGTAGCCCCGAGGCAATCCAATAGAACGCCAGTCCCGAGGAGACCTGCAGAGTGATGAACCCGAACATGATAGGCATCATGTTCTGCATGGTTCTGTTCATCTGAGCCTGTGATGGATCCGCAGCCGGCTGAGCAGTCAGTTTTTGCTGCAGCCAGAAGACCGCCACAACGAGCACAGGTAATATGAAGTAGGGATCAGGGCGCCCGAGGTCTAACCACAGGAACTGGCTGTTCAATGGTATGGAATTGGCCGCTATGCTGTGCATGAAAGGGATAGAATGATACAGTCGCTGAGACATCCCGACAAGCTGCTCTGGGGTGCTTCCCAAGGCCTGGTAGATGGACTGGTAGAGGCCTATCCAGATAGGCAGTTGCACCAACATGGGCAGGCAACCCATCATGGGATTGACGCCACGCTCCTTGTACAACTCCATCGTGGCTGCCGACAGCTTCTCTCGATCCTTGCCATACTTCTTCTGCAGCTTCTGAATCTCTGGCTGCAGTTCCTGCATGGCCTTCATGGACCTGATCTGCCTCTGGGTAAGGGGATAGGTCAGCAGGCGCACAAGAACGGTGAGCCCGATGATAGCCAGGACGAAGTTGTTAAATAGCACACTATACAGCAGCACTAGCAAGTTCAGCATGGGCTGCACGATCAGCAGGTTCCCCAGTTCGACTATTCCGGGCATTCAACACCCCCTGTCATTGCTCCTCCCCCGGCTCTACCTTCCACCTCAACTGGCCGGTCGTGGAGTCAAGCGCGTAGAGGTTACCGTCATCCGCATTCACATATGCCAACTGTCCGGCCACCGTGGGAGACGCCAGTACCTTGAAGTCCCCTTCCTCTGGATAGTGCCAGATCGGAGCACCTGTCTCGGCGTCCAGAGCATACACCCCCGCGTTGTTAGCCGAGAAATACAGAACGCCATCGGCTATGACCGGGGAATCGGGAATCATGTCGCCCGCCTCGAACTCCCACTTCACAGCAGCGTTCCTGTCGTACAGGGCATACATTGAATGATCGAGGGACGGCACATAGACAATCAACTCGTGCGACAGCGGGGACTCCCAAACCCAGTTTCCGGTCTGAAAGGTCCACCTCTCCTCGCCATTTTCGGTATTCAGGGCATACGCCTTGTTGTCCAGCGCTCCAAAGTACACCGTATCTTCGGACACGTGAGGAGTGCTGTAGATAGCTCCCCCAGCTGCGAAGACCCATTTCCTCTCGCCTGTGTCCGCATTCAGGGCATACAAGTTCTTGTCGGAAGAACCAACGTAGACTGTTCCGTCGCCATAAGCCGGGCCACCCCAGATCTGGTTGCCAGTTTCGAACTCCCACCTCATAGCCCCTGTCTCGAGGTCCAAAGCGTAAACCTTGTAGTCGGTAGAGGTGAGATAGACCATGTCCTGCCCTAGGGTGGGCGAGCCCAGGAAGGGTTCCGTCGTTCCGGCGCCGTCGACAGGGAAGTGCCATTTCTGCTGGCCATCGGTCGCATATATGGCGTAGGCTTTACCACCGATCTCTTGGTTCTGGAATACCAGAAACGACGTGACTTCGATCTCGTATGACCCAAAGAAAAGCACCTCCCCACCTGTCACAGGTGTGGAATAGATGCCCGCCAACGCTCGGTCCGATGGGAATTCCCACAACTGTTGCCGGGTATTGATGTCCGTCGCATACAGCTTGCCCGCCTTGGAGGCAGTGTATACCACGTCCCCCTCCACAGCGGGGCTGGACCAGCCCATGGCTGGCCGGCCCCCACATCCCGCAAGGAGGATGAGGATCAGTGGCAACAAGAGGCAGACCACGGTGAACCTCGTCTTCACGATGCTCGTTGCTTTCAAGGAAAAGTCTCCTTTGTCACATCTTGGACTCACGGCACAGGATCGTACCCGCCTGGATGTAAGGGATGACAGCGCAGTATGCGTCTTGCACCCAACCATCCCCCCTTGGCGATGCCGTACTTCTCGATGGCCTCATAGGTGTACTGAGAGCACGAGGGGACGAAACGGCAGGCGGGAGAAAGGACCGGGGAGATGAACCTCTGATATGCGCGAATCGTGGTCAACAGAAACGATTTCATATCTGGCTATCGAGCCTGGCCTCGCCCACGATGCCCCCTGACCCACCACTAGTCCAGCAGCAACCCGGCTTGCCCCAACAGTTGCTGCACGGCACGGTCTACGTCATGGTAGTCCGCACTGGCGATGGGCCTGCGGGCGATGAACACGAGATCCTGACCCGGTGTAATCAGCGCCTGCCTAGCCCTGGCCGCCTCTCGCAAAAGTCGCTTGACTCGGTTGCGCACTGCAGCTTTGCCAACCCGCTTGCTCACAGAGAAGCCACAACGGCTGTATTCCAGCCCGTTGGGAAGAACGCATAGCACCAGCAGGCGATGGTACCATGAACGGCCGTCGTTCTTGACCCGCTGGAACTGCTCATCATCCCTCAGCCGATATCGCCTCTGCATGATGCGGGCATGATAGGGACAGTGTCAACGTCCGATGAATCAGACCGTCAGCCTTTTTCGTGCCTTCTGCCGACGGTCCTTCAACACCCTCCGACCACCGGGCGTACGCATCCGGGCACGGAATCCGTGAGCTCTCTTGCGCTTTCTCTTCTTGGGCTGATATGTGCGCTTGGGCATAGTAACACTCTCAAATGAAGGACATCAAAATCATATTATACCCACTCGTGGGCCTTGTTGTCAAATACCCTGAGTGCTTGCGCCAAGTCGTGGTGCCCGCCCCCGCCCAATCCGCCATCGCCACACCAATCGCAAAGGTAGTAAGAAACTCTAGACGGAATTTCCAGTGGCTACCGCACTGCGCTACCTCGCAGTGCATGGAGATGCCCAGAGCGGAGATTCGCCATCACTCGAATGGGGGAAATCCAGGTAGCGCATAGGGGAGTCGAACCCCTGTCTCCGCCTTGAGAGGGCGGTATCCTAGGCCACTAGACGAATGCGCCGTGCTCCTGTTAGTCTACCAGCAAACCTGCCTGTTGTCAAACCACCTATTCACTCACCGATAATGTCACCCAAGAGGTACAGTTCACTCAAATGATAATGTCAGCGAGGGGACTATGCGCAACCAAGCGAAGATGACCATAGACGAACGTAGGAAGTATCTGCGACTGATCAAGAAGCGGTATGTTGAAGCCAACAAGTCCGAACGGGGGCGCTTGCTGGATGAGATGGAGGCCATGACAGGCTTGCATCGCAAGAGTCTGATCCGCCTCATGTCAGGTAGCCTGGAACGAAAACCCCGCCATAAGCAGGGGGGACGCACTCATGGCCCTGAAGTTGATGACGCGTTGCGGATCATCTCCGGAGAGCTCTGACCCCGTATCTGCGCAGAACGTCTCCAGCCCACAGCCCTGGGCGACGCGACAACGATCTCTTGCCGGCATCTAGTCGGTAATCTATAATGAATGCAAAACTGAAGAGCAGGGATCCGACGACCCTTCTCGACCCGGGAGGTGGCTATGCGGGATACGCAGACGTCAAGCTCAGTGCGCCGTGGATCGGTGACAGGTGCATTGATACTCATCGTGGCGGGGTTCATGTTCCTCCTCTATAACCTAGGGTACTTGCCAGGGGACATCTGGCGGCACCTATGGCGATTCTGGCCCATGATCCTCATCCTAGTTGGAGCGGACATCGCCTTGCGAGGTTTCCCCGCCTGGTTTGCGCTGCCCGTGCTGCTACTCGTGGTAGTTACGCTCATCGGGGCAGTTTGGTTGTTGGTGCCCACGCTGCCGACGCAAGACGTCGTGACCGAGACCCTGAGCCAGGATCTCGGACACTTGAGCCAAGCTCATGTCCGGCTGGAACTGGACCGTGGCACATTGCAGGTCGAACGACTGGACGATTCTCCCCATCTGTTGCTGGCCGGCCAGTTCACCCATGATCCGAGCATCGTGATTCAACAGGAGTTCTCCACATCCGGTCAGCAGGGTGACCTGAGACTCGCAGACCGGTACCAGGCCTACTTCCCCTTCTTCCTGTTCCTCGGCGATACCAGAAACGACTGGACAGTAGAGCTCAGCCCGCGCATCCCCCTAGAACTGGATCTAGGTGGTGACGATTGCCGCCTGGATCTCAACCTGAGTGATCTGGCCTTGAAGGCCTTGACGGCCGAGTTGGACGATTGCGCAGGCGAGGTCGAGATGCCTGCCAGCGATGGTCTTGATGCCAACCTGAACCTCGACGGGAGTGAGTTGACAGTGATCGTACCCTCCAACGCAGCTGCCAAGGTGCATCTTGACCTGGATGATACCGAACTGACCATAGACTCGGCCCGTTTCACTAAGATCAGCGCAGAACAGTACGTGTCAGAAGGGTTTGAAGAGGCAGAAACCAAGCTTGATGTGACTCTGCAAGCCACTGACTCTGCCATCAGCATCCAGTAGGCCAAGGGGAGCACCGGTTGTCACCGCCTTTCGGAGCCATTGACCGCAACGACTCTAGCGTCGACAACTCTCACTTCGAGACAGGCGTGCAGGATCTCGAACATGTCGCATCCTTGCCAACCTGCTCAGAATGCGGTTCTCGGAATCGAGAAGGAGGACGGTTCTGTGGTCAATGCGGAGCGCCTCTCGCCGAGTACTGCCCCCAGTGCGGCAGCAAGATCCCAGCCAGTGTGGGCTTCTGCGAACGATGCGGTACTGAGCACGGGCAAGCTGCCGCCTTCGAAGGAAAGTGCCAGCGCTGTGGCACCCAGAACGAAAAAAACGCCGAGTTCTGCAAGGAGTGCGGCGGCCGCCTACTCGTCGTCTGCCCCCGCTGCGATGCCGTGATGGGAACCTCTGCCAACTTCTGCGCACGCTGTGGCTTCAATTACTCCCAATTCGTGACTGGGAGACTGACTGGAAAACCTGAGGAGGAAACGGACAGAGACCAGGGCAAAGACCTATCCTACTTCAACATCGTCAGCAACGCCGTCATGATCGCGCTGGTCATACTCAGCATCGTTCTCATCATCTACATTCTGGCACAGATCTAGGCCCTGCCCACGTGGCCTGCGGACCGGCCGTGGGTCAGAATTGCCTCCCAAGAGAGAATATGGCGGAACTACTTGCGTGCCCCAAGTGTAATGCTCCTGGGTTGGTAGAGACGGAGAGCGGCCAGCTTGCCTGCACCGCCTGCGGCACCAGATTTGTCTTGGCTTCCAGACAACCCGATTCCCTCTCCCCATGCCCTGAGTGTGGCTTCAGCAATCAAGCAGACGCCAGTTCTTGCGCCGAGTGCGGGGCACCATTGGCGAAGTACTGCGCTCGGTGTGGAGCCAGACTGGACCTGCACATGCGCTTCTGCGACCAATGTGGTGGCAGCTATGAAGGTCTGTCATTGCCCGATGGACGCTGCCACTGGTGCGGTTATCAAAACCAAAGCGAGGCCGACTTGTGCCAGGAGTGTGGAGCCCGCCTTATCATGATCTGCCCGAGGTGCAATTCCAGGATGAAGGCTGGTCTCAGGTTCTGCAGGACCTGTGGTCTGGACTATGAGACGCTTCTGGAACCCGAGGAGGAGGAAGAGACCTAGCAAGTGCTGGGGCTTGGAAGGACAGCACGAGGTGCCGAATGAGGCGCCCCTCTCGTGATGCTCAGGTGGGTAGCGATGACCTCTATGGTGGGGAGTGTGGCGCACGCCTGCAGACCAACCCTAGGAAGGACGGTAGGTCCAGAACCCCGCTGATCATCGGTATCGTGGCCGTGGTGGTGGCTGGATGTGGGGTCGTACCTCCTGTCCCGCAGCTCTCGCCCACGCCTGATCAGAGCCTGTCGCCTGGTGCGAGTCCCACTGCCGCTACTGCTCCGACACCGCGCCCGCCCAGCGTTGCGCCGGGACCCGACGCCCATGAACCCGACGACTCCATTCAAGAAGCACAGCCGATAGCGACCAATGGCCTTCCCCAGGCACACAACCTCCATGTGCAAGGGGATCACGACTACGTGCACTTTGAGGCCTTCGAAGGAACGGCCTACACCATAGAGACATCACAGCTGGGCGGCGACGTCGACAGCATCATCTATCTGTACGACAGCGAGGGGAACGAGTTGACGTACGCTGACGATGGTGCTGACGAGCCTTTGGCCTCCCGTATAGCGTGGATTGCACCCAGCAGCGGAACATACTACGTGATGATCAGAGACCTGGGGGAGGAGTCCGCCGGGCCCGACGCGACGTATGAGATCCGAATCATAGCCAGTGACACAGTCGAAGGCGCAGACAGCTACGAACCCGACGATAGCATCGCTCAAGCCAGTCCCATAGACACTGACGGTACCTACCAGAGCCACACCTTCCACGTCACGGTCGACGTGGACTACGTGTCCTTCTTGTCTCAGGAGGGAGTTGAGTACAGTATCGAGACAGGCAACCTCGAAGGCGACTGCGACACGGTCATCTACCTCTACGATGAGGACGGCACCGAACTCGACTACGATGATGACAGCGGAGAAGAAAACCTCGCATCACGCCTGGTGTGGATAGCCCCTGACAGTGGTATCTACTATGTCGCGGTCGAGGACTTTTACAACCGTGCCGGCCCGGAGGTGAGCTACCAGATTTGGATATCTCCGTAGTGGGCGCCGAATCGTTGCCTCGTAGCGCGTGGGTACCACTCGTGCGGGTCGAGGCGACACAGCGGGCGATTTCCCGCCCGTCCCGCATGCGGGACCCGCGATCTTCGACTGCTGCTGGGCTGTTATGGGGCTAACAGAGAAAGAGGAGGGCCGACCTTGTGCTATCATCGCCCTCCCCTATGATCTCCCGACAGTCTCGCCGCCCGGCAAACGGTGTCAGCCGCCGAACAGCTTCTGTAGCAAGAGCCATCCCAGGTACACGAACAGGATAAGCGCAGCTGCCGCCAGTGCGAGGTGGATCAAGCAACCGCCCACCTTTCTGATCATGCCTATGACCCACACCAGAAGCAGTATGCCCACCACAGCGCCGACGACGAGAAAGAGAAGCGGTTGCAGCATTGAGACCTCCTCGCTAAGCTCGCAACTCTGACCCCGGACCGGAGAGATTTATCAATCGGAGGCCACGACGAACGCGATAGCATACCGACGGGAGTGAGAGAGACTGATAGCGAACTCATCCAGCCCCAGTTCCTCTGCCCGTTGTCTAGCCCGGCCGTGAAGCCGAACCAGTGGTTTCCCCCGCCGATCGGGCAAGACCTCCATCTCCCGCCATCTCACACCGCGCAATCCAGTACCCAGGGCTTTAGACAGAGCCTCCTTGGCTGCGAAGCGGGCAGCCAGTTCCGGTATATGGTTTCTGCAGTATTCCACTTCCGCGGGAGTATAGACGTATTCCAGGAAACGGTCACCCCAGCGCTCCAGCGCCCGAGCGATTCGCTCCGTCTCTATCAGGTCCACGCCGACGCTCAACATGCCCATCTGGTGGCTTCCCCCTATGGACTACGCTTCCGCCTCATCGGACTCCTGAAGCTCCAGAGGCTGTCCACCCGTAGGCATATTGGCAATCGTGGTCACTTCCGCCTTCTCATAGCCTCGCCCGATGCCTCGATAGATGAATCCTAGCTGCTCCATTCTCCGCGGTTCATAGATGTTCCGGCCGTCCATGAGAACCGGCTGAGCCATGGAAGCGCGGATGCGAGCCATGTCCAGATGCTTGAACTCGTTCCAGTCGGTGACGATGACCAGCGCATCGCTACCTTCAGCTACCTCGTACGCGTCCTCGCAGTACTCCACCTCTGGTAAGATCTCCTTCGCCCTTGGCGTAGCCACAGGGTCGAAGGCTTTGATGGACGCCCCTTCGTGCTGTAGCAGGTGGATGATCTCCACAGCCGGTGCCTCGCGCATGTCGTCCGTATTGGGCTTGAACGCCAATCCCAGGATGCCCACAGTCTTCCCGTGCAGGGTTCCCAACGTCTCTCGCAAGTTCTGTACGATGCGTCTCCTCTGATCGCGATTGATCTCTATCACCGCGCGCAGGAGCTGCGGGTGGCAGCCGTGGATAGCGGCCATGTGGGCAAGAGCCTTCACGTCCTTGGGGAAGCATGAACCTCCCCAACCCACACCGGCATCCAGGTAGAAATGTCCAATGCGCTTATCGTATCCCATTCCCGCTGCCACTTCCTTGACATCGGCTCCCAACTGCTCGCAAATGGAGGCAATCTCATTGATGAAGGAGATGCGGTTGGCCAGGTAGGCGTTGGACGCGTACTTGATCATCTCCGCTGTGCGCAGGTCTGTAACGATTATGGGAGCACGCAGCGAAAGGTACAGCTGCGCCACCTTCTGCGCCGCCTGAGGATCGGTGGAGCCCAGCACTATGCGGTCTGGATGCAAGAAGTCATTGATCGCCGCTCCCTCACGCAGAAACTCAGGATTGGAGACCACCGCGAATTCCAGGCCAGGTCCAACGTGCTGCTCCACGATCTCCGCCACCCAGTCGCCTGTGCCGATGGGGACCGTGCTCTTGTTCACGATGATCAGCGAGTCGCTCATCTCTTTGGCGATGGTCTCGGCGGCCATGTGCACGTACTTCAGATCCGCCTCTCCTTCACTTCCCGAAGGGGTGTCGACGGCGATGAAGGCGAATTCGGCCCCCTCCAGGCCTTCCGAGTACGAGGTGGTGAACCGCAGACGCTCCATCTTGGCGTTGCGCTCCACCATCTCTTGCAGGCCCGGTTCATAGATCGGCAACTTGCCTCGCTTCAGGCCCTCGATCTTTGCTTCGTCTATGTCGACGCAGACCACGTCATTGCCCAAGTCGGCGAAGCAGGCCCCAGTGGCTAAGCCGACATAGCCACCACCACCTATCACACAGATCTTGCTCATGATCACACCTCTCCGCTAAGAGTTGCACATTCTGGGGCAAAGCACCCTTGTCCAGCCTCCAACTCTCGTCGCCCCAGCAGGCCCTCTGACCCGTCTCTACCCATTCACCAGCTCGCTCACGACTCTCCCCAGCCTCACACTGTAGTTCATCCCTCGATCTTGTGGGTATATCTGCGT
>JABAOH010013520.1_pt1 | contig 12344 bp, 10 predicted proteins | sample 7062181 | NCBI WGS metagenome assembly JABAOH01 (sample SAMN14538630, study PRJNA623070) | marine sediment metagenome | biome: marine biome [ENVO:00000428]; feature: marine pelagic biome [ENVO:01000023]; material: deep marine sediment [ENVO:00002113]; isolation source: pool of 5 deep marine... | reverse complement strand
TGAAATGACTGTGGAGAAGGCATAGGGGTGGAAAAATGAATGCGGCGGAAAAAACCTTGTAATTGCCTGACCCGAGTGGTATAGACGGAAAGGCTTTTCTGGGGGACAATATGCGTGGAGAATCCAGGAGGGAGTTTCTGAAGGTCTCCGGTATCATTGGCCTTGGCCTGGCAGCATGCCCTATAGGGGCATCCTTGGCCGAGGCGGTGAAGTTTGACAGAGAACTCTACAAGGTCTCAAGGTCCAGGATAGGTATGGGGACAATAGTGTCCCTGACCGTTCTTGATGCCTCCAAGGAACATGCAGATGAAGCCATAGCTCTCGCCTTTGAGGAGATAGAAAGACTGACCAGACTGATGAGCAGGTTTGACGCTGCTACACCAGTTGCCCAGCTCAATCGGGAAGGCATTCTCAAGGACGCCCCCCCTGAGCTCTCCTTTGTGATCAAACAATCCATTTATTACCACCAGATCAGCAGTGGGGTCTTTGAAATCACGGTGAAACCAGTCCTCGACCTATTTGTTCAGTCCTTTAGGGGGCCACACAAGGCCCTGCCAGATGATGAAAAGATTGCCCAACTCCTGGAGCTCGTTGATACCAAGCTAATCGCCCTTAGCCGAAACACCATAGCATTCAAAAGGGATGGCATGGGGATTACCGCAGATGGCATCGCCAAGGGCTTTATCGTGGATAAGGCTGTTGAAACACTGATGAGGCGAGGGATAAGACATGCCCTTCTCAACGCCGGGGGCGATATCAGGACAATAGGTGACAGAGGGAATAATAGGCCCTGGAGAATAGCCGTCGAAGACCCATTCAAGGGCAAGAACTATCCCGCCGTGGTCGCCATCACGAACAGGTCCATTGCCACCTCTGGGAACTACGAGGTGTTCTTTGACAAGGAGAAGATCTTTCACCATATCGTCGACCCCAAGACCGGACTCTCACCCCTCATTAATGCGAGCGTCTCTGTGCAGGCCCCGACGGCTATGGAGGCTGATGCCCTTTCGACCACACTCTTTATCCTTGACCCAGCTCAAGGGACGAGATTTATAGACTCGCGTCCCCACTGCCAAAGCCTCATAGTTACGAGAGATGGGAGAAAAATTAGATCAACTGGATGGCGTAGTATCAGACTATAACCGCTTCCACATTAGTCCTGAACCGGAACCCCGGCCCGCACTATTGTTTGGAACAAAGGGAGGCGCTTTCTGCCAAAGGGCGCGCTGTCTGGTGGTCAAAAAAGGGCGATGTGAGATGCCGTGGGGTCGATTATCCCTCTACTAATTCATCCCTATAGTAGTTTTCGAACCGGGTATATTCTTCCCTAAATGTCAGATTAATCTTGCCAGTTGGACCGTTTCTGTGTTTGGCAATAATGAGTTCCGCCTTTCCCCTGTTCTCCTCTGTCCGATTATAGAGTTCTTCCCTGTAGATAAACAGGATCAGGTCTGCATCCTGTTCTATGGCACCGGATTCCCTCAGATCAGCTAATATTGGTCTCTTATTGGGCCTGTCCTCAACCCTTCTGTTCAGCTGGGAAACTGCCACTACGGGAATATTCAGATCCTTTGCAAGTGCCTTCAAAGACCTCGATATATCAGAGATCTCCAGCTGCCTTGATTCAATCGACTTCTTGCTCTGCATCAATTGAAGATAATCAATAACCACCAGGGATATATCAAATTTCTTCTTCAACCTCCTGGCCTTGGCCTTCAATTCGAGGGCTGAAAGCCCAGAGGAATCGTCAATGTATATAGGGAGCTCTGAGAGCCTGTTGGCAGAGTCCGTTAAGCGAAGGTAGTCATCATCCTGTAGGAATCCCCTCCTTAATCTTGATGAATCTATGGTGGCATCTGCTCCCAAGAGCCTTATACCAAGCTGGAGCCTGGACATCTCAAGAGAGAATATGGCTGCACCAACCGCGCCATCAAGTGCAGCGTTATACGCAATATTCAAGGCTAATGCCGTCTTACCCATGCTAGGCCTGCCCGCAATGATAATAAGATCAGAGGGCTGAAGGCCGGAGGTAAGATTGTCAAAATCGGTAAATCCAGTTGGAATCCCCGTGATGGCGCTCCCTGGGGTTTTCTCTATTTTCTTGAAGCTCTCCTTGACAACCTCATCAAGGGGGTAAAAGCTTTGATCGATATCCCTCTCCGCGATCTCAAATATGGATTGCTCAGCTAAATCAAGGATCTCTTCAGTGTCATCGGTGGGCTGGAAACAAATTTCAGAGATGTGGGAACACTGTTTTATTAAGCCTCTCCTTGTAGCTAAATCCTTGACGATTTCAGTATGATACACTATTCCAGCAGAGGTTGACGTTCCCTCCGCCAGGGAGGTCAAATATTCTGTTCCTCCCACCTTCTCCAGGGCATTTTTTTCCTTCAATACCTGGGAAAGTGTTATGAGATCGACCGGTTCATCCCTGTTATATAAGGTGAGCATTCCTTCAAAGATGTGGGCATGGGCCTCTCTGTAAAAGTCCTCACCCAACAGGATGTCCACAACCTGGTTGAGTGCATCATTATTGATCAATATCCCCCCCAATATGGCCTGTTCTGCCTCCAGATTGTGCGGGGGGACCTTATAGGTTGCATCCGTTATAGGTTCTTTCTTCTTGGGCATTAGGGCCATTTTAAGCCTTCTCTTCCTCCCTCTCGACAACTACCTTTATGGTGGCTTGGACCTCCGGGTGGAGTTTGATGGGTACTTCAAACTCCCCAAGAGTCCTGATTGGTTCATCGACAATGACCTTTCTTCTGTCTACGACAATCCCCCCTTTCTCAAGTTCTTGAGCAATATCTCGGCCGGTCACGGACCCGAAAAGCCTGTCCTCCTCGCCGGTCTTTCGCCTCACAGTGACTACTATCTGCGAAAGCTTTTCCCTCGCTGTCTCAGCTACCTCCTTATCTTTGATGCGCTGGGCCATTATCTTCTGTCTTGTCACCTCCAGGGCCTTTAAATTACTCTTAGTGGCCTCAATCACAACGCCCTTGGGAATGAGATAATTCCTGGCATACCCCCTGGCTACATCTACGATATTTCCCTCAAGACCAAGGGGTTCAAAATCCCGCATCAATATGACCTTCATGTCCCCTCTCGAATTCAAACTTCCTCCCCTGAGCTCAGGGAGTGGCCTCTCGGCTAAGCTTGCAAATTGTGACTAGAGGAAAGGTGTGTTATTGCTCGGCCCGGAAAAGAGAAGTGCGTCAAAACCAGTGGAGTAGTAAGAAGACAAAATGAGGACCTACGCCCAAAACAGCTCCTCGAGGCCCCCATGGATAAACCCGTCTACCTCAAAGACTACCTGTTAGAATTCTCGATATTCTTTGGTCCTTACCTTTGCTGTAGTAAAAGGCAAAAGGGCAATATTGCGTGCTCTCTTTATGGCTAAAGCCAGCTGTCTTTGATGCCTGGCGCAGTTGCCAGAAATCCTCCTCGGTATAATCTTTCCCCTTTCGCTCGTAAACACTGCGAGCGCATTTGGCTCCTTATAGTCGATCCTGAGGCTCGGATCAGCGCAGAATCGACAGATCTTGTGCTTCACAAAGACCCTTCTGCCCCTCATATCAGCGGTCATTCTTCTTCCTGCTCAGTTGATTCCTGAGGGCTCTCCTCCGTTGTATCTTCCCTTGCCTGCCGCTTACTTATTAAATCCTCTGGGTCAACGTCCTCACCCATCTTCACAGTCAGGTATTTGAGCACCCGATCGTCTAAATTGAGACCCCTCTCCAGCTCTTGCACCACCCCAGGAAGACCACAAAAATCCAGCACAACATAATAGCCCCGATCGCACTTCTTGACGTCGTAGGCCAATCTCCTCTTTCCCCACTCCTTTACGTTTACAGTGTGACCTTTTAGTTTCTTGATCAGATTCGAAAACTTCGTGACTACTTCCTTTAAGGAGTCCGCGTCAAGATTAGGATTAACGATATAAATAGTCTCGTACTGTCTCATCGAACGGGGTGCCTTCCTTCCCTTTGCATTTGATGCCTTCAGGTATGGGTTCTTTTATCCCCGCCATTATGGATTGTCAACCCATTTTTTGAGGGCCATGGGTATATCTCTCCCTAAGGCCTCTCTTGTAAATCTTTCCTGAGCCACTCTTGGGGAGCTCAGAGATAAAATCAACACTTTTTGGGGCCTTATAGTGCGCGATATGATCTCTACAATATCGAATGATCTCCTCTTCGGTCGCCTCTTTCCCTTCCCTGAGCACCACAACTGCCTTTACAGCCTCCCCCCATTTGGCGTCTGGTACTCCAATAACCGCTGCTTCCAGTATTGCTGAGTGCGAGTAGAGGACATTTTCAACCTCGGTTGAGTACACATTTTCACCACCGGTTACGATCATATCCTTCTTTCTATCCACAATATTGACATATCCTTCCCCATCAACTACAGCGAGATCCCCCGTATAGAGCCATCCATCTTTGATGGCTGAAGCGGTTTCTTCAGGCCTATTCCAGTAGCCCTGGGTAACGATATCACCTTTCACAATAATTTCCCCTACCTCTTTACTATCATAGTTGACTTCCCTTCCATTGTCCCTCACTACCTTGAGCAATACTCCCATCATGGGCCGCCCCGTCTTAGCCTTGTAAGTAAACTGCTCCTCTGGGGAGAGACGGGTAAGGTGCTCCTTGAGGATCGAAAGGGTTAGATACGGACAAGTCTCAGTCATCCCGTAGGTCTGTATGTAATCACATCGAAATGTCCTCATTATCCTCCTGACGAGGTCCGGGGCAATAGGCGCGCCTCCGCTGAGCACGACCCTGAGGCTCGAAAAATTGTAGGAGTCAGCTGCGGGGGTATTGACCAGCACGTTCCACATGGTGGGAATCATATTGGTAATCGTGGCCCGCTCGTTCTGCATGGATTCTAAGACCGATTGTGGGTCAAAGTCGGGTACCGTTATATGTCTTGCTCCCACCCAGGTTATCGCAAATGTGGCCCAGGCATCGGCCAGATGAAAAAGCGGTGCTAAGTGGATCCAGCTATCGGCATCACTCAACCTCAACTCTGCTATTGTAGCAAGGGCATGGGTGCAGACGTTTTTGTGAGTAAGGATGACCCCCTTTGGCTCACCGGTAGTTCCGCTTGTATAGTAGAGCTGTGCCACATCATCCTGGGATACCTCTGCGAGAGATGGTGGCTCAGGGCCCCCTTGTGTGATCGCATCCTCATAATCTACTGCATCAAATACAGTTGTTTGAGCACCCTCTCCAGTCCATATTACCTGCTGTAGCCTTGTGTCTAAGTTGCCCAGCGAGTTTACGCTGCTCGAGAAACGCCTGGAGGCTATTAAGATCACGGCACCGGAGTCTTTCAGGATAAGGGCAAGTTCCCTGGGAGAGAGTCTGATATTGAGGGGGTTGATAATAGCACCAAGCTGGGCGGTGGAAAAATAGGACTCTAAGAACTCATGGCTGTTTTCGTGTAATATAGCGACGCACTCTCCCTTGTTTATTCCCGCCGATCGAAGGAAATTGGCCAGCCTGTAGACCCTGCGAGCAAACTCCCCATAGGTAAATCTCCTTCCCCGAGAAACGATTGCCTCCTTCTGAGCGTAAAGGCTGACCGCCTTTTCCAATATGAATGGTATGTTCACAACCCAAACCTATTACCTGAAGGCCATTTCATATATCCCCTCTACATCTCCTTCAGTAAAATCCCGTGGATTTGGCACAAAGAGCCTCGCCTGTCTCATGCCCCCTTCCACAAGCCTGGGGAGGTCCCGTTCGTGGATTCCATAGTCGGGGAGCTTGATGGATATATCGACGGCCTCAAGTAAGTTCTTCACGGCATGTATGGATTTCCCCGCGGCTTCATAGGCGGAGAGTGCCCCGATATTTTCTCCCATTGCCTTGGCTATCTGGANNGTGACATATGATATTCTGTACCCAAGACATAGGCCAGACCGTGAACGGCCCCCACTCCACTACTAGTGAAGGCCAGACCCGCCAGGCTGGCTGCAATGGCCATATTGTATCTGGCCTCTAGGTTGCTTGCCTTCGCATAGGCAATGGGAAGATTCTCAGCTATCAGACGAATAGCTTCGATTGCCAGAATATCCGAGAAGGGTGTGGCCTTGACAGAGACATAGCTTTCGATAGCATGTACAAGGGCATCTATGCCAGTGTCTGCAGTTAGAACAGGTGGCATGGATACGGAGAGTAACGGGTCAACAATGGCGACATCCGCCAGATTGAAATTACTATAGACCACTTTCTTGGTATTCTCGGCTTCATCGGTCACCACAAACACCCGGGTTACTTCGCTCCCCGTCCCACCAGTGGTGGGGAGCAAGATCTTGGGAAGACCCCCTTTGGGGACAAGATCGATCCCGGCATAGTCGAGCACCTTTCCTTTATTGATGGCCATGAGGGCGGCACCCTTTGCTACGTCTAGAGAACTCCCGCCCCCAATGCCTATAATGACATCGTATCCTTCCTCACGAGCCATTTCAGCAGACTCGTCTACTACACCAAAAGGTGGTTCAGCCACTACCTTGTCAAAAATGCCTGTCTCTACGTTTTCAGATTCCAGAGACCCCTGGATGCCATCTATCAAACCTGCCTTGACCACCCCGGGATCCGTAACAATCAGGGCCTTTTTCCCGCCTAACGCCTTACACTCTACACCAATTTGCTTAGCGGCCCCGATACCAAGGGTAACCTTGTTCGGCGATAAGAAGGTGCTTATTCTATCCTGCATATAGTAAGCGCTTTCCATGTCATCATCTCCTTACTTATGGGTCCTCTGTCTGATACCCCTCAAGCCCCTGCTTCTTGTCTGAGGCCTGGACGTGGAAGTATTACCAGTAAAATCCCCCACCCCTGCGACAGCGCCCTTTCGCACCGTCAACAAGATTCTATCCTAATATGATATTTTCAAAGGAAAGGCCACTGAATTTTGAACACTTTTTGAGGTCTTTATCCAAGCCGAGAGTTAATTCCACGCCAGGGGTTCTTAAGCACGTGGAAAGCGGGACAGATCGTCTTGGTAGCCGAAAACTATGAGGACATCACCCTCCCTTATGATAGTGGAAGACGTGGGTAGGAGATAGGAAATCCTATCGCCTTTAGCGTGGGAGTGCCTTTTGATTGTTAAAACCGTGGCCCCAAAGCGCTCTCGCAGTTTTAGCACCTCCAGAGTTTTTCCCACGAAGATTCTCGGAGCGGCGACCTCCATTATCTCAAACCCCTCCCCAAGCGCTAACTGCTTCGAATGCATCTTTTGCTGGAGCCGAAAGGAGCTTGCCAAACCAGAGGCCATATCGAGTCTAAAGATCTCCCGATTATACGCCTGTATAACATCGCTCCTCCGTATCGTGCCAACTAACCTCCCTTGTTCCCCAACTGGAACCTCATCAAGACTAGACCTGCCAAACAGTTGCATTACGATGTCAAGGGATTCCTCGGGATTCATCACTGTTACTTCCTCCTCCATGAGATCCGATGCGATCAGGGCGTCACGAACTGTCTCGTAATCCGCCATTATAGGTCGTAAGACCTCAAGTGAGATAGAGCCCTGGATTCTGTTATCATCCCCAACCACAAAGAAATGGGAATGGGAGCTCTCCATCATCCGTGTAACAAGCTCAGTCAAGGGCGCCGATGGGGGATACCAGCTCAATCTCAGGATGCATAACCTGTGAAACCTTCAGACGCTTAAGCACATTGAGTTCCCTTCCACCATAGATATTCACCCCCTTCCTGATCAATTTGAGGGTATAAATCGACTCCCTTGATAAGAGGGCTAAAATGACCAGGCTTATTGTGCAGGCGAACATCAGGGGGAGGATGATGCGATAATTTGCAGTCATCTCAAATATAATGATCATAGCGGTAATAGGGGCCCTGGTGGTACCGGCCACAAGTGCACCCATGCCCACAAGTGCATATGCACCAGGGGAAGCAGTAGTGTATGGGAAAAGGGTATGGAAGATCTGGCCGAAGAGGCCCCCCAACACCGCGCCCATAAAGAGGGATGGTGCAAATATCCCCCCTGAACCACCTGAACCGATGCTAATGCTCGTAGCCGCTATCTTGGCAATCAAGAGCCCCACAAGCATGATCCCCAACATCTCGCCGCGCAAGACATGGGTGACTGATTCATACCCTACCCCGAAGATCTGGGGGAAAAAGACTCCAATAGACCCGATGAGGGCACCTCCGATGGCGGGTTTAATATACCCCGGCACCCTTTTCCACCGTTCAAAGAAATCCTCCATACCATAAAGAACACGGATGAAGCTGTAGGCCACCACCCCAGCTGAGACCCCCAGCATCAAATAGAGGATCAGCTCGCTGTGGTGCAAGAGATCGTATGAGGGAACCTCAAAGGCAGGGAAATTACCCAGGTAGTGCCTGGATAAGGCAGTGGCGATTACTGAAGAGACAACAATGGGAATGAACTGGATAACCGCAAACTCACTCAGTATGATCTCTAAGGAAAAAAGAGCGCCGGCCATGGGGGCGTTAAAGGTAGCAGCAATACCTGCTGCAGCACCACAAGCCACCAAAGTCCGCAGACTTTCCCCTGATATCTTCAGCAACCTGCCGATGGCCGAGCCCATTGCGGAGCCAATCTGCACAATGGGACCTTCGCGACCCACAGAACCACCAGACCCGATGCAAATAGCGGATGCAAAGGCCTTAGCGAATACGACCCGGGTTCTCATCCTACCGTCCCTTAAAGCGACGGCCTCCATCACCTCGGGCACGCCATGCCCTTTCGCCTCACGGGCAAAGAAAGAGACGATGATTCCCACCAAAAGCCCACCCATTGCAGGAATTACTATCTTTACCCAGAAGGGTGCAGCCAGGGCCATGGTTAGCAGATCCCTCGCTCTCATCCCCGTAACGCTTCCCCAGCCCATCTGAGCAACTGCGGTAATCAGCGCCCGAAAACCGATAGCGCCATATCCCCCCACTGCACCCACAATCCCTCCCATCACGATCATAAACAGATGTTCGTGATGGGTGAAGGCTATTGCAGTCTTACTCACACCGTGGAGAACTCCTGAGAAAAGGCTTCCCTTCATTGCTGCGCTTATTCTTCAACTCCTTCACCACCGGTAGTAACCCGGACCTAGAAGATTGGCCTTGCTAAGGGGAGATCAGCCCTGGGCAAATCTGGCATTCCCAGTAAGAACTCATGAGGGCAAAGGGCTCAGAAAAACGAGGAGGGGGCTCAACCCCCTCCTCGTTGTCCCTCATTCATCCCCATACAGAGGACAAGCTGGCCTCTAGGTTCTTTACCTCCTATCTTGCTAACACGACATACCTCGTATGCCCCTCATGTTTTACAACCATGAGGATCTGGTCCTTTGAGGCTGATTCCCGCATTATCCTCGTATAATCGTCCATGCCTTCAATCGGTTCTCTTTCTATCTCCTGAATCAGATCACCCCTCTGCAATCCCGCCTCCGAGGCTGGGCTACCTCTGCGGACACTTGAGACCACGACCCCTTGCTCGCCCTCTAGACCTAATGACTCTGCAAGTTCAGGGGTAAGTTCCTGCACGGATAGTCCAAGGCTTTCTTCAATCTCAGGCATAGTGGTAGCAGCGACTCTGGGTTCCTCTGGTAACTCACCGATCTTGACCCTCAGTGTCTTTTCCTTTCCCTCCCTAATTACCACTATTTCTGCGTCCTTCCCGATCGGTGTCTCTGCAACTATAGGTGGCAGGCTGTTCATCGTCTCGACCTTTTTCCCGTCAAAGGTGATTATCACATCTCCTCTCTTGAGACCTCCTTTCTCGGCGGGACTGTCAGCAGTCACCTCCCCTACAAGGGCACCTTCTGCTGTCTTGAGGCCGAATTTCTCCTTGATCTCGGGTGTCACTGTTTGAATTATCACTCCCAGCCACCCCCTGACGACCCTCCCCTTTTCCTTGAGCTGGGACATAACGGATTTGGCCATGTTAATGGGAATCGCAAAGCCTATACCTATATTTCCCCCACTTTGGGTGAAGATCGCTGTGTTGATACCTATAACCTCCCCATCGAGGTTGAATAAGGGCCCACCAGAATTTCCGGGGTTTATGGATGCGTCGGTCTGGATGAAGTTATCATAGGGGCCTGCACCTATTACCCGGCCCTTTGCACTTACAACTCCAGCAGTTAAGGTATTCCCAAGACCAAAGGGATTTCCTATGGCCACAACCCAGTCTCCTACCCTCAGTTTATCTGAATCCCCGAACCTGGCGGCCCGGATTGGCTTATCGACCTGAATCTTTATCAGGGCAAGATCTGTCTTGGGGTCACGCCCAATGATCTTCGCCTCGTATCGCTCGTTCTCAGAAAATGTGACCACGATTTCCTCTGCATCCGCAACCACGTGGTTATTGGTCACAATATAGCCGTCCTCGCTGACAACTACACCTGATCCAAGGCTTCTCTGTCTCAACTCGCGTTCAGGTATCTCACCAAAGAAGCGCCGGAAGAACTCCTCCCCAAAGAAATCCCTAAATTCCCTACCTGGAAACGGAAGTGATCTCCTAAATCCCTTAACCACCTTCGTAGTGCTGATGTTGACGGCAACATGCCCCTCTTTAGCTACCAACTCTGCAAAACTATCAGGGATACCTGTCTGCGCCGAGACATCCCTGACAACTCCTATGCCGAAAAGAAGGCTACCGGCCAGGGCCATGCAGATGAGAATTTTTATCGTCCTGTGAGTGCGCTCATTTTTCATTTAACGTTACCTCCTCCCTTTAGTGTCTCCTTATTGTAGACGCACATTTAATCCCCTGTCCCTGAGATACTCCTTCACCTGTCTAATGCTTAAGATCTGGTAGTGAAACACAGAAGCGGCCAGCAAAATACTGGCTCCCCCCAAAACCACCCCGTCATAGAAATGTTCCAACTTACCAGCACCACCTGAGGCAACTACCGGCACGTCAACCGCATCTGAAATGGCCTTTGTAAACTTCAGGTCGTAGCCCGCCATGGTTCCATCTCCATCCATGCTGGTCGGAAGGATCGAGCCTGCACCGAGCTCCTCACACCTCTTAGCCCATTCAATAGCATCTTTACCAACTGGTCTTGTACCACCTGAAACCACCAACTCAAAGCCAGAAGGCATCTCCTTGTTACTTCTCGCATCTATGGCGATGATGATCCTCTCCGATCCGAATCCTTTCGCTGCATCCCTCACGAGATTCGGATCTCTCACCGCCGCACTATTCATAGAGGTCTTATCCGCTCCTGCTCCCATGACCAGCTCAATATCCCTCAGGGTAGAGATCCCTCCTCCCACCGTAAGGGGGATATCGATAACCGATGATACATTTCTCACCCATTCGAGCCGGGTCTTTCGGTTCTCCACTGTGGCCGCTATATCCAGCATGGCGAGCTCATCTGCTCCTTCTCTTTCATACAAGGACGCATTCTCTACCGGATCTCCGGCATCCTTCAGGTCAACAAAATGGATTCCCTTGACTACCCTCCCCTCTTTCATGTCAAGACAGGGCATTATCTTGATAATTGTGTCCATAATCCTCCCTTGTGTGCTTCAGCCACGAATTCCCAATCTTGAGGCCCTCTACAATAATGATTCCCCCTCTCCACCATTCCAGAACGGAGGACTCCTCGCCCCATGCTCTCAATAACCACCGAATTCCTCACGCTCTCCCTCCGCTATCTTGGTGACCCAGCAATCACGAAGATCTAACATGGCCATTATCTTACTGCCTTCCCTCTTCGCCTCTTCACGTTCGGCGAAAAAACCGACACGGAGCCTCATCCACTGCCTTCCCTTGACTGTGGCACGGGCGATGTAGATCGGGTATCCCCCCTTCAGGAGCCTCAGTGCAGGGGGGTTGAGCTTCTCGGTGGCCGTGGTGGAAAGGACATTGACTACCCACAGCCTCTGGGGCCTGCCCTTGAGGTTTGCCGCTACCTCATCAGGAGAGGTGACCTTCAGTCGCAGCCCCTCGGGAAGCTGGCTGTCAGGGAGGACCTCTCCGGAGGGCACGCTACCCAGCAGATCCATGTTATCCCGATAAAGGAAGGGCCACTTCAGTGAGTCCCTGTACACATCCACTGCTATGGCGGAGAGGCTGTCGCCCCTTTTGACGATATAGTATCCAGCGCCCTCCTCCGGTTCCTCCTCCACGGCTTCAGCCTGTGGGAGTGCCTGCTCCTCAACAGGTGCTGGCTTTAGCTCTCGGGGCTCGGCCTTCGCCTCCTCGGCTGGGGCCTCTTGCGGGGGAGGGAGCTTGATAGGCCTCACCACCTTGCTCTTCTGTGGCGGGGGTGGGGGCGGCTCTTCCCGTGAACAGCCTCCGGCGATAAGGAGGGCTGTCAAGCAGATGAACACTATGGTTAC
>JABAOH010020826.1_pt1 | contig 12347 bp, 6 predicted proteins | sample 7062181 | NCBI WGS metagenome assembly JABAOH01 (sample SAMN14538630, study PRJNA623070) | marine sediment metagenome | biome: marine biome [ENVO:00000428]; feature: marine pelagic biome [ENVO:01000023]; material: deep marine sediment [ENVO:00002113]; isolation source: pool of 5 deep marine... | reverse complement strand
CTAATCAAGCACAAGGAGGCTTTCTATGTAAGCCCCTTCAAAACGGGTAATAGCATCAGAGATTTCTCTTGACGGAAAGGGGGCTTATCTGATATAAGAAAGATGATTAGAGTCTGTGAACGCCCGATCTCGAAACAGCCAGAGTTTCAACAGCCTATTTCAGAGCCTCACTTTTCAATTAGCGGCTCATCATAGACGTTTGTCTGTCTCGGCGTGGCCGGCGGGCTTCGTCCGGACGAGAGCCACGACGGAAAGGAAGGAGGTAATGTCAAGTCGTAAAATAATTGTCTCGGGCGAGCACCGACAGAGCTTAGTCAGGCTGGAGATTCTTGTTGGCCGCTTTGGTGAGTGGCCATAGCATTTATTCTAATGATTTTAGAAGGAGGACTATTATGAAACGAACACATGTCTTTTTGGCTTTCATAGTACTGCTTGCCGCAGCCCTCTGCACACAGGCACAGGACCCGGATCTCCTGGGCTGGTGGAAGCTTGACGATGGCACAGGTACCGTTGCCGCTGATTCGAGCGGTAATGGCAACAACGGCACATTTGTGGGAGACCCTGAGTGGGTTGCGGGCAAGTTCGGGAGCGGCCTGTTGTTCGATGGGCAGGGCGGTGAGCGAGTCTCGCTCGGAAACCTCGACGTTGAATCGGGCGCCATTAGCATCACCTGCTGGTTCAACGCATACAATCTGGATACGCCCGGCAACGACCCCCGCATGGTCTCGAAGGCGTTCGGCGGGGGAAACAATGAACATATATGGATGGTCAGTTCTAGCCGTCGCAGCGGCGAGAAGCGGCTCAGGTTTCGTTTGAAAACCGACGATGGTGCCGCTACGACCGAGATGTGGGGCGATGATGGCGATGCCCAGACCAGGGTAATCCAGCTCAACGAGTGGATTCATGCCGCTGCCACCTGGGATGGCACCACTATGCGTCTCTACAAGAACGGTGTGGAGGTCGGCAGCGCATCCAAAGCTGGTAATTCTGTAGCTGTCGATCCGTCGGTTGGGGCCGCTTTTGGCAACCAGCCCGTTGGTGCAGAGAACAGGCCCTTTAACGGAGTGATGGATGATGTGCGTATCTACACCAGGGCCCTGAGTGTGGAGGAGATTCAGGAAGTCATGCTTGGGCCGCCGGCCCCGTTGGCAGCCGGGCCGGATCCCACGGATGGCGCCATTATCGAGCAGGACTGGTATAACCTGGCTTGGCAACCTGGAACATGGGCCGTATCCCACGATGTGTATTTCGGTACAGATTTTGACGCTGTCGACCAATCTGCCGAGGGAACATTTATCGGTAATACCACGTCCACCTTCCAGATCGCTGGATTTCCAGGATTCCCGGTCCCGGATGGCTTTCAGCCGGGCACCACGTACTACTGGCGGGTGGATGAGGTCAACCCGGACAATCCGGACAGCCCATGGAAGGGCGTGGTTTGGAGCTTCAGCCTGCCTCCGCGTACAGCATACAATCCGTTTCCGCCTGATACTATGAAGTTTGTCGATACGGATGCGGATTTGAGCTGGAACGCCAAATGGAACGCCGCCCTGTTCAGCGTGTACTTCGGCACCGACCAGGCAGAGGTCGCAGATGCCACAGGGGCTACACCCAGCGGGAAGATGACCTTCGATCCGGGTCCCCTCGAACTCGAAACGACCTATTACTGGCGGGTAGATGCGTTTGATGGCACAGAATGGCGTAAGGGTAACGTCTGGAACTTCACCACGACAAAGCCGGGGGGCGGACTCGTGGGCGAATATGCCGACTATTCCGGCGGCGTACCGGACCCGCCTGAATCTCCCTTCCAGAAAGTCGCTCTGACCCGCATTGACCCCGGCATCAACTTCAACTGGGGTAGTGCTTCGCCCGAACCTGACGTGATCAATCCGGACGACTTTGCCGTGCGCTGGACGGGCGAGCTGGAGGTGCCGTTGAGTGGCAAGTATACCTTCGAGGTCAGCCCCGATGGTGGCGTGTTGCTCTGGATCAACGGCGTAGAGATACTGCGTGCCTGGCGTGACGAGACGACCTTGCAGTCGGGCACGATTGAACTTGTGGCCGGCGAATTCGCATCCATCAAGATGTTGTACTTTGCCCCCACCGGCGGTGCCAAAGCCGAGTTGCGATGGGCGCATGATTTATTTCCGCTGCAGATCATCCCGGCCGCAGCTTTCTCACCGCCGATACGGGCCGGTTTGCCCAATCCGGCAAATAAGGCTGTGGATATAACCCAGGTACCTGTCCTCAAGTGGACGGCCGGCGGTCAAGCGGGCGAGCACGATGTATATCTCGGTACGGACGCGGCTGCTGTTGCCGGCGCAGACACCGGCACGCCGGACATCTACCAGGGTCGCCAGGCTACGACGAGCATCTCGCCTGCAAAGCTTGATTGGAACACGACCTACCACTGGCGTATCGATGAGGTCAATAACCTCAATCCTGACAGTCCCTGGAAGGGCTCAGTCTGGAGCTTCACCACGGCGGACTTCCTGATCGTGGATGATTTCGAGGATTATGACGCTTACGAGAACCAGATATGGTTCGCATGGCATGATGGGCTTGGCTATGGCACGGAGGGTACTGAACCCTACTATGCCGGTAACGGAACCGGCTCGGCGGTAGGTGTTGACACCACTCCTTCTTATACTGAGGAAACCATCGTTCACGGAGGCAGCAAATCGATGCCGTTCTTCTATGACAACAGCATCCTCAGGTATTCGGAGGCGCAGAAGACGTTAACTTATCCGCGTGACTGGACCGAGAATGGTGTTAGCACGCTGACAATTTGGTTCAGAGGTGATTCAACTAACGCTGCTGAGCCGATGTATGTTGTTCTCAATGACAATGCGGTAGTAACTCATGATAATCCAAATGCGGCACCGATAGACACCTGGACTCGATGGAATATCGAGCTGCAGGTGTTTGCAGACCAGGGTGTGAACCTCCTCGATGTTGATATGATTGCTATTGGTTTTGGCAACAGGAACAATCCGCAGCCCGGTGGTTCAGGCACAATGTACTTTGACGATATTCGTCTTTATCGGCCAGCACCATAAACAGTAGGGTGCAATCTATTGGGTGATTGAAATTGCAGTTTTGTATTAACTCGGGGCTTATACTGATTGATTCGGTATAGGCCCCTTGATTTTTCAATAATACCATCGAAGAAGTGACATTATCAATACATTTGTTTCTCACCGTATACTTAATCCGAAAAAAATAAAAAATTCCGAAAAAATATTCACTTTTTGGCTAATATTTGAGGTTCAGTGCTTCCATCAATCGTCAAATTTGACATTTGTAGTGACAAAACGGAGACAAACTGTCACCTGAAAATCATGTCGTTTTTCAGCTCCTGAAAAGGGTGACATCTGGAAGAATTATGGCTTTTACGATGCATTAAAATGGTGTCATTTTCATGACGCATTGTCACTATTTTAAAGTTTCCATTTGCAATTTGGGATGCTGAACCTGATGAAATATTTTTGGAAATTTAGATTAAATTGTGGTATTATAGAAATTGAGGTTTGCAAGAGTGTTTCAGCGAAGTGTATATGGGAAATTCCGGATCAAGTAAGTTCACTGAGGAGGTAAGAAAGATGAAACGTAGAGATCTGATTCTGGTTCTGATGTTCCTGCTTATTGGAACATCCATAGTTGATGCTCAGGAGATTGTCAATCTGTTTGACAACCCCGGGTTCGAGGAGGGCACGGGGATGGACGTGCAGGACATTCCCGGATGGCAACTGTACAAGCAAAGCGACGCGACAGGGCTTCTCAGCATTGATACCGAAGAAGCCATCGAAGGCAAGCAGTGTGTCTTCATTGAGGTCACGGGCGTTCCAGCAGGAGGAACGTGGAATCTGCGGTTCGATCACACGCGGAGATTTAGCGTCGAGCTAGGCGTAACCTACACGATGTCCTTCTGGCTGAAAGGAGACGCTGGGCCGGTCACGCTTTCGGCATCTCGCGCCGAGCAGAATCCTGCAGGCCAGTGGGGTGCTCTGGCGCAAAAAGTCGTCAATCCCACTGCGGAGTGGGAGGAGTATTACCTGACGTTTGAATCATCTGAGGATAGATTGATCATGTGGCAACTCCTGATCTCCAATCCGGAGCAGACGTACTATGTGGATCATGCCCGCTGTTATGAGGGAGAGTATGTGCCAGATAGGATAGGACAGCTGACGCAGGCCTATAGTCCCGTCCCGGAGGATGGCACTCTACATCCTGATACGTGGGTGAACATTTCCTGGAAGCCGGGAGATAAGGCAGTCTCGCATGATGTGTACTTCAGCGATGATTTTGACTTAGTGAAAGACGGGGCAGCCGATGCATTCCAGGGCAACCAGGGCGAGGATTTCTTTGTCGTGGGCTTCCCTGGATTTGATTATCCTGATGGTCTTATTCCTGGCACGACATATTACTGGCGTGTCGATGAGGTCAATGAGGCCGAGCCGAATAGTCCTTGGATAGGGCCTGTCTGGAGTTTTTCAATTCCTCCCAAGACCGCCTACAATCCTGATCCGGCTGATGCCGCCGAGCAAATTTATTTAGAAAAACAGTTGAGCTGGACGGAAGGTTTCGGCTCGAAATTACACACGGTATATTTCGGTGATAGTTTTGATGATGTGAACAATGCGACAGGCGGTCTGCCTCAGGTAGATACTACTTACGGTCCCGGGCCGCTTGAACTGGCTAAGACTTACTTCTGGCGTGTCGATGAGTTTGATATTATCAACACGTATAAGGGCAACGTATGGAGCTTTACAACCGAAGGCGCTGTCGGAAATCCGGATCCGGCTAATGGCGCTGTGGATGTGAGCCGGATACCGATTATTACCTGGTCGCCGAATGTCTTTGCCGCTTCGCATGAGGTCTATTTCGGCGCTGATAGAGATGCAGTGAAAAATGCCGATACCGGCTCGCCGGAGTATAAAGGCATGAGAGCCCTTGGCAGTGAGACCTATGAGCCGGGAAAACTCGAACTGGGCGTCACTTACTATTGGCGTATTGATGAGGTCAATAGTTCCAATCCCAACAGTCCATGGCCGGGTATCCTCTGGAGCTTTACGACAAGCGGCTTCCTTATTGTAGATGACTTTGAAAGCTACAATGACCTTGATCCGGCTGACCCGGAAAGTAACAGAATATTTAACGCATGGATAGATGGCTTTGACGATCCGACAAACGGTTCTTTGGTTGGTTATGACAATTCTCCTTTTGCGGAGCAAAATATCGTTCACGGAGGCAATCAGTCGATGCCGATGTTCTACAACAACGCTGTCAGTAATTCAGAGGCGACTTTGACGCTGGACTATCCGCGTGACTGGATCGAGGATGGCGTCGGCATATTATCTATCTGGTTCAGGGGCAATTCAGACAATGCTGCTGAGACGCTGTATGTTGCTCTCAATGGCATTGCGGTGGTTAATCACGATAATCCTAATGCAGCACAGGTAAGAAGGTGGACCGAATGGACTATCGATCTGCAGGCGTTTGCAGACCAGGGAGTGAACCTCACAAACGTTGATACGATTACCCTTGGTCTCAGGTCCGTTACAGGCGGTACAGGTCTGATGTACTTCGATGATATCAGGCTGTATGTTCCGTAATATGTAGCAGTTAATTGTGTCGTTCAGATAAGAGATTAGTATTAGTTTGGGACCAATACTGATTTATTCGGTACGGTTTCCTTTATTTTTCAACAATACCGTCAAAAATGTGATATCATTAATAAGTTTCTTCTCACCGTCTACTTAATCCGATTACACATAAAAAATTATCACAAAAATCTGTATTTGCTCAAAAAATCAGCATTTATTCGGACTCGATATAGGCAAAATTAGCATTTGTGGTGACAAAACGAAGTTATGAAGTCACCTGGAAATCAGGGTGTTTTTTAGCTCCTGAAAGAGGTGGCTTTTCGAGGAACTCTAACATTTTGGAGGCATCTGTACGCTTCTGGCTGACTGGCAGGACTGGTCTAAAAAACTTCTGATGATCTGGTACCCTCATAATGAATACATGGTGTGCCACAAAGATCGTAAAAAGTGTACTTACCATTGTGTATTATCAAGGGATTTTTCCTTGACGGGAAGGTAGATAATCTGGTATAAGCATACTTAGTGAAGCTTGTGCCTGCGCAGGTCGGGCATCCATGGCTTTAAGTTCATCCAGTGGGTACAATTCTTTGTATTTTTCGATAGAGGAGGAGTTTTTATGTATTACCCCAAGTATAAGGTTTAAGTAGTAACTATGTGCTTCACACTTAGATTTTTTATATTTTTAGTAAACAGTTCATATCTGGTATTTAAAGAAAGGAGGTAAAGGCAAACTGTAAATAGTTTTCAATTAACGTAGAAGAATTTGAAATGATTATTGAGAACACCACATGCTTCGGTGTGTGGCCGGAGCGAAATTTCCTGTCATCTTACAATTAAAATCAGGAGGAAACAAGATGAATCAGACACGCATACACCAACTCATTCTAAGCATCACGCTTGTGATAGGCATGATTTTGACTTCATCTGCCTTTTCACAGGAAGTCGAAAACCTGTTAATGGACGGCGATTTTGAGGAGCCTGTGTCAGGATGGAGTCTTGCCAGACGCGCGCCAGCAGCGGCAACCTTTACGATTGACACAGAAGAGAAAAGAGTCGGCCAGGCGTCAGCACGGATTGAGATTACAAACGTTGGCGACGGTACATCGAACCATAACTTGACGCTCGACAACAATGCCGGTATCGCCGTCGAGGCGAACAAAACCTATACCGTGGACTTCTGGACGAAGGCAGAGGCAGATCGGATGCTGATTATCGATGCCCTGCTGAATCAAAGCCCGTGGACACGTTTGTTTCGAGCGACAGACCTGCCGGTGACGACGGAGTGGACAAGAATCCACCATACGTTTCAGGCGGATGCCACGATGTCTCCTGTGGTGTTTCTATTCTCATTTGTGGACTCCACGACGACAATATGGCTAGACCATGTCCGATTCTATGAGGGAGAATTTGACGAAGAAGACGGCGTCCCGGAATTGGCTTATGGCCCGGATCCGGAACACGGAGCTGTGGTTGAAGCCACCTGGGCGAATCTCTCATGGAGACCGGGGAGTTTCGCGGTCACGCACGACGTGTACTTTGGTGAAAGCTTCGATGCTGTGAACGAAGGCGCCGAAGGCACATTTGTGGGCAACCAGGGTGCAGCGTTTTTAGTAGTCGGCTTCCCCGGATTTCCTTATCCGGATGGTCTTGTTCCGGGTACAACTTACTACTGGCGGGTCGATGAGGTCAATGACACCGAGCCGAACAGCCCGTGGAAGGGTGATGTCTGGAGCTTTAGTATTCCCCCGAAGACTGCATACTTTCCCGATCCGGCTGATGGCGCCGAGGCTGTAGCTGTGAATGATAAGCTTAGCTGGGCGCCAGGCTTCGGTGCGAAACTGCACACTGTTTACTTCGGCGAAAGTTTTAATGAAGTCGATAGTGCAACAGGCGGCCTTCCGCAGGGAACTACTGACTTTACTCCCGGCCCACTTAAAATGGCCAAAACTTACTACTGGCGCGTCGATGAGTTTGATGTTCTCGAAACACATAAAGGCGAGGTATGGAGCTTTACAACCGAAGGTGCCGTTGCGGCACTTAACCCAGCTAATGGTGCTGTGGATGTGACACAAACGCCTGTTCTCACCTGGACACCGGGCTTTGGTGCATCACATGAAATCTACTTCGGCACCGATGCAGCCTCTCTGGAATTAAAAGGCAGTGGCAACCTCGGTTCAGAAAGCTATGAACCCGGCCAGCTTGAGTGGAATACTACCTACTACTGGCGTGTTGATGAGGCCAATAACGCTAATCCCGACAGCCCGTGGACAGGCCCTCTCTGGAGCTTTACAACCGCCAACTTCCTTGTCGTGGACGATTTTGAGGACTACAATGCCTACGAGAACCAGATATGGTGGTCGTGGAAAGATGGGCTTGGCTATGCCGCGCATGACAATGAACCGGCTTATGCCGGTAACGGGACCGGCTCAGCCGTGGGAGATGAAAGCACTGCTTCCTTCACCGAGGAGACTATCGTTCACGGAGGCAACCAATCGATGCCATTCTGGTACGACAACAGCATCCTCAAGTATTCAGAGGTGGAGAAGACGCTGGCTTATCGGCGTGACTGGACCGAGGAGGGTGTAGGAGTACTGTCAATCTGGTTCAGAGGTAATTCGGATAATGCTGCTGAGCCGATGTATGTTGCTCTCAACGGCAGTGCAGTAGTCACTCACGAAGATCCGAATGCAGCACAGATAGGTAAGTGGACTCGATGGAATATCGACCTGCAGGCCTTTGCCGACCAGGGCGTAAATCTAGCTGATGTCGATACAATTTCTCTTGGATTAGGTGACAAGAACAATCCGGTAGCTGGCGGTTCAGGTACTATGTACTTTGACGATATTCGTCTATACCCGCCTGCACAGTAAGCAGGATTTAGCTATTAAGTAAATTTGTAGTTAATGCAAGTGATTTGTAAACTCGGGGCCTATACTGACTTGGTATAGGCCTCTTGATTTTTCAATAATACCATCAGAGAAATGATATCATTGATACATTTCTTCGTCACCGTATACTTAATCCGATTACACATAGAAAATTGTAAAAAAATCTTTATAATTTCGCAAAAAATTTACATTTATTCGGACTTGATATAGGCAAAATTAACATTTGTGGAGACATTTTGGAGACATGATGTCACCTGACAATTGTGGTGTTCTTCAGCTCCTGAAAGAGATGGCTTTTAGAAGAATTCTGGGATTTTTGCAGCTCGTGGGAAGAGTGACATGTGGTATCAATCGCGTAAGATTTAACCTTGGTGTCAGTTACAGCTGATTGCTACAGGGTGGGTGATTTTTTCTTTATAAAAACATTAGATAGATCATGAAACCAAGGTAAACCAAAATCCATATTTTTGCAGCAAGCTCAAATTTCTGATATGTCATTTTCCTTAATATTTTATTACTTAACATAGCAGAAACAGGTAAACATATAAATACCAGACCTATTCCGGATAAAACGTCGCTTAAATAATGTGCCCCTAAAAATATCCGTGAGAAACAAATCATTAATGCCACAAAGACTAAAATACATTTTATCAGAGTATGGAAACGCCCTTTATATTCTGCATAAAAAAGAAAGGGCAGGACGAGTGCCACGCTTTTAGTTGAATGGCCGGAAGGGAACGAAGGAGAGCCCGAACGAGTAAAGAAGCTCAACTCATTTGCATATTCCTGAATCGGACGAGCACGATTAAATATTTCTTTTAGTATGTCTCCAGATATGCCAGCGACGGCAAAAGAAAAGATTATCAATAGAAATACCTGTCTTGACTTTTTCAAATTAGTAAATTTCAAAGACAGTGCCAGATACATCATATATATAAACACAATGACTGGCATCCCGTATTGTGAAAAGACCCGATTAATTACGACCAGGCTGTCACCAAAATTAGAATTGTTTAAGGCAAATATAATGAACTTGTCTACTTCAACTTGAAACCACAAAAAAAATGAGATGCTCCAAAAAATTAAGGAAATAATAATAAAACCAATCCGTTGTTTTTTGGATGTTTCTATAAAATCAACATGGGACAAATTGAACCGGCCATCTTCACTCAAAACTCAACTCCATCTTATCTGTTCAATAATATTCGTCTGATCAGTTCATGGTAACAAATGGGCTATTGTGGGAAAGAAATAATTGCCCTTGACGTCAACAGTTTGATTTGGTATAAATGGCACTGGTTAAGGTGCTGAAAATATTAATCTAACAAGTCTTGTGAAGGAGGTATGTTATGTTTAGAAAAGTAACTTGTCTTGTTTCCCTTGTTTTACTGTTGAGTCTGTATATTGATGGCACGCAAGCAGATATCAAATCAGATCTTGTATCGCACTGGAAAATGGACGATGGAAGCGGAACCACGGCCAAGGACAGTGCCGGCGTCAACGATGGGACACTAATGGGTGATGCAAAGTGGGCGGAAGGCTGGGTAATTGGTGCCGTTGAGCTTGACGGCGATGATGATTATGTGGATTGCGGTCAAGGGAAGGCATTCAATTCCGTCTGCCGGGACGTGATCACTCTCGCCGCATGGGTAAAGGTCAACAATCCCGACGGACCTGAATGGAGTGGCATCATCATAAGGGGGTATGGTGAGCAATTTGGTAATGTTGATCCCTATGATACATTCGCCATGTATTATCACGGGCCCTCTGAGAGGATGGGCTTCAAGACTAATAGCACCTCACCTGAATGGATGCCGACACCGAATAATGCGGCTACGGCACTGTTCGATGCCGAATGGCATCATACTGCCTCGGTGTACGACGGAGCCGAGAAGGTGATTTATCTTGATGGTGAAGAGATTGTCAGGGGGGAAGCGACGGGCAAGATTGGCATAGGAGAAGGCACCGGCCGTGTACTTATAGGCGGAGGAAGAGATGTTGATCCGATGGTCCTTGAACTCGGGGGCCTTGTCGACGATGCCCGGATTTACAACCGGGCTCTGACACATGAAGAGATTGTAGCTGTTATGGAGAACATCGAAAGCTTTCCATACGCTTCGGGCCCGAACCCGCCCAACGGAGCTCTCTATCCGGAAACATGGGTGAACCTCAGCTGGCGGCCGGGTGACTTTGCTGTCTCGCACGATATATATGTCGGTGATAATTTTGATACTGTGAACGAAGGTGCCGAAGGAACATTCGTTGGCAACCAGGTAGGAACGTTTATCGTTGTCGGTTTCCCCGGTTTTGCTTTTCCGGATGGTCTTGTTCCAGGCACAACCTACTACTGGCGAATCGATGAGGTAAATGAAGCCGAACCGAATAGCCCCTGGAAAGGTGAGGTCTGGAGCTTTAGTATTCCTCCCAAGACAGCATACTTTCCTGTTCCGGCTGATAGCGCCGAGTCTGTCGCTCTGGATACACAGCTCAGCTGGACACCGGGATTCGGTGCGAAATTGCACACTGTATATTTCGGCGACAACTTCGACCATGTAAGTAATGCAGCTGGAGGTTCACCTCAGGGAACTACAACCTATAGACCAGGTCCACTTGAATTAGCTAAGACTTATTACTGGCGTGTCGATGAGTTTGATGTCGTCGAAACGCACAGAGGCAATGTCTGGAACTTTATAACTACCGGCGCAGTCAGTAATCCAAATCCCGCTAAAGGTGCTGTCGATGTTACACAGACGCCTGTCGTAACATGGGTGCCGGGAATTTTTGCCGATACACATGAGGTCTTTTTCGGCACCGATCCAGCTACTCTGGAGAGTAAAGGTACCGGGAGCCTCGGTTCGGAGAGCTTCGAACCCGGACAACTCGAGTGGAATACGACCTACTACTGGCGTATCGATGAGGCAAATAACGCAAACGCTAACAGCCCGTGGACAGGTCCTCTCTGGAGCTTTACGACGGCTAATTTCCTTATCGTGGACGATTTTGAGGCCTACAATGACCTTGATCCCGCTGATCCGGACAGTAATAGGATATTTAACGCCTGGATAGACGGATATGATGACCCGGAAAACGGTTCTTTAGTTGGGTATAATGCTCCTCCTTTTGCCGAGCAATCGATTGTTCACAGTGGTAATCAGTCGATGCCTTTATCTTATGATAACGCTGTTGGGATATCTGAGGCGACTTTGACACTGACTACTAATCGTGACTGGACAGTCAAAGGTGTCAACACACTGACGATTTGGTTCCGCGGTAGTTCGAATAATGACGCTGAGCAGATGTATGTTGCTCTCAATGGCACTGCGGTTGTAAATAATGATAATCCTGATGCGGCCAGGATAGCAAGATGGACTCAGTGGAATATTGACCTACAGGCGTTTGCTGACCAGGGTGTGAACCTTGCCAATGTCAATTCGATTACTCTTGGCCTTAGCTCGGTTACCGGCGGTACAGGTATGATGTACTTTGACGATATTCGTTTATATCCACCAGCACAATAAGCAGGAATTCGGCTATTAGGTGAAATTGATTTGTAGATTTGGGGTCTATATCGAACGATTCGGTATAGGCCCTTGTCTTTTAGCAATAGCAAATGAACACTACAAATGATCAATATCACTAAAAGAATTACATGATTGATACATTCCTTCGTCGCCGTATACTTAATCCGATGTTACACTAAAAATTTTCAAAAATATTCATATTTTCGCAAAAAATTCACATTTATTCGGACTCGATACAGGCAAAATTAACATTTGTGGTGACAAAATGGTGAGTGTGCCGAGACAAGCTGTTGTGAGTCAGCTGGACAATCCAGCCTGGTTAAAGGTTAGCC
>JABAOH010000018.1_pt1 | contig 12349 bp, 6 predicted proteins | sample 7062181 | NCBI WGS metagenome assembly JABAOH01 (sample SAMN14538630, study PRJNA623070) | marine sediment metagenome | biome: marine biome [ENVO:00000428]; feature: marine pelagic biome [ENVO:01000023]; material: deep marine sediment [ENVO:00002113]; isolation source: pool of 5 deep marine... | reverse complement strand
TATGTAGACATGCTTGAGCGTGGGATTAGAGATTTTACCCACCTGATCGTGTCTGCGCGTGGGCTTTTTATTCCAAAAATGGAGCGTATGCTCCAAGCTTGTCGCCTTTCTGAACCGTCAAAACCCGAGGAGGAGCGCATGTTGAATTGTTGCGAATCCAACGGAGTGTCCGGATTGTGGGAGTTCCCCGATGAAGAAAAGACCATATGCATTTGGATCATCTTCTCAAAAAAATGATTCTTAATGCGCGCGCGCGCATTTCGGCAAGTTCATCCGGGGAGGTTCCCTTGAGTTTTTCGATTCTTCTAGCTATGAAACGGGTGAAGGTAGGTTCATTTCTTTTTCCCCTGCGCGCGCATCTTTGCTTTTTGATTGAACAGCGAGTGCATTTATTGGTGTTGTTCTACTACTCGTCCGTTCTCTAACCTTATCATGTTTTGAACTTCTGTTTGGAGATTGGTTACGTGGCTTATCAGGAATATTTGTTTGAATCTAGCTGAAAGCTCGGTGTTGAGTAGTTGTATGATGCCTTCGCGCCTTTCCTCATCTGAACTGGCTAAGGGCTCATCTAGAAAGAGGAACTCAGGGTGCATGCCCTTGACTTCAGGCAGAAGGGCTAGGGCGAAAGCTAAACGCATTGAAAGAAGGAATTGATCTTCAGTCCCACCGGAGAACACTTCTTTCACTTTGAACTCTCCTGCGTCTGGATCCCAGACTTCAAAGTTGTAGCCGTGGTCCAGCTGCACAGCTTTATATCGACCATTGGTAATCATGGGCAAAATCAGCCCCATGTATTGTTCCACGCCTGGCTTCACCCGGCTGCGCAGAGCCTCGGCCGTCTTCTCGACTCCTTCAATCGACAATCGTATCACCTCAAACTCGCGCTTCAGCGATTCCACAAGCTCAGCTTGTTTCTCCGTCTGCGTGGGAAGATCTTTGTTTTCTTTAACATATTCTGTCAGTTCCTCGACGTCTTCTTGGCTATTTTTGAGTCGCGTTTCTTTCTCTATCAAGTCTTTCCCAAGTGTTTCTTTTGTGTCGCTTGTTTCCCTGAGCAGTTCCTCAGAGAAAACGATGCCCTTGGGAAGCGTCGGAAATTTCACTGTTTCAAAAGCCTTTTGCAGCCGGTCCAGCTCCTCTTTTGCGGTTTGTTGGCTCTCTAACACCTTCGGCTTTTCTTCAAGCTGGGCACCAAGGTTTCTTTTCCGCTCTTCAAGGCGATTCTTTTCTTGATTATCTTGATCTAGAGCTTCAAACATGGCTTCAGCAACAACTACAGGTCCCTCAGAGCTACGTTCTTGGAAAATTGACGAGTATCGTCCAATGCCCTTGCAACCACCTAGAATCCCTTGTTCGATTTCAGACATTTGGCTACTCATTGCCTCGACCTGCTTGCTCATGTCTACTAGTTCTCTCTGCAAATCTTGAAGCCGTTGCACATCTGAGAGAGCAGCCCGCAGTTTTGACTCTACTGAAATCTGACGACCCACAAAAACTAGAAGTATAACGCCAACGATTGCTAAAAGCCCACAAAGAACAATAGGCATGTTCATGGCGAACAAAATGAACGCTAGAATTAGGCAGGCAGCGGCTCCACCGATAAAAGGCCATGTTAATGCACCGCGTTGTGCTATTTGAGTAACCTTTGTCCTGTCGACGCCTGCGAGACGTTGCTCTAAGTCGGAAACGCTTGCTGCAACCTTGCTTTGCTGCTTTTCCTTCTCTTGGTGTTGTATGTGAATGCCAGACAGGGTCTTTACTCTGTCCTTTATTTTGTTGAGAGTGCCGTTGACTTCTTCAAGATCAATGTATCCTTTTAGTTTCTTTTCGGTTTCTTCTAGATTTTTTTCCACTTTTCTTAGTTGCTCAATCTGTTTTTCTAGTTCTTCGACGAGGTTCTTCTTTCCATCAATCTTTGTTGATATCTGTTGTTTCTCATCGTGTGCCTTGCTGTAGGTTTCCAAAACATTGTACAACTTACTTGTTTTACGAAGATCTTTCTCGATTTGTGTTATCTTCTTTTTCAGCTGTCTAATCTGTTGCTCTGTCTCCTCACGTTCAGTTTTCTTCATGTTGAACTCTTCAAGTTTTTCTTGGAGACTATCTAATTTCTGTTGTTGGAGTGTCAGTTTTCCTGGTCTAGCTGGTGTTCCCCCTAGTGTTCTTCGGTTTTCATTTAGATCTTGAAGCACAGTGTTGAAGCTTTCAAGGTTGAGAAAGGCGTTGATGACCTTCTTTCGGTCCTCTTTGCCTTGTTCAATAAGGTGTTCTAAATCTTTTTGGGCGACAATGTTGCTTGCTACGATTTCGTGGAATGATATGCCGCCGAGGAGCTTCTCGATTTCGTTCGTGACCTCTCTCTGTCCTGTAGCCAATGTTCGCAGCTGGTCATTCGGTAAATTTTCCCAAAGGAAAGCTGTATTCGGTCGCTTCAGGTGGAGGCGCCTTTCCACACGAAATGTACGTTTTCCTATGGAAAAGTCAAGTCGAACAACAGCTCTGTTTCTTCCGTATGTTACAAGATCTTCATTTCTCGGTTTTGCGCTTGGCCGAATTACCCGCGAGTAGAGAGCGTAGAGAATAGCATCCAAAATTGTTGATTTTCCGCTTTCGTTGGGACCGCATATAAGGGTGACTCCTTCTGGGAAGGTGAGCGGCTCTTCCAGAATGGGTTTCTTGAAGTTCGCTATGTATATGCTTCGAAGTTTTACCATGCTCCTGCCTCTTCAAGTCGTTTCTCACATAGCTTCAGCGCTTCCAAGAGGAGCAACTCCTCTTCTTTCTCTGCTTTTTCAATTCGTTGGTGGAAGTAGCGGCGTATTTCCTGTAGCGGTGTGGTTCTGGGTAATAGTTCAACGAGTCCAACGGTCTTGATGTTTATCTCTTTCTCGTTTGGAATGAGAGCAAAGAACTTGTTGTGGGCGAAAGACAGGATGTCTGAGCGCCGGTATGTGGCAAGTTGCTTCACGTCAACATTACCTACTAACCTGATGCGAAGTACGAGCTCTAGGTCCTGGAGTTTCAACAATTCTTCTTTGAGGAAACCGGTGATGTTGCCTTTCTTTGGAAGATTTAGGTCGACGGTTCGAAGCTCTCTTGCTGGAGTCTCTATGAAATCTGTGGATGAAACGCCTTTTTTGGTAAGGTCGATCCACACAAATCCTTTGTCTTCTCCTTCCTCTGAGAATTTGACATGTTCAGTGCTGCCGGGGAAAATCACTTCTGTTCCTTTGATTTTGCTTCTTTGATGTTGGTGAAGGTGGCCTGCAGCGACTAGTTGAAGTCCTTCTGGAATGGATTTGGGTCGAACAGTTGGCTCAAGCCCTGCACCGTAGCTTTTGAAGCCCTCGATGGGGTAATGGAGCATAAAGATGTTTATGTCTCCTGACTTTGTCAATTTGGTTTTCTCAAGGGGATCTGTGCCCCAGGTGAGTGTGGGGTTATAGCTTATTCCAGAAATGACTACCTCTTGTCTGTCAACCTTTAGGGTTGTTTGTGTTGGTTGATATGCATCCTGAAAATAGGTAACGTATTTTGAGTTGTTGTAGACCGATATGGGAGAGCTTCCTTGTTCCATGCTTTTGGGAGTGTCGTGGTGTCCGCTGATTAGGAACACTTTGATTCCTTTCTCATGTAGGGTTCTGAAGTGGTTCATGGCTTGTGCTCGAGTGGGGTTTCTAGGTTGCATATGATCAAAAAGGTCTCCCGCGATAAGGAAGAGGTCTGGACGATTTTCCAAAGCGTAATTGACCACCGCTTCGAAACACTCTAAAAAGTCCATCTTTCGCTCGTATCGTCTGGGCCCAAACATCATCGCTGGCGGGTCCAAATGATTGTCTGCCGTGAGTAGAACCTGAATGCTCACGTTTCACACCTTGGAGAAGTCGCCGCGGAAAGGAAGTTGCCGTCTACGGTCTGTCTCGACAATTTCGTTAACTTTGAGTTCTTGTCTAGCCTGCCTCAATTTTTCGACCACATCAATGTCTGCTCCGCCCTCTCTTGTTCTTCTAGATCTGACTCTCAGCATAACCGGGGCTTTAGTGACTTCGCCAACAACAACAGCTTCCCCCGGGTTGAGGCCTGGCAAATCGTTGAGAAGGTCTTGACTCACTCTTTCTGAGCTCTCTGCGACTGCTTTCTGGTCTTGGGGGTTGGTTAGTTTCATAATTATCTGGCTGTTACACTGACTTAGGCTGTCAGGATGGACCTTCGAGGGTCGCTGGGTAATGAGAAGCAAGAAGACTCCAAACTTTCTTCCCTCAGCCGCGATTTTGTTTATGACAGATGAAGAATAGGTTCGCCTGTCGCCTCCAGGAATGAACTTGTGGGCTTCCTCAAGTATCACGAACACTGGATAGTTGAAATCACCGTTTACGACGACGCTAAATGTGTCTACAAGTATCTTCGACGTGATGTAGTCCATGCTGGCATCTTCTAGTCCCGAGAGATCAATGACCGACACATGCATAGGTTTAAGAAGAGACTCTGTTAATGTTGACTGCAGCCCAAACACCTTCAAGTAAACCAATCTTCGAATGTATTTGAGCGCGCCAGCTGCGCCTGCCCTTAAGCCGCGTTCCTCCTCTGAGTCATCTTTGATTCCCTCCAGAGATGCCAGCAAATCCTTTGGCAAGTAATGTTTTCCCTCTTCCTTCAGCCTCTCCACACCTACGCGAACGGCTTCTCGGATTTTGGCATATGCCTCCCTGATGCCAGCCACCTCGCAAACTTCGTCAAATGACAGGTCTTGAAAAGCAATTTCATACAACTGAAGATTTCCAACTTCTTTCTCGCTATAGCGGCCGGTGCTCGCAGGATTTCGGAACACAGTTATCCTTTCAGCGCGACCATATCTTTCACCGCTTTGAGCTAGTGAAAGAAACGCGTAGTCTGCGTGGGGATCAACAACTATGATGGACGCTCCTTTATCTAGAAGCTCTTCAATGAAGACTCCTGCACAGTAGCTCTTTCCAGCGCCCGTCTGGGCGATAATAGCGAGGTGTCTCCTGAAACCTGAGACCGAAAGATAAACTGGCACGTCGGGTCTAGAAATAAGGTCTCCAATGTAAAGAGCTTCTTTTGGAGGATACGAAAAGAAAACCGTCAAGACTTCTTTTGGCGCAACGTAAATATGCTGTCCAGGAACCACCGCCCTTCTAGGTAAAAGGACTTCTTTTCTACCGTCACTTCGCTCAACAATGTAGCCAAGCACCCTTGCTCGTCCCAACGTCCTGATTTCATCTATTCCGGCTCTTTTGATTCTTTCTAAAGCTTCCACGTCTAACTGTTGAGTCATAACCTCGCTTTTTGAGGCAATTCTTTCCACCTGTGCGAGAACATCAACGAGTTGAAGCTTTCCATCAACATATTCCTGTGATTGGACGAGTAGGTACTCCCATTTTGGGGGATACTTCTCTTTCTCTGAAACAAAGATGAATTCTGTGGACGTAGCTTCCCCCACGATAAACCCTACTTCTTTGAGATCATGGATACTTGACACGTCTATACCCCCTTGTGTGAACCAACGTAATCCCCAGGTCCTTTTCCAAAACCCGTTCATATATGCCATCCACATCTCTCCTACGCAGCTTCACCTCTTCGTCTGCCCGCTTAAGCCACACATTATAGTCCATCAAGCCAGCGTAACCGATCTTCAACATGCGAATCAAATCCGCCATAACACCATTCGCATCGCTTATGAAGCGATGTCTCTTCAAGGCACTTGATGTGTTTTCGCTTCCAAGAGTCCATGAAGGAACATCGATCCGCAGTGGTGTGTCTCGACTATCAAACAATAGGTGAAAAGAAATGATTGTCGGAAAGTTGAGGCTTTTCTGAATTGTTTTGATCGCATACTTGAGAAACTCGTCTTCTCGGCGCCTGTTCTCAACTAGAGAATTCTTGAATGCACTTCTCACGTACCCTTCGGGGTTTTTCTCCATTCTCTGGAAGTCTCTTTGCATTTGTTCAGTTGCGGCAAGCTCAATTGGGCTACAATATCCTGGACCTGAAGCAAAGTTTAGGATCAACTGAAAATCAGACCTAGCATGTAATTGCTCTATCATTATCTCCTCAAATCTATCTAGGAGAGATCCGTGTTTTTCTTTGTGCTTCGCAAGAATTTCGAAACAAGCACCAGGTCTTCTGTCAATATTAGCAAAACAATCTTCCAGCTCTCTTGCATCCCGACTCGCAACGGATGAACTAAGAGAACGCACTTCACTCAAGCATAATTGATTGAGGAATTCTTTCCTAATGAAATCAGCTCTAGAGTCTTTGCTTACACCTAACAAGATCACATTTTCACGTCTACATGCCTCCAAGAGCTTCGAGTAGACATCTACGTACTTGAGCATAAACCCCCTGTCTCCCTCAACAGGACAGTCCCTGAGTAGGTGCATAATTCTGCCGTAAAGCGATCCATCAATTAGAATAAGTTTCCTTGGTCCTTTTAAATGAGGAATCGCTTCAAGAGCAAGAGCTATTTCCACAAACTCCGTCTTCTGGCGAATAAACCGTTCAATATCTTCCGTGCTTCCCCGCGCCAAAAACACTTCTGTTTCAAGTGTACGAAACTTTTCCTTCTTGTTTGACAAGCCGAACGCTCTGACCACATAGAACCGTGATCCATTTGCATACTCCCTCAACCCTCGGCTCGCATCAACAGCAACTAGATGAAGGTCTCTTTCTTCATTGTCCGGCAGAGGATGCCAGTTCTGAACTAGTAGAGCTTCAAAATCATCGTCTAAACTGGACGTGCGCCCTTTTTCCAAGCTTTCCTTCAACCGCTTCTTTTTCTTCCGAATTTCTTCCACAAACAAGTCAAGAAACTTTGGCATACATCAGTTCAACTCCACAAGTGCGGAGCATTCAAATTGAATCTCAAGACGTTTCGCTTTTAAATTTTTCATTTAAAAAGTGTCCGGTGAGATGCATCAACACAATCGAGCACGCGCGCCCGCAAAACAGAAAAAGGGGGGGAAGAGTTTGGATTTCATTCCGTTTGTCAGATTTTTTCCCCAGGCGCGCGCGCAATTAAAAATCAAATCAATATTGACACAACTTCCATTCTTTTTTGTTTCATTAAGGAATCAAAGAATAACTGCAATCAACATAATAACCGCAACAAATACCACAATACGACGCGCGCGCATGTGAATGATTTTTGTTTTCTTATTTTTGTCGCGAGCGTCCGGTCGAAGACACTCATACGTTGTTTCGTTCCTAGATGCGAAGCACTTGTGCGACAAATCTCGGAGAAAGGGCAGACGTCATATGTTTTATCCTATAGTGGAAAACCACTGAATGAAAGGCGTCGCCGCATAATACCACAAGAATTTTGGAAATGGTTGTTAGCGTTTGTTTTGATGGTATGTCAGCGCGCGTTAGGTCGTAAGCTTGTGGGTTATCTGTGATAATCTCGCATGCGTATATGTGATGCGAAAAATCAAAAACGCGGATATCGAATGCCTACGTGCTCGCATGATTTTAACATGTGAGTCAGTTTTTTCTTGAATATATAATACAAACGGAGTATCCTTATTTCTGGAAATTTCTCTGTCAAGATTTATTAGTATCATTAACGCCTTAGTGAAGTGCTGAAAGAGAGGCGTTGAAATGAAACGTGAATTGGTCACAGGAATAATGCTGACCTTGCTGTTAATAGGTATGTTAACGTTGGCATTTAACATTAAACCAGCTAGGGCAGAGCCTGCAACAATAATGGTTATTGGTCCTTGGCCTGGGGCGGAAAGGGATGCATTTATGCCTGTTCTACAAGCCTTCGAAGAAAAGAGTGGGATAGATGTTGAATACAAAATGTATAGAGCTGAAGATCTTGCTACTCTTTTGCCAGCGCAGTTTGACAATGGGACGACACCCGGCGACGTAATATTCATGTGGCCATGGTGGATTACTCAACAAGCACAGAATGGCCATATACTCGAGGTTACCGACTTGATTGATGAAGCTGATTTCCTGCCTGGCGCCCTTGATCTTGCAAAAGTTGGCGATACACTATATGGAGGGGCATGGACTGGAAGTGCCAAACCAGGCTTTTGGTATAGGAAATCCTTCTTTGAAGCGCAGGGTTTGACACCCCCTACGACATGGGCTGAGTTTGTGGCTTTGCTTGAAGTTGTTACTGCTATACCTGGTATTGTAAATCCGATTGTAAGCGGAGATGGAGTTGGATGGCCTTTATCAGATGTGGCTGAGCACTTCCTGATAACATTTGGAGGCCCTCAACTCCATAGGGATCTCATAAATGGCACAGTTGCATGGAACAGTCCAAGTGTAAGAACAATATTCGCAGATAGATTGGTACCACTGCTGGAAGCTAGTTACTTTAGCGAGCCTATTGAGTGGACTACAGCATTGAATTTGTGGTGGGAAGGCAACTATGGCCTATACTTCATGGGCAGCTGGGTACCTGTTATGGTCGAGGATCCAGAAGATCTGGGTGTCTTCTGCCTGCCAGGTGCGGAAGGCTTTATCTTTCATCTTGACTACTCCTTTGTACCAGTCTATACGGAGCACCCAAAGGAAGCAAAAGAACTCTTCGAGTTCCTCGCAAGTGAAGAAGCTCAGAGCATTCGAGTAGCACAAGGCGGTAATATCGCCACAAATATCCATGTACCATTAGATGCGTATCCTCCTGTTGACAAAGAAGTAGCAGAAATTGTGCAAGGGAAAGAGGTTCTGCCAGATCTTGACGATATGATAGGTGGCGATTTTCAAGGGGCATTCTGGAACCAGCTGAAGTTGCTGTGGGTAACACCAGGAGAATTAGACAACGTCCTAGCGGCTCTACAAGCAGCGGCCATGGCACGCCCTATTTACATTAGGGCTGACGGAAGTGTTGACCCTCCAACAGTGCCTATTTCGAGCGTTGACAATATTACTTACACTTTTACTGGCAACATTGATGAGTCAATTGTCATTGAGCGAGACAACATTGTGGTTGATGGAGCATGCTACGTAGTCCAAGGCAAAGGAGGTGGGACTGGAATAGACTTAAGTTACAGACACAATGTAACACTCAGAAACGCAGAAATCGTAAACTTCACTTATGGAATCTACCTCGGCTGGTCCAGCGATAATACTCTTATTGGCAACAACGTTTCCTCAAACGACGACAGTGGAATCCTCTTCTACCATTCTGGGAATAACACCGTTGCTGGTAACAACGCTTCAAGTAACGGATTCGGTGGAATATCTCTAGTCCATTCCAGTGGTAGTAACATTAGTGGTAATATAATAACCTTGAACGAAGCGAGCGGCATCGAGCATTACCACTCTTACGACAGCATCATCTATGGCAACGAAGTTACATTAAACAAACATGCGGGTATATGGTTAGTAGATTCTAGAGACAATGCTGTTAATTATAACATGATCTTAGACAACAATTGGCAAGGCATTCTCCTTGGAGACGAATCAGACCGCAACGCAGTGTTGAACAACGTGGTTAGTGACAACGGAGGTGATGGTGTTGTCTTAACGTTCTCTAATGATAACAGGATTGAGGAAAACACTGTTACTTCAAGTATCTATGCGTGTATTCACTTAATCAATTCTAAGAACTCTAGTTTGGAAAGGAATATCGTATCGTTAAGCCAATTAGGTATTGTTCTACACGATTCTTCTAATTACAACACGATTCAAAGTAATAGGGTGGCCCACAATCAGGAAGGCATTCTATTAGACTCATCCAATGGCAACACAATATACGCAAATGAAGTAGTCAAAAATGGCAATAGTATTCGTCTCCACAATTCCAGTTACAACGAAGTAAGTCATAATAATGCCTCAATAAACGACACAGGCATCGTGTTAGATACCTCAAGCAATAATAACACTCTTATTGGCAACAACGTGGCAAGCAATTATGGTGGCATTCGCCTTGACCATTCTTGCAATAATACCATTGCTGAAAACATCATAACAAACAACCATTTTGGAATGTTGCTTAGTAGTTGGTCTTCAAGCAACAGCATTTCTGGAAACATCATAACAAACAACGAGGGTTGTGGCATCTCGCTCAGTTTTTCTTCAAATAACGATATTTCTGGAAACAGTATAAAATACAACAGGTACGGCATAAATCTCTATTATTCTGGTAACATTATCTACCACAATAACTTCGTAGGCAACACTGAACAAGTGGATGGAACTTACCGCTCATCGTGTGTTTGGGATGATGGTTATCCTTCTGGCGGGAACTATTGGAGCGACCATATTACGGTTGATGACTTTTCTGGCGTAGATCAGGATCAGCCTGGGAGTGATGGAATAGTAGATGAACCTTATGTTATTGATGAATGGCCTACATTCAATCGAGACAACTATCCACTTGTCAAGCCTTGGAGTCCTATTATTTCTGCCACAATAGACGTTGATCCTGACACTTTAAACCTGAAAAGTAAAGGTCAATGGGTTACCTGCTACATCGAGCTTCCTGAAGCTTACAACGTGAGTGACATTGACGTTTCTACTGTTATGTTGAATGGCACGATCCCCGTGTCCCTCCTTGAAGTGCCGGCTCCGCAGCCTGTCCCAACGGAGGTCGGGGACTATGACAATGACGCGATTCCGGATTTGATGGTTAAGTTCCCCAGAGCTGAGGTGGCCTCATGGATCTACAGTGGTCTCGGCATACAATACGGCAACGTAATTTTGCCAATAACAGGAGAAGTTGACGGAACACCGTTCGAGGGGGCATGCACAATCAAGGTTTTGTTCCCGGGTGACGCGGATGACGATGGGGACGTAGATTTTGATGATTTCACAATTTTTGTGGGTTGCTACGGAATGAGCATCGAAAATCCAAGTTTTAACCCGTTAGCTGACTTCGATGAAGATGGATACATCAAATACAACGACTTCCTGATCCTGGCAGGAAACTACGGCAAGACAGCTGTCTAACAGGACGTGCGCGCATCACAAAAAAGAGGGGAGTAGGCGCGCATGAAAAAAGGGCGCCTAATGATTGTTATTGTTGTTTTCGGGGATTATTCGGGCGTATTCTTCGCGTTGCTGGCGTTCTTGCTCTTTGGCTATCATGTCAAGCTTCTCGCCGAACGTCATTTTGGTGAACTGTTCCGCTGTCATTGTGACGCCTAGATTTTTGAGTATTTCATCGGCTCTCTTCACTGCGTCGGGATAGATGGCGGAGATTATGTTAATCATTCTTTCAAGTCGGTCGACACGTTTCTGTAGCTCTGTTGCGGTTTCACTCGTTTTTCGCATAGGTGTCGCCACTAGTCTCAGTCTTTGATGGACACGCACGAAGGCTTCACGATGTTCGACTTCGCTCAAGTATGTCAACATACTTTTGTCGGCGCTCTTGCCAACCAACACTTTCGCCGTGTTGACGTCTATATGCAAGTTCGCGCACTCAGTCAAGAAGCGTTTTCTGAACGCGTGAAACCTCAGTCGTTTGCCTTTTGTTATTCTGACGTTAGCTTTCGCCACTAGCTCCCGTAAAACGCGATTTATCGATTCTTCGTCGAAATGCCCCTCTCGGTTGCTTGGAAATAGGCAAGGATTCGGATTGTTTTCAACTGTCGGCAAGTATTCTTTCAGTAAGTCGACGGTTTCTTGCGACAAGAAGCTTTTGGCGACGACATCTTCTTTTTCGGTGATTAGCTCGAACAATACGGGCGGTTCTTGCTCTATGTCTGGCAATTGATCCTTTCTGATCTTGGCAAAATCGCCTATTCGCCAGCCTAAGTCTTTTCCCATGCTCACGATTAGTTTGTCTCTGAGACTGTCGGCAACCTTATACATTCGTCGGTATTGCTGAGGCGTCGGCACAAAGTCCTTTGTCGTTATGGTCGTCCTTTTGACTTCAGCCGAAAGCGTTGTGACTGGCATCTCATAGTATTTGAACAATTGCAGTATGCCAATAGTGTTAGCGCGTGCCGAGTTTATCGAATAGTCTCTTTTAATCATCCAAGCATGGAACTTTTCAATTTCACGCGCAAAGCGGCGCTTTTGGTGTAAGTCATCGCTTTTCCAGTCTTCTACTCGCATTCGCAGCATTTCGTTAGGTGTTTTGCCGAAGTATTCGCTGAACAGCGCTATGCTTCGTTTATAAGATTTGTATGTGTTTTTGCTCTTCGATTTCTTGATGTAATCTAGAAAGTCTTCAATAGTGTATTCGGTTGCCATTAGCGTTTTACACGCCTATAACTTTCGTTTGATGGTATATCAACGTTTTCGCAAAAATGTGGGTTAACGGGAGATATCTCCACTTTCATCACAAAATTCCTTTAATAGTGGATAATCTCTCTAATTACTAACGCATCAAGAGGCCCACGGCTAATGCTGATTCGAGAGGTCATCC
>JABAOH010017325.1_pt1 | contig 12351 bp, 11 predicted proteins | sample 7062181 | NCBI WGS metagenome assembly JABAOH01 (sample SAMN14538630, study PRJNA623070) | marine sediment metagenome | biome: marine biome [ENVO:00000428]; feature: marine pelagic biome [ENVO:01000023]; material: deep marine sediment [ENVO:00002113]; isolation source: pool of 5 deep marine... | reverse complement strand
AAGGCCTACTGCATTTGGGCAAAGGCAATGTGCGCGCAGTGAATGTTTGGGGGATTGAGCCCGGGCGGCGAGCGAAGGTGACGGGGTTTAAGCGGTCATTGCTTAAACAAAAAGACTCGGGCGGTGAATTATCTTTTGAGGTCTACGGTTTTCCGGAAAAAATCGGAGGATTTGTGGGAATCGGCGTGCTGGCAGAGCCTGATGAACAGACAGACCAGTACGATTTTGACGCGGCCCAAAAGATGTTCGGACAGCAGGTTTTTCTTACTACAGGCGCAGTAACGCAAACAAAGCCGGGCGAGGATAAAACAGAATTAACTTCATTTAAGAGAAAGTTTATACCTTTCTTGATTTCAGATATCGTTTTCACGGGTATTTATCTGATTGATAAAGAATTTGTGTATCTGCCCATAGAAGAACTGCAAAAAAAGTTATACCCGAGCGAAGACTCATCGATTGCCAGCCAGATTCAGATTAAACTGGCAGATAATACCGAAACTGAAGCTGCTCTGGCACAGATTCGTGGCCTGTGGCAGGCCTTCGCTGAAGATGAGCTTGGTTGGCCTTCGTATCTTATAAAAGGTAAGGATATCGAGACAGCTAAACAGATGCAGAGTCGGTATGTTGCCGAACTGCGAAAACAGATGGGCGTTTTGTTATTGATATTCGGCGTTGTAAGCATCGGTGTGGTTGTGCTGATATTCTGTATATTTTATATGATCGTCAGACTAAAGCAGAAGGATATTGCGATAATAAAAAGTTGCGGTGCGCCGAGCCGTTCGGTGGCTTTTGTTTTTGTCGGCTTTGGTGCCTGTGTTGGAATACTCGGCTCAGGTATTGGAGTTGTCCTGGGATACATTGTTACAAAAAATATAAATGCGATTGAGGGGTGGATAAGGGTAATCTTTGGGTTAAAGCTGTGGAAAAGCAGTGTGTATATGTTCAGTAAAATACCCAGCGAGGTCAATTGGGGCTTGGCTTTGCCTATTGTATTATTGACAATTGTCGCGGCGGCATTCGGAACGTTGATACCGGCAATTGTCGCGGCAAGAACAAGGCCGGTGCAGATTCTAAGATACGAATAACAAAAATAGTTTTGAGTTTTGAATTTTCAGTTATTAGTTGACTCAAAACTCAACACTAAAAACTCAAAGCTAAGATATGTATAAGGTTATTCTTGCAATAAGGTACTTGATAAAGCGACGCATAACATATTTTGCGGTGCTGGCGGTTGCGCTTTGCGTCTTTATCGTTGTTGTAGTGATGACTGTAATGACGGGGTTGGTGGGCGATTTCAAGCAGAAAAACCACGATTTTGTGGGGGATTGTGTCGTCGGTACCGAATCATTAGTGGGCTTTGCGTACTATGAGGAGTTTGTGAAGATACTGGAGGAAACTGATTTTATCGAAGGTGTATCGCCTGTGATAAAAAGCTACGCACTGATAAATACTAGGGGCTCGCAGCGTTGCTATGGTGTTGAGATTATGGGTCTCGATCCGGTCAGGCAAAGTCAGGCTACCGGATTTGGCCGAACGCTTTATTACCGTAAAGACGATGTGGCTAAGGCGTTTGAGCCGACCTATGACTCGAATCTTCCCGGCTGTGTGTTGGGGATTGACATGGTGCTGCTGCGCGATGCTAACAGCAGGTATACCTATGCGGTCAGCCCTGCCGAGGTAGGTTTTTCTGTGAGTTGTTTTCCTCTGACTGCGAAAGGTGCTTTGGCCAAGGCGGGACTGGGGGAGGTCAATACACGGACCTTCTACTATAGCGACCATTCACACAGTGGTTTAGCGAGGGTGGACAGTTCATTGGTTTATTTGCCGTTTGAACAGGCCCAATTACTTTGCGGCATGGCCGGGCCTGTCAAGAGAGCCAACGCTGTCCATATAAAGTTCAAGCCGAACGTCAAACTGAAAGCCGGGCGTGAAAAGGTCGCTTCACTGTGGCAAAAGTTCAAGCAGGAAAAGACCGGCGAGAAACAAGCGAACCTGCTGGATACGGTAACGGTGCAAGGCTGGAAAGATTATCGGCGCGCGTTTATTGCAGCAATGGAAAAGGAACAGACGATGATGACCGTTATGTTTGCTTTTGTGGGGATTACAACTGTTTTTATTGTCTTTGTTGTTTTTTATATGATTATCAGCCATAAGAGTAAAGACATCGGGATATTGAAGAGTATAGGCGTTTCGAACGCAGATATTATCGAATTATTTTCGGGTTTTGCTTTTTTAGTGGGTCTTTTAGGCTCTGGCGTCGGTTTATTTGCCGGCTGGTTGTTTTTGCGGAAGATAAACAGGATAGAAAATTGGCTTTTTGAGCATTTTGATTTTCAGCTATGGGACAGGACAATTTATGCTATAGGAGATATTCCGAACCAGATGAAACTTGGGGTCTTGGTGGTAATTGTCCTTTCAGCGATTATTGCCTGTCTGGCTGGTGCTCTGCTGCCGAGCTGGCAGGCGGCGAAGTCGAAACCGATAGAGACTTTGCAGGTGAGCCAGTTATGAGCAAAGACGATTTTATATTAAAAACTGAAGGAATTTACAAATCCTATCGGATGGGTGCGACAGAGGTCAAGGTGCTCAAAGGCGTCGATTTGGCTGTAAGGAAAGGCGAATTTGTGGCAATAGTCGGGGCCTCCGGCAGCGGCAAAAGTACGCTTTTACATATATTGGGTGCGCTGGATAGGCCGGATAAAGGTGTTGTTAAGTTTGAGGGCCGGGATTTGAACCAGCATAGCGGCAGCGAATTGAATAGATTCCGCAACAAAATGGTAGGATTTGTTTTTCAGTTTTATCATCTATTGGACGAATTAAGTGTGCTGGAAAATGTTTTTCTGCCGGTGATGGCTTCGAGGAGCGTGGTGGGCTGGTTTGCGTGCCGAGGATGGGCGAAGAGCCGGGCCAGAGAATTGCTTGTCCAGCTTGGTTTGCATGACAGGGCCAATCATAAGCCGTATCAGCTCTCCGGCGGAGAAAGACAAAGGGTGGCTATCGGCAGGGCCTTGATGAATGAGCCGAGACTGCTTTTGGCCGATGAGCCGACGGGAAATCTTGACTCTGCGACAGGAAATGGTATTTTAACGGTTTTTGAGGAATTGAATAGGGCCGGCCAGACGATTGTAATGGTAACCCACGATGAGAGGATTGCACAAAGGGCTGGGCGGATAGTAACACTGGTCGACGGCAAAATAACGGATAGTATTTAGCAAATATACAGAGAATAAATACGATATACGAGGAGTTTTTATGGCGTTGAAGATTTGGCTTGATGGCAAACTTGTTGAACAGGAAGAGGCTAAAATATCTGTTTTTGACCATGGTCTGCTTTATGGTGACGGGGTCTTTGAGGGTATTCGTGTTTACAACGGCAGGGTATTTGAATTGGAGGCCCACATAAAGAGACTTTATGAATCTGCTAAAGTGATTCGCCTTGAGGTTCCGATGAGCCGGAGCAAACTTATCAGTGCAGTTGAAAAAACGGTCGAAGCTAATGCTGTTATTGACGGCTATATCCGGCTGGTGGTTACCCGGGGAGTGGGAACTCTGGGATTGAATCCTCTCATCTGCGAGAATAGCAGATTATTTATCATAGCTGATAATATTCAGCTTTATCCTGAAGAGCTTTATGAAAAAGGAATGAAGGTAATCAGTGCGACCACGGTTCGTAATCATCCTCTGGCGATTCCGCCTCAGGTCAAGAGCTTGAACTATCTCAATAACATCTTGGCCAAGATTGAAGCGCTGGACAACAATGTGCCCGAAGCGATTATGTATAACCATGAGGGATATGTGGCCGAAGCAACCGGTGACAACGTTTTTATTGTCAGGGACGACGTGATCTATACACCGCCGGTTGAAGCCGGTTCACTGGAAGGAATAACGCGAGGTGTCGTTATCAAGCTGGCCAAGGAAGAGAGCCTTGAGATCGTTGAGAAAAATCTTACGAGATTTGATTTATATATTTGCGACGAATTCTTCCTCACCGGCACGGCTGCCGAGGTCATCGGTATTGTCGAGATTGACGGCAGGGTTATCGGTGACGGCAAGCCCGGGCCTGTTACACGCCTGCTGAGAAAAAAATTCTTTGAATACGCCCACGGTAAAAAGTTATGAGTGTTGAGTTTTTGGTGTTTAGTTATAACTCAAGACTCAAAACTTAAAACTCAAGACTATGAGCACACATACCGACATAACTGGTAGTATCACAGGGAGCATGGTCCCCCCTTTTAGGATTATCGATGACCAGCTAAGCCGAGTCAAAGAGCTGATCGATGAGCAATTGACCGTGCCTGCTGCTCCGGGTTCGGCCGCAGGGGTAAACTCGTCGGCGGGCAAGGAGTGGGCGGGGGATATTAACCGATTGCTCGAATATGTCAGTGGTCGTAGCGGCAAGATGATTCGCCCTGGGCTGGTTTTGCTTGCCGGCCGCTGCTGTGGCAAAATCACAGATGAGCACATCCGTATTGCAGCGATTGTTGAGATGATTCACAATGCCACGTTGTTGCATGATGATGTTATAGACGAAGGGCAAAGACGACGGGGACAGCCAACGATAAATAGTCTTTGGGGTAATGAGTCCGCTGTGTTGCTGGGTGATTTTTTATTGAGCCGGGTTTTCAAAATATGTGCCGAGTTGGAACCGCAGGTAGCCGGGGTAATTGCTGCTGCCACAATTCGGATCTGCGAAGGGGAGTTGAGGCAGATAGTTCAAAGGCAGAATTGGCAGTTAAGCGAATCGGAGTATGTTGACATAATCACCGAAAAAAGTGCTGCTCTTTTTAGCAGCTGCTGTTATCTTGGCGGCCTTTTGGCGCAGGGGACCGAAGCGCAGGTCCGGTCGTTAGCGGCTTTTGGTTTGAATGCCGGCATTGCGTTTCAAATTACCGATGATTTGCTCGATATAGTCGGTGATGAAAGCAAAACGGGCAAAACACTCGGCAGCGATGCTGATAAAAACAAGCTGACTTTGGCTGTAATACATTTGCTAAGAGTAGTGGACGAAAAAGAAAAAAATGCGGTTATAAATTCGTATCTCGAGAGAAAAAACACACAATATGATATGGATGCTCTGGTCGAGACATTGAGTTGCTATGGCAGTTTGGAATATGCGCGCAACCGGGCCCAGGAGTTTGTTGCCGGAGCGGTGCGGGCGTTGGCTGATTTGCAAGAAAGCGATGCTAAAAAAGCCTTGATTGAAACGGCAAGATTTATGGCCAGCAGGGCGGTTTAGCGTCGATTTGTTTGATTGGTTGGTGATCTGGCTCCTGCCCGAATTAGGGGCCTCATCAGGTGCCGTATCGCGCAGGGGACAACCCTTCGTGGTTGCCCTAAGGGCAGGTACATGGGCCTGCCACCTACATAGCAAAAAAGGCCGGTTTTTAAGACCGGCCTTTTTGCCGACATCATAAGAAATTACGCAGTCATTTTAGAATTTAAACGACAGACCCAGGCTAAGCCACCATTCGTCCTCAGTATTGACAGTGTTTTCCATTGATTGCTGATGGTACAATGCCGGTATTAAGGCAATGTTCTCAGCAAGGTCAAACTCTGTTGAAACGCCAAGGACGGCATGTGACCAATCGTGGTCTACAAACAAACCTGGTGCAGAGCCGGGAGCAGCGCCATCGTTGTAGACAAGCTCCAGGGACAGATGAAGAGTCTGCTCCGGGATTTCCGGCAGCGGACCCGGTACCGTCCAGTCATAACCAAGTCCCATGATATGTAGCCAGCCGCCATTGGGGCCGACCGTGGAATAACTTTTCGCCGGCCACATACGAACAATAGTATAGCTTGGAACAATGCCGAATGGGATGGCATCCGGGAAGGAAAGAGAGGCAAAGAATTCCTGCATGTGAGCAGCCTTTACAGGTTGGTCCGGGTAGTTGTAATAGACCCAGCCGAGTGTGTAGTCTAGGGCGTAAGCTTCGCCTTCAAAGAGATTGTTGCCGTAATATAATGTGAAGTCAAACTCCTCAGCATTTTCGAATCCCTTTGAAAAGGCCCTTGAACTAAGAAGTTTTACACCAAGCCCGGTACCGTAAAGATCCAGGTCAAGGCTGCCTTGATATGCCCCATGGTTATTTGGGTATACATCGAAGCCGCGCCAGATATGGCTGCTCAAAAAGGTTATGTCGAAAGTTCCGCTCAACACACCTTCCTGTGCCTGGGCAAAGCCCAACACGCTCAACAAGATTGCGGCAGCTAACAAAATTCCTTTCTTCATGTTCTTCTCCTTCTAAAATCTCTACCTAAAACTTGCTTCACACGCTACACAAAAATTTTCCTCTGATATAAGATTAAACCACCCACCTCGTTACCTGAAAAGTTTATCGGTATGTGGCTGCAAATCAAATGAAAAAAAATTTTTTTTTGGATTTTTTTGCTTGGGCTTTGGTACCGAGCGGCGGCGAAAGGCTGGTATAAAAACCCTCAGAAATTAAATTTTCGACAGTTTTGCATATCTAGCATATAATATGCTCGATGTGTGCAAAAAGGGGCAATAAAACTCTGTTCAGCGGCTCTGAAAAGGCCAATATAGACTCGGCGGCACCGCTGGCGGTTCGGTTAAGGCCGAGAAAGCTCGATGAATTTATCGGACAAAGACACTTTCTTGGGCCCGATAAACTGCTGACAAGGATGCTCGAGGCCGACAGGCTCAGCAGTCTGATATTCTACGGCCCGCCCGGGGTCGGCAAGACCTCACTGGCGGCAGTGATAACAAATTACACGAAGGCCAAATTTCACTATCTCAGTGCACCGGCGGCCAGCGTCAGAGATATTCGGCAGATAATCGCTGCCGCCCGCGACAGACTCGCAGCCAGCGGGGCCAGGACCGTCCTTTTTATCGATGAAATTCATCGTTTTAGCCGTGCTCAGCAGGATGTTTTGCTGGACGATGTCGAGGCGGGAGTCTTGATTCTCATAGGTGCCACTACTGAAAATCCGTTTTTTTCGGTCATTTCGCCGTTGATTTCCCGCAGCACCGTGTTTCATTTTGAGCCGCTCAGCCAGCAGGACATTCTGCAATTGCTAAAGACCGCAATTGAGGATACCGAGCGAGGGCTTGGCAAATTTGATATCGAGGCCGATGAAAAGGCACTGAAGTTCCTGGCTGTGATGAGTGACGGTGACGCCAGAAAGGCCTTGACAGCCCTTGAGATAGGCGTGTTATCGCAGGCTGCTCGGAGGCCCAGGGCAAAAATAAAATTTAATCTGGACGTTGCGAAGGAGTCGATACAACAAAAGACGATTGACTACGACGGCACGGGCGATACGCACTATGATTTGGCAAGCGCTCTGCAGAAAAGTATGCGGGGCAGCGACCCTGATGCCACGGTCTATTGGCTTGCCCGGATGTTGGCGGGCGGCGAAGATACGCGTTTTATTGCCCGGCGGATTGCGGTTTGCGCGGCCGAGGACGTGGGAAATGCCGACCCAATGGCGACGGTTTTGGCTGCGGCAGCCGTTCAGATATCTGAGTTTGTGGGTTTGCCGGAAGCCCAACTGGCACTGGCGCAGGCGGCGTTATATGTTGCTTGTGCGCCAAAATCGAATGCTGCAGCTTCTGCTATCTGGCAAGCGATGGCCGATGTAAAAGAGCAGCCGACTAAACCGGTGCCGAAGCATCTTAAGGATAGTCACTATGCGGCTGCAAAGAAATTGGGTTTCGGTGCTGACTACAAGTATCCGCATAATTTTAAGGATGGCTTTGTGCTGCAGGAATACCTTCCGGCGGCGATGAGGAAAAAATACTATATACCGAAAGACAGCGGATGTGAAAAAAATATTAAGCGTTATTTACAAAAGCTGCAAAGCTTGATACAAAGTAGTAAACTTGATGCTGGGGGGTAATCAAGGCCGTAAAGAGGAGTAGCTAAATGGACAAGGGTGAGTTGCGCCACAAGTTACAGAATTGCTTACTTGCCATACCCTCGGAGCAAAGGGACGAAAAAAGCCGAAAAGCATGCCAGAATTTGGTTTCGACATCTCAATTTCAAAGTGCATCGACGGTTATGATGTATTTGTCCCTGCCGCACGAGGTCGACACTTCCGAGGCTATACTTCACGCCTGGCAGCTCGGCAAAACAGTAGTGGTGCCGAAGATTTCCTGGCAGCAAAGGCATATGATAGCGGTGCAGATAAACTCGTTGGAAACGGGTTTTTCAACGGGAGCTTCCGGTCTGCGAAATCCGATAGCAGGCCTGCCAATGCCGTTTGAAGAGATTGATTTGGTGGTTACGCCGGCGGTAGGATTCGATAGAAAAGGCAATCGGCTTGGCCGAGGCGGCTCCTATTACGACAGGTTTTTCGCTAACGAGGAACTTAAGGCTGCCAGATGCGGCTTTGCTTTTGCAGAGCAGATTGTTGAGTCGATACCGGTGACAGAGCTTGATGAGCCGGTAGATTTTTTAGTGACTGATGAGGGTGTAATATATTTTAATGGGCCCCGCAAGGCGGCAGCCCAATGACCGGAAAGGAGAATAAAAATGGCTCGTTATCCTCGCAGCGCGCAAGGTAGGCGAAGAAACAGAACACAAAGCTGGGTATATACCATTTTGATTTTGCTTATTACTGCCGTAATAATTGCTTTTATTTATGGCTCTAATCCTTTCGGCAGAGATGAGGATAAAGGCGAAACTGTTGAGGTTCCATCCGAGGCCGATGTGCCGGAAACGACCGAAACAGGATTGTATTCGGTTACCGAGCCGGAGCCACGTTTGGAGCCGGAGCCGGAGGCAGAGCCGGAGCCAGAGTTGGTGCCAGAGTCACCGCCGGAGCCGGTGCCTGTACTGGAACCGAATTTGCCAAAAATTGAGCTGGAGCCGGTTGTTGAACCTAATCCCGAGGCGGCCGAGCTAATTGCCGAAGCCATGGCGCTGCTCGGCGAAAAGCCCAGCAGGATTATAGACGCACGTGAGAGGTTAAACGAGGCCCTACGAATGCCCATGAGCGGCCAACAGCGGGCATTTGTGAAGGACCAGCTCTCCGAGCTTGCTGATCAATGGCTGTTTAGCAGACGATTTTTCCCCCAGGACAGGCTTTGTGAGAGTGTGCAGGTCAAGCCAGGTGATCAACTTAGAAGAATCGGCGAGCGATTTAAGGTGCCGTACGAGATTATTATGAAGATTAACAATATCAGCCGCCCCGAAGGCCTGAGAGCGGGAGAGAGGATAAAGGTCATTAACGGCCCGTTCCATGCGAAGGTATATCGTTCGATGTTTACGATGGATTTGTATCTTCAGAACACTTTCGTTCGAAGTTTTCCTGTGGGTCTGGGCAAGCCTGATATGGAAACACCGACAGGACTTTGGCGTGTCAAAGAGGGGGGAAAGCTGGTGAAGCCTGTCTGGACGGATCCAATTAGTGGTAAAACATATTACCCTGAAGACCCGGATTATCCTTTGGGCTCGAGATGGATAGGGCTGGACGGTATTGAGGGCGGGGCCGAAGGCAGGACCGGCTTTGCCATTCACGGCACAAAGGACCCGGAGCAAATAGGGACCGCAGAGTCGCAAGGGTGTATCCGCCTGCATAACGGCGATGTGGTACTTCTTTATAATTTGCTGGCGCCGATTCATTCCTTGGTCAGGGTCGAAGAATAAAAAAAGGGATGTTTTTCGGCTGTATCGATGAATCGGTAGACGACCTCTTTATCTTTTGTTTCTGCGCGTTGAGCGTGTTTCGTTCCCAGAATACGCCATCCTGATATCCTTGAATTGCTGTATCAAGCTCGGCTAAGTGGAGACGTTTGGCGGCGAGCAGGCAGTATTCTTTTTCGATTTCAACTCCGAGGAATCTGCGATTAAGCTTTTTGGCAGCCGCGAGACTGCTTCCGACGCCCATAAAAGGGTCAAAAACAAAGTCGTTTTCATTTGTGCTTGCCAGAATAAGTTTCGCTAATAGTTTTTCCGGTTTCTGTGTAGGGTGGTCGGTGTTCTCCGGCATCGACCAGAAGGGCACTGTAATATCGTTCCACAAATTTGACGGATGTGTCAGGCGGAATTGGCCGGCAGATGAAGCCTGCCAGTCTTTTGGTGCACCATTGGTATCAGTGTAAGGTGCCAGGACTCTGCGCTTGAGCTTTACGTCAGTTACATTGAACACATAATCATCTGAAACAGTGGCGAACCAAATATCTTCCGAAGCATTCTTCCAGTTTCTTTTTGCACCCCTGCCTTTGTCTCTCTCCCAGGTGATGCGGTTTCTCACCTTCAAGTGCTTTTCTAAAACAAGGTGGACTGTTGTTGATGAATGCCATTCAGAGCATACATAGACCGACGCGGTACTCTTAAGTGTCGGCAGCAACTTAATCAGCAGGTTCTCAAACCACTCGGCGTATTTTGCGATGCTCGTTTTCCTGAAGGTGGTCGAGTCGAAGGTCTTGGTAAGATTATAAGGCGGGTCCAATATCAGTAAATCAGCGAAGCTATTCGGCAAAAAACCAAGTACCTGGAAAATGTCCTGGTTTACTATTTTGTTTTCGATAGTGTTTATATATGCAGCTTTGGAAATGTGAATCAGATTCTTGCTGTAAAATTCTTTTTCTGCCGGGCTGAGCGTTATCGTCCGATTTCTGCGTGCGCGAGCTTTGTCCATATGTCCCCCACAATTTCCCCTTTAAGTGGTATCATTTCTTCGCTATTGGATAATTCTTTCCGCCCAGAGAACAACGGTCTCTGCTAATCTTACGGCCTCTTTGTATTCTTCTTCATCGACAGACTCAAAGTCGCCAGGGTAACGGCTTGTAACAGCATAGTCGGTAAGGCTCGCTGCATCTTCTATTTCCTCTGGTACAATGACCTCTTGCGGCAAAAGATCCAAGAGCGTTCTGATGTTATGAGTTTTTGGAGGGGGAACGCTCTGAGCAATCAGTATTGCTTTCAGCGCCTTTTCTGCCGCTTGTTGAGCATGAAAACAGAGTCCTTCGAATAAAACCTTGGAAGGCCGTCTCGCGCGAGCAAGCTCTAAATCGCTGAAGGCATAACGTAGCCAGTCAGCCGGGCTGCCTGGAAAATGACCTTCATGGGGCATATATTTCTCTTCCTTCTTGTAGTATAGTTCGATAAATCAAGCCGATATTATCTTTATGCTTTTCTAAGGCACTTGGTGTTGCCACCAAAATATCAAAAGGAACCCCTAACCCTCTAATTTGCCGATACAATAGTTGTGCAGTCCGTCGGCAATGAGTACCTTCGGGCATCACTACCAGGACATCAATGTCGCTCTCTTGATCCGCTTTGTCTCGGGCAGATGAACCAAAAAGGATTATCTTTAGCGGATGTACAACTTCGACGATTTTTTGCACAAGTGATTCAATCGCTTTAGAATCAGGCAGCATATCTAATCTCGCTTTTTTACCTTGTTTTATAAAAGTAACTAACACCGTGAGACACAGACCACAAATCACGAGCTTATGCTGATTCTTTTTTGGCTCTCTTTTTTGCTGTGAACAATTCTGCCTTTCTCTCGATGATGTCGCCGGTAATTACATATTTTGCGGGTTTGGGCTCTTCGGGCAGCTGGTACATCAAATCAACCATCAGCTCCTCGGTAATCGAACGCAATGCTCTGGCGCCAGTGTCGCGCTCGAGGGCTTTTTGGGCCAGCGCATGTAAGGCATCGTCCGTAAATTTAAGCTCGGCATTTTCCATCTCGAAGAATTTTTGATACTGCTTGCACAGGGCATTTTTCGGCTTGGTTAGTATGTCTATAAGCGCATCTTCATCGAGAGCGCCGAGGGTGGTAATTACCGGCAGTCTGCCCACCATTTCAGGAATCATTCCATACTCGATGATATCTTCCGGTATGACCTGTCCGATTATGTCGCTGTACTCTGTTTTTTCGTCGGTTCTGCCGGACAGTTCCGAATTGAAGCCTATCATTTTTCTGCCGATTCGCTTCTTGACGATATTTTCCAGACCCACAAAAGTTCCGCCGCATATAAAAAGTATCTGCGTCGTATCGATTTGTATGTAGGATTGTTCCGGATGCTTTCTTCCGCCCTGCGGGGGGATGTTGGCAGTAGTTCCTTCGAGCATCTTTAACAAAGCCTGCTGGACGCCTTCTCCGGAGACGTCGCGGGTGATTGAAACATTCTGATACGTTTTGCCGACCTTGTCTATTTCATCGATATAGACGATGCCTCGCTGTGCGGCTTCTATGTCATAGTCAGCGGCCTGCAGCAGGCGCAGCAGGAAATTTTCAACATCTTCGCCGACATACCCGGCCTCGGTAACAGTGGTTGCATCGCATATTGCGAACGGCACCTCCAATTTACGGGCAAGGGTGCGGGCAAGCAGCGTTTTACCTGAGCCGGTCGGGCCAATCAAAAGAACGTTGGATTTG
>JABAOH010002699.1_pt7 | contig 12351 bp, 8 predicted proteins | sample 7062181 | NCBI WGS metagenome assembly JABAOH01 (sample SAMN14538630, study PRJNA623070) | marine sediment metagenome | biome: marine biome [ENVO:00000428]; feature: marine pelagic biome [ENVO:01000023]; material: deep marine sediment [ENVO:00002113]; isolation source: pool of 5 deep marine... | reverse complement strand
CTGAACCCATCAAATTGACGGCAAGAAATATGTCCTCCTCTACATCGAACCCCCTTTCTGTCCTTTCAACCCTGGTAACTGTGTATCCAACCTTGCGCCCTCTTACAAGGATCTCCATCCATTGCTCTGATTTATCCTCCAAGGGCATCCCCTCATCAATAGAGGTAAGGTCCACACCGCCTCTGTTCATGTTAGTCCTTTTTACCAGCTCTGCCACAACAAGAAGCCAGAAGAGGACTATCATAATCCCGAAGATCTTATAGACAGCGGATCTTTTCATTCCAGTGGTTATTGAGTCTTTTGGGTCTGACGAGCAACGAGACTAACTCACAGGATCTTCTCTATGAGGTCCCGAGAATTGCCAAGCATCTCCTCCAAGGCATTCTCTCCCAGACCAGTCCCGTGTGCTACCATCTGAGCAAACTGGCGGGTCATGAGGTCATGGGGGGAATGGGCATCTGAGTTCAAAACGAGCCTGGCCCCTAATTCTTTCGCCCACCTTGCGACATAACCATTCGCAAAGCCATGACCCTGGCGAGCCGAGATCTCGAGGTATATTCCTCTCTCAACAGCCAGCTTAATGTCCTCAATAGCAATGAGACCAGGATGGGCCAAGATATCAACAGCGGAAAGAATAGCCGCCCTGTTTGTCCCCTTGGCTACTGGCTCCGCAATGGTTTCACCGTGAGCTAAGACTATCTCTGCCCCCAATTCCCTGGCCTTCACAACCAAAGATTTCATTGACCCCGGTGGGACATGGGTGATCTCAGCACCAGGGATGACCCTCACAGATTGGCTCCGATTCAAATCCCTTGCTGCCTCCACGAGCCTCAGGATCACAAAATCGAGATTTGAGGAATCAACATGATCAGTTATGGCGACACAGGAGTAACCCATGTCCTCGACACGCCTCACGAGCTCTGAGGGAAGCAATTCGCCATCACTGAATAGAGAATGGGCATGGAGATCTATCATCGGCTGAATTCATAAAGGGATTAGCTAGGCTGGGAATGAGATATGACCCGTTGGTGCGCAAAGCTGTTGGGGGCTTACATCTTGTATTTGCCAAAATCCTCTGGCTTGAGCTTCTCAAGTATCTCTTGCCACTTCTTTCCTTGCTCGCTCTTATCCGCAGGCACACTTTCCCTGGTCCCCTCGATCTGCTTTGATTTCTTCAGCACCTCTTCCGAGACAAATATGGGCGCCTTAGTCCTGAGGGCCAAGGCAATGGCATCACTCGGCCGAGAATCTATTGACAAGGCTTCACCCTTATTCCTTAGGTGGATAATGGCGTAGTAGGTATTGTCCTTCAGGTCACAAATCTCTATTCTGGTTACCTTGACATCTGTCTTATCCATGATATCTTTCAAAAGGTCATGGGTCATGGGCCTGGAAAACCTTACACCCTCTATTTCGCTTGCAATCGCCGTTGCCTCAAGCAGGCCTACCCAAATAGGTAGAGTTTGTTTCCCTTCAATCTCCTCCAAGATAATTATCGGACTATTCGTTACCGGGTCCATATTTATTGAGGATATCGTCATTGGTTTCAGCATTAGATTCGCCCCCTCCACTATCTTAAGATTCCAGACACCGCTAGATGTCATTTAACTCAAACAAGCACCCTTTGTCAACATAACTTTTCACCCCAACGCCGTCCCCGCCCGCCCGTGCGACAAACGGATCCTTGTTTAGTTGTGCGGATACTACCACGTCAATCACGGCCTGATCAAGCCCCTTTGGTATCTCCCTTTTCTATTTTTCTAAAGGGGATTATCTTCCTCCCCTCCCTCGATGCAACCTTTTCAGTAGTCCCCTTGGCCGCAGTATCCTCAGAATCCGAGCCTGTGCGGACTGGATTCACCGCCTGAATCCTTACAGGATTACCTTCCATTGTGAATGGTACGCCGTTTATATACTCCTCCCTTNNAAAAAAGGCGGGCTTTTCCCCATAATAGATCAATACAACTTCGCCTATAATATTTGCCATAATCCTCAGTACCCCCGCAGTCCACAGCACCGCCACGGCATACAAGGGTACGAATTCTTCGGGCGATGAACTGCCAAATTGGTAATGCAAACTTCGTACCCAAAATGAAGCCTGGCAGCGACCCCGGCCTAAAAAGACAACCGAGAGTCCATGTCCTCCCATGGCCTTCAGTTATTGCTTATTTCTTATCACAATAAGATAATAATACAAGCGGATATTCTATCGAGCGATATAGTTCACATCCTTTACAATTCATCTGCATTTATTTAAAAGAATATTACCCTTCAAGAGGATAGGTGCAGTGAAAGCTGATTATAATGTGATAGTTATTGGGGCAGGTCCAGCCGGGATCTTTGCTTCCATAGCCCTTACGAAGATGGGTATTGACGGGGTCTTGCTCATCGATCAGGGAAAGGATATTAACAAGAGAGATAGGCGATCAGCACGAGATCTCCTTTGTGGGTGGGGTGGGGCAGGTGCTTACAGTGATGGGAAATTGAACCTGTCAACAGAAGTCGGAGGATTTCTGAATGAGTTCATACCTACTGAAAAACTGGAAATACTCTTGAAGGAAGCAGACGAGATCTATCTCAAGTATGAGGCACCCGAAAAGATCTATGGTACTAATCTACCTGAAATAGAGACCCTCTCCGCTAATGCTCGAAAGGTAGGGCTCACCTTTGTACCCACGAGGATAAGGCACATGGGCACAGAAAACTGCGCCTCCGTGCTTAAGAAGATGCGTCAAGACCTCGATGGAAAGATATCCATTAAAACGGACTGTAAGGCAGAAGAGATCTTGACTAATAAGAATAATGAGCTGATGGGTGTGAGAATATCAGATGGCCATTGTATCAATAGCCGTTTTGTAGTAGCTGCACCAGGCAGAATAGGGGCTGCGTGGATGAAGTCCCAGGCTGATTCACTGAATTTACCCTCTGTTCATAGCCCGGTAGATATTGGATTACGCGTAGAGGCACCTGCACCCATAGTAGAGCCCATAACGCGAGAGGTATATGAAGCCAAGTTAATTTACTATTCCAAGACGTTTGATGATAAGGTCAGGACATTCTGTATGAATCCATATGGCGAGGTCGTCCTCGAGCAATCTGATGATATCATCACCGTGAACGGCCACAGTTATGCCAATAGAAAATCAGACAACACCAACTTTGCCCTTCTCGTAAGCAGTACATTTACGGAGCCCTTCCATGATCCAATTAGGTACGGCAAATATATCGCTTCCCTTGCTAATATGCTCGGAACAGGGGCGATCATCCAGAGACTCGGTGACCTTCTCGCGGGCCGGAGATCAACGGAAAAGAGGATCATGAAATGCATTACAAAACCAACCCTTCATGATGCAACCCCGGGGGACCTCAGCTTTGTCCTTCCCTATCGATATCTCAAAGATATCATCGAAATGCTTGAGATATTGGACAATATAACACCGGGTATCTTCTCCAGACATACACTCCTATATGGTGTTGAGGTCAAATTCTATTCTCACCGAATCAAGTTAACAAGGCACCTTGAATCGGGGATAAAGAACCTCTTTATAGTAGGAGACGGTGCTGGTATTACCAGGGGGCTTATTCAGGCCTCGGTAAGTGGAATAGTAGCTGGGAAGGAAATTGCAGGCAGGATAAAGGATTAAGGGAGCGCAACCCCATCGAAGGGCCTATGGGAAAGATTAGAAAAATAAAAACACCAAGCGATGTCATCCGGATCAAGGGAGCCCATCAGAACAATCTGAAGGACCTTAATCTGGATATCCCACTCAATAACATTACTGTCATCACTGGGGTCAGTGGTTCGGGAAAATCCTCTCTGGCCTTTGATACCCTTTATGCAGAAGGGCAGCGGCGCTATGTTGAGACCTTCTCACCCTATGCCAGGCAGTTCATGGAAAGGATGGACAGGCCTGAGGCTGATAGGATCGAGGGGATCCCTCCCGCCATTGCAATCGATAACAAATCGTCTGTCCGCACCTCTCGATCAACTGTTGGCACCATGACGGAGATCACTGACTATGTAAAGCTGCTCTACACGCGCCTGGGGCAGCTCCATTGCGAGAAATGCGGAAAGCCGGTGGTCCCAGAGAGCCCTGAACACGTGTGGGAGGTCCTGAAGGATATCCCCGATAAAACTGAGATGGTGATCACCTTTCCGTTTTCCCTAAAGTCTGATTCCCATGAGCAGGTGAGAAGGGAATTGGGGAGAATAGGCCTTGACCGCTTCTTCATTGACGGTCAGATCAGGCCAATTGAGGAATGGAAGCCAGGAGGTGGAGAAATCCACATCGTACTAGATCGACTGCCGGTGAGACGATCTGACAGGAAGCGAATATTCGACTCCCTGGAGCAGGCCTTCCGTTTTGGAGGGGGCCAGCTGGATCTGTGGATAAAACCAGAGGGGCACCTCTCCTTCAGCAATAGGCTCGAGTGTGCACAGTGCAAGATAGTTTATAAGAGGCCAATTCCAAACCTCTTCTCATTCAACAGCCCCATAGGAGCATGCGAGACATGCAGGGGCTTTGGTAGGATCATCGATATCGACCTTGACCTCGTCATCCCCGATAGATCCCTCTCCCTTGACGAAGGTGCCATTAAACCGTGGGGTGACTGGAGTAAAGGCCATATGGAGTTTGAGGATCTCTTGGACTTCTGTCAGGACAACGATATCCCCACTGACATCCCCTTTGATGATCTCACAGAGGCCCAAAAAGAGCTCATTTTCGAGGGTAATGAGGAATTCTACGGGGTGAGGGGGTTCTTCAGGTGGCTTGAGACCAAGAAATACAAGATGCATGTGCGGGTCTTTCTCTCCCGCTATCGAACCTATACGGTCTGCCCTGATTGTCATGGGACGAGGTTTATCAAAGAGGCCCTGCTCTACTATATTGGGGGGCTCAACATCGGCCAGGTATATTCTCTGTCTATTGATCATGCGAGTAAGTTCTTTGAATCGGTTGATGTACCGTCACGAGATGATGCCAGTGCCCTGATCCTGGATGAGATTAAGGGCAGGCTCACATATCTCCTCGATGTGGGGTTGGGTTATCTGACCCTTGATCGCCAGTCCAGGACTCTTTCGAGTGGTGAGCTCCAGAGGGTAGCCCTCACGTCAGCCCTTGGCTCCTCCCTCGTTAACAGCCTCTATATCCTGGATGAACCCAGCGTTGGCCTCCACCCAAGGGATAATAATAGGCTCATCAATATCATGAAGAGACTCAGGGACATCCAGAACACCGTTATCGTAGTTGAACACGATCCGGAGATTATCGGCGAGAGCGATTTTATGCTTGATCTGGGGCCGGGGGCTGGGGATCACGGCGGAGAGATCATGTACTTTGGGCCAACTGCCACTGTGAATGGCTCGATTACCGGCCAGTACCTCACAGGACAAAGGTGCATCCCCATTCCCCACAGGAGGAGAAGGCCCTCAGAGGGTTCATGGCTGATTATTGAGGGCGCCGAGGAGCACAACCTTAAGAATATCGATGTGGGGATTCCACTCGGGCTCTTTGTGTGCCTGACTGGTGTTTCCGGCTCGGGGAAATCTACCCTTGCCGAGGAGATCCTCTATAAGGCGATAAAAAAGGTTAGATCTGACCCCCAGGGCATGCCTGGTCGCCACCGGGCAGTAAGGGGCTCAGAGCAAATTGCCGATGTGGTGCTGATTGATCAAAAACCCATTGGCAGGACCCCAAGGGCCAACCCCCTCACCTATGTCAATGCCATGGATCCCATCAGACGACTCTTGGCAAGCTCCTATAAGGCTATTTCAAAGGGTCTCGGCCCGGGCTATTTTTCCTTCAATGTTGCCGGAGGCAGGTGCGAGACCTGCAAGGGGCAGGGCAGTGAGAAGGTGGAGATGCAGTTCCTGTCAGATATCTTTACTACCTGCCCGGAATGCCAGGGAAGACGGTTCAAGAAAGAGACCCTGGAGATCACCTATAAGGATAAGAACCTGCATGAAATCCTCTGTATGACAGTTGACCACGCCCTCACATTTTTTGAGGACCAATCGAAGATAAGAGTCTCCCTAAAATCCCTAGCCGACGTGGGGCTTGGGTATATGCAGCTTGGCCAACCAATAAATACCCTTTCGGGGGGAGAGGCCCAGAGGCTTAAGCTCTCGCGTCATCTGAAAGCCTCTGATCGGGGGCCAATACTCTTTATTCTCGATGAGCCCACAACGGGCCTTCATTTTGCCGATATAGAGAGGCTCATTTCCATCCTCCAGAGGCTTGTAGATAAGGGCAATACAGTGCTGGTTATTGAACACAACATGGATGTGGTCAAGAATGCAGACTGGGTAATCGATCTGGGTCCTGAAGGAGGCGAAGCAGGGGGTCAGGTTGTTATAGCGGAATGTCCAGAGGAAATAGCCGGGCATCCTGATTCGCACACCGGGAGATTTCTCAAGAAGTATCTCACTGCCACGGGGGGAACTAGACTAGATAGGATGCCCGATAAAGCTGCATCAAAACCTATCATAAGTTTACCGGGGGCCATCACCATAACAGGTGCCAGGGAGCATAACCTCAAAGACCTCAGTCTTTCGATCCCACGCCAGCATTTCGTTGTGCTGACGGGTGTTTCCGGCTCGGGAAAATCTACCCTTGCCTTTGATATCCTCTTTGCCGAAGGTCAACGGAGATACCTGGAAAGCCTCGCTCCCTATGCGCGACAGTATGTCAAGATCCTCGAGAGACCGGACATAGATGTGGTCTCGGGTCTCCCGCCTACAGTGGCCATTCAGCAGAGGATTCACTATGCCAGTCCGAGGAGTACGGTCGCAACCCTCACGGAGATATATCATTTCTTGAGACTCCTCTTTTGTAAACTCGGGACGCAGCAGTGTCCGGCCTGTGGCCAGCAGATGGTAGCCCAATCAAAGGAGGCAATCCTAGAAAGAATTAGGGACAATTATACTGGAAAAAAGGCGACTATCCTGGTCTCGGTTGTGGCTGGGCGCAAGGGCTTTCATAGAGATTCACTCGCCCAGGCGATGCGCAGGGGCTATAGGGAGGCCAGGATCGACGGGAAGCTAGTCAAACTGAAGGAAGGTATGTCCTTAAGCAGATACCGTGAGCATACCATTGAACTTGTCATTGGCGAAATTTCGAGCCTTGACCTTGAGGAGCTGCTAAGTCAGGCACTCTCGGAAGGTAGTGGGACTTTTACAGTCTTGGATCAGTACGGCCACGAGGAGATCCTCTCCCTCAAGAAGGTTTGTCCCTCATGCGGTATTGGCGCAAGGGAGCTTGACCCCAGGCTTTTTTCCTTTAACAGCAAACATGGCGCCTGCCCTATATGCGAAGGACTGGGTACTCTAGGCGATAATGGAGATGGCGGTCCCATTTGTCACAAATGTGGTGGAAGCAGGTTGAAACCCCAGGCCCTGGCCGTAAAGGTTAAAGGCTACTCCATCTGGGACCTGGTTGGGCATCCGGCTGACAAGCTCCAGGAAATCCTCACGGGGTTTTCTTTTACCAACCAGGAGGCCTTGATAGCTTCGCCTATTATCGATGAGATACTCGCGAGACTCTCATTTATGAATCGACTCGGCGTATCATATCTATCCCTCAGTAGAAGCGGGCAAACGCTCTCTGGTGGAGAGGCCCAGAGGGTCCGCCTGGCAGCCCAGCTTGGATCAAACCTCACGGGGGCATGCTATATTCTGGATGAGCCAACAATCGGCCTTCACCCAAGGGACAACCGAATGCTCCTCGACGCCCTTAAGGACCTCAAGGAGAGGGGAAATTCCATTTTGGTCGTGGAACATGACGAGGAGACTATCAGGGAGGCTGATCACATAATCGATCTTGGGCCCGGGGCCGGCAGAAAAGGTGGTCAGCTGGTGGCGAGTGGAAATATAGGGGACCTGAAAAGGGCCCCTGGATCTATAACAGGACTATCCCTTGACGGACATCCTCGCACGGTTACCTCAAGGCTTAGGCCATATAAGGCCTTCCCCCACATCAGGGTGCGTGGTGCTGTTGAGCATAACCTCAAGGAGCTAGATGTGGAATTTCCCCTGGGTACCTTGATTTGCATTACAGGGGTGTCTGGCTCAGGCAAATCCACCCTCCTCAAAGATGTTCTATATAAGGGATTACAGAACCGGTTGTTGAAGAAAGAGGGAATAGCTGGCTCCTGTGAGGCTGTCGAGGGATGGGAGCTGGTGAACAGGGCCCTTGAGGTAGACCATAGCCCTATTGGCCTCACTACCCGCTCTGTGCCTATCTCATATATTGGATCACTATCTGAGATACGAGCCCTCTTTTCGATGACACCACCTGCAAGGGCAAGGGGATACCAGCCTGGCAGGTTTTCATTTAACGTGCCTGGAGGAAGGTGTGAGGCCTGCAAGGGCCACGGCTCAATTAAGGTGGAAATGAGCTTTCTACCGGATGTGTACATCAGCTGCGAGGTGTGTGGGGGCAAGAGGTTCAACCAGGAGACGCTGGATATTACCTACAAGGGGAAAAATATAGCGGAGGTCTTGCATCTTACCTTCGAAGAGGCAGTAGGTTTCTTTTCGGCCGTGCCAAGGATCAGGCGGGCACTGCAGGTGGTATGCGACATAGGCTTAGGGTATCTTGCCCTAGGACAGCCCAGCCCCACCCTTTCCGGGGGCGAGGCCCAGAGGATCAAGATCTCTAAGGAGCTGGCGAGACCACCAAAGGGCCACACCCTCTACATCCTGGATGAGCCCACAACGGGGTTGCACATAGCTGACATCTCAACCCTTATTCGGGTATTGCAGGCCCTTGTGGACAAGGGGAATACGGTTGCGGTGATTGAACACAACATGGAGATCATAAAGGAGGCGGATTATATTATCGATCTTGGTCCAGAGGGGGGTGAAAAGGGCGGCCATGTGGTAGCATGTGGCTCGCCCCTTGAGATCCTCAAAAATGGCAGGAAATCCTATACGGCAGATTATCTAAAGAGATATCTCTCTCACCACAGAGCCACAGAGGACACGGAGAATATTATTTGATTTGCCGGGAGTTGCCGGCAAATCAAAACCATCAGTCCGCTGAAGGCGGACAAGGTTCTGCTGCTATAGATTCAACAAGATGGACATAAACAAGCTCACCGGTAAGGTAATTGGTGCAGCCATTGAAGTTCATAAGGCCCTAGGACCTGGCCTGCTGGAGTCTGCTTACGAGGAATGTCTTTGCGTTGAATTTGACTTAAGACAGATTCCCTACGAAAGACAAAAGGAACTTCCCATAGAGTACAAAGGCATTACGTTGGACTGTGGTTATCGCCTGGATATGGTCGTCGCAAATAGCTTAATCCTCGAGCTAAAAGCCTGTGAGAAGTTTGAACCGATACACGAGGCGCAACTCCTGCCTTATCTAAGATTGACCAGCATCAAATGGGGCCTGCTAATCAACTTCAATGTGCCTGCCTTAAAGGAAGGAATAAAACGATTAGCACTGTAGTGGGAAGCTGCCCGAAGGGCTGTGTTCTTTTGCCCGATTTGCATCTCCCAATCGGGCAAAAGAAGAAATTGCTCTCAGTGCCCTCTGTGCCTCTGTGGTGAATCAACTTCGATTTTGACTAATTAGCTTAAAGGGAAATGAACAAGAGGAAGCTGATCTCATTCGATTTAGATAGTACGCTTATTGATCCCACCTACACGACGTTTGTCTGGGAAATTGGCATCCCTCAGCTCTATGCAAAAAAACACAGCATAAGCCTTCCTGAGGCCACATCCATAGTGAAGGCTGAGTATGAAAGGATCGGCGACTCGGCACTAGAATGGTATGACATTGCGTACTGGTTTGACCGCTTTCAGCTTCCCGGAAGCTGGGAAAATCTGCTGGAGGAACACAGGGATAAAATCCGGCCATTCCCGGAGGTAAAAGAGGTGATGGTCGACCTGGCACAGCACTATGACCTTATCGTCACCTCGAATGCAGCCAGGGAATTCGTTGAAGTTGAGTTAAAGGCGTCGGAAATTGAGGGTTATTTTGTAAGGGTCTTTTCAGCTACATCGGATTTCGGGCAGGTCAAAAAGACACCTCAATTCTACCAACACATCTGCGAGATTATGCGAAGAAATCCCGCCCATGTTATCCATGTAGGAGACCACTATGAATTCGACTATTTAGTCCCAAAAAGCCTCGGCATAGAGGCATATTATCTTGATAGAGATGGGAAAAGGCCCCAGGACAGCTTTGCTGTGACGGACCTCAGGGAGTTTGCTGGCCTGCTCAAGAATCAGCAGAAACGCTGGGCCAAACACCTGGTCGAAAACGATTGAAAGGGAGCATATATTCCATCACAGGAAGAAACGGAGCAGAATCCCGTTAGCAGCACAAAAAAGAAGAGGGTTAGCCGACGTAAGCTAACCCCCTCCTAAATTGCAGAGACGGTCCAGGGGAAAGATTTATTTATTTGATGGCGAGAGGAGAGATCAAGCCTCCTGTAGCGTTCCAGAAGTTTAGAGGCGGCCACACATATAAGAACTCATAAACGCCATCCTTCGCACAATCTTCGGAAAGGGCATCCAGGTTCAGCAGTTCCTGCAAGGGGCAACCCAACATCTGCAAGACCCCGATGTGAAGAGGTATCAGCTTCACCCCGTATTTCTTGTTATATTCTTCCTCTGTAAGCCCAAGCTGTTCCACAGAGATGTTGTCTGCACCCAGAAGGCCTATCTTTTTCTTCTGTACCCAGGCTATACAATCGCCACCCGGTCCGGGTTCGCCATCTACCAATGCATTCCATCTCAAGAGCCCTCCCGCGGCGATTATCTTATCCGACCAGTGCTTCATGAAGCCTGTCCTGATGAGAATGGCGTCACCCGGTTTAATCTCCACACCTTCCCACTTGGCGCAGTCATCCAGTTCTTTCGGGGTTATTATGTATTTACCGCCCAGGTAGTCCACCCCCTTAAACCTGGCCACATCCAGGAGCACTCCTCTTTGTACGCTATGCGCTATATAAGCATTGGCGTTGCCTTTAAGTGTCCCCTCATCATGCGTAATAACGTCTTCAACGTTATATCCATTATAAACCTTATCGCCGTGCCATACGTGGACCAGAGGATCCACGTGCGTCTGGCTATGGCTCCCTATCTTGATAATCTCATCACTATACGCAAACCCTACATCCCAGCCTTTGTCGAGAGTGGCAATATCTCTACCGGACCAATTCATGAACCTCTCGATACCTACTCGCATACCCCATAGCGGGTATGTATTAGGTTTTACTCGCCAGGAGCATGGGATAACTTTCCCCTGTTTGACCAGCCTTGCGGCTGCCCTAACCTGTGCAGGGCCATTGTAATTAAGGGTACCTATCTCGTCGTCAGGTCCCCACTTTCCCCAATTATTGGGCAACCTTTTGTACCAACTCATGGGCACATCAAATGCCCAAGCGGCAACGGATAAGCCCACTATGATGATAATTAATCCACCTACAAACCCTAATTTCTTTCTCATCTTTTCGCTCCTTTCCTTCATCATTACATCAATTAAGGTCCCCAGAGCATCTCTAGCATTGTGTCGTATATTACTATAATCGAGGTATGTCAATAATAAAATATTAAAATATCATTATAAATATCATTATTAACCTTGCTTCCACAAAAGGCGTCAACCTTCTGGATGCCTACGAGCCTCTCGAGTCAAGGAATCCATTTTATTGACAATTGATATTTCCTCTTATATAAAATGTAGCAGCAGGATCGCCGATTTGTAACTGACCATAGGCGGAAGAGTGGAATAAATACAGACAGATGTGTCAAATCCAAATGTCAAAATCTTCACCCTGTTAGATAAAGGTTTTACCTTTTTAATTTAGGCCCCAATACGTTTCTACACCAGGAATATTGTTATTCTTACCTTCTTTACTATCTAACAGGGCAAGAATGTCAAATGAAATCCAAAATCTAAATGACTAAAACAAAAAATCTGATAAGGAATTAGTGATCGGTGGAGGAGGTAATGGCTATAAAAAAACGAAAATATCTTTGGTTGCTCTTGCTCATCGCTTTTTTCTCGCATTTGCTCGGGGGCAACGCAGAGGGTTGTGCTGCCTGCGAGGCGGCTGGCAGGCTGGCTAATGAAAGTGAAAACAAGGCCTTCTATGCGCTGAGGATCCTTTATGAAAGAAAGGGGAGGGCGGCCCTGCCATTCATCAGGCGGGGCTTGAAGTTGGATAATAATCCCCCGGTCCAAATGAGGGCAGCAGCATACATTGCCGAATTAAATGACACCGAATCCATACCCCAGCTTGAGAAGATTTTGTCCGAATTGGTGAAAAGGGTCTCCTTTAGTGCATTTGGGCTTAAGACAACCGACTTCCGGAGACGTTGGATAGTCGCGTATACCC
>JABAOH010023947.1_pt1 | contig 12355 bp, 9 predicted proteins | sample 7062181 | NCBI WGS metagenome assembly JABAOH01 (sample SAMN14538630, study PRJNA623070) | marine sediment metagenome | biome: marine biome [ENVO:00000428]; feature: marine pelagic biome [ENVO:01000023]; material: deep marine sediment [ENVO:00002113]; isolation source: pool of 5 deep marine... | reverse complement strand
GCTCGCGTTCACGGCGGGGTTATTCAATCCATTGATTTATATTGACCCGTTGTATCAATCTCCACTAAAATGACCTTCGGATCTAAACCATTAGGACACCACGGAATCCTTATATAGATGAATAGGGGTAGGATTTTAAAAGACATTAAACAACACCTCCACCATCTGGAGACGGATAGGCTTTCGCCTTATGCCACACTGAGTATCCAGGCCATTAGACGGACGGAGGAGCCAGAGATCGTTGACGGTCACAGGGAGAATTTTTCTGTTGATGCCGATCGGATTCTCCATTCCTTAGCCTATTCTAGGTACATTGACAAGACGCAGGTCTTCTATCTCATTAACAATGATCACATTACCCATCGCGTCCTTCATGTGCAATTAGTCTCCAAGATTGGTCGGACTATAGGCCGTCTGCTCGGGCTTAATGAAGATCTTATTGAGGCTATTGCACTTGGTCATGACATAGGCCACGCACCTTTTGGGCATGATGGTGAGGGATTCTTGTCGGATTTGTCTAAGGAGTACGGACTGGGTAATTTCTTACACAATGTGCAAGGCGTGAGGTTCCTTGAGGTAATAGAGAAGAAGGGGACTGGTTGGAACCTATCTCTTCAGGTATTGGATGGCATCCTCTGCCATAATGGAGAGGTGCATACCCCTGCCCTATATCCTGATAAAGGTAAGGACTTTACTCGATTAGAAAAAGAAATAGACAAGGTGACAGAGGATCCGGCATTCCCTATCTGGCCCATGACCTTAGAGGGGTGTGTAGTGAGAATGGCTGATACCATCAGCTATGTAGGCAGAGATATAGAGGATGCAATAAGGCTCGGTTTGATAAAAAGGAATGAAATACCAGCGAAGTGCCGAAGCAGATTGGGAGAGACAAATGGAACTATTGTATATACCCTGGTTGAGGACGTGATAGCCGAGAGTTTGAACAAGTCTCATATCTCCTTTAGCCCCGGGGTAGCAGATGCCCTAAAAAGGCTCAAGGACTTTAACCAAGAGCATATATACACGAACCCACGGGCCAAAAATCAGACCAACAAGTTACGGCTGATGTTCGAGTTGCTCTTTGAAAGATACTATGAAGACCTAAAGACCGGTAATGATACCTCAGTCATCTTCAGGGAATTCCTAGACGGGATGTCCTCGCAATATCGGGGTAATAATCCTCCTGCCATGATTGTTCGGGATTTTATTGCAGGAATGACGGATGATTATTTCTTGCGCCAATGCCGAGAAAACCTCATCCCTAAGATCATTTCAGGCCGCTATTAGAGGTTGTTCCCCTTGGCTTCAAAGGGGAGGGAGGTGGGCTTATACGACTTCACCATCTATGATGTGATAAGAAGAAACTCAAGGTGTTTTAAGGAAAGAACAGCCTGGTCGGAGGTGTCGGATGGGAAGATAGAACGTTTGCCGAGGTCAGGGACCTATTTCCCTTCTTGATGAGAATGGCTTACCAGATAGGGGAAAGGCTAAGGGGCTGTATGGGCAGAAAACAGGGAACTATTGAATTGAACACTATGGCTATTGTATCTACGCATTTGTTTTTTAAAAGCTGAGCGCTTACAAGCAAGATTCATTGATGCCCTGCTTTAAAATAGCGGGGCTTTTTTGGTGGTAAGCTATAGGGGGAAATCGTGGAGCAGAGGAAGGCAGAGGCGATTATTCTAAGGACCAGGGACGTTGGTGAGTCTGACCTTCTGGTTACCTTTTTTTCCTCTCCTTACGGTAACCTAAAGGGTGTGGCCAAAGGGGCCCGCAGGAGTTCCAGACGATTTGTTAACTCGCTCACCATTTTTTCCTTGGTAGAGCTTGAATTTAGAGAGAGAAGAAGCAGTGATCTCGTTTGGGTTGAGTCATGCGAATTAATCGACGGTTTTCCGGGAATACGATCTGATTACAGCCTATTATCCAGGGCTAGCTATATTGTGGAGATGACGGAGATCCTCTTTCCACCCAACGTGCCAAGTTCTGAGATGTTTCAGTTGCTGAGATTTGCCTTGGGTTCTATTTCAAGGAAGGAAAATATCGAAGAGACGACGATCATTTTCCAGGCACGCGTAATGAAGGTAGGAGGATTTGGCATTAACCTATCCAAATGCGGTCTTTGTGGCAGACCGTATAGGGGAAGGGGGAGGGCATTATTCTACACCCCAAGCGGTTCAATAGTGTGTTTGGCATGTAAGAGGGAATCGACTCTAACTCCCGGGATGTCGCCCAATACAGTCCGTGTTCTTGGGCAGCTTCAGTCCCCTTGCCTCTCATTCTCGAAGACCTCGGGATTTAATGAGGAGACACTAGGAGAGCTCAAAATGGTCTTAACGGCCCATATTGAAAATTGTCTGGGAAAGAGGTTGAAATCCGCTCGATATCTCCAGCCATTGCCTCTGTGAATCCTGACCTCCTGGGAATGTATGCTCCTTGACATCTCTTAGGGCAGATGGTATTTTTCGCAGGACTTTTCGGTATATTGTCAGCAATTTGATTGAGGCCCCCTATGACATTTCAGGAATTGATTATTGCCTTGGAACGGTTCTGGGCAGAGAGGGGATGTCTCCTCCAGCAGCCCTATGACCTGGAGGTAGGTGCTGGAACCTTTCACCCGGCTACCCTCCTCAGGGCCTTAGGTCCGGAACCCTGGTCTGTAGCCTATGTGGAGCCTTCTAGGCGCCCCACCGACGGCAGATACGGTGAGAACCCCAACCGTCTTGGGCACTATTATCAGTACCAGGTGGTCATGAAGCCCTCTCCCATTGATATTCAGGAGATCTATCTGGAGAGTTTGAAGGCCCTGGGGGTCGACCCGCTGGATCATGATATCCGCTTTGTGGAGGATGACTGGGAATCGCCCACCCTCGGTGCATCAGGTCTTGGATGGGAGGTGTGGCTTGATGGCATGGAAATTACCCAGTTCACCTATTTCCAACAGGCAGGAAGCATCAGACTGGACCCGATCTCCGTGGAGATAACCTACGGCCTGGAGAGAATAGCCATGTATTTGCAGGAAAAAGAGAGCGTCTATGATCTCTTATGGAACGAAACGGTTACCTACGGAGATGTCCACAGAAAAGGGGAATGGGAGAACTCCGTGTATTGCTTTGAAATTGCAGATGTGGAGATGCTTCTGAAGATGTTCGACATGTGTGAGCGGGAATCCCTGAGAATAAGCGAAAAGGGCATTGTCCTGCCGGCATATGACTACTGCCTCAAATGTTCCCACATCTTTAATATCCTTCAGGCGAGAGGGGCCATTAGCGTCGCGGAAAGGGCAAAATACATTGATCGTATCAGGAATCTGGCTCGGCTCGTCGGCAAGAATTACCTCACGCAAAGGGAGGAAATGGGCTATCCTCTCATGGGCGACAGGAGACCGGAAAGCTGATCTTAGCTCTGCTATCGGCCAATAGTATCTACGTCTCTGCAGCCCGTGAATTCCGTGACCAGTTACGAGACACACAGCAAGAGAGGCTAAATGGCTGGTGAATTGCTTTTGGAGATAGGCACCGAAGAGATCCCAGCAAATTATCTCGGGAGCGGTTTAAGAGAGCTTAGGCGACTGGCAGAATCCTGCTTAAGGGATAGCCGAATCCTTGTTGGGGGCGGGCTTCAGACCTACGGAACCCCGAGGCGGCTGGTTTTGGTCGGGGAGGGCATTGCCGATAAACAGGAGGATACGATCCGGGAGGTCACAGGGCCACCGAAAACGGCAGGTCTCGATGAGGAAGGAAATCCCACAAAGGCGGCTTTTGGTTTCGCAAAAAAGCAGGGAGTGTCTGTTCATGAGCTCCAAATACTAGAGACACCAAAAGGTGAATACCTCTATGTTAAGCGCAAAATGCCCGGAAGACTTACAGTAGAAATCCTATCGGAGGTTTTGCCCGAGTTGATTGGGAATATTCCCTGGCCAAAGTCGATGAGGTGGGGAACTGAAAGGTTCTCCTTTGTCCGACCGATCCACTGGATACTGGCACTCTTTAACGGTGATAATATCCCCTTTGAGGTAGCCGGTGTGAGGAGCGCAAACAAGACAAGAGGCCACCGGTTTATGTCGCCTCAGACTATGGAGGTACATGGTTTTCAAAATTATCTCCGAAAAACGCACGAATGTTGCGTGATCATTGACCAGAGAGAGAGGGAAAGGGAGGTGGAAAGCGCCGTGCTCAGGGCGGCTGAAACAGTGTCGGGTAGAGTAGTAAAGGACCCGGAACTGTTGTCCACAGTGGCAAATATGGTGGAGTTCCCATCTGCCATCTGCGGCTGCTTTGACGAGGCGTTTCTTGGTCTGCCTGATCCTGTGCTCATAACGGCCATGAAAGAGCATCAGAGATATTTCTCGATTCGTGATCAGGAAAGCCGGTTAATGCCGAATTTTGTCGCCGTTAACAATACGATTGCAAGGGATGAATCTGTTGTTCGGAGGGGCCACGAAAGAGTCCTACTGGGAAGATTGGCCGATGCTGATTTCTTTTTCAAAGAGGATAGAAAAAGGCCCCTTGGGGACAGACTGGAGGATTTGAAAACCGTTATCTATCAGGCTGGTTTAGGGACCTCCTTTGCCAAGGTGCAGCGCTTTACCAAATTGGCCGAATACGTAGCCAGACAAATAGCGCCAGAGGTAACAAGCCATGTCACGCTTGCGGCGAGGCTGTGTAAATGTGATCTGGTTACTGAGATGGTCACAGAATTCCCATCCCTCCAGGGGACAATGGGCGAGATATACGCGAGGCTTGATGGGCATCCGGAACAGGTCTGTCGTGCTATCTCAGATCACTACCTGCCCGTTCAGGCAGACAGTAAGCCCCCTGCATCTCTTATTGGCTCGATCGTGGGCCTGGCCGATAGGATGGACTCCATCACAGGCTGTTTTGCGATGGGTCTCGAGCCTACCGGAACAGCAGATCCATACGCCCTTAGACGGCAGGCTCTGGGTATTATCAGGCTTATTAGGGATAAGAGAATGGCTATTTGCCTACCTGATTTTGTCAGTAAGGCAGCGTCCATTCTGAATGAGACCATACCATTTGATGTACCAGAGACTATAGGTAAAGTCATCAGTTTTATAAGGGATCGCTTCAAGAATATGTTGTTATCTGAAGGCCTTGCTCAGGATTTGATTGATTCAGTAATCACGGGCGATTTTCGTTTCCTGCATCAGGTAGAGAAAAGAATTGCGGCACTCAGAAGATTTCGAGACCGTTCTGAGGATTTTCAAGGCCTAGCCATAGCCTCAAAACGGATCATGAACATAGTAAGAGGTTTTGGAGGCACTGATAGGGTAAATCCCGATTACTTTGAGAATACGAGCGAAGAGAAGCTGTGGAAGACATTTCAATCGGTAAAACGTGGGGTAGACAGGGAACTCGAGGGGGAGAACTATTTTGAGGCCTTGGATCTAATGACGAGATTGAGTGGACCTATTGCTGAGTTTTTTTCTCAGGTAATGGTCATGACGGAGGACAAGAGGTTGAGGGAAAACCGGCTTGGCATGTTAAAGGGGCTCAACCAGTTTTTCCTTCAGGTAGCTGATTTTTCTCGGCTTGCCGTCTAGTATTCTGCTTTGAGGGAAGCACCCTTTAGATCAGGCCTGTGAGGACTGGAGGGGAGTCGTGTTAGGAATCTGGTCTTCTCACCAGGAAATAGAGCTCTCCTTCATGCTTGAGGTGCCCTGCAGCTAACTCCGCATAGGGGTCACTGCCCCAAAAGATGTCCGCCCGCCCTGCACCTTTGATAACGCCTCCGGTATCTTGATTCAAGAGAAACCGGCAAAAAGGGGTCCACCCGACTATATCCCCATCTTCTTCGACAGTGGGTTTCTGGCAACAAGCGTATACGAGGGCACCTTTCGGGAATAACCTATCGTCAAGTGCCAAAGACCGTCCAGGCGTTAATGGAACACCAATATTGCCCAGTGGTCCGTCATCAAGCAATCGAAAGAAGACGTAAGATGGGTTATAGTTTAGTACCTCCTCCTTGAGGTCCGGGTGGTCCTCTAGATAAGCCCTGATCCCCTGAAGGGATACTTCATGGTCTTCAATGTATCCCTTATCTATCATGTGCCTCCCAATGCTCCTATAAGGGTGTCCGTTTGAGGCACTATAGCCAACCCTGATCCTATTTCCATCGGGTAATCTTATGATGCCTGAACCTTGAATCTGCAGTATGGCTATATCGAGAGGATCGTGCAGCCACGCGATTTCAAGCATTTTTCCTTCAAGGACCTTTCCCTCAACTATATCCTTCCTTGTATAATAGGGAACGGCCCTCTGACCGTCTATTCTGGCAATAATCCGCTCCCCAGAAAATTGAGGGCGGAAGAGCCCCAGATCAACCTTCAAAAGGTCATCAGGCATCCTGTAGATTGGATATCTGTGGACAGAATCAGGCTCAAGAGCTCCGTCAAAGATTGGCTCAAAATAACCAGTAAAGAGGACCTTTTTGTTTCCACGCTGGCCAGCTGCCTTGTACAACAGAAATTTCTTTCGTAACTCTCTATTAAGTTCGTTGACATCTGAATTCTGCTTGATCATCAGCAAAAAGGTCCTTAAAGAACTCCGCAGATGTTCGACGGGGAATAAATCAGGCCCATAGGTAAGAACTGTGCGGTCCTCCAGCCGGTTCAGATATTGTAAGCTCCTTTCAACAGCCAGGGCAAGGGAATCCTTCTCCATATCGTCCTGGAATCTTGGCCAGAAATAGGGAACCCTTTTAAGGGCCTTGGCTGGCTCCCTTACCTCTTTCTTGATTAATGGATAGCAACCACCAGTAACGAGGAGGATAAGGACTGCTGAAAGATAGCGGTAAATCTGCACCATGACCTCAATATTAGATTTAAATCCCCTCCAAACACAAGCAAAAAACCCATATGAGATTGTATTAATCAGACACAAAAAATGTGTTAAATTCAACACATTAGTGAGATATGAAACTGATATTGAAGGTTGTCCTAATTTCGAAAATCATCATCAATTACAACTAGTTAAGTATACCGATCGGTCTTTGTGAGGCCTTTTTTGTCCGGTGGCATATTATTTGCCTATTTAAAAAGGGTCTTTTTGGGAATTGACTGGGCCTATCAGTTTGAGGGAGGTACTATGGATTTAAGACAGCGGACAGTGGCAGATGAGATACGTTGTACGGGTATCGGTCTCCACTCTGGCAGAAAGGTCAGACTTACCATTAAACCCGCAGTACCAAACAGCGGCATAACCTTTGAGCGAGTTGATATATCACCTAACTGCAGTGTCAAGGCCTCCTTTGACAATGTGGTTGCCACGAATATGGCTACCACTATTGGTTTAGACGGATATAGTGTTTCCACAATAGAGCATCTCATGGCTGCCTTTTTCGGTACGGGTATAGATAATGCTCTAGTGCAGATAGACGGTGAAGAAGTTCCCATTATGGACGGGAGCGCTGCCCCTTTTGTGCTTCTCCTAAAGAATGCTGGGGTTGCCATACAAGATTGCGGCAAGAGATTTCTCCTCGTAAAAAGGCCCATCAAGGTCGAGGATGGCAATCGATCTGTTCACCTCTATCCCTCAAATGAGTTGAAGATAACCTATAAAATCGACTTTGATCATCCCTTAATAAAAGACCAGGCCTATGAGATATCCTTTTCAGAATCTACCTTTGTCCAAGAGATTAGCAAGGCGCGGACATTTGGTTTCTTGAGGGACGTTGAGATCCTAAAGAGCAATGGATTGGCAAAGGGCGGATCACTGGATAATGCTATTGTTGTAGACGAATTTCGGGTCTTAAATGAGGACGGATTGCGGTATAAAGACGAGTTCGTAAGACATAAGATACTTGACTTTGTAGGAGATTTAGCCATTCTCGGGCCTATGGTAATTGGACATTTTACGGTAGAAAGATCAGGGCATTCTTTGAACCAAAAATTGCTCAAGGAATTCATGGCACAAGAGGACTACTGGGAAGCGGTCCGGTTTAAGGGCAAGGAAGAGTGCGGAGAGATAAAGGTCAAGATACCAGCCTTCGGTGGCCTCGAATTGGTCTCTGCACTAGAATAACGTTCCATTCTAACATCTGTTAGACATCTCCCTCCTCTATTAGGTCTTGCAATCAGGTTTCCTTTTTCCTATGATACCCCTACTACCCTTGTAAGATAGCTTTTTGAAAATCTTTTTCAAATTACCCTTTTTGTTCTTATCCATGGTAGAGGGCAAGCGGAGCGTTTACCGAATGTGGTAACGAATAGCCCCGTCGTGGAGAAGGGGGCTTTGTCTCTATATAATGATGCTAAAAAAGGGTCTTCATTGTGCTCTGGTTATCCTTTTGCTTTTCTGTATCTCCCCTGCATCTTCTTCAGCGAAAGCCGAGGCTCGCTTATCAGATATCATTGTCACTAACACCCAGGATCACCTACTAGTTTACTTTAATGTGAAGGACTGTTTTACCGAAGAGATGAGCAGGGCCATCTTGAATGGGATCGCGACCAAGTTTACCTTTATCGTCAAGCTCTATGAGGTTAGGAACGTGTGGTTTGATCGCAAGATCGCGGATATCAGGTTGAGGCATACCATAGAGTATGATACCTTGAAAAACGAATTTAACCTTTCTTTGCCGGAACAGGATAATAAAGAGGTAAAAACTAAGGATTTTGATGAGGCTAAGAAATTGATGGCAGACGTAGTTGCCTTAAAGGTGACTAGGCTTGATAAGCTTGGAAGAGGGCTGCATTATAAGTTACGAATGAAGGCAGAGCTCGATAAGATTGAATTGCCGTTTTATCTAAACTATGTCCTCTTTTTCCTCTCTTTATGGGATTTTGAGACCGACTGGTATTCAGTGATTTTTAGGTACTAAGACCAATGAAAAGGCATCGAAGCGTTAAAGGTGAGGATCTAATTAGGCGCCGACGAGAGAGATTGATTATATGCATCATACTACCCACTATCGTCCTGCTTACCTATCTAGGGACCAAGGTCATTGGCCTTGGTCTTGAGTTACCGGTCGCCGACAGCATCCTCATCTTCTCGCTAATAAATATCAATGTAATTCTACTGCTTCTCCTCCTGTATTTGACCATGAGAAATCTGGTCAAGCTGTTCTTTGAGAGGAAGAGGAAAGTCATGGGCTCCGGTCTCAGGGCCAAACTCGTCTTTGCCTTTGTCATCCTTTCTCTCCTGCCAACTATAATCATCTTTTTTGTTTCAGTGCAATTTATCTCTCTCTCCATCGAACATTGGTTTAAGCTGCAGGTTGAACAGTCGCTTCAGAAGTCTTTAGAGGTAGGTCAGGACTACTATAAGGGGATTGCCGATGAGGCCCTTGCCTTTGGCAATACCTTAAGTTCTGTAATCACCCATGAGGGGTATATGCTGGTATCCAAGTCGGATGAACTGCAGGCATTTATAGATGAGAAGAGGAAGGAATACAACGTCTCGGCCATACAGGTCTTTTCATCAAAGTTACGCCCGAGGGCGGCCTCTTATGACACAAGAGTTGATCTAAAGCCGTTTAAGGATCTGGGCATTGAGGTACTGCGCAAGAGCTTCAACGATTCTACTGATATGACGGATACTCAGACATCCTCCCACGGAGATCTGGTGAGGGGTGTAGTGCCTATATTTTCACGTACCGAGACAAAGGCCCAGGTAGGAGCGATTGTTGTTGCCAGGTTTATCCCAGGAGTAGTCTTGAATAGGCTCGAAACTGTTACCAAGGGCCTGGAAGGCTATAGACAATTAAAGATGCTCAAGAGACCGATAAAGTTAAGCCATTTGATCACCCTCTCGATTGTTACACTGTTAGTCATCTTTTCCGCCGTTTGGTTCGGCTTTTATCTGTCAAAGGGGATTACAGTCCCAATCGAGGAGCTGGCGAGAGCCACTAAGAGGATTGCATCCGGTGATTATAGCTTCCGGATTGATCTGGAGCCCAAGGATGAGATAGGTGTCCTTGTGAATTCATTCAACAGGATGACAAGGGATCTCAGGGAGGGAAAAAGGGAGCTTGATCTGGTTAACAGGGATTTGATCAGGAGCAATAAGGAATCGGAGCAGCGTAGGCTCTACATGGAGACTATCTTAGAAAATGTGGCTGGAGGCGTTATATCTGCAGATTCCCAAGGGGTGATTTCAACGATAAATAAGTCCGCGGAAAAGATGCTTAATATCTCCGCCAAGGAGATAATAGGGCGGAATTATAGGCATGTCTTAGGCCCTAAATATCGGTCGATCATCAATTCCTTTGTAGCAGACAGAGATCTTTTTAGTAAGGGATCCATCCAAAGAGAGATGAACGTCACAATTAAGGGGCGGTCCTTAAGGTTGCTAGTTTCGTTGAACGTCTTGAGGGATGATCAGGATAACTATCTTGGATTAGTTGCCGTATTTGAGGATCTGACTGAATTAGAAAAGGCACAGAGAGTGGCTGCATGGAGGGAGGTAGCCAGACGTATAGCTCATGAGGTAAAGAACCCATTGACCCCGATTCAGCTTTCAGCGCAGAGATTGAGAAGAAAGTACGGGAGACTGTTAGCAAGAGAAGATGGGGCTGTTTTCGACGAATGCACTAGGTTGATAGTGGACAACGTTGAGGAGCTGAAGGTATTGGTGGACGAATTTTCTAATTTCGCCCGCATGCCTGCTCCGAAGCCAGTGCCGGATAATATAAGACAGATAATTCAGGATGCAATATTATTGTATAAGGATATCCATAAGGACATAACATTCAAGTTTATTGACAAGGATGATGTTCCTATATTCAAGCTCGATAGAGAACAGATAAAAAGGGTGATGATTAATCTCTTGGATAATGCCGTGGCAGCTATCCCTAGTAAAGGAAGAATCAGTATCAAGCTATTCTATGACAAGGCATTGAGGATTGTCAGCATTGAAGTTGCCGATACGGGCACCGGCATATCTCATGAGGCTAAGGAGCGTCTCTTCGAGCCGTATTTTTCTACCAAGGGGTCTGGCACGGGATTGGGCCTTGCCATTGTCAGCAGGATAATCAGCGACCATAATGGTTCAATAAGAGTTGAGGACAATAAGCCAAGGGGTACTAAGTTTATGATCGAGCTACCGGTGAAGGTTTAAGAATGATGCCAATCATTACTTGGTAAATATCATAGCATAGGTTACCCGATTTTACGTTTAGGATGTATCAATACATAGGTTACCCANNGGAGTAGACCTGAATTTGATGCAGGCCAGTAATGATTTTAGCTTGCACATACGAATAGATAAGGGACTTGGGAAGCTCAAACTGTTCTCCAAAGATATCCAACTTCCGGTCACTCCGGATGAAACGGATGAGGGAGATCGTTCCGTCTGGAATGTAGTCAATGTTCGACAAGCTGACCTTTCTGGGCGGCAGTATTGGGCTATAGGCAGCTTCGTGGATGAGTTGGAAAGGGGTCTTGCCTTTGAGACAGCTATAACGATGGTTTCCATTGTGGAAGAGCTCGAAGTTCCGGGACTGGGATCGGAGGTGGCGATAGCTACGAAACCATTGGGTTCGGAAGAATTTCCGGCTATAGGTATCATTAAAGCTCTCCACCACTCCATTGCGCCACGGTTCCCCGATTGGGATGAAGACCACTTCGATCCCCAGCAGGAGACAAAGCTTGAGGACAATGCCAAAGGAGCGAGGGTAACGATTGCTCCCGCGAAAACAGAGTTGGTTGTCGACTTGAAGAAAGTCCGGCAATCCCATGGTCTTCCAACAGCTGATCAAGCCCAAAGCTACGGTTTGATCGTCTTTCCTTCGTTGGGGGTGAAGAAAGACCCGGTGGCTGTGAAGATCCATGACATTGAGCGAATAGAACCGCCCATCGCCCTTGATGTATCGTGGCCCAAGGAGGTCCGCCTGATGGATGTTGTTGACGCCAAGGGGCTCTGTGAAGTAAGGGTACTCCACACCTTTGGGGGTATAAGGGGGTTTTTTTGACCAATCCTTCTCTTTTCAGAATCCGATTGATTGTGGGGTCGGAAGGCGGGCTGAGTCCTAGTTTTTTGAATTCCCATGTAATGGCCGAAGTGCCAACTTGGGCATAAGGGTTTGCTTCTAATTGAGTCCTAATGCTGACTATAAGCTTATGGGTATCCGGATGGGTCTGGTGAGGGTGAGATCGGGGCGCCCTGGATTGATCTCGATACCAGTCAGGATCTCCAGAGTGATATCGACGAAGCCATTTGAAGAACCATTTCTTAGATCGCCCCATCTCGCGATAAATCGAAATCGGGGCTTTGCCTTGCAGGTATTGTTTGACGGCCATCTTTCTCACGGTTTCTTCTTCCATCGGGTTACCTCCTGGGTTGGCTCTTTACAGATATGATATAGCAATTCCAACTTGAGGGTAACCGATGTATTGATA
>JABAOH010016578.1_pt2 | contig 12356 bp, 19 predicted proteins | sample 7062181 | NCBI WGS metagenome assembly JABAOH01 (sample SAMN14538630, study PRJNA623070) | marine sediment metagenome | biome: marine biome [ENVO:00000428]; feature: marine pelagic biome [ENVO:01000023]; material: deep marine sediment [ENVO:00002113]; isolation source: pool of 5 deep marine... | reverse complement strand
ATGACGTCGAAGCGGGCCTCAATATCATGGAGATGTTTCTGGTTGAGGTATGCCAGCGCAACCTGTGATAGCTTACGCTGCTTGTAGACATTCACCGCGATTTCAGGGGGACCATAGTTCTTGCCTGATAGTGTCTTCACCTCGATAAAACAGATGGTCCTTTTATCAAGAGCGATAATATCCATCTCTCCTAAAGGACAGGAGAAATTGCGCTCCAGGATCTTATATCCCCTCTTCTCAATATATTGAACCGCTGCATCTTCTCCTCGCTTACCAACTTCCCTCCTGCCCCCTTCCATCTTATAAATCTCCAACCTCAAGTCGGTCCCATTGGCCCTTTAACACCCCTGAAGGTCATCCGGTGAAGTTCACAGTATCCAAATCTTCTGATCGCCTCCAGATGCTCTTTCGTACCGTAGCCCTTATGTTTGGCGAAATTGTATTGAGGGTATCTCTCATGGTGTTCTATCATCATCCGGTCTCGTGTCACTTTGGCAACGATAGATGCGGCTGCNNACCATGTATGCCATCCACGAGGAGATAATCGGGAGGGGGGGACAACCTCCCTACGGCCATTTCCATGGCCTTCAAGGTTGCCTGAAGGATATTTGTCCGATCAATTTCCCCCTGATCCACCACCCCGATCCCCACCGAACGGGAACTGGAGAGAATTTTAGCGTATAGCTTCTCCCTCGTTGCGGGGGACAACCTCTTGGAGTCGGTTATTTCCTCATCAACCCATCCCCTCGAGAAAATCACGGCTGCTGCGACAACGGGCCCGGCCAAGGGTCCCCTGCCAGCTTCATCAATTCCGGCGATACTGCTGTAGCCGGCCCTGTAGCATTGGCCTTCGAAGAAGTCCATGGCCTGACGGGGGAGGTGACCAAAGGTGAGTTGCTCACATCGCCTGGCGACCATTGAGCAATTCCATCATGGGGTTTGCTTCTTCGTCTTTATGCGGGCTGCTTTTCCCTTCAGCTGTCTCAAATAGTAAAGTCTTGCCCTTCGAACCCTTCCGCGGTTTACGATCTCTATCTTTTCGATCCTCGGGGAATGGTGGGGAAAGATCCTCTCCACGCCGATTCCATACGAGACCTTTCTCACGGTGAAAGTTGCTCCAACACCTCCCTTTCTCTTCCTAATGACCAGCCCCTCGAAGACCTGTATCCGCTCCTTTTCCCCCTCCACGATCTTGAAATGTACCTTTACCGTATCCCCGACGGTGAAATCGGGCAGATCCATCCTCATCTGTTCCTTCTCAATCGTTTCCATTAAATCCATCTTCTCCTCCTTCTGTCTGCCCTATCCGCGACCCAGAAGTCGATCCAGGATAATAGCCACAGCGGAGCGGACGGAGAGGTGGTTGTAATGAGAACCCTCAATGGGGGCCAAGATATAGTCGGCATCTCGGATGACCTCTTCCGTCAAACCCCAACCGGTACCAAATAATAACAGAAATGGCTGCGAGACTTCCGACAACATCTCCCTAAGCTGATCGTATCCGATATTTCCCCGTTTCGACCGAGCCCCGGTCGCAACGACCTGCACCTCTGAGTTCCAATGCCGGGATATGTCCCTAACCACCCCCTCCGTTGATTCCTCCACCTTCACCAAAGAGAGCGCAGCCTGTCTGGTAGGATTATACGTGGCCCCCCTCCCCTCAATCCAGTGCCGAAGAAGCCTTCGAACTAGCTGGCCCTGGGATTCCAGGGGGGTAATGACGTAGAAGCTTTTTACGTCAAAGGTTTTAGCGGACCTGGCGATATCGTGGATATCCACCGTGGTCACAGCAGTGGCGACGATATTCCCCTTCCTATCATAAACAGGGTAATGGACTAGGCCAACGTATATATTGCCGTTGTTAGTGATTTCCCTCAGCCTCCTCAATTATCCTCTGTCTTCCTGTCCCCCCTCTTTATCTCCTCCAAGAGGAGGCGGTCCGCTTCCGAGAGGTCCACCTTTTCCAGAAGATCGGCGCGGCGCACCAAAGTCTTCTTCAATGCCTCCTTCCTTCTCCAATGGGCAATCTGCCGATGATTTCCCGATATCAACACTTCAGGAACCCTCTTTCCTCGAAAAACTCGAGGCCGGGTGTATTGGGGATATTCCAGCAATGAATTGGCAAAGGATTCCTCCAAGACGGATACCCCTGAACCCAACACTCCAGGCACGAAACGGGAAACGGCATCGATAACCACCATAACGGCCAACTCCCCCCCCATCAGAATATAATCCCCGATGGAGACCTCGTCATCGACGTATTCCCTCACCCGCTCATCTACGCCCTCGTACCGTCCACAGACCAAAAGAAGATGGTCGTATTGACTGAGCCTCTTTGCCTGGTTGTGATCGAAGGGCATCCCCTGCGGAGTCATCAAGATTACCCTCGCTGAACCATTGGTGGACTTGAGATGCTCAATGCCCTCCACGATGGGTCCGGGTTTCATAACCATGCCACTCCCCCCCCCATAGGGAGAGTCGTCGACAACCCGATGTTTGTCCCTGGTGAAATCGCGAATATTAAAGAGGCTGACCCTGATAACCCCCCTATCAATAGCCTTCTTCAATACGCTTGATGCGAGGGGAGATTGGAACATTTCCGGGAAGAGAGTGAGAATATCGAAGCGGATCATTCCTCCAACAGTCCCTCTATGGGGTGGATCACCATTTGCCCCTTTTTCCTGTCTACCCGCACGATTACCTCTTCGGTGGCCGGAATAAGCCATTCCCTTCCGCTCCCCTCAACAAGATAAACATCGTTGCTTCCCGTGGGTAGTATCGTTTCCACCCTGCCCAGCGATCTGCCGTCATCGGTAACAACATCCATTCCAATGATTTCATACCAATAATATTCACCTTCTTCCGGGGGAGGAAGGTTTTTCCTCTTTACCAAAACCGACGCGCCGATCAGTTTCTCCACATCGGCAGTTCCCTCACACCCCTTCAATCGGGCAGAGATGAACTTCTTGTGAATTTTCGCCTCTTGAATCTCATAGGGCTCCACTTGGCCATCCCTGTTTTCCAAATAGACCTTCCGGTATGACAAAAAATCAGACCGCGTTTCGTTGTAATACCGGATTCTGAGTTTACCCTTTATTCCATGGAGTCCCGAAACCCTCCCGATGATGATGTACTCGCCTTTCATTGGGATTTACTCGATGATCTCCAAAACGGAATGTCTTTTCATCTTCGTCGATGCGGCACTCAGGATTGTCCTGATAGCCCGAGCCGTCCTGCCCTGCTTACCGATCACCTTGCCCAAATCCTCTTTTGCTACGGTCAACTCGATGACCGAGGTCCTTTCCCCTTCAATTTCCGAGACCCTCACCTGATCTGGGTTGTCCACGAGAGCTTTGGCGATGTATTCGATTAACTCTTTCATTCCACCCCTCCCCCTTGAATTGGATTGAGTTCTCAGCGGTAACCATCGGAGAGCCACGAAACTTCCACCTCCTTACGCCAGTTTTTTTAAGACCCCAGATTGCCTTAACAGGTTTCTGACCGTCTTGCTGGGCTGGGCACCCTTCTTATACCACTCCATCGCCCGGTCTTCCATGATATGGACTTCAGCGGGATCCTTATTGGGATCATAGGTTCCGATCTTCTCGATAAATCGACCATCTCTCGGGAAACGAGAATCCGCGACGACAATTCGATAAAATGGATTTTTCTTGCTACCAAAGCGAGCCAGCCTCATGACGATACCCATCGTTTGCATCACCTCCCCTGGTTTTCCACGGTAAGTTAAATCCGCAGCATCTTATAAAGCTCCTTCGTTCCTCCTCTTCTCAACCTCTTCATCACCTGGAGTATGTGCGTGTATTGTTTGAGAAGCCTGTTAACGTCTTGAACCGTTGTTCCACTTCCCTTAGCTATCCTTAATCGCCTGCTTCCGTTGAGGATGGCATGATTCCTTCTCTCTTTCTGAGTCATGGAATTGATAATGGCCTCGATCTTCACCAGTTCTCGCTCCTGAAATTGAATTCCCTTCAGGCCTTTCATCCCCCCAATCCCGGGAATCATATTCAGGATGCTCTCAATGGATCCCATCTTCTTGATCCGCCGAATTTGGTCCCGGAAATCCTCCAGGGTGAAGGCCTCTTTTTTAAGCTTTCTTTCCAATTCCTCGGCCTTCTGCTCATCGAAGGAGGCCTGAGCTTTTTCGATCAACGAAAGGACATCCCCCATTCCCAGGATTCGAGAGGCCATACGGTCGGGGTGAAACACCTCTAAAGCGTCCAGTTTTTCCCCGGTGCCGATGAATTTTATGGGTTTCCCCGTTACTCCCTTGATGGAGAGGGCAGCACCTCCCCTTGCATCACCCTCCATTTTGGTGAGGACAACCCCGTCAATGTCCAGGGCATCGCTAAATGCCTTGGCGATATTGACCGCATCTTGACCCGTCATGGCATCGGCCACCAATAGGATCTCCTTGGGGTACAATTGACCCTTTATCTCCCGAAGCTCTTCCATCAACGGTTCGTCGATATGAAGTCTACCGGCGGTATCGACAAACATGAGGTCATAACCCGCTGCCGTAGCCTTCTGCCTCGCCCGTTGGCAGATCTCCAACGGGCTTTCCTCTGGACTGGATTCATAAAACTCTATCCCCGATTCCTTCGCCAAAAGCTGAAGCTGCTCAATAGCCGCTGGCCTATAAACGTCGGCTGGCACAAGGTAGGGAAATCGATTTCTCTCCTTGAAGTATACCGCCAACTTGGCGGCCGTCGTCGTCTTTCCACAGCCATGGAGACCAACCAGCATAACGGGGATGGGGGGATGCCCCGATAGATGGATTTGTGGCTCCCCATCCCCCATCAAGGATGCCAGCTCTTGGTGAACGATCTTGATCACCTGCTGGGCAGGCGTTAAACTCGCCATGACCTCCTGACCAATGGCCCGTGAATAGATGGAGTCGATGAACTCCTTGACCACCTTGAAATGAACATCGCCCTCCAGTAGGGCGAGCTTCACCTCCCTCAGGGCCGCCCTTATATCTCCTTCATTCAGCTTGCCGTGGCCCTTAAGCCTCTTGAAAACCCCCTGTAACTTCTCCGACAGGTCATCGAACATCGCTTCCTACAATGAATGAGAGATAGAGGTTACCTCAATTTTAACAAATTATTTATTTTATTGAAATTACTTATATTTGTCAATCTGGCCACATTTGAAGCTTCGTGACCTTTTTGGGTCTCCTTATTTTTTGAGGTTCTCGAGAAAAACCGCTGTCCCTGAATGCAAACCCGTGGGTAAGGGTAATTTCGGAAGCATTGAAGCAATACTGAAATCCCCTTAGGATGCCAGAAAATAAATCAAGCCATAGAAAAATAAGAAGATCAAGGCCAACAGGATTCCTAAACCGATAGGTCCTCGATAGGTGTTTTCATTGTACGCCATTCCCTTTATCTCGCGAAGCCTCGATCGGATGTGCTCAAGTTCCCTCCTTCTGTTTTGGGAGATTTCTGCGTTGCATTTGAGGATCTGGGCAGTCATCAGGTGAATGTACTGTTTGGTTATTGCGGGTATTGAAATGGGGTTTCTGCTCAAACCGGCAATGGAGGTTACCTCTCTGGAGAAAAAGGCCTGTGCCTTTACCCGAAAGCCATTCAACGGTACCATGCACAGCCACACAATACCCCGGCATGTCATGCGGTAGAAATAGTCAAAATCGAGGACTATTCCCGCGTGAGGTGAAAAGGCAGCTTTGGCCGCCATAAATAGCCAACCAGCCAGGAGGAAAAGCTGGAGGACCCCCACCACGTGGGATGGGGTATAGGGATGATAGTGAACCGGGTGGTAGGGTAGCACGGAGAACAGTACCCTGGGATACACTCCAATGAAAACACACAGAAAGGCGGTTATAATCATTGCCACCTGCATGTTGAACGGTGCTTCTTTGGCCCTTATCCCTTCATTGTGCACAAAGAAGGTAAAGTAGCAGAGCTTCGTAAAGGAGAGAAATGTTCCCACCGAAGCCAGGATCAACATGAGTTCCAAGATGGGCTTACCTACCTCCGCCGCAGTAGAAATGACCATCCCTTTACTCACAAATCCATTGAATCCCGGTCCTCCGGATATAGAAAGGGAGGCTATAACGCAGGCGATACTGGTGACAGGCATCAGCTTAGCTAACCCTCCCAGTTCAGTGAGTTTCCTCTTTCCGGTCATATAGATTACCGAACCCACACACATGAATAAGAGCGACTTGTACAGGATATTGTTAACGAGATGGGCTATTCCGCCATTTACCCCTAGAGCAGTTCCCACTCCTATCCCTGCCACCATGTATCCCACCTGGCTTATGATGTGATAGGAAAGGAGTTTCCTCGTATCATTTTGGAGTAGCGCGTATAGAACACCGTAGACCGCCATAATTCCACCCATATAGGCCACGACATCAGCGCCCGAAAAACATCTAGCCAGTACATAAACTCCTGTTTTGGTCGTATAAACTGAGAGAAATACGCTTCCAGTTACGGTTCCTTGCGGATAGGCATCCGGTAACCAGGTGTGGAGGGGAATGAAGGCGGCATTTAACCCGAATCCGATGAGGATAAAAAGAGAGCCCAAATCACTCTCCAAGGGACCCACCGCGGTGAATCCCTGGGAAACGATATGGATAATAATGCCAGTTAACAGGGAACACCCACCAAATATGTGCATAAGAACGTATCTGAACCCGGCATCCAAAGATTCTTTTTCCCGCCGATACCATATGAGAAATACAGAGGTGACGGCCATGATTTCCCAAAACGCAAACAGGCTGAAGTAATCCCCAGCAAACACCACCCCCAAGGAACCTCCCATATAGAGGAAGGCAGCTACATGCTGACCGTCTTCCTTTACATGCAGGGAATAGATTATGGCCAAAAATCCTATGATGACGAAAATATATCCAATTGCCAAGCTCAGCCTATCTACCTTAGCAAAGACCAGATCATATCCCAGGAAGCGATACACCCAACTGGTACCTGGTTCCAAATACAACAGGTCGATAAAAGCCGTTACGGAAACCAGAATAAGGTAGGGTTGCCTCAGGTTTCCCCTCAACCTCAGAAAGGGGATGAGCATTGCCCCCAGGATGAATATAAAGGCAGGAGGTACGGGCTTAATCATAGAAATCCTCCCTCCGAGAGGCGAAAGAACTCACTATCTTGGTTGCCACCAACAGCAAAAGAGCCCCGAGAACTCCAAAAATTGCATCCGCTGATGGGATTCTATGCCACAAGAAGACGGCATGTTCGTGCTCGATAAAGAACCCCGCAGGGATAAAGACAATAACCAGTATCACAAATAGCCTCTTAAGATACCTCACCATCTTAGCCAATCCCCAAAATGCTTTTCGCCGCAAGGTTAGCTACCTGAAAGAAATGGAAAAAGGCATCAGGGGCAATTCCCAGTATTATCGATATGATCGCACATACGGTCAAAGGAATTACCATGAGCATCGACGCCTCATTAAAGCCTGAATTTCCTTGCTCTTTAGGTCTATTGAAGAAGGACCTGTATATGATGGGAAAGAAGTACGCTATGTCCAACAGGGCACTAGTGAGCAACACAAACAGAAACACGATCTCTTTGGCCTCAAGGGAACCGAGACAGAGATACCATTTACTGATGAATCCCACTAACGGGGGGGTCCCGGCAATGCCCATCGCCCCTATGGCGAATGATCCCATGGTTAGAGGCATCATTCTTCCTATGCCGTCTAGCTCGCTCACATTTTCCTTTTGGGTCTTCACGGATATGGCCCCGGCAACGAAAAAGAGGGTAATCTTCATAAAGCCATGGCCTGCGATATGGAATATCCCGCCAGTTATAGCGCTTGGAGAGAGCAAGGCTGCCCCCATGATGATAATTGCCAGGTTATTTATGGTAGAGAAGGCCAACCGTCTCTTCAGGTTGTCCTGGGCGATGGCGAGCATGCCCGACACGATTACGCTGAAAGCTGCAAAATAGGCCAGTATGAGCCAAAGGTTAAGGTCGGAGAGTAGTTGTGGCCCGAATACGTAGAGGACAACGCGCAACACACAGAATACCCCTGCCTTGACCACGGCCACCGCGTGGAGTAGGGCACTGACTGGGGTGGGGGCGACCATGGCGGTAGGAAGCCATTCGTGGATGGGCATAAGTGCTGCCTTAGTCCCAAATCCCAGGATGAAGGTGACGAGAAGGAGGCGTAATAAATTGGCTGAACCGTGTCCTCGGAGAAAGCCCCCACCCACGAAATCGAGCGTTCCCGTCAGGTGATAGGTGAGTCCCATAGAGAAAAACACGAGGGCAGCACCGGTTAGGAGGTAGGCCAAATATTTCCTTCCCCCCCTTATGGCCTCTGGCGTCTCCTCATGGGCTACAAGGGGGAAGGTGGCAATCGTCAATATCTCGTAGAAGATGAACAGGGTGAGTAAGTTCCCGGCAAAGGCAACACCCAGGGCCCCATTGAGGGCAAAGGCGAAACAGAAGAAATATCTGGTCTGGGCATGGGCTTTGAGGCCCCTCATATAACCTATGGAATAGATGGAAGTTGCAATCCACAGCACAGATGCCAGGGTCGCAAAGAAGATACCAAGGGCGTCTACCCTTAATTGCAACGCAATTCCAGGCGAGAGACTGATAATGGCACATTCAATGACCTTTCCCGCTAATAAGGTTGGGATCATGGAGGCGACGATGGAGAATTTGGTCAGGGAAGCCAAGATGGTCCATAGCTCTCTCATGTTTCTCCGCCTTTCCCCGGTGAGCAGAATGAGAAAAGCCGCAAGGGCGGAAACTGCAATAGCTAGGAGTGGCCGTATGGAGGGCACTACTTCCACACATCAATCCCCAATCTCTTAAAGGCCTCCTGGAACAGCGAACCGAATGATGTTAGAAACAATCTCGCCACTCAAGATCCCCAGTGATAGTATCCCTGCGGCCACCACGAGTATGGGAATAAGTATGCTGAGAGGGGCCTCATCTCGAGAAGTCTCCTCATGGATCCCTCCGTTATGGGCATACCGAGCGGGCTCAAAGTATACATTCTCTATGACCCTGAAGAAAAGTATGGCGTTGAGCAGGCTGCTTATCAGCAGAATGGCTGCAAAAAGCCACTGCTTCGCATTGATTGCCCCTAGGACGAGGTACCATTTGCTGAAGAATCCACAGGTGGGCGGTATTCCTATGACGGAAAGGGCCGTTACCGTAAAGGCAGCCATGGTAATGGGCATTTTCCTGTGAAGCCATCTCAATTGATGGATATTCCGAAGTCCTCCCTTATACACTATTGCTCCTACCACCAGAAAGAGACCTGCCATCATCAGGGCGTCATTGAGGATATGAAGGATGGCTCCTGTAAGACCAGCTCTGTTGGCCAGCCCCACACCCAATGTGATATAACCTACCTCGGCAATGAGAACATAGGCTAGCATTCTCTTGAGATCGGTTTGGCCCAGTGCCAGTATACAGCCGAAAAGAATGGCTGCGATAGCCACCCAGCTAAGAATGGCGGTTGCTGGAATTAATTCCAGGGAGAAATAAGGCTTAAATACCGTAAAGATAATTCTTATCAGCACGTATGCCCCTACTTTGGTCATCAGGGGAGCAATTAGAGCGGTTACCGCTGAAGGGGCATAGGTATAGGCATCTGGGAGCCATACATGCAGGGGGAAGAGCGCCATCTTTAAGCCCACCCCCACGATAAAGAAGGCAAAGGCCATCAATACTACCTTTGAATGATAGAGATCGGGTAATATCTGGGATAGGTCCCCCATATTAAGCGAACCAGTAACGATGTAGAGGTAGCCTACACTCAGTAAATAGAAGCAGGCGCCGATGGTCCCATAGATCATATAGTTAAAACTGGCGAAGGGTGCCCCATCTTCTCCTATAGCGATAAGGGCATAGCCGGCTAGAGATGCAATCTCCAAAAATACGTAGAGATTGAACATATCACCGGTGATCACTATTCCTAAGAGGCCCGTCACGTGCAGGAGAAAAAGGCAATAGAAGTAGACAATCTTCTTAGGCAATTCCTGNNNNCTACAAAGGCATTGAGGTGGTCTATGACATATTCAATGCCCCACGGTGGGGCCCAATTTCCCAGATAGTAGTGAATGGTCCCCTGCTCCATAACCATTCGTAAAATGAAAATGGATGAAAGCACGCAGAGAGAGAGTGCCCCGATAACCAGAGGATAGCAGAGGCCCCTTCTCCACCACCCAATAACAGGAACCAAAAAGGCGGATAGCAAGGGAACGACTATGATCAGGATGGGGAATGGTGAAGTTGTCACTTGCGAAGCTCTAGAATTTCATCCTCTTCCAAGGTTTTATATCTCCTATAGAGCATTATTATAAGGGCCAAGGCTACTCCAAAGGTGCTCACCATAACCACTATGGCGGTGAGCATGAGTACGTGGGGCAATGGATTCACGTAGTGGACGGCATGGATGGCGTGCATTGCCCCTTCCTGTCCATGCTCCAAAATCGGTATGGTTGCCCCTCGCTTGGCCCCGGTGGAGATGAAATAGAGTATTATGGCGGTTTGAAAGATGTTCATCCCGACAATCTTCTTCACAAGGTTTCTCTTGCCTATCATTGCATAGAAACCTATCATCATAAGTACGATGTAAATCCAGTAGTGGTATTTGGTCAGAATGAATTCCACCTTATTCCAAGCCCTTCTCGTGCTTGCCTCTTGAGGCGAGATCAAGGAATATGGAAATCATGACCGCCATTACCGTAATCCCCACACCGATCTCTATGCCCAATATACCCATTGAGCGAGCATCTACGGGATTTACCGGTAGAATACGGTGCAGCTTGCTGTAATTGAGGTAACTTCCACCCAATACCAAGCATATTACTCCGATTCCTGAATATATGATCAGACCCAAGCTACAGAACACGGTATGCACCTTCTCGGTCATCCACCTCTTTGCCTCGTTTATATCATAGGCCACGCATAAGAGGATGAAACTAGCGCCCAAGATTACTCCTCCTTGGAAACCACCTCCCGGGCTATAGTGTCCATGGGTAATCACATAGAGGCCGTAGACCTGGATAAATGGTATAAGAATCCTGCTCACGGTCTGTACGATCACATCTTCAAGGTACGATATCACTTTCGTCGCCTTCTTATGAGTAGGATGCATGCCATTGCTGCGGTGAATATTACCGCAGTCTCCCCCAAGGTATCGTAGCTTCTATAGTCGGCAAGAACTGAAGTGACCATATTGGGCACCGCCGTTTCTTCCATGGCCTTTTCAATATACCTGGGTGAGACGTGAATGCTGGCGGGAGCATGGGGATCACCCCAATCAGGCATATCGACCGTGCCATAAATGAGGAGTACTCCCGTCGCACACACTGTAAGGAGTGCCAAAAGCTTCAATCCTTTGTCCTCCTCGTAGTGTGCAATACCGCTGCGATGAAGAAAACGGTACTAACTCCAGCCCCTACCGATGCCTCGGTAAAGGCGACATCCACAGAACCCATCTCTGCCCAGAGCAAGCACATCAAGAAACTGTACACACCAAAGATGATGGCCGAGCTTAAGAGATCCTTTACCGTGATAGAGGCTAGAGCACAGATGACCACCAACGCAAGCAGTATCAGGTCAAGTTGCCAGATCACGCTATTTCCTCCTCACCTGGACATCTACCACAGATTTTCCATCCTTGGTCCACGGCTTAACCTGAGAATCAAATGCCCCTCTCAACAGCGCATGGGTGGCTGTGGGACTGGTGAAGAAGACGAGAACGGCAATTAAGAGAATCTTCATGCTGGTCAGTGAAAATCCGGTGTAAAGGGCTATACCCGTAAGGCAGAAAAGCGCCCCGAGGGTATCACATTTTCCAGTGGCATGCATTCTCGTATAAAAATCAGGGAAACGCAGAAGCCCGATGGTCCCCGAAAAAAAGAAGAAGGTTCCGGCTAAGGTAAAGAGTACTGATAAGATGTACACTAGAGAACACCCTTTCTTTGAAAGTATTTTGCCGCAGCAAGGGTAACGATAAAATTGAGCAAGGCATACACCAAGGAGATATCGACAAACATCTCGATTCTTCTGTAAATAACGCCTATGAAGGCTAAAATGATCAGGGTTTTGGTACCAATGACACTGGCGCCGATCAACCTGTTGAAGATACCTAGCCCCCATACCACCCTATAAAGGGAGAGCAAAACGAAAACGCCCAGTATCAGGCTGCTTATGAGAAAGAACCCTTCCACGCTAACCCTCCCCATGATCTTCCATGAATACGTGGGCCACCTTATCCTCCATTTCACCGGTCAAAAGATCCTCGCCGGTCTTCTTATCTATTGCATGCACGTAAAAGTTCCCCTCTTTAATAAGTACCGTGATGGTACCAGGAGTCA
>JABAOH010016448.1_pt1 | contig 12363 bp, 17 predicted proteins | sample 7062181 | NCBI WGS metagenome assembly JABAOH01 (sample SAMN14538630, study PRJNA623070) | marine sediment metagenome | biome: marine biome [ENVO:00000428]; feature: marine pelagic biome [ENVO:01000023]; material: deep marine sediment [ENVO:00002113]; isolation source: pool of 5 deep marine... | reverse complement strand
TATGAATACGAACGTGCGATGAGGAACATCAACGGTGATCTAAATCCTGACATTGTGACTGTGTTTTTGATGCCTCCTAGAGAAATCGCAGAGATAAGTTCAAGTTTTGTTGAAGGTTTGGTTGGTCCCCACGGATGGGAAAAAATTGTTAAGAAATATGTCCCTGAGCCAGTTTACGAGAAATTTTTGGGCAAATTCAAAAATGAAAGATCTAGAAAATAGATGGACAGGACTCTAGAAAGATTAATGCAAAGGGGGACATCGTCGGATTTTAAGACGGAACAAAAGAATTGTATTTCCAGCCACCAAGTTTCACCAGATGCGCGCATACTATTCTTTGGATCTCGATAATCTGGAAAGGATTTGAACAACCAGCCTTTTTCGCTTAAGATCTATTTCGAGTGTTCCGTTATCCATGCAATCTGGACATATATTAAAATCGTGTATTAAACCATCATGAAAAACAAACTTGCATGGATACACAGCCTTAACGATATCGCCGCAACAATCGCAAAACAAATGGTTCATGTTCTCATCCTACAGGCACATGAAATGGAGGATAACAAATCTTAAAAAGAAAGTTTCGTGCGCAAAAATAGTGGCCAATCTGAAGTGTTCAAGAAGACAGATATATTGCGATTTGCGAAACAAGCAGGCATGCGCGCACATCAAATCTTATATTTACATATGCTATTCAAGAAGCTGGAGCCATTATTATGACAGAAAACGCCAAGATGGTAGGTTATTGCGGCTACGGCTGTCACTTGTGCGCAGCTCGATCTGAAGACCCAGCGATTAGGCAAAAAATGGTTGATGGCTGGCGAAAATTGTTTGGTCATGAGAACTACACTGCTGAAAACGTCCAATGTGTCGGCTGCTTGAATGAGGGAAAGCATGCAGACAAACAATGTAGAGCGCGACCTTGTGCAATAGAAAAAGGCGTGAAGAACTGTGCCTATTGTGACAGTTTCCCTTGCGACAGATTAAGACCTTTGATTCCTCGGATATTCTTCGCTACTGAAGAAGAATACAACTTGTGCATGAAACAGTTCGATTGTAGGACGAACTTGACTGAGATACTTGCTGAAACAGGGAAACCCCCTTTTTGGGTGAAGCGGCAATCTAATGCTTCAAAAAGACGCACTGGCATATCAGGCGCGCGCGAACAGCCAACTAGAAGATAAGGGCACGTGCGCGCACTAATGCGTCAATAGTGCTAGTTGGTTTTTAGGAAAATAGCAGTAATGACGAACTCTTTGAACAGAAGAACCAGACCTTGCTAAGTTAAAACGAGCGGTCCTGCAAATTTGTAAACTCATGTTTCATCTTTTCACAATGAAAGCGACTTTGACATCAGCACGATACTCTACAATCTTGTTGTCTTCTACTTTTGCAGTGCATCGCTTCACGTGAACCCCTCTGATGTTCTTGACCGTCTTCGCCGCCTCCTTCACAGCGTTTTCCACCGCCTCTTTCCAGCCATCTGGTGAACTCCCTATTAGCTCAAGTATCTTCACGACTGGCATAGACTTCACCTCCACAAGTAGGGTAGTTTTAGTACCACTTCACTTTTTTGGCGCGCGAGACTTTAAGCTGGAGGTCGAGGGTCAGGAGGTGTCTCCCAGAGCCCAACTCTGACGTGATCGTAGCACTTTCTTTCCCGCACTATCTCGGAATGCGTCTTGAACATTATTTCGTGGACTTCGCATCGCCTGATCTCCTCAGCGAACAACCTCCCTTCTCTAGGCTCGCCCTGATGCACGGTTTTCAAGTTTTTGCAGTTCCAGCAGCGAACAAGCTTCTGGGGACTCATCGTTAGTAATCTAACCTCAACGAAATACAGTATTTACAGGTTGAGACGCAACGACAACGGTTGAAGGCGAGAGAGTAAGGTGAAATTAACAGTTAGTTATAGGACTAAAGCGCGCATACCGGCGCTCCAAAGCATTTAAGCATTGTCCGTTATAACATTTGACAAAATCTTGGAAGTGCTGTTGTGGTAAAATTTTCGATAAGTGAAGCTGAATATGAACGTCGCTTGGAACTGGTTAGAAAATATTTGACGAAACGGAAGCTTGATGCATTGTATTTGACAAACGGTACAAGCGTATTCTATCTAACGGGTTACTCGTTTATTGCTACTGAACGGCCAGCAGCATTGATCGTACCAGTTGACGGTGAAATCGTCTTTATGGGTCCGCTTTTAGAAAAGGATCACATTCCATTGAAGACCAGAATCATTGAAGATGTGAAGACTTACGTCGATTATCCCGGAGAAAAGCATCCGATTGAGCATTTCGCTAGATTCCTAAAAGACATGGGGTTAGCTAGAAAACGCATAGGCATTGACAACAAAGCTGGTGCCGCTGGAACATGGGGCTACAGAGGCCCACCAATCACAAAAAAGTTGCGTGAAACAAAGTTTGTGGAAGTGAAGGATTTGATTCCTTCTATGCGCCTTGTTAAATCGGAAGAGGAAATAGCACTTGTAAAAGAGAGCAGCAAATGGGCGAATCTGGCGCATACTTTGCTGCAGGAGTATACAGCCGAAAGCTTATGGGATGTTGAGGTTGCGTATGCAGCTTCGTGTGAAGCATCTATACTTATGAAAAAGGCTCTTGGACACGATTATGAACCCATGCGTAGAAGTTCTCCTGTAGACGTCGGCTTCAGAGGTCAAATAGGTGAAATGAGTGCCATACCACATTCTATTGCAACGAAGCGTGTGATTAGAAAAGGAGATGTCGTGGTTACAGGTGCTGGAGCAGACGTAGGCGGCTACAGTTGCGAACTTGAAAGAACAATGATTGTCGGGAAACCAACCTCCAAACAGAAACGCTATTTCAACGTGATGGTTAAGGCTCAAGAAGCCGCATTCAAAAAGTTCAAGCCGGGAGTCAAATGCAGCGACATTGACGAAGCAACAATTGAAGTATTTAAGAAAGCTGGCTTGATGCCCTTAGTAAAGCATCACACTGGACACGGTTTGGGCTTGGAAGAACACGAACCCCCATGGTTAGATATAGGCAATGAAGAGCCTTTACGTGCTGGAATGGTTGTAAGCTGTGAACCAGGCATTTATCAAACTGGATTTGCAGGATTTCGGCACTCTGACACCGTTGTGATAACGGAAGATGGCGCAGAGATAGTTACTTACTACCCAAGAAATCTAGACGCCTTAACCATAACTTGAAACAGAATTTGCGCGCGCAACAAAACATTTCAGAACCAGAGGACGCACGCGCGATTTGATTATCGGACTAACGTTTCAGACATCTCGCGATAGGCTTTGATCATCTTGTCTTTCTTTGCGCGATCTTTTTCATTATCTATCCGTTGTTTTATTGTACGCATTTCATTTTTCAGTCTCTCGTTGAGAACTAGTTCCATTTTCAAATCCTTAATTCACCTCTCCGTGCGCGATCTGCGTTTCTTTTCCTCGCGCTTTCGCTTTTCGTCAACAGCGTTTCTTATCCACTCTGAAGGCTTCGGAACGTTTTTCAGATATTTCAGTTGATCCACTCGTAGGCGCACTCCATAGTGAAGCTTCTTTTCGCTCATCTGACACACCTTTTCACATCAAGATTCAAAATAGGAAAAAGCTTTATGAAGCAAGAATATTGATTTGCACGCGTTTGATCAAGCTTGGAAATTTCTTTTCATGCTCGACGTGGCTTCTTTAGATCACCCACGAGTCAATTTGTTTCTTGCGCTTCCGGCTTAGGCGAATGGCTCTGCTTCGCATTTTGTGGTCATGTTCCATTTCCTTTATCGTAAGCCAACGTAGACGCAACGCTGCTTGCTCGTCAACCTCTTCCGAATCCAAGAGTTCTCGTTTCCGTTTCTTTTTACTCCCGTTCTGTCTCATTCCCCTTCCCCCTCTTGTGCTTCTTTTGCCGCTCCTTCATTTTCCTTCATTAAACAGCGTGCATCAGCGCGCATTAATTCTTTGAGTTTGAAGTAGGCATCAAGGAAACTGCGCCCCTTCGTTGTGGCTTGATAGAAGTTTGTTTTGCTTTCTCTTTCTTCTGAGATCGACATCAAGAGTTTCATATCTAAGAGAAGTTTCAAGTAAACTTGGAGCTGTCTGTGGCTGAGATTGCATCTATACATGATGCGGGTCTTCCTCGCGCCTTTGCGTGCCTCGCCTAAAATGCTGGCTATAATATCTATATCACTCCTTTTTCGAGAAGAACTCAACGTCACTTCAAACTCACTCTGCATCAAGAGGACTCCAAACGGATTCTATTTCGAGGCAAGATACAAGGACTAGAGATGCCTACAAAAAACTTGTTGCACACGCCGCACGCGCGCGCACGCTTTCTTAGATTTCGAATCTTTCAATGATCTTTCTTTCTCTTTCTCCCGTTATTTCCGCGACTACATGGATGTATTTTTCTAGGCCCGAGCCCTGTATCTTCCCCTTCAGGAGCTCGTCGACCTGAAAGATGCCGGCGGAATTGGACATTTTTATTTTTATGGTGACCGGTTTTTCGGTTCCTTTTTTTATCTCTACATTTTCTATGGATAGCGCGGATATGGAGTGGATGTTGATTTTTCCGGCTTCGAAGGGGATTCTTGCTCTGCCCTTTTCCATGTCCAAGGCGTCTGCTACTCTGACTACGCCAGCTTCTAGAGTCAGGGGGTGCTGTTGGCGGTGATGGGAAATGAGCACGTGAAGGACCTCGGTGGTAACTATTGCGGCTTTATCTTGGGGATAGACAGGCTCTAAGTATTTTTGGAGAAAGCCCAGGGCTAACAGGGCGCTGTATTCTTCATGTCTTTCTCTTACGACTGCCATACCTAAGTCATGCATGACAGAGGCAAGAAACACGATCACCTCAGCGTCTTCGTTGATCAAGCCATAATCTTTTACGACGTTTGGTGTGACTCCGCTTTCGACTAGGAGCCTAAGAAGCTTGAGAGCTGAGTTGGCAACGATTTTCACGTGGATCGGGCCATGATCCGAAAATCCCATGCGGTCTATGGCCGCGACGTTTACACACTTCCAGTAGGCCTGCAGTTTCTCGTCCCTGTTCACCTCATCCACTAGCAGCTTCAGTTTTACGTTGTGCCGACACGGAAGCTTTATGATGGAAGACAAAATATATCCCTTCACCGACAAACTAATCGTCGCAGTTTTATATAAACTAGAATCATTCGCATAAAGATAGCCAAGCGCGCGCTTCTTAACCCTCTCTTTTTTATTAATTTCTGTTTTCACATTCCTTTTAGAGACCTTTTAAAAAAACGGTTGCGAAGCACATTCATGTTGTTTTTAGATATTAGCATGTTAAAGGTGATACTATCATCATAAAAAGTCAGCTATGCTCCGTTGCTTCGGCCTTTCAGTCTTCACCTTTCCTTTTTCTCCTCCTTCCTCGAAGATCACGAGTTGACCGTAGACGCCGTCATATCCAGGTATAACCCTCGTTTTCTCTTCTCTAACTCGAACTATGGCTTCGGCGATTCGTGGGTCAACAATTCGGGACATTTCTTCTCTGGTTGCGTCTATGAGCACGGTGTATTCGTCGCCAAACCTCGCGATTAGAGGGTTGTAGATACCCCAAACTTTTTGGGCGCCTGGATAGCTGACTTTCAAAACCGTTGCAATGATTTCGGAGAGGGGTAGCAGATGCATGTAGCCTATTGCCCCTTCGGGTTTGAAGCCGTCAGGCCGATCTGCTAGCTCTTCTACGCGTTGTTCCACGCCCTTTGTGAGTTTCCTGCGACAAACTGGGCAGCGGTTTCCAAATTTTGCGGCTTCTTGAGGGGGAAGGGAGACGTTGCAGTTTCTGTGACCTGTCCAATGATACTTGCCGTAAGCAGGATAGGTTTCGATGGTGAATTTGAAGCGGTTCGGGTCCTTCTTGCGGATGGCGTCAACCACCTCTTGATAGGTTAACCGTTCCAGCTCGAACACGTTGGCTTCTCTTCCGATTCTCCACGGCCAACCGCTGTGGCTGTCGCTGTTTGAAACCAAGGCGAACTTGTCGAGGGCGCTTAGCCTCCAGTTCATNNCGGTCAAAACCGCTGAAGGCGCCGAAAATGCTGAACCACGGAGTCCAAGCGTGAGATGGAATGACGACGTTTTCATCTGAAACTTGCATAACCTCTTCCACAAGTTGCGGTGCGTTCATATCTAACGTTGGTCTGCCGTCAATGCTGAGATCGCCGTAGCGCTTCAATTGGTCATTGACTTGAACCGCGGTTTCAAGGCTTGGAGTCAAGATGACGTGATGGATCTTTTTGACGTTGCCTTCAACGGTGAATATTGTGCTAACCTCAGCTGTTATCATGTAGCGCACAGGAGAGTCTGGATGTTTTGTCGTTCCGTAGAGGTTAGTGTCTGAAATTTCAGTCAGTTCTTCAGTTAGTTCTTTAAGCCATTTGGGATGAGTGAAATCTCCTGTGCCCACGAGGTTCAAGCCCTTGATTCTGGCAAAACGAGTTATTTCGTCTATGTTCATTCTCTGGCTTGTGGCCCGACTAAACCTGCTGTGAATGTGGAGGTCGCCAATGACTCTTATGTGTTTCACGTCCTTAATGTTACTCGAACTTACGCTTCGATTCTGTGTTGAATTAGAAAATAAGGTATGCTAATAGATGTTTTAAAAAGCTTTTAGTGAAGGGTAAGTGACTTTAATCGTGCATGCATGCGCCATGCGCGCGCATTAGGCCAACATTTCTTTCGTCTTCTTAAAGATGCTTATCCACATTTCCCAGCTGAGTTTTCCGGTTTGGGTATTTTGTCTGCTCGGATGATAAGAAGTCACAAGAGTCGGCATGCTCTTAAGCTTGTGGAACCCTCCATGTTGAAAACGTGGTTTGAACTCGCTATTTCTTGGGTACATGTATGCGTATCTCCTATAGGTGTCGAAGGCTACTCTTCCAAGGGTTAGCACTATTTCAACCTTGTCTAGAAGCCGCAACTCTTCTAGCAGATATTCAGAACAGTTTCTAATTTCTCCTGCCAAAGGCTTATTGCGCGGTGGAGCGCAGCGGATCGCGGCTGTGATATAAGCAAACTTCAGATTCAGTCCATCATCCCTACTAACACTATTGGGTTGATTGGAGAAACCTGTCTCGTAGAGGGCTTTGATGAGCCAGTCTCCCGAACTGTCGCCTGTAAACATTCTACCCGTTCTGTTTCCCCCGTGGGCTGCAGGAGCTAGGCCAATTATGAGCAACCTTGCTGCAGGATCACCAAAACCCGGAAGGGGTCTACCCCAATAACACCGATCCCTATACCTACGAACCTTATCTCTAGAGACCCTTGAAATGTAGCCTACAAGCCTTGAGCATCTGCGACAAGAGATAACCCTCTTTCCGAGAGCTTCTAAGGCGGCTTTTTTGGCGCTTGCCAACCCGATCAAATCCATAGAACTAATACTACCATCCTACTCATTTCCAAATATTTAGTTTCGCGTGGCAACGTAAAGGAGGGAGTTTTGGGAGATATCACCACGTCTCTGTTAGTCAGCCATAGCCCTCAATCTTTTTTCACTCTCTCTGCGCCCACATACTTCTCAAAAACTTTCTCCCAATCGATCTTGAGAATTGCCACAATGACGATGATCAAAAAGGCAGATGTGATCAAGACTCCTAACCATCCGCCTTCACCAAATACGACTCTAATTATTCCAAAAGACATGGAGCCGCTATACGCCAAAATGAAGCACATTAACATTTTACCTAGAAGGGCCGGGATGAAAGCTTTCACAAACCGGTAACGCATAATTCCCAACGGAATGAAAAGAAGATCATCAGGCAAGGGAGTTAAGGCAAAAAGGAAAATCGCAGCGAATCCATAGCGAAGAAAAATCTTCATCATGTAATCCATTTTTCTTCGCCTTTCTTCACTTAGTACCGCTCGTCCATAGTAACCAAGGACGTATCCAGAAAATTCGCCAAGAGCGGATCCTAGACCGCCACTGACTGCGACAAGAAAAGGATCTAAAACACTTCCCAATAAGTAAATGACAAGAGTGTAAGGTATAGGAAAGATAATGGACAAGGCGCCGATGAGGCTGATGAGGAAAACTCCCAAATAGCCAAATTGGAGCGCAAATTGTTCCATCCACTCTAGAAGCACCAAACAAACCCTCTGCCCGAGATTTGTTGTTTATACGCTTAAGCGTTACTACATTGCTTTAACCTTTTTCAAAGAGAACGGCAACAAATTCGGGGTCGAAAAATGCAGATTGTGCTTTGGGAAGATTATAGTTAGCTTTAAATCAAACCAGTGAAAAAAGTTTTGCTTCAGCCGGTTTAAAGAGGCTATATAATTGAGTTCTCAAGAACCCATTTGGATCGTTAGAGACTACTTAAAGTGCAGTGGATGCAGAAAATGCGAAATAGCCTGCTCTTTGTTTCACGAAAAAAGAATCTGGCCGGAAGCCTCAAGGATACGGGTGTTTATGCTCGTCCCCGGAGCGGAATTTCCCCATTTCTGCGCACAGTGCGACGACTATCCCTGTGTTAAATCCTGCCCCGTAGATGCCTTATCAGTAAACAAGGAGACAGAAGCAGTCCTAGTTGACAAGGAAAAGTGTACCGCCTGTGGTCTCTGCATCGACGCTTGCCCGGGTAGGGTTCCCCATATCCATCCAACCGGGAAATACACGGTGATATGTGACTTGTGCGGAGGCGATCCTCAATGCGTAAAAGTTTGCCGCGAAGGAGGATGGGATGTTCTTAAGGTTGTGTCGAAAGCAAAGGAGAAAGTAATGGGGCGCGATCGCGCTTACAAGCTATACGCACGCAAACCTGAAGAAGTAACACGAGATCTGGTTGCTAGCCTCTACGGAGAAGCTGATGAGGAGTTGATATGAATGCGAGGGTACGCAGGAAAGTTTGTAGAAGTTGACCTCTCAGCAGAGAAGATAAAGGACCTAACATTTGATGAAAGCATCCTAAGGCATTACATCGGCGGCAGAGGCTTGGCTACGAAGATTCTGTGGGATCGGTTGGGCGACCATTGGGAGACCATCGACCCCCTAGGACCAGAAAACATCCTTCTCGTCTTAACTGGACCCCTAACAGGTTTTTTCCCAGGAAGCAGAATCTGCATATCTGGGAAGTCGCCCCAGAGCAACGGCGTGGTGGGTTCGACGGTTGCTGGAGAGTTTCCAGTGGAGCTCAAATGCGCAGGCTTCGACGGCGTGATCATTACAGGTAAGGCTGCTAAACCAAGCTACATTTTCGTCACAGATTCTCAAGCTGAAATCAGAGATGCGAGTCACATCTGGGGAAAAGACGGAAAGCAAACTCTAACTATGCTTACCAAAGAGGGAAGAGAAGAGCTCAGAAAGAGATTCCCCCTGTACGGCGAGTGGAAAGAGCCAGCTGTACTCTACATAGGACCAGCGGGAGAGAACAAGGGCAGAATGGCTGTAGTGATGGCGAAATGGACACATGCAGCAGGTTACGGCGGCTACGGAGCGGTGATGGGCTCAAAGAACCTGAAGGCGTTAGTGGCTAAAGGCACAGGACCCCTACCGGAAGTTGAGGACATAGAGGAAGTGAAGGCGCTGATAGATGAAGCGTCGCAGAGATGCTACCGAAGTGACGCGTTCCGAAGGTGGGGAACTGGCGCCGCAGGCTACGAGGTTGGTGCCGTAAGCAGTTCCGAGCCCATTAGAAACTGGCAGGAAGAATGGCATGACCAGAAAAGTTTTGGAGTGGACAAGTTCGAGCAGAAGGTTTGGATAAAACGATATTGGGGCGACTTTGGCTGTCCAACAACATGCTTGAAAGTTGCGATGGTAAAAGCGGGTCCCTTCAAAGGCGCTATTGGAGACAACCCAGACTATGAACTGCAAGCATACGTAGGAACCAACTTAGGCATCTTCACTCCGGAAGAAAATGTCTACTTGGCGTCTTTGATAGATGACGTGGGACTCTGCGGCATACAAGGTGGAAACGTGCTGGGATTCGCTGGCGAACTCTACCAAAGAGGCATCCTAACAAAAGAGGACCTAGACGGCATAGAACTGAAGTGGGGAGACGCAGAGGCCTTTGCGGCATTAGCTAAGAAGGTGGCTATGAGGGAAGGAATCGGAGACGTGTTAGCCGAGGGTTCCTACAGAGCAGCCCTCAAGATAGAGGAAATGAAGAAGAAAGATGTGATGCAATACGTGGTTCATGAGAAGGGAATAGCCATAGGAGCCCACGGAGTCAGAAGCGGGAAGGATTACACGACGGACATATCCTACGCTTGTTCTGTTCAAGCCGGAGACCACACGTCAACAGCCTATCTCCCAATCCATCACGGCAACAGCGAGTTGACCATAATCCTCCACGACTCAGGTGTCTACTGCTTTTTCAACAATTTTAACTTGCCGCGACAACTCAAATGGGACTTCTTCAAAGCGGTTACGGGGTGGAAAATAGGACCAGAAGAATGGTATGAAACAACGGCACGTAGGATACTTCACATGCAGAGAGCACTTTTGCTCTTGGGCGGACCAGACCTCAAATGGAACCCAAAAATACATGACGACAACCCCCCAAGGTTCTACGAGCCACTGCCGTCGGGACCTTACGCTGGAAAAAAGGTTGACAGAGCTAAGTTTGAAGACTCGAAAAAGGAATATTACGAAGAAGTCGGCTGGGATGAAAAGGGGATACCGAAATCCAAGGTGCTGAAAAAGCTTGGACTAGAGGGAGTAGGCAGAGTATTAAAGGAGAAGGTAAAATAAACTGGTTCACTGAGCCCAACAGGATTTTCGCATCTTAATTCTGTTCAAAACATTAGTTATATTTAACTATTCGCACAACCTCTTAAATTGTTTCCAAAACTTCAAGGGGATCATTATGTCTCCGTTTCTGGCGTGGATTGGCTTTCTTGTAAGTCTAGTNNATTCTGGGAGTCTTCACCTTGTCACCATCGGAGCTGGCTTGGCAGTTTTCGTCTTCCTTTGTTGATTTATCCGTGATTTTGTTGGCTTTAGCTGTAGGACTTATTCCCTTAATAGGTGGGGGATTAAGCCAATCAGGTCAAATAGATGACTTGGTTAGGAACATGAGAATAGGGAAAAAAGCGTTTCTCGCGTTTTCCCCCGCCTTAGTCGGAATGCTTCCGATGCCTGGAGGCGCCCTTCTTTCCGCACCCCTAATTAAGAAGGCTGGAGAGGGCATGCCCCAAGAGAAGAAAGCCGGGTTGAACGTGTGGTTTCGCCACGTTTTGTATCTGGTTTATCCCCTTTCCCCCGCGCTCATAGTATCCATCAAATTAGCTAATATTGATATCTATCAGGTTCTTCCCTATCTTGCATCGTTTTTGGTTTTTTCTGTGGCACTTGGATATTTTTTCTTCCTTCGAAGCGTTCGTGGACGGATGGAATACGAAGAAAAGTTCTCACTGAAAAAATTACTTACGCCTTTAACTGTAATTTTGATTGCACCTCTTTTAGATTTTTTAATCAAAGCATTATTTCCGGGACTCGTCAAAGAAGCAGCTACTCTAATAGGAGTAGCGACAAGTCTAACTCTTGTAATAGCTGTTGGAAGAATCGGCTTTAGAGAATTTTGCCAAATTTCCAGAAAGTCAAAGCCTTGGGATTTTGCCCTAATAATCATAGGGATGATGGTTTTTTACAACGTGTTTAAGGCCTCGAGCATCCCAGAACTGATAGCAGAAGTGCAGATAACTCCTGAAATTCTTTGCGTGGTTGTAGGATTTTTGCTTGGCTTTGCAACTGGAAGGATACAACTTCCGGCTGCCATCATTATCCCTCTATTTGCCACAAAGTTTGGTGCCATGTCTGCTCCAGTTTTTGCGATTATGTTTTTCAGTATTTTCCTTGGTTATGTCCTCACTCCAGTGCATCCCTGTGTTTCGCTTTCTGTCAAGTTCTTCAGGGTAGACCTTAAAGATTTCTTTAGAGAAGTGATGCCTCCGGCTTTGATCGCTTTTGTCATTAGTTTTATTCTATTCTTAATTTTGAACGTATAGCAGACGCAAAGGGTCTGGGAAATGTGGCGATTCCATTTTCTTCTTTGAGATACCAAACTTTCATCAAATTTTGTCTTTAGCCAAACTTGTACTCCTCATTCACTCAGTTTCTTCTGCCCGAGATAGAAACGTTGGCTTAGGAGCTTGCTTGTGACTTAGTATGCTCTGGCGAAGTAAACTACCTCTTTTGCCACACCGCCGCAGGATACACAGCTTGAAAACAGTTCTTCTTTTTCAAATGGAATCAGTCTAATAGTTGCCCCAGTTTCTTCCTTGATCTTTTCTTCACATGTTTGATTTGAACACCAACAGGCTCTGATGAACCCGCCCTTTTTTCTCAGAACTTTCTTAAATTCGTTGTAAGTCTCTACGGAAGTGATGTGTTCCTCTAAGAATTTCTTCGC
>JABAOH010000136.1_pt20 | contig 12364 bp, 9 predicted proteins | sample 7062181 | NCBI WGS metagenome assembly JABAOH01 (sample SAMN14538630, study PRJNA623070) | marine sediment metagenome | biome: marine biome [ENVO:00000428]; feature: marine pelagic biome [ENVO:01000023]; material: deep marine sediment [ENVO:00002113]; isolation source: pool of 5 deep marine... | reverse complement strand
CAACATAGCCGTACTCGGCCGTCTCGTCACTCACGACCGGCATGAGCCCGGTTTCCGCATTCTGTTTTTCCACGAGGTCTTCACCTGCGCTTCCCTTCACATTCCGGCTGAAAAACACCTTCAGTCCAGAATCTAGCGTGTTGATCGAGAGGGAGTATTCCGGCCCGAGCAGCTCCATGGTCAACCGCAGCCCGGCTCCGATGAAACACCAGGATGTCGTCGTCTCCACAACCACCCTGTTCCCCTTTTCATCTTTGTACTCGATCAGAGAGCGGGCAAAATCCTCGGCTGGCCGGTTGATGTAATCTGTTTTGCCTCCACTGGCATCCGCCAGAATTTTTGCGTAGTGCGGATGCTGCCATTTCAAACAGGAGGCGTAGGCCGTCACTTTCATCGGAGTGAGAACATCTCGCGGAGATCCGGGGGGTGTCAGCATGAAACGGGCCTCCTCGACAGAATGGCACATCATGTCATTCAGAACGCCTCCCCCCTGAAGCTCTCCTTCCCAGAACCAGGGTTCATGCGGACCGCTGTGCTCTTCTGCGGCCCGGGCAAGATAAGGCGGTCCAGAGATGGCGGCTCCTCTGGTCCAGACGATCTCCTTCCCCCGCGTGACAGTCGGGGCGAACACCTGGTCTTCAAGATAGCCATCGAGTATCTCCGCCTTCCGGACGAGCTCAAGCAGCTTTTTCGCTTCTCTGACATTCCGTCCGAGGGGCTTTTCGCATGTCACTCCGATAAGTTCTCCTTTTCCAGCCTCAAGAGTATGAACAATCTCCTCCATATTTTCGACCCGACAGAAATTCGGAGCACAGATCCAGAGGGCATCAATATTGGCGTCAGCCACCATATCCGTTATGGAGGTGAAAACCTTTGCTTCGCCCACGTTGAGCTTTCTGGCCAGTGCGGCGGCTTCCTCGGCTCTCTTTTTCGTTCGAGAGATAACGCCCAGGACATCCGCATCACGCACACCCAGGAAGGAGCGGATATGGAATTTTGTGATGAAACCGGCTCCGACGAATCCCACACCTAATCTTTTTTTGGCCATGTGTCTCCTCCGTTTATCTTCTCGACATCAAGGTTGAATTCTTCTCTGCAAGTCACATCCCTGGATAAGANNCGTTTCATGCTCCGGTCTTTGGCTGGGTCAGAACCGATTTTTCCGGTTTAAAAAAAAGCAGAAAAGCGAATGCACAAATCACAGTCAAAACACAGGGCACGAGAAAAACTTTGGTCCAGTCTGTTACGCCGTGTGCAGTGAAATAATCCGCCACCCATCCCGCAAAAAGGCTCCCGAGTAAATTTCCCACTCCATACGTCACAACCATGATCAGGCTTTGCGCAGAATGTCGAATATCTCTTGGCGAAGCCATATCCACATATATGAATGCCGCAACAAAAAAGAACACAAAGCAAAAACCATGGAGTGACAGAGAGGCGATCACCAGCCAAGACGGCGTGCCGATTGCGAAAATAACATACCGGACAGGCCACGCCAATACACCAAGAACGAGGATCTTTCTGATGCCTATCCGGGCGATGAGATATGGCAGAAGAGCCACCATCACAAAAATTTCCGCAACCTGGGCAATGACCATGACTCCTGGAACCACGGCAGAGGATAGTCCTATCTTTTCTGATGCGAGAAATGGAGCTGTCAGATCGTAGTAGAACATCAGTTCCGTCGCCACCACAAACGCAATGATGATGAATACGGCAAAATTCTTATCCTTCATCATTTTTAGCGCTTCCATGAATGCCCAGGGTTTTTCAGGTTTTTCCTTGGGTGGCGTGTGAGGCAGCGTGAAAGACTGAAAACCCATAATGATCGAAAATATTCCAGCCAGAAGGAGAGTATCCCCTCCGATGGCGACCGCCTCCAAAGATTTAGCCAGGAATCTCCATCCCATCAGGACGAGACCAGCCACGATCCATCCGATCGTTCCCCAGACACGTATATAACCAAATTCTTTTTCCGATTTTTTAAGGTTGATGAAAGCGATAGAATTGGTTAAGGCCAGAGTGGGCGCATAGACAAGGCAATACAGCAGCATCAGCCACATCATGAGCGAATATTCTGTGACGGTGGATATGACCAACAGCAAAGCTCCCCCTGTGAGCGCCAAGATGCCCACCACCTTCTGGCTGGAGAAATAGCGGTCCGCGACCTGCCCGCCGATAAAAGGAGAAATGATCAGGGCCAACGGAAGCGTTCCATAAATGACACCCATTTGAAAAGGGCTGAAACCAAGGTCATTTATCAGATACTCCGAGAGCACAGGGAACCATGCGCCCCAGATGGCATACTGAAGAAACATCATCAAGCCCAAACGGAGCTTCACGTGCATATGTGTCTCTCTGTCCTCGACATAGAACTCAATAATTCCTTTTCTTTCTCACTCTAAACGATCAGATCTTAGACGAAAATCAAACGACCTGTTTGCTCACGGGATCCCATTCCACCTTGCGGCCTTCCAAGTAAGACAGTGTCGCCATATGACATGTGATCGCTTCTTCGAAGCCCCGATCTATGTTGCAGCTCGGCTGTCTACCGTTCCGTATGCAGTCCAGCCACTCTCCGACATGAAGATGCGTCGTGTCAACAGGCCTTCCGCCCTTCACGGTGTACATCAACCCCCGAGTCATGAAGTATCGTTCCGTGGCTGATGTGACAGTATCGATCCCTTTCAGACCGGGCTGGTATGTGAACAGAGGGAGTGACGTGTTGATAATCCTGTTCATGATCTTCTCTTTATAACGGGTGGATTCCAAGTCAGCGGTCACGCTCAGGCTGTAGCCCACTTCCATCGACGCATCATGCCCCATGAACACCTTTCCTCTGCCTCTTCCGTTAGCAAGAGTGGCGCTGTAAAGCAGTGTGAGGTCCCGTTCCGGATACTCGAGTACGACCTGAAAGACATCGGGAACGTCGCGCCCATCCTGAAAGTAGTAAATTCCTCCGGAAGCCACCACAGATTTGGGGATCCCGAGTTCCAGTATCTGGTTGGCCGCATCATACTCGTGCGAGAGAAGGTCACCCGAAAGGCCGGTTCCGTAATCAAACCAGCAGCGCCAGCGGAAGAACCTCTCCAGATCGAACGGCACCTTGTGTGGCGCAGGCCCCTCGAACTGTTCCCAATCGATAGTCTCGGGGCTTCCCTCTTCGTGAATATCGTAGACCCAGGCACCACCCGGAGAATTGCGGTTTGTGGTCAGTTCAACAAGAGTGATCCTTCCAAGGATGTTTTTTTCCACGATCTGCTTGGCTTTGACATAACTTTCTTGCTGTCTTCCCTGGTGGCCGAGCTGAAAAATCCTATTGCTGTTCTTCACGGCTTCAGCGACTGCGTAAGTTTCCTCGATCGTTCTGGTCATGCATTTCTCACAGTAGACATGCTTGCCTGCATTGAGGGCGTCAATCGTCATTTGAGCATGCCAGTGATCAGGAGTCGCGATGATCACCGCATCGACATCACTGCTCTCGAGCATTTCCTGATAATGACGGTAGCGCTTGGCTCCCTTCAGCAACCCGGAACCTCCTGTTTGTCTGAAATCATTCTTGGAGGCGGCAATCCCTCGCTCAGCTCTGACATCAAATACATCACAGATTCCGGTCAGGTCCACGTTCAAGTCTTCCTGACTCAAAAACGCTTCCAGACCTTTATCCAGTTTGTTTTCTCTGGCATCCTTTTTCTTCATTTCTATCCAGTCAGGATGAGCAAAACCCGCGGCATGCGCCAGAGCTTCTCCCCTGCCGCCAAAACCGATTATTCCCAACCTTATGAGAGCTCCAGGCTTTTTAAGGGTAGTTTTCGGGAGAACGACCGGAGTTTCTTCAGTTATCCCTAATTCGGCAAGGATTTCTTGCTTTCTCAAATCATCCAGCCGTTTTTTTCTGAATAAAGCGTAGAAAAACGGGCCGAACACAGGGACTGTGGCCAGCCCTTTGAGAATATCTCTGCGGGTCAAGCTTGCTTTTTCAGCTTTTTTCTTTGGCTTTTGGCTCTCTTTCTTTTTTTCTTTTTCACTCATTTGTATACCTCCACGCGCTCGGTCATTCTCTTATCGTTCAGGCAGGTTTCTTCTTAAAGAAGATCAACCTGTCCAATCCGATGATCGTCCCTGTGGGAAATACCGTCAACACGAATAGAGCGAACAGCTCTATTAAATTTTTATTCACGATGAGATAGCTCCCTTCCATCGGAGTGACATACGTGTACCCGATAAACGGAGGATGAAAGGCATAATAGAAAAACAGGAGCACAATGCCGGATATTGTGGCGATTCGCGTCAAACATCCAGTAATCAGACCAAGGCCGATGAGAATCAGTCCCCACTGGTTTAAAAAATCGACAAAGCCCAAAGCTCCCGGGCTCGCCACTATCGATGTGGCCAGGCCTTTGAATATCCCTTTGGTTTCCAGCAGAAATCCTGCAGACGACCAGTAAGGATTGAACACTTTGACTAATCCTTCATAAAGAAAATGCCAGCCGATTCCAACCCTCAGAATGACCAGGGCTGTCAGCTGAATGGTGGTGTAGTCTGGTATTTGACCAGAATCTGATTTTGTCTTTTTCTCCATGGCGCCCTACCTTTCAATCAAACATCACAATTTTCCGAGTGAAACCTCAGCGGCTCATTACAGAACCGTATAGAACTCTGTGTTCAAAAAAGAGGTGTAACCTATTTTCTCCAGAGAAGTGGAACAGCCTCTGTCTTTCTTAATGGAGAGACTTATCGGGGCAGTGCGCGGTAAGAATAATTTGCCCCTCTTTCTTCGCATTAAAATTTGCGTTCTCATGAATACCGGAGACACAAAATCAGACTTACAATATACAGATTTGAACACCATGTCAAGAAACTGCAAACATTGACTTTTTTTTGGGAATGCATAAAAATCTTGAGCATAGGAGGATCAGATGGATAGACGCGACTTTTTCAAAACGATGCTTGCGGCTCCACTGCTCACGCCGTTGATTCTCTCCTCAAAAAAATCCGCGCATGATCTCGAGCTATACATCATCGCTGAAAAGCCCCAGCTGTTCCTCTCGACTCTCCTCGAAGAAACCCGGGGATATGATCCGAGTGGAGGCCGGAAATTCACGTTTCTCAATCCTCCTCCCCATAAAAACGATATCCTGAAGGCTCTCCTTGAAAAAGGATGGGAGTTTGTCCAGGAACCGGTACCCGCAAATCTTGTTCTCTCATTCAGCCGTCTTCACCACAAAGCCCTTCCCTCTTTCACGCTCGTCAGAGAGGGTCGTGTCTGGGATATCCGGTCTCAAAGGCTTTTCTCTCTCTGGCAAGAAATGAATAAAAACCACGCGCTCTCATCCTGCTTAACGACTATTTCATTCAAAAACAAGCCGTTGGGCCGGTCAGACGGCAAATCCGTCTCTGTGTACAGCAGAGGACGAAAGATCGCTACTTTACCGATAAAGGAAAACCTCACGAGATCCTTCAAGACTCAAGCGGGAACGATCACTGCACGCATAAGAAACGGAAGAGCCTGGATCGCAGAATCCTCATGCCGCCATAAGATTTGCCTCCATTCCCCTCCTGTCTCATTAGCCGGCGAGCGGATCATCTGTGCGCCAAACCATTTTTTACTGGAAATCGAACGCTCCCGTTCGGTTGATACGGTCATTGGCTAAAAAATTCATTCTCCTTCTGCTCATCTGTTCTCTGTTCATAAGCTGCGGCATAGAGAAAAAATGGCATACGTCCACTCTTCTCGTCTTCGACACTCTTTGTCAGATAAGAGTCTTCTGCTCGTCATCCGTATTCAAGACCGCCAAAGAAGAAGTCGACAGAGTGTTCTCCAAGATAAACTCCCGCTTCTCGCCAGATTCCGAGGATTACTCTTCTCCAACGGTTATCGACCTGTACTCCAGAGCCCTTCAGGTTTACAATGACTCGGACGGATGTTTTGATATCACTGTCGCTCCTTTATCCCGGCTCTGGGGATTCCAGAGCAAGTCTTACTCTGTGCCAAATCAAGACCAGGTTGATTCTGCCCTTAAACTGGTTGGGATGGAAAAAATCAAGGAGGAAGACGGAATCCTTCTCCGTCCGGGGATGAAGCTGGATTGGGGAGCTATCGCTAAAGGCTTGGCCATCGACCTCGCGTCCCGCGCATTGATCGAGATGGGAATCTCAAGAGGTTTTATCAACGCAGGTGGGGATCTCTACTGCTGGGGAAAAAATCCGGATAATCAGGACTGGAACATCGGCATAGAACATCCCCGCACAGAAGGTATTTTTGGGGTTCTGTCTATCTCAAACCGTGGAGCCGCAACAACCGGCGATTACCAGCGCTTTTTCATGAAAGATGGGATTCGCTATCATCATGTCTTCGATCCCCGCACAGGATATCCGGCCACCGGTAAACAGAGCGTGACAGTCTCTGGTCCTGAAACGCTCATCTGCGACGCTCTTTCAACCGCACTCTTTGTGTCTCAAAAACCCAAAAAAATCATAGATAAATACCCAGAATACGGGGCGATCATCGTTGATTCGGAAGGAAATCTCTCTTTTGTCGGAAAATCATATTCTTTTCGGCCTGTCGAGTGAGACCGCTCTCCATAGAATCAATTCATGGAAAAATTCCTTCCCGACTCCATCTCCTCATGAAAGCATCCCCTTGAATTTCCCATAAATATCTTCCCATATCTCCGGATCTTCCGGCTCATAACTTTTCAAGGGAAATGAACGAGATACCACTTTCCGGCCCTGCTCGAGGCTGCTCCACACATCCTTTGAAATCGCCTGGATCATGACATTTCCCACAGCGGTGGCTTCTACGGGCCCTGCAATCACAGGAAGACCCGTAGCGTCTGCGCTGAACTGGTTCAGAACCTCATTCTGAGAACCCCCGCCCACGATATGAAGCACCTCCACGGGAGCAGGACATGAGGCATTGATCTTATCGATGAGAAACCGGTATTTGAGCGCCAGGCTTTCGAGAATGCAGCGCACAAATTCGCCCTTAGTTTCTGGAAGGGCCTGCCCTGTCTTCCGGCAGAACTCTCTGATGGCCGCGGGCATATCGGGCGGATTCAAGAAGGCGTGGTCATCCGGGTCGACAACAGACTTAAACGGCTGGGATTCCATAGCCAGCCCTGTCAGTTCATCATACCCGAGAGGATCTCCCCGGAGATCCCAGTTCTTCATACACTGCTGGAGCAGCCACAGTCCCATGGTGTTACGCAAAAAACGGATCTTTCCGTCGACTCCGCCTTCATTGGTGAAATTATTTTTCCGCGAGAGTTCGTTGATGACGGGTTCATCCACTTCCACTCCAAGCAGGGACCACGTTCCTGAACTCAGGTAAGCCCATCTCCCGGACAGGGCCGGCACAGCTGCCACTGCACTCGCTGTGTCGTGACAGGCAGGAGCGATCACATCTACAGAAGATATATTCGTTTCCCGAGCAATATCCGGTTTGAGCGGACCTATCAAAGTCCCTGGAGGAATAATCTCCGCCATGATATGGAGAGGCAATCCGAGTCTCTTAAATATCTCAGGTTCCCAGTTTCTTTTTTTCGCATTGAGAAGCTGAGAAGTGGATGCGATGGTGTATTCCGAACGTTTTTCTCCTGTTAACAGAAAATTGAACAGGTCCGGCATGAAGAGCAGAGTTGCGATGTCATCCGGCAGATGGCCTTCTGGATCGCGCATGCTCAGAAACTGGAAGACTGAATTGAACTGCATGAACTGTATGCCGGTGAGTGAGTAGAAATCTTTTTCAGACATCAACCGGAACGCCTTTTCCATTACTCCATCAGTTCTCCGGTCCCGGTACGCGTAAGGATTCCCCAGAATTTGATCGTCCTGCCCGACCAGACCGAAATCCACTCCCCAGGTATCCACTCCCAGACCGGACAGCTTTCGGTGGCCCATCTGCGCTGCGCAGGCCAGTCCTTTTTTCAGTTCACTCCAAAGATAGGAAATATCCCAGTGAATATGTCCGGAAATGTTGAGCTGCGCGTTCGGGAAACGGTGAATCTCTTCCAGGCGGATCCTGTCTTTATCGAGCAGACCCAGCATGGTTCTTCCGCTTTCCGCTCCGAAATCAAACGCTAAAAATTTCTCGGGAGGCATTCCGTTCTAACTCCGGTCACATAAACACATGAATTCTGGGTCTTTCGGAATATCTCTCAATGCTTCAAAACGGATTTCTTTGGATTCTCCTCATCCTGATTCAGTATACTCGGAATCTTGAGGCGAGCGACTTCAAATGTCTCCCCCATTCCGCGTGTATACGGCCGCAAGCTGTAAGTGAAATCGAACGACTCGGGATAGGCGGCATATGTATCGATCACACCTGGCCCGCAACTCCCATTCCCCAGCCCATACTGCCAGGAATCCAGACAGAGAATGATATCATCTATCGGCATTAGCTCGTGGAGGTGTTCCGCTTTGTCAAGGTCTTCAGCAGTCATATGAAGCGCCGTGACCGCCAGGACACCATCGGCCACGACCAGAAGCCCTGCACCTGATTTGTCCGTAAAGGATGCCCAGCGGACTTCCTCCTTATTGCCTGTCTCTTGAGGCCTCACGTAGGGAACATACTGTTCAGAGACTTTGCCTTGATGAAATCCAATAAATGCCCCGTATTTTCTATCCGGATAGCTTTCCTGAGGTCCCATTCCATACCATTGGAAGTTTTCGAAATCTCCGATAATCTTCATCTTCACACCGAGTTTCGGCAGAATCGGCAGCTCTCCCAAGGTTTCGATTTGATTATCTATCTGTATACAGCCATTCCCGAGGACTGTGTAGGTACAGCGGTGTTCAAATCCGCTGTCTTCTGTTCCCTTGTTCTCGGTCAGAACCGAAACACGGATCACTCCAGGATTCACCGTCTCGATCGTGAAATCCTTGACCTCACGCTTCAACTGATTGAGCCCGGCCCTATACCACTGACGCGCCACTCGCCTGTTGTTGTCAGTCGGAGCACGGAAGGCATTCAAGACCGGCCCGTTGACTCCTTCCTCAGCCTCTTCGATGAAAAACATCTCCTGGTAAATCAAAGAAATCATAGCCCCTTCGGTCGTGCTGAATGAGACGCTAAAATCCTTTCCTCTAATGGTCAAAATATCGTCTGAGGCACCGAGTTTCAATTCAGACAGGTTCGTAATATCCATTTCCGGATTGGGCGGAACATCATAAGGCATTTTCAACTGTTCCCAGGCTATCTCGTGAGCGTCCGGAGCCCAGGCTGTGTCGAGAGAGAGGAAGATACACACCCTCAACCAGTACTCGGCTCCGGGCACAAGTTCCGGAGGCTCGACGGGGAGAGTCAAAACTTTACTCTCGCCTGGAGCCACATCCAGATTCTCGATCTCGCCTCTCTGTATTGCTCTTCCGTCCTCATACAGGGTCCAATCCGCCTCGAATTCTGCAAGGTTGGTGAAGAAGTATTTATTCCGGATTCTGATCTTACCCTTGGAAAGATCCTCTTCCTGTATATCGACGGACTGGTAGACTTTTTTCACTTCCCATAGTTTGGGTGGAATCTGACGGTCTGGGAAAACCAGTCCGTTAATGCAAAAGTTGCCGTCATTGGGATCATCCCCGAAATCCCCGCCGTAAGCCCAGTATTCCTTCCCGTCCTTTGTTGTCTTGCGCAGTCCCTGATCAACCCAATCCCAGATACTTCCGCCTTGAAGATGGTCGTATTCTTCGATCGCCTCCCAGTATTCCTTCAGGTTGCCGACTGCGTTTCCCATTGCGTGGGCGTATTCACACATAATCAGCGGGCGTTCCTGGTCATCCTGGGCATATTTCACGATCGATTCTATCCGGGAGTACATCGGGCAGACGATGTCCGTGTGATACCGCCTTCCAGCTCTCTCATAGTGCACCGGCCTCGAGGGATCCCGGCGGTGAATCCACTCGCTGGCCGCTTCGAATGTCGTTCCATTACCGGCTTCATTCCCCATCGACCAGACGATAACGGAGGGATGATTTTTATCACGCTCCACCATTCGGATGATCCGGTCCATGTGAGCCCTTTTCCATTCAGGCTTGTTGGCCAGAGTATTTTCGGGTTTGTACCCGATCCCATGAGATTCGATGTTGGCCTCATCGATCACGTATACACCCAATCGATCACAAAGCTCATACCACTGCGGATCGTCCGGATAATGGGCCGTGCGCACTGTGTTGATGTTGAACCGTTTCATCAGGATGATATCATTGCGCATGGATTCCAAGGAAACATAATGTCCGGTATCAGGATCATGCTCGTGGCGGTTCACTCCCTTAATCAAAATCGGAGCTCCGTTGAGGAGAAGCTGTCCTCCTTTGATCTCTACTTCCCTGAAGCCGAATTTGCAGCTTTCCATCTCGATGATCTCGCCCTTTTCATTCTTCAGTTTCAGCAGGATCGTGTACAGGTGGGGTTTTTCCGCTGACCATTTCAGAGGATTCTCCACATCCGCCTCCATCATCAAAATACTCTCGGCCCCGGGGGAGATATAGATACTGTTCCCTTTCATCAAGATTTCGGAGCCAACAGGTTTGTTCTCAGGATCCAGAAGGATGACTTCCACCTCGGTATTCCTCCAGGCTTCATCTGAGTAATTATGAATTCTGGCGGTGATTTTCATCACAGCGTCCTTGTAGTCTTCATCCAGGTCGCAGTAGACCTCGAAATCGCGGATGTGGAGTCCTGGAGTGGAGAGGAGATAGACATTGCGGAAGATTCCGCTGAGCCTCCAGAAATCCTGGCATTCCAGATAAGAACCATCTGACCAGCGATAAACTTCTACAGCCAGGATATTCCGGCCAGGCTGAAGATAATCTGTAATGTTGAACTCCGCAGGAGCCCGGCTGCCTTGACTATAACCGACCTTTTTTCCGTTAACCCAGAGATAAAACGCAGATTCAACCCCATCAAAATGGATGAAGACCTGTCGTCCTCTCCAATTCCCAGGTGTTTCAAACTCAGTCCTGTAGGAGCCAACCGGATTATAATCATTCTGGATTCGTGGAGGATCTTTTTCGAAAGGATAGGGCACGTTGAGATAGATTGGTTTTCCGTATCCGTGCATCTGCCAGTTACTCGGAACAGGAATGTCATCCCACCCGCTGACATCATACCCGGGCTTGAAGAAATCCTGCGGCCTTTCGGCAGGTTTGGAAACCCAATGAAACTTCCAGTCTCCGTTGAGGGATAAATAAAAGCGCGATGCGGCTCGCACCCCCTCTATGGCTTTGTCCCTATCGGCATACGGCACCAACGTGCAGTGGGCGGGTTCTTTATTCAGCCCGATCATCCTTGGGTTTTCCCAGTCATTCGCTGCTTCCGCGAACGTCTCGCCATGACGAATTCCGCTTATCAGTATCACAAGAAGGAGCAGAGATAACGTTATTCTCTTGTATTGCTTCAGAAACATGGCAAAACCTCCTTTCGACTCGTGCAATTCCTCGAATTTGATCCTTGCAAAATGAATCATGAATGAGGATTTTTTTCAATAAATATTTTTATCCGGTTTGGTCTCCACACCCTCTTTACATTGCCCCGAACATCTGAAAAGGAAAGCTCTTTTTTTCTGCATGGACTCGCAAACTCGAGATAGCGGATCTCCTCCGCAGGTCAGAGGGCCCTTCCACAACACTTCTTGTATTTTTCTCCGCTCCCGCAGGGACAGGGATCATTCCGTCCGATTTTTTTTCGGATCCTTGAACTAGGCTCAAAATCTGCGGTACGGTTCAAACCGTCGAGATACTGACGACGCTTCCATTCCTCTGCCAGTTTTTCCAGGGTCGCGTTTGCGTGTTTAAAAAAAATCTTAAAGCTTGAGCAGAGATGATTCAATGTCCTGTTGAGGGGGTTGTGGAGACGATCTTTTGTGCATCCTCCCCGGCAATAGCGCAGCCAATGACAATCCTGGCACTCTTTAGGAAGCGTGGCTTTCGCTCGACCAAAATCTCTCTGCTTTTCAGAATTGAGGAGGATCCTCAAGTCGTCCTTCATCACATTTCCAAGCTTCCATTCTGGCTCGACAAAAAAATCACAGGAATACACGTCCCCGTTATGCTCCACAACGACATACACGCCGCACTCCTCCTGAAGCGTGCACTCCGGCGGAGGCAACCCCGCATAGTGAAAAAACACAGAATCAAAAAAACGAATGGAAGTCGACGGCATATCACCATCAAAATCAGCCAGCCAGAGATCAAACACCGCACAGAGGAATTCACCGTATTTCTCAGCCGGAACTGTAAAAGGCGCGGATTGGCCCGGAGAGCGGGGGTCGGTTTCTACACAGGGGATGAACTGCATATAATTCAGCCCGATCGATTTCAGGTATTCGTAGATCTCCTCCGCATACTGAACCGAATAGTCATTCAC